>QFCS01002093.1_pt1 | contig 21407 bp, 20 predicted proteins | sample 3576561 | NCBI WGS metagenome assembly QFCS01 | reverse complement strand
TTGGCGAACAGCTCGCGCATGGTGCGGGACGGCTTGGCCCTGCCGAGCCGCCGCGGCAGCAGCAGGCCGGCCAGCAGGATAATGCCGATCAGCCCCGCCATGAGCCAGAGGGCGGGCTTGAAGCCGACCAGGTCGAGCATCAACCCGCCGACGAAGAAGCCCAGCCCCTTCATCGCGTTCTTCGATCCGGTGAACCAGGCGACCCAGTGGAAGAGTTGGCTCGTCCCCTCGGCCGCCGTCGCCTTGATGGCGGATTTCGACGCGGTCTTGGTGAAGTCCTTTGCCAGTCCTGCAATGCCTTGCGCTGCGACCACCCATGCAACCGAGGCCGCCGCGCCCCATGTCGGGTCGAGGGCCGACAACATGACCAGCCCGACGATCTGCAGAGCCTGCCCAGCCATCAGCATGCGCGGGATGCCGAAGCGGACGGCAAGCCAGCCGCCGGCCAGGTTGGCGACGATGCCGGCGAACTCGTAGAGCAGGAACAGGAAGGCCAGCGTGAACGGTGAATAGCCGAGCTGAAAGAAGTGCAGCAGCACAACCATCCGCAGCGCACCATCGACCAGGGTGAAACCCCAGTAAGATGCTGTCACGATCAGATAGTCGCGGATGGCGGCGGCCATCATGGCTCTGCCCGGATCACCAGGTTGGCGAGGTCGACCATGCGGCAGACATAGCCCATCTCGTTGTCGTACCAGGCATAGACCTTGAGCAGGGTGCCATCGGTCACCATCGTGCTGGGCGCATCGACGATCGAGCTGCGTGTGTCGTTGCAGTAGTCGGCCGAGACCAGCGGCCGCGTCTCGTAGCCCAGGATTCCCGCCAGAGGACCTCGCGCAGCGGTGGCGAAGAGCGCGTTGATCTCGGCTTCCGTCGTCGCGCGCGTCAGCTCGAAGACGCAGTCGGTGAGGCTGGCATTGAGCACGGGCGCCCGCACGGCATGGCCGTTCAGCTTGCCCTTCAGCTCGGGATAGATCAGGGCGATCGCCGTCGCGCTTCCCGTCGTGGTGGGGGCGAGCGACGTCATTGCCGAGCGTGCCCGGCGCAGGTCCTTGTGCGGTGCGTCGACGACGACGTTGGTGTTGGTCGGATCGTGGATGGTCGTGATCTGGCCATGCCGGATGCCGATCGCCTCATGCACGACCTTGACCACGGGGGCTAGGCAGTTGGTGGTGCACGAGGCCGCCGTCAGCAGGCGATGGCGCTCGGGTTCATAGAGATGGTCGTTGACGCCGACCACGACGTTCAGCGCACGGTCGTCCTTGACCGGAGCGGCGACGACGACGCGCTTCACGCCGCGCCGAAAGTAGGCGTCGAGTTGCTCGGGCTTGAGGAACTTGCCGGTGCATTCGAGGACGATGTCGCAGCCGAGGTCCCCCCACGGAACTTCGTCCGGGGCCGTTTCCGCACTGAATCCGATGGAACGGTCGCCGACCGTGATGCTGTGTTCATCCGAATCGAAGGAAGCATGCCAGCGGCCATGGATGCTGTCGAATTCGAGCAGATGGGCGATCGCGGCGGCACCACCCTTGATCTCGTTCACGTGCACGACGTCGAGCCTGTTGTCGCGCCGAGGATCGCCTTCCGGCCGTGGCACACCGCCAAGCGCCGCTCGCAGCGCCAGTCGGCCCATGCGGCCCATGCCGTTGATGCCCACCTTCATCGCAGCCTCCGCTAGACCGGTGCCCGTGCGCTGTCACCCAGCTCGTCGAGCCGCTTCTTCAGCGCCATGCGGTCGAGCGAGGCGTAGGGCAGATTGATGAAGATCTCGAGCCGGCGACGGATCATGCCGTAGAGCTCGTTGATCATGGTAGCGTGTTCGGCCGGTGTGCCCTTGAATTTCGCCGGGTCGGGCAAGGGCCAGGACGCGGTGATCGGGTTGGGACCGACCTCCGGACAATCCTGACCTTGCAGCGTGTCGCACAGCGCGATGACGAAATCCATCTGCGGTGCGTCGGGGCCGACGAACGTGTTCCATGACTTGCAATGCAGGTCGGAAACGTCATGGCCGAGTGCCTTCAGTTTCTCGATGACCTCCGGCATCGGGCTGCGTGCCGGGTCGGATCCGGCGGAGTAGGCGTTGAATTTCCCCTTGCCGATCTTCTCCAGGATCGATTGCGCCATCAGCGAGCGCGCGGAATTGCGAGTGCACAGGAAGAGCACATTGAATGCGGCGGTCATCGGTTCATCCTCCATCGGATCGTCGGGAAGCAGTCGTGCGAGGTCGCCGCACAGGTCGGGGCGGCCGCAGCAGCAGGTTTCCGTCAGGAAGCTCAGCAGCGACCGCAGGCCATGGAAGCGCACGGCGTAGATCACGTGCCGGCCGCGGCGCGTCGATTGGATGAGTTGCGCCTGTTCCAGTGCGGCGAGGTGGAATGACAATGTCGAAGGTGGCTGGGCCAGCGCGAGCGCCAGGTCGCCCGCGGTCATGCCGGAGGGGCCGCGCGCCGCGAGGCGTCGCATCAGGTTGAGCCGCGTTTCCTGCGCCAGCGCGGAAAAGCCGAGGACAGCATCCCTCATTTCCATATTAATAGAATAGTCGAATTGTATTGCAGGACAATGACGGCTTCGCGGAATTTTCAAGAACTGCAGCCAGTGTGCGCATGCGAAACAACTGAAACCCTTGCGAAGCCCTGGTCGAAACGCACGTTACGTGCGCCTTGGCTATAAGGGCCCCGCGGCGCTCGGGAGGGGTCCCGACGCCGTCGTGAAGCGATTGATCGTGTGGGTGGCCTCCGCCTGTGGCGGCTTGGGCCGAGGAAGCCGGCAGGAGGGTGAAGGGGTTCGCCCGGCCGGCGGGGTTCTGGACTTTGGGGATTTCGCATGCAGGGCATTGTTTCGCTGTTCGGTGACAAGAGCGGTTCCGCCTCGACGCGGGTGGCGCTGATGATCGGGCTTTCCTCTTCGGCGCTCCTGGTGCTGATCCGCATCGGCGTTGCCGTCGCCGGTCAATAGGGTCAATCTGCGCCGTGCCGGGCGGTCCGTCCGGCCCAGATGCCTGGGGAAACGACTCGTGTCGCGTGCCGACCCTGCCGACGCCGGCTTGGCGTGGCGACCGCCTTCCATTGATCGCATGGCTGCATGGCCGTCACTGGCGTCGCTCATCGTACGCGCCGGCCGTCCATTGGTGATTGAGGCCCTGCGGGCCTGGGCGGAGGCGCGTCGCGGCTCGCCGGACGTGATCGACGAGCAGGCCTGCGCACGCTGGTGCGAAGGGCGGCTGGCGCCGCTCGTGCAGCCGTCGCAGCGGCGCGTCTTCAATCTCACCGGGACGGTGCTGCACACCAATCTCGGCCGCGCGCTGCTGGCCGAGGAGGCGATCGAGGCGGCTGTCGCAGCCATGCGCGCGCCCACGACGTTGGAATACGACCTGGACGATGGCGGGCGCGGCGAGCGCGATGATCATATCGCGCCGTGGCTGGGACGCCTGACCGGCGCGGAGGCCGCGACCGCCGTCAACAACAATGCCGCGGCCGTGCTGCTGGTGCTGAGCGAGCTTGCGGCCGGTCGCGAGGTCATCGTCTCGCGCGGCGAGCTGATCGAGATCGGTGGCGCCTTCCGCATCCCCGACATCATGGCGCGCGCCGGCTGCCGGCTGGTAGAGGTCGGAACGACCAATCGCACGCATCTGCGCGACTATGCCGATGCGATCGGTCCCGACACTGCCGCGATCATGAAGGTCCATCCGTCGAACTATGCCGTCATGGGCTTCACCAGCGCGGTGCCGGCCGCCGAGCTTGCGCCGCTGGCGCGGGAGAGGGGCCTGCCGGTAATCGAGGACCTCGGCAGTGGTACACTCGTCGATCTTGAGACCTGGGGCCTGCCACACGAGCCCACGGCGCGCGAGGCGATCGAGGCCGGCATCGATGTGGTGACATTTTCCGGTGACAAGCTGCTCGGTGGACCACAGGCGGGGCTGATCGTCGGTCGCAGGCGATGGGTCGAGCGCATCTCACGCAACCCGATGAAGCGGGCGCTCCGTCTCGACAAGGTGCGTCTTGCGGCGCTGGAGGCCACTCTGCGACTCTACGCCGATCCGCAGCGGCTGGCGGAGCGCCTTCCGACGGTGCGTGCGCTGGCGCGGCCTGCCGCCGATATCCGGGCGCAGGCCGATCGTCTTCTGCCGGCCTTCTCCGCTGCGCTGGCCGGCGTCGCCGACGCCGCTGTCGAGTCGGTGCGAGGGCAGATCGGCTCGGGAGCGCTGCCCGTCGACCTGCTGCCTTCGTTCGCGATCGTGTTGCGCGGGAGGGGCCGCGGCAGGGAGCGTGGAAGAGGGCTTGATCGGATCGCTGCCGCCTTCCGACGCCTGCCGGTCCCCGTGATCGGCCGCATCACGGATGGCGCGCTGTGCTTCGATCTGCGCACGCTCGATGACGAGGCAACGCTGGCTGCGCAGCTTGGGCAGCTCGCGATCGAGGATGCCGCATGATCGTCGGCACGGCGGGGCATATCGACCACGGGAAGACGGCGCTGGTGAAGGCGCTGACCGGCGTCGATGCCGACCGCCTCAAGGAGGAGAAGGCCCGCGGCATCACCATCGATCTTGGCTACGCCTACAGCGACTTGGGGGATGGCCGTCAGCTCGGCTTCGTCGACGTGCCGGGCCATGAGCGCTTCGTGCACAACATGCTCGCAGGCGCCACGGGCATCGATGCGGCTCTGCTGATCGTCTCGGCGACGGAAGGCATCAAGCCACAGACCATCGAGCATCTGCAGATCGTCGACCTGCTGGGACTCGACCGTGGCATCGTCGCCCTGACGAAGGCGGATCTTGCCGACGACGACCAGCTTCTCGAGCGCATGGCGGAGATCGAGACGCTGCTCGCGCCGACCTCGCTCAGGGGCGCGGAAATCATGCCGGTATCGGCCCTCACCGGCCAGGGCATCGAGGAACTGAAAGCCAGGCTGCTGGCACTGGGCGAGAGCCGGAAGGGCACGACGGGCTTCGCCCGGCTGGCGATTGATCGCTGCTTCGTGCTTGCAGGGGCCGGCGTCGTTGTCACCGGGACCGTGCACGCCGGCGAGATCAGGGTCGATGACCGGCTGCTCCTGACGCCGTCCGGCCTGGAGGCGCGGGTGCGGTCGCTGCACGCGCAGAACCGCGCGGCCGGGATAGGCCGTGCCGGCGAACGGTGCGCGCTGAACCTGGTCGGGCCGCGCCTGTCCAAGGAGGCGATACGGCGTGGCGACTGGGTGGTTGCTCCGGAGCTTCATGCGCCGACGGATCGCCTCGACGTCCGGCTGAGTCTGCTGCCCTCGGAAGCCAACACGCTACGGCACTGGTCTCCTGTGCATGTCCATCTTGGCGCTGCGCACGCGATGGGTCGCGTGGCGCTGCTCGAAGGCGACAGGCTTGCACCTGGTGACACGGCGCTCGCGCAATTGGTACTCGATGAGAAGGTCGGGGCGCTGGCGGGTGACCATGTCATCCTGCGCGATCCCTCCGCGACGCGTACCGTCGCCGGTGCTCTCGTCGTCGATCCGTTCGGTCCGCCGCGCAATCGCCGTGCGGAGCGACGGCTGGTGGAACTCGCTGTGCTGGCCGAACCCGATGACGTGGCTTTGCGGCGATTGCTGGCTCTGGAGACAGGGTTTGTCGAGACGACCCGTTTCGCGCTCGCGCGCAACCTGCGGCCTGCCGACGTCGAGCGGCTGCTGGCCGCGGCGGGCGGCGTCGCGCTTGGTGGCTTTGCCTTCCTTGCCGAGACGCTGGCAGCGGCGCGCCGGGACATCGTCGACAGCCTGAAGGCGCATCACGGAGCCAGGCCCGATGCGCCCGGGCTGCAGCCGGAGCGGCTGCGCTTGGCCCTGACGAAACGGTGGCCGCCGGCTGTTTTCAAGACGCTGCTCGATCAGGAGATCAAGGCGCGCACCGTGATGGTCGACGGCGCCTTCCTGCGTCTGCCCGGCCATTCGCTGGTTCTCGGCGCACGCGACGAGGCACTGTGGCACAAGATATCGGCCGAACTGGAGCGAGACCGTTACAAGCCGCCGCGCGTCCGCGACTTTGCGACCGCCCATGGCGTGGCAGAGCCCGAGATGCGCAAGCTGCTGCAGCGGCTGGCGAAGGTCGGCAGGGTCGTGGAGGTGGCGCCCGACCACTATTTCCTGCGGCCGGCGGTGGCCGAGATGATCGGTATCGCTCACGCCTTCGATCGCGAGTTCACGGCGGCCGAGTTTCGCGACAAGCTCGACAATGGCCGCAAGGTCGCGATTCAGATTCTGGAGTTCTTCGACCGCAACGGCATCACCATCCGGCGCGGCGACCTGCGCCGGACCGTGCTGCAGAGAATCGCCCGCTTCGGTTCGCCTGGCGCAAGCACCGGAGGGTGACAGGCGAGGGCTTCTCGTTGATCATGATCGACGGAGGAGAAGCGCTCCCGGTGGGGCGGCTGGCCTTCAAAGCCAGAGAGGGTCGTTAGCCGGCTCTTAGTGGGTTCGACTCCCACTCTCTTCCGCCAACCCTGTTCAGTAAATCACCTGTCCGCGGGCTTGCATGACGTACTTCATGGCCCGGAACTGCGAATCCTTGCGGATGGCAGCGGCGACCTTTGAATCGCCATTGGGTTCCGAGGCGGCCACCAGGCTCTCGGTCTCCGTGTTGCAGGACAGCGCCACGGCATTGGCGAGGGTCGCCGGATCTTCCGCGCGGGTGCCGTCGGCCGCCGCATTCTTGGAGAGACAGGCATCGCGCGCGGCGTAGGCCTTGTCCACTTTGTTCTGTCTCGCGAGGTCGCTTACCCTGAAGAAACTTCCTTCGCATGCTCCCAGCGACAGCATGACGAGCACAAGCAGCAATCTCATTCAGAGGGCCTCTAGCATTCTCTTCGAGCGCGCTACCTTCACCAGCTTTCGCAGTGCGTCAAGGCGACAATTTTCCAGTGCTGACGGACGCGGGCACAGGCTGTATCAATCGGCAGGCAATATTTCGTATCGAGGCTGCTGCATGCGAATTCTCCCCGTCCTGCTCGCCCTGCTCGTCGGCGCGTGCGCGGGGGCTTATCACACGCCCAGCGACGGCCGGCGCCAGACGCGCATCAACGAGGCCTACAAGGCGCGCGATGCCTGTCTCGCCCGCAATGCCGCCGCGGACGGCACGATGAGCACTGACGCGACGACCGTGGCCCAGGCGGCAGCCCTCGCCTGCAATGCCGAGACCGAGAAGCTGATCCAGGTAACGAACATCGATGGTGACCCGCGGGTCGCGCTGCGCATTCGCCGCGATTCGGAATTCCGGGCGATGGGCATGGTGCTCAAGAGCCGCGGCGAAGTTTCCAACTAGAGCCTGATGAGGCCGGCCGGACCAGCCGGACTCATCAGCCCCTGTGGCACCGCGATCGCCCGTGTGCGGAAGTTCCAAGACAAACGGCGCGAGACCTGGGTCTCGCGCCGCTCCAACCGCCATCGGGTTTGTCAGGGAGGAGGGCGGCCAAACCGGACAGGGAGGTGACCGGCTCTGGGGAGCAGTCTCGCGCCGCTTCCTTACGGCGACCTTACTGGCGGGCAAGTAATCCACAGATTGCCGCTGTCTTGTCGCAAACAGACGATAAGGCTTTTCTGGTAGCCGGGCGCCCTGTCGAACGTTAGTTGCATGCCAGTCCCGGTTCGGACGGCTCGTCAACTCGTCAACCAGAAGGAGAATAACCATGCTGCGATCCATTGTGACTGCGGTGGGGGCGACGGCCCTGTTTGCCGGTCTCGCGGTCTCGGCTCAGGCGCAGAGCCCGGCAACGCCCGGAACCCCTCAGGCGAAGGGCCGTTCCGGTGCCAATGTCGGCTCGCTGACCTGCAACGTTGCCGGCGGCGTGGGCTTCGTGTTCGGATCCTCCAAGGACCTGAGCTGCCTGTTCACGCGCACTGACGGCATCGCCGAGCGCTACACCGGCTCCATCAAGAAGTATGGTGTCGATATCGGCTTCACCAAGGAAGCGCAGATGGTCTGGCTGGTGTTCGCGCCGGGCAGCATCGCGAAGGGCGCGCTCGCCGGCAGCTATGTCGGCGCGACTGCGTCGGCCTCGGTGGGTGTTGGTGCCGGCGCGAATGTGCTGGTAGGGGGAGGCAGCGGCCAGGTTACCCTTCAGCCCGTCAGCGTCGAAGGCAATATCGGACTGAACGTGGCGGCCGGCGTCGGCGAGGTCGAGCTCAAGGCGGTACCCTGAGGCTCGTGCGCTCTGCGGCACCCGAGATGTGGGCGTACGCACGCGTCGGTGGATGATCCGGTGAGCGACGGATCCGTTCACCGGGCTGCTCAGCGGCTCACCTCGTCCGGCAGCGAGATGCTGGACGAGGTGGTCGCCGAGGAGCTTGCGGTCGCCCTGGTCTACAATGGGATTAGCCACGCGGTAATGATGGCGACCCCGTGCGATCTTGAGGATTTCGCGCGCGGTTTCTCGCTGACCGAGGGTATCGTCGAACATCCCTCCGAGATCTACGACATCGAAAGCGGGTCCGTCGGTAACGGCATCGAGGTGCGGCTGGAGATCGCCGCCAAGCGCATGGCGGGACTACGCGAGCGGCGGCGCACCCTCGCCGGCCGAACCGGCTGCGGACTGTGCGGCGTCGACAGCATCGAGGCCGCCATGCGGCCCGCCAGAAAACTCACCAACCCGCTCGGCGTATCACGTCGGGCCATCGATCTGGCGATGGCGGCGCTCCCTGCGGAGCAGAGGATCAACCGTGTGAACGGCGCTGCCCACGCGGCGGGCTGGTCGAATGCGGATGGCACGCTGGCAGCGGTGCGCGAGGATGTCGGTCGTCACAACGCGCTCGACAAGCTGGGCGGCGCGATGATGCGCTCCTGGCCGATCGAGCCGGGCGGCTTCGCGGTCGTGACCAGCCGTTGTTCCTACGAGATGGTGCACAAGGCGGCGATGCTGGGTGCGACGGCGATCGCCGCCGTCTCGGCGCCGACCTCGCTTGCGATCGCTACGGCGGAGCAGGCGGGTATCGTCCTGGCGGCCTTCGTACGGGACGGCCGGCTGACGCTCTACGCCAACGCCGATCGGGTCTCGGCATGAGCGCGCCACGCGTCTTCGGCGTGACCGGCTGGAAGAATGCCGGCAAGACGACGTTAGTCGAACGGCTGGTCGAAGAGTTCGTGCGGCGCGGCTGGCGCATCAACACCATCAAGCACGGGCACCATGATCTCGACGTCGATCAGCCAGGCCGGGACTCCTTCCGCCATCGTGCCGCCGGCGCGACGGAAGTCGCCGTCGTCGGCGGACACCGTTACGCCATCATGCGTGAGCAGGAGGAGGCGACCTTGGCCGAGGTGCTGGCGCGGCTGGCGCCGGCAGATCTCGTGCTGATCGAGGGCTTCAAGCGCGAACCGCACCGCAAGATCGAGGTCCGCGCCAGTAGAGGCGAGCCGATGGCGGCGCACGATCCCAATATCGTGGCCATCGCCTCGGACGGACAGCCGGCCGAGCAGCATCTGCCGTGGTTCCGACGGGACGACATCGCCGCCATCGCCGATTTCATCGCGTCCCGTCCGTGAGCCCTGTCTACCGCGCGCCCGTAAAGATTCCGTAGCCCTGCTGGTTGGGGCCGGAAATGGTATAGGCCCCGATCTGCTGGCTCGCCGGCTGATTGGGTGCAGACAGGAAGACGCCCACGACCGAGTTGATCGATTGTCCCGAAGGCCCTTGCAGGGACTGGGTATTGGTGAAGATCGGTCCGTTGCCGCTCAGCGCGGTGTTGGGAATCGATCCGCCGCCGTAGGTCGCATTGCCGAGCGTGATCTTGGCAATGCCGTTGCGATTGCCGAAGCTCCAGATGTTGCTGTAGGTGCCGTTGATGGTCTGCCCGTTGCTCATCAGGGCGAAGGTTGGACCATTGTAGGTCGCCGTGGCATTTTGCATGTTGAGTTGATTGAGTTCGCTCACCGAAGCGATCTGACTGTTCGGCAGGATCTGCAGCTGGTTGAAGTCGAAACCGTCAAAGACGCCCAGGATCGAGTTGTAGTTGAGGCCCTGTGACGAGGCCTGCTCGGCCCTGAGATCCTGTACGGCCTGCTGCTGTTGTTGCTGCTGGTTGGTCTGGCTGAGCGCCGTCGGCACCGTGTCGTTCGGATTGCGATTGACCGGTCCGGGTCCGGAGCCGAAGGCATCGTTCGGGCGCAGCCCGATGATGCGCAGAGGCTGGCTCGAATTGCTGTTCGTGAAGCCGGACGATTGCGCCGCCAGGTCGACCGCACCGCGATTGCCGGCCGCGCCGCCGCCACCGGCTCCTGAGCTGCTCCCGCTGCCGCTCGAGCCGCTGCGCCCCTCGAGCTGGCTGAGCTGTGCGGCCAGCGCGCCTTGGGCGAGCAGCGTGGGAGCACCGGGCGGTTGACCGAGGTTGGTGATCACCTGCGAGCCTTGCCGCGTGATGTTCTCGGTGACGCCACCCGCCGTTACCGTCATGCTGCGGCCGAAGATGAAGACGGAGCCGGTCTGGGCCGCCTTGACGTCGAGCAGGGTGATGCCGCCACGGATGCCAATGGTGCTCGATGGCGTCGTGATGACGATGGGCGCGCTCTTGCTGATCTTGCCGCCAACCAGGCGCAGAACGCCGCGGCTCGCATTGATCGCCAGTTCGCCGGTCTTCGAATTGGGATCGAAGACGAACTTGTCGATCACGAGCTGGGCATTGGGGCCCACGGTCAGCGACGAACCGTCGAGGAAGACCAGATGAGCGCGGTCGTTGGCGGCGGTCGTTATCAGTTCGTTCGCCTGGACGTCGACGCCGATGCGCAGGATGCGCTCGGCCTCGCTGGGCGGCTTGCCCAGGGGATCGCCATCGGTCGCCGAGGTCACGCCGACCCGGGCCAAGGCATCACGCGCGGCGTGAGGTGCGGTGATGATGGCGGTGGCGGCTGCGCCGGCTATCAAGCTGCGCGTAAGCCTCTTGCGTGCGGGTGTAGCAACGTTCATGTCGAAGCTCCTCCTCGGGCACCGGTGCGACTATCGCACTTTCAGAAGCGCCAGCTCACCCCGATCAGGGTGCTGTTGTTGACGAAATTGTAGTTGGGCAGGTTCGCCGAGCGCACGAAGCGGCCGCCCGAAATGGTGAGCGTGGTGCGCTCGTCAAATGGCACGGCGAGGGCGATGTTCAGGATAGTGTCGTTCTGCATGCGCGTTACCCACGGGTCGATCACCACGTCCGCCTGGTCGTATGTCCACCACTGCACGTTCGCCGACAGGCCGATGTTCCAGGGCAGGCCGCTCTTGAAGAGCGGATCGACGAAGCGGAACTGCATACCGCCTCCGACGCCGTAGAGCTGGTAGTTCTGCCACGGTGCGTTGTCGGTCTGGTAGCGCTGGACGGCGCCATTGGCGAAGACGGCGAGGATGTCCGTGAGCTGGTACTGGAAGGTGGTATTGGCCGAGTACTCGGCTCCGTTGAACTGGTCGTTCGTCGGCACGTACCAGGTGTTCGGATGCATCTGGCGGCGCCAGACGAAGTTCGACGTGTTGCGCAGCTTGTCGGTGATCAGCACCCCGGCTTCCACGCCGGACCCGGCGCTGCCGTAGAACGGTGTGTCGTTGACCCAGATATAGCCCAGCGTGGCGAAGGGCTTCAGCGTCACGTCTTCGAGAAGCCCTTGAAAGATCTGGAAGCGCGGTCCCGAGGTCAGGTCGAGGATCGACACGTTGGCTGTAGAGATCTGGAATTGCCGGCTGGAATAGGCGGTAAACTGCGTCTCGATCTGTGCGCGATCTTGCGTTTGCAGATCGTAGATGTGACGAACCATGCCTGACGCGACCACGCCCCAGTCGGGTGTGCCGAGCGCCGACTGGTTGAGGTTCGCGGCCTGCCCGAACAGGCGAACGCTCGATGTCGGCGGGCCGAGATTGGCGTTGGACTGGTAGCGTACGCCCGCAAATACCTCGCCGAGAAAGCGCGAGGGGCTCTGCCGCTTCTGTACCTCGGCCATGAACTGTTCGGCGCGCGCGCGGACCTCGGGTGACAGCGCCTGCGAAGCCAGCGCGGTTTCGAGGTAGGTGCGGGCGATCTCGTACGATCCCAGACGAAAGTACAGGACGCCGAGTTCGAGGCGTACGCGCGGCAGGTCGGGATTGACCAGCAGCATGCGCTCGAGAGCAGAGACGGCTCCCTCGTAGTCGCCGGTCTTGGTGGCGATGGTGGCGAACTTGAACAGGACGTCGAGATTGGCCGGCTGGCGCAGCATCTCCTGGAAGGCCGCCTCGTACTCGCGCTCCTGTGCCTCGGATGCCGTGACCGGTCCTTGCGCCAATGCCGCGCCGACATATCCGAAAAGCACGACAACCGCGCAGGTGAAAAGCTTCCAGAAACCCACGTCGTCCAGCCTCCCCTGGCTGAGTGCTACACGGACTACTGGCGCGTTGCAACCCTAGTGCAACTACATCAGACGAGCCAACTGCGCAGTATCAACAGCCAGGAAGTCGGCCATGAAGTTCGGGCCGCCTGCATGCGCAGGAACATGCGCTGATATTGGCGCTCGCCCAGAGCCGTCACGAAGCGTTCGCGCTCGCGCTGCATCGCCGCCAGCATGCGATCGAGCATGACCTGATAGGTATTGCCCCAGTTCCGGCTGGAGAGATGCAGCCGGCCGCCGAGCACGGGGTTGTCGGCCGCGCCATTTCGGCCGTGCAGGCGATAGGCGTACAGCGCCTCGTCGATCAGGAGCGAGCCTGCCACCATCTGTGCCATGACGACGACGTAGAAGTCCATATGCAGGCGGAAAGTCTCGTCGTCATCGGGGAATATGAGGTCTATCAGCGAGCGCCGGAACATCATCGACGACGTGCTGACCCAAACCCAGTGGACTACACGTTTCGTGTAGAGCCGGTATGGGGTCTTCTTCTCCCAGCCGGCCGTGCCAGCCTTGCTGTCGATCCGCGGGATGTGCGCCGGATCGATCGGTGCAAAAGCGCGATCCCTGTCGGCCGAAGCCCGGTCCTTGCCGAACCAGTAGACGCAACCCGCGATCAGCCTGCCCTGGCCGTCGATGAGATGCGCGTTGCATGCCGTGAAGCCCACGGCATACGCATCGTTGAGGTGGGCGGCGATCTGGCGTTCGAGGAAGTCGGGATGCCACAGGTCATCGGAATCGAGGAAGCAGACGAACGTCGCTCGCGTCGCGGCGAGTCCGCGTCGCGTCGCGCCGGTCTGTCCAACGTTCTGCTCCAGCCGGATCTGGGAAAATCTTGCATCGGCGAGTTCGTCGAGGAGACGGCGCACGACTTCGGCCGAATCGTCGGTGGAGGCATCGTCGACGATGACGCATTCGAAGTCGCGGTATGTCTGTGATGCGACCGACCGGATGGCGTCTTCGATGTAGTCCCGGCAATTGTAGCAGGTGACGATGACGGAGATGCGCGGAAGCGTGGTCGTCGTCACGATCTGCCCGGACCCATGAAGTCGAAGTCGACGCCCTCGTCGGCCTGCAGCACCTCCTTGTGGAACAGGCCAGTATAGCCGCGGTCGCTGCCGGGGGGCGGAACGGGTGGCCTCCACGCCTTGCGACGGGCGGCAAGCTCCTTGGCATCGACATGGAGCCTGAGGCTGCGCTTGGGCACGTCGAGCGTGATGCGGTCACCGGTTCTCACCAATGCCAGCGGTCCGCCGACGGCGGCTTCCGGCGCGACGTGCAGGACGATAGTCCCGAAGGCCGTGCCGCTCATGCGCGCGTCGGAAATGCGGATCATGTCCTTCACGCCTTTGCGCGCCAGCTTCATGGGGATCGGGAACGATCCGGCCTCCGGCATTCCTGGTGCACCCTTGGGGCCGGCATTGCGCAACACCAGGATGTCGTTGGGCTCGACGTCCAGTGCCGGATCGTCTCCACGTGCGGCGAGATCCTCCAGCGAGTCGAACACCACGGCTCGACCAGTGTGGGTGAGCAGGGAGGGTGATGCGGCGGCGTGCTTTATTACCGCGCCGCGCGGCGCGAGGTTGCCGCGCAGCACCGCCATGCCGCCGTTAGGCTTGATCGGATTCGCGGGCGTGCGGATCACGGTCTGGCCGGCGACGATCTCGGCGGCGTCGATCACCTGCTTCAAGGTGCGGCCGGCGACCGTCGTGCAGCGTTCGTCGAGATGCTCGCGAATCTCGCGCATCAGTCGGGAGTTGCCGCCAGCCCAATGGAAATGTTCCATATAGTGGTCGCCGGACGGCTTTAGGTCGACGAGCACTGGCACATTGCGCCCGATCTCATCGAATTCCCCGAGTTCGATGTCGATGCCCAGCCGGCGGGCCACTGCCGTCAGGTGGACGAGCGCGTTGGTCGAACCGCCGATCGCCTGCAGCACGGTGAGCGCGTTTCGGAAAGCGGCGGGAGTCATGATCTCGCTGGGACGAGGCCCCTGCTTTCTGGCCATCTCGGCAGCCAGCCTGCCAGTCGCCTCGGCGACGCGGAGCCGGTCGGAGTGGGTTGCGGGAATCGAGCCGCTGCCCGGCAGGCCCATGCCCAGCGTCTCGACGATGCAGCCCATCGTGCTCGCCGTGCCCATGACCATGCAGGTACCCTTGGTCGGGGCCAGTCGTTCGCTCACCTGTTCGATGTCGGTTTCCGAGAACGTCCCGGCGCGGTACTGACCCCATAGTCGCCGGCAATCGGTGCACGCGCCCAGAACGTCCCCCTTGAAGTGGCCCACCAGCATCGGGCCCACGGGAAGTACCACCGCCGGCCGGTCGACGCTCGCGGCTGCCATGAGCTGTGCCGGCAGAGTCTTGTCGCAACCGCCGATCAGCACCACCGAGTCCATCGGCTGAGCGCGGATCATCTCCTCCGTGTCCATCGACATGAGGTTGCGCAGGAACATGCTGGTCGGGTGGGAAAAACTCTCATGGATGGAGACCGTGGGGAACACCATGGGCAGCGCGCCTGCCAGCATCACGCCCCGTTTCACCGCTTCGATGAGGTCCGGCACGTTGCCATGGCAGGGGTTGTAGTCACTGTGGGTGTTCGTGATGCCGACGATCGGCCGGTCGAGTGCGTCGTCGGAATAGCCACCAGCCTTGATGAAAGCCTTGCGCAGGAACAGCGAGAAGCCAGCATCGCCGTAGGTGGCGAGCCCCTGGCGTAGCCCAGTGGCGGGCCGCCCGGGACCGTCTCCACGCTTTCCAGCGCGCTTCGGCGTTAGGGGCGTGCGTCGCTTGCGGGAAGCCATGTCTGTTCCTCTCCCTGGAGCTTTCTTCGGCATTTTGTCAGGTTGGTTCCAAGGCTGCCATACTGGCTGCCCAACGAGCTTGCGTCGCGGCATCGCGTCCCTGCACGATGGTGCGCGGCGGACAAGAAGCCACGTGCCCGATCAGAGCGACCCGAGCCATTTCCGTGCGCATGACTTCTCGCAAGGCAGTCTGCAAACGGTGCCATGCACCGGCCGAGGCAAGCCTATGATGCGACCATTGACGACGATGACCACCAGGCGCCATGCGGCTTCCGTTTGACGAAGCGTTGATAGGATAATTCCTATTGTAGACGAGATCTAGCGTGCGTACTTGCCGACGATCAGCTGGCTTTTTTGCCATTGCCCGCGGTCCAGGTCGAAATCGCGCGGCGGATTGAATTGCCGCACGCGCCACTTCTCGGGAGCAATGCGCAGCAGGCGCTTGACGAGTGCCTGCTGCGAGCCGTCGCCTTGGTCGCGAACGAAGACGCAATCATCGCCCGGCCGGACCGGCCGGGCGGGATGGATCAGCAGAAGGTCGCCCTGCTCGTACGCCGGACTCATGCTGTCGCCAATGACGTAGCAGGCGTAGCCGTTGCGTACGGTACCTAGAGGCTCGGGGCGGCGGACGTAGTCAATCGGCTCGTTGGTAATGACGATCGCTCCGGCTCCACCCTCGACGGAGGCGTAGACCGGAAGGTCGCCACGCTCTTCCGCGCGCATCTGCGTCACGGGCCGCTGATCTCCCGCTGGCACGGCGGTCGAGCGCAGGTCGTCTGCAGCGCAGCCAAGCAATGGCGCCAGCGCCTGGCGCACCATTTCCGGCAGTTCGCGCGGAGACCCGCGCATGAGATATTGCTGCAGATAGGCCGGGTTGCGACCGATCGCCAGCGAGAGGTTCTTCAGATCGAGATCTGCTCGCTGCGAAAGGATATCGACCAAGAATTTGCGCGGCGGGTCCATAGGCCCGGCATCCTGCCATCCGGAAAGAGGATGTCCAGAAGGAATTGTATAATCGGCGTGCCTATTTGCAGAGACGGCCCTATTCGCAACCATGACATGATCGTGACTGAGGGGCATTCTGTCATGCGGTTGGGGGTATTGCAAAATCGCCCGCCATGAGCGTTGATAGCTGCAGGATTTACACAACCGTAGCGTAGTTGAAAGGATCAACATGGCGATGACCATGCTGCAGATGGCGGGGGCTACGCCCACGCCTGCGACCATGGCTGATGGCATCCTGCTCATCATCGACGCGCAGAGAGAGTATACGGATGGCATGTTGCCGCTGGCCGGCGTCAATGCCGCGGTCGACGCGCTGGCCGGACTGCTCGACAAGGCACGCGCCGCTGGCGCGCCCATCGTGCATGTGCGGCACCGGACGCAAGGCAAGGTCTTCAATCCGTCGTCCAGCGGCTACGAGATCGTGGCGCCGCTCACACCGCGCGGCGGCGAGACGGTGGTGGACAAGGGCTTGCCGAACGCTTTCGCCGGCACCGAACTCGCCAACCATCTGGCGGCAAGTGGCCGCAAGAACCTGATCGTCGGCGGATTCATGACGCACATGTGCGTGTCGGCCACCGTGCGCGCGGCCACTGACCATGGCTACATGAGCACGATCGCCGCCGATACCGTGGCGACCCGCGATTTGCCGGATGCTACCGGCGGCGCGCCGATCACGGCCGATGCCATCAACCGCATCACCCTGGCCGCGTTGTCGGATCGCTTTGCCTGGATTGTCCCCGGCGGCGGCGCCATTCGCTGATGCCCGCGGGCCAGGATGCGCTCATAGTGAAAAGGGCGGTCGGCTGACCGACCGCCCTTTTCTGTCTAAGCGTATTGCTGGTCAGGTCCCGCCCAGCGTGTTGGCCACGTTGCTCAGCACGCCGGAAACGTTGGTGCCGACCGCGCGCATGGCGACGATGGCAGCAACGGCGATCAGAGACGCGATCAGCGTATATTCGATGGCGGTGGCGCCGCCCTCGTTCTTCATAAGACGCCGGAAAATGGACAGCATCGGTATCTCCAAAGGAATGGAACTTTCTTCATCGATCGCCGACATTTCTTGTGACCGCAGTTCTGGGGGACGGAGGACTCAAGCGATGTCGAACGGGGAGGCGATATGCGCCCCGACCTCAGGGAGCGCCTGAAGTTCGACTGCTAAGATATTGACAAGCATCAACCTCTCAACGCCAAATTTGTATCAACTTCGTCCCGGCATTCTTCCCGTGGCGCCATGGCACTTTGCCGCCTCGGCCGCGGATGGCGTCGTGCTATGGTCTGGCGACAATGGAGGCATGCCATGAAGTCAATTCTGACAATGGCCTGGACGGCAGAGGACCCGGCCGCGTTCGATCTCGCGGTGAAGCTTGCGCGGGCCTTGGACGCCAAGCTGGTGGGTCTCGAGCCGCCGTCTTATGGCGTCATGAGCATGGCTTGGGCCGATGCCGGCATGGGCGCTCCCATCGGCGGCGGCCTGGCGGAAGACGCCGAGGAACGCCAGCGGGTCGTTGCGGTGCGCCAGGCTTTCGAACAGCGTGCTGCGGGCCTGCAGGCGGAGTGGCGTTCGGCCGACGATAGCGGTCCGACGGCAATCGGCACGATCGGCCGGGCCTATGACCTGATCGTCATGCCACAGCCAGGCGCCCTGCCCAGAATGCCCGAGAGCGTATTCGAGACGGCCTTATTCGATTCGGGCCGGCCGGTTCTGGTGGTGCCACAGGGCTTCACTGGCATGGTCGGGAAGCGTGTTCTCTTTGCCTGGAACGGCTCCACCGAGAGTGCCCGGGCCATCTCGCTGGCCATGCCGATGCTCAGCCGCGCGGAATCGATCGACGTGCTGAGCGTCGATGGGGCCATGGTGCCGGGCCCGACCGCCGCCGAGATCGCCGAGTCGCTGCGCAGCCACGGACTCAATGTCACCAGTCAGCATGTCAAGCCCGGCAGCCGGACGGCCGGCCAGACCATCGTCGACACGGCGATTGCCGGAGGGGCCGATCTGATCGTCAAAGGGGCGTACACACAAAGCCGCCTGCGCCAGATGATCTTTGGCGGCATGACGAGACACCTGATCCTGAACTCTCCTCTGCCGGTGCTCTTCTCCTACTGACAAACCGCCGGCGTTGCCGGCGTGCCGATCGTGCTAGAAGCCGCCGCATGACAGACGCTGCCCGCCAGTCCGCGACTGCTCGACGCCGGCGCCGCGTCGTGGCTGTACTTGCGTGTACCGTCATTGCGGTCATGGCGAGCTATGTCGGGTTTCGGTTCAGCGAGGCGCCCGTCTCAGGTGCTACCGTTGGCGAAAGAGTCGCGGCCCTGAAAGTGGAACGCGCCAGGCTGCAGGCACGTGCAGATGGCGAGGCGCGCATCACGTTGCTGCCGGCGTTTCGTATCGCCAGTCTGTTGCTGGACGCCCTGGCGGTGCGTGCGCAGGCGGCTGAGGAAGAAGCATTCGACCGGCTGCCCGAGCATCGACGACAGGCTTTTGCGGATGTCGAAGCGCTGAACGTCGCCTTGCGCGATGCACTCGAAAGGCCAGGGGAAGGGGCCCGGCTTGCCGCTGTGAACGCCGCTGGTGCGGCATCGGCGGCACTTGAGAGGCTCATCGGCGTGGACGAGGCGCCGCTCATCCTTTCCTTCACGCCGCGTTTCGTGCCTCCCCGCCGCGACGCCGGTCTCACTTTGGATGCCCGCGCTGCCGGTACGGCACCGCAGGACGGCTCGTTGCGTCTCGGGGGGTACGCTGAACCGACGAGACCCGGCGCGGCAAGCACACCCGCCATGCCTCGTTACGCACCGGGCTTCGCCACAGCCGGCGAGGAAGATCCGGCTATACGTATCGAAATCGTCGGGGCGCACCTCGCGCCCCAGGGCGGCCCACTTCCCGTGTTGACCATTGGGTCCTGGAGAGGACAGGCGGCCATCGCTCCAGAGAGACTGTACTTCTCTGTCCCGCGTGCCGCCTTCGCGACCGATGTCGCGCGCACGACGTTTGCGACCGGGACCCTTTCGATCCGCGGCTCCCGACCGAGTCTGTTCGAATTGCTGTTCACCGTACTTCCGGACCGGCCGGGATCCTTCGCGCTCGACCAGCGCGTGAACACGACGACGCTGGAGAGCAACACGCTGGTATCGCCGGAGATTCTCGCACGGGCACCGGCAGGTGAAACGCGCACGGTGAGGCGCTGTTTCGACCCGCCGCCCGGCTGGCGCTTCGATCCGTCGCGTCAGCGCGTGGTCGTCGTCGAGCGTTTAGGCTGGGAGAACGACCTCAGCGATCCGAGCCTGAACTCGGGCTCCGTCGCGTTCATTCCGGCCGAGCAGCCGCAGCAGGTCTGCGTCTCGGTCATTGCTCGGCCGGTCGTACGCACGGCGCGCACCGCAACCATCGGCCGCTTCGAGGCCACGCTGGTGCGCGACCTGCCCGCCGAGAAAGTCGTGAAGAGCGGTGTACGGGCGCTCGACTGGGGCGAAGCGGCGCGGCTCGAGATCGAGCCCGGCCTTGACGAATGGAAACTCTACTTCCGTCTGTTCGACGACATCGACCGGGAGTATTCCGGCCAGGGCGGCTCCGGTTTCTCCGGCATCGCATTGCCCTTCGTGCATATAGACCGCGACGACAATGGCCGGGTCCTGCTCTTGCGGGCCGATCCCACGGCCATACCCTAGGACTCCGGCATCGGATGATTTCAGCGGCCGCGCGCTTCGAGCCGCAGCCGTCGCTTGCCGGTCTCGTCCACCAGGTCGAGCGTCGTTCCGGCAATATGAGCCTGGCGGACGGCCATCAGCGCGTCGAGGAACCGGCGCTCGGCCTGGGCGAGGTTGGGCGGGCAGGCCATGAGGGTCTCGGCGGCCGGGGCGAAGCGAAGACCGTCGACATTGAGGACATAGCTGCCTCCGATGGTGTTGCAGCCCGTCGAACCGACGTAGCGGCCATCGTCGTCCAGCCTTAACCTTGGCCGCTGTCGCCAGTCTTCGTAGACGGGACGCATTCCATCGACTTCGATCACGCGCCATTCGGTGTCGACGAGGGCGGAGCCGCGGGGGGCAGGCGACGGGCAGGCCCCGTTGCGCTTCAGACTGAGGAAACGTTCGACCTTGAGTTCGTCGGATGTGAAGCGCCCTATGATCTCGACGTAGAGCTGCGCTTCCCTGGAGGGCGTCGCATCCGTCCATGCGCGCTCGAGTTCGGCCTCGGCGTCGGATGGTGCCAGCGCGAATGTACGGCCGGTTCGGCATTCGGCGAACAGGCCACCGCTTTGCGTATCGCGATAGAGACCGGCCAGCTGGAAGGGGCCGTCGATGGTCTCGGGCTCGGCCTGTCGCGCAAGCTCGACGCCCTTGTCGGTGATCAGTCGGTCGCTGCTGGCTTCGCGGAAGGTACGGCGTGTGGTGCTGCCGCCCCTGAGCACGAGACGCATGCCGCCGTCGACCTCCTCTCCCCACTGACCGAGGTCCAGTACCGGTTGGCCGCTGCCGCTATCCTCCCGGAGCCGATAGGTGCCGTCGGGCAGGAGCGTGACGGTGAGCCCGCCACCGCGATAGGTGCGCGCCGGCTCGCCCGGCCTTCCGACCGCATGGCAGCGGATCGAGCGTCCCGCAGCCGTCAGGGTGGCTTCGCGTCCGCGCCCGCGCAGTTCGTAGTAGGAATCGCCGTAGGCGAATCCCGACCCAGACGGCTGGCGTGACAATTCGATCTCCGGACTTCCGGGGACATTGAGCACGGCGAGCTCGCCATCCTTGGAGAAGGACACCGAAAAATCGGTGCTGCCAGGGCACTCGTACATGACCTCGGTGGCCGGCGGCTGGCCCGGCGCCGGTGTGGCTGGTGCGGTTGGCGACGCATGCTGTGCCGACACAGGTGCGGCGGCCAAGAGAAGGAAGAAAGCCAGTTCGAGGCGTTTCATGCGCGCGGCTCCGGAATGCGTCCGTCGGCGGAGAGCAGCACGGCGATGGGCCGGGTCGTCTCGAATTGCGCGAGGACGATGAGGCTTACGACGGTTATGGGAACACACAGGAACATGCCGACCACTCCCCAGATGGTGCCCCAGACCATCAGAGACACGATGACAACGAGCGGCGACAGATTCAGCGTGCGGCCCATGATTGCCGGCTCGATGACGTTGGCGGTCACCACCTGAATAGTGCCGAATACGAACAGGACGATGAAGAACGGCGTCAGATCATCGAACTGCACCAGCGTCAGGACGGCCGGGGCCAGGATCGCCAGGATCGAGCCGACGGTCGGGATGTAGTAGAAGAAGAAAACCA
>QFCS01005980.1_pt1 | contig 21410 bp, 23 predicted proteins | sample 3576561 | NCBI WGS metagenome assembly QFCS01 | reverse complement strand
TGGAGGATCGACTACAACACCAACCGACCGCATACGAGCCTCAACGGGCTCACACCAAGCGAGTTTGCCAACCGTTCAAACAGGGACGAAAACCAGAACAGAGTCTACTTATAAACGAGGGCAATCAGGGGTGCAGGTCAGGCGGCTGACTATATCAAAAGACTTCTCGCCAAAAGCCGAACTAAAAATAGATGTCACCATTAGCTTTGAGAACTGGTGGTTTGTCTTTGGGCCGTGTCTACGGAATCCTAATCTTTTTTGAGCGCTTATAAAATTCTTATCTTGGTGCCAAGATATTAGCCGGGACGGAATGTGACTGATAACCGCCCCGGCCTAGAAGCGTAGGACCGCTGATATACTACGACTTAGGCAGGAGCACCTTATCGATCACATGGATCACGCCGTTTGACTGCTTGACGTCTGCAATTGTGACATTAGCGGTATTGCCATTCTCGTCAGTAACCGTGACACGACCGTCCTTGTCGCGTAGGGTCAGCATGCAACCGCCGACGGTCTTCGCCTTGTGCGCGCCGCCGTCGTCTTTGACCATCTTCTTTACGACAGCAGCAGTGGCGTCTGCCGCGATAACGTGACAAGTCAAGATCTTGACCAGCTTGTCCTTGTTCTCGGACTTCAGAAGGCTGTCGACGGTGCCCTTAGGTAGCTTTGCGAAGGCTTCATTGGTCGGCGCGAAGACCGTGAATGGGCCTTTACCTTCCAGCGTCTCAACGAGACCAGCTGCCTTCACTGCCGCCACAAGCGTCGTATGGTCTTTCGAATTGACCGCGTTCTGGATGATGTTTTTGCTGGGCGACATCGCGGCACCCCCAACCATCGGGTCCTTTGCGGAAGCCGCACCACCAAACGCAGCGACGGCGAGTGCTCCAGAAAAGGCGGCCGCCAGAATCTTCTGAGTAAGCATAAAATTCTCCATGGTTGAGCCCTTATCGGCTATCGGAGTCACGATGTGCGCGTCTCGAAAGTTTCAGCTTCGTTAGCTTTTTTTCGTCGGTTACCGCGCACCGATCATCATGGCTAGTTCGTCACCAACGCCGCTTAGATTTGATGCAGGTCCCCAGCCGCTACGACGGGCCCCGTCGCCTGTCCTGTTGGTGAGCCGCCAGCAGGCTCTGTACTGATCGCCAAAATTCCTCCCTTGGAAAGGTGGCTGCCTATTTTCGAGTCTAGTCTGACACGTACTCTATTTCCGGGAGGAATTACGCCGAGAGAGATTGGCATTTCTTGTCCCTCGATTGCCCAGAGTTCGAAATCGAGGCCCGCATTCCGCTCGCCAGATAAGTGTGATAGGGAAAGCTGTCGCGTGCGAGGATCGTAATAGGCGAGATAGCTCACATCGCTGCCTTTCGGTGCAAGTAATGCCATCAACTGAATGCCGATTTCGGGAGGTCTATGCGTGGCCAGGGGCACGGCTATGACGGCGATCAGCAGCGCAAACGCTACGGAGGTAAGGCCGCGCCAGAATGTCAGTCTTTGCCACAAGCTTTCGGGCTGCATTGTGGCGCTGTGGTTTCCGTCGTACAATATGCGGTCAATCGCCCGTTTAACTGTGGCCGGCGGCTCGACCTCAAGATAGCTGTCCGCAAGGGGCGACAACTTGGCTTCCCAAGTCTCAACCAGCTTTACGAACACGTCATCGCGTCTCATCCGCGCAGCTACTTTTCGACGGTCCGCCATTGAAAGGACGCCCACGACATATTCGGCGGCGAGAGTATTATCGCTGCCCTTCATCGGGTCGTTTTTGTCCTCAAGCGTCATCTTTCCAGACATTCCTTAAGCCGGATCAGGCTCCGCCTTAGCCAAGTGCGCATAGTATTGAGCGGAACAGCATAACGGGTGGCAAGCTCCGCATAGGTTTCGCCATCCAGGTAGGCACTCCTGACTGCGTCGCCTTTGACCTTCTCAAGCTCATCGAGACAACCGTAGATCCGTCCGCGTTCACCTATGGCGACCAACTTCGCTTCTGGCCCAGGCTCGGGATCGAAAATCTCCAAAGCGTCGGCGATATCGACTGGAAGTTTGGCTCGAGCGCGCAGGCGATCAATTGCGTGGTTGCGCGCGATCGCCACCAACCAAGAGATGGGACTAAGTTCCGAAACAGCACATCGGTCGGCTTTTGACCAAATCTTGATAAAAACCTCCTGCAGAGCCTCCTCTGCCTCGCCGCGATCCTTCAATATACGAAGGCACACGCCGAAAAGTTTCGCGCTCGTATGACGATAAAGCTCATCAAACGCCGCACGATCCTTCATTGAAGTTCGCACAATCAGCTTTGTTATGTCCTGATGCATCATTTGGCATTCCAAGGTCGGCAACAGCGCCAATAACGTGCGCAGTCGTCCATCCAAGAACCCGCCTAACCGTCGGGGTCGTGCGATGTCCGGTTGCTAATGCAGGGTTTTGGATTCCAACCGAAGCGATCCGCGCCGCCGCGCGCCGCAATAATTTGGCGGGTCGATTTGGCTAACGTCAATTTGCCGGAGCCCAATTCACATCCCGGCAGAGCAGTCCGCCCAGGATACAGCCGCGTGTGATCAAGCTGCCGCTATCGACAACTAACGTTATGGCATAGTTCTTGTCTCGCTTCGGGTCGTACGCGGTTCCTGTAAGCTTCGTGGGAGACTTACGATTGAGAGTCATGACCAGTCGGTCCCCGACCTCCTCGCCCTTGCTCGTGTCTTTGATCCAAAGGTTTGTGGCGCATAGCTTGGAACCGCACGGTGCGATTCTGACGCGAGCGTTGCCGTCATCGCGCTGCCACACTCCGTCAGGACTACGCTCCTGAGCTGCGAGGGCAGTGCAACCTATTAATGAAACAATAGAGAATGCCGCAGCGCGCATGATCACGGCACAGGCTCCCAAATATTTGCACCTCAACTGCGATGTTTACGCAGGCATTCCGTGTTCGGATCACATTCCATGCGTGGGCACGGCCTTCGAAGCTTGGATCGCGGTAACAAGCAACCCACTGTGATCCGAAGATCACTCAGAGGCGTAACGAGAGCATCTCAGGCAAGGAAAGGCCAACCTTTGAAAACTTATGGCATCGCCTACATCGCGACCGGCTTGGTGTTTCTCGCCATCGATGCAATCTGGCTGACCGTGGCTGCACAGCGGCTCTATCGTCCGCTCATGGGTGACATGCTGGTCGATGGCTTCAGGCTGGCGCCAGCGGCGTTGTTCTATCTCATCTACATCACAGGCATCGTCGTTTTTGCAGTCGCGCCTGCCTTGGCCAGCGAAAGATGGACGACAGCAACATCCTATGGCGCGTTTCTCGGTCTTTTTGCCTATGCGACCTACGACCTGACCAACCAGGCGACGTTGAAAAACTGGCCGTTAGCGGTGACCGTCGCCGATCTGTGCTGGGGAACCTTTCTGACTGCGGTTGCGGCAACGGTCGGTTTTCTGATCACACGCGCCTTCACGTCCGCCAACTGATCTGGCTTATCAGCCCTGACGCGATGAGTCCGACGAAGACGCAGAGTGTGCCCGCGCTCATAGCGTTCAGCCGCGAAAATGCATGATACTCGGGAGCCGTGTAGATGTGGACTGGAACGCCATACACGCCGTGAAATCCCACATAAACAAGGAAGGCCGCGCCGATCAAAACAAATGCGATAAGCCTCTCCGAGGCTCTGAAGAACGTCGCAGCAATCAAGGCGCACGGAATCAGAAAAATCTCCACGCCCGACGCGGGGCCGAATACTTGAGCGCTCAACATCGTGTTGGCAATGCCGGCAATGGGGAGCAGCGCTCGGCCTGTCCTGGAATATCGTCTGGCTACGGCCGGCACGGCCAGGAACAACGGCGTTGACAGGAAGGTGAAGAAAGTCGGCCAGACATGGTCGCTGACGGTCCAATAGACATAGAGTGGATAAAACGGCTGGTTGGACGCCACGACCAGCGCAATCATGTTGCAGGCGGCGACCATGGGATCGTCATGTGCGACGTAACCCGCGATTCGATCCCACATGTGTCGAAGACGATTCATGGATTTACTGGGCGTCAGGCTGGACGCAGGAGATAATGGCTTACGCCCCATTCCTCGCCGCCGGCATGTCCGAACAGCCCGGCGGTCGCCAGATAAAAGAGGCGCCAACGCTGGCGCCAGAGCGCGGCGTCGGCACCGTAAACATTGCCGAGGATCCGATCTATCTCCCGGCGATTTTCATCGAAGCGCGCCAGCCAGCCCACCGCTGTCTTCTGATAGTGAATCCCGCTCCAGCGCCAATCCTGTTCGATCACAAAACAATCCGGGAAATGCCCGATCAGGCCGTGGCTTGGCATGATTCCTCCCGTGAAGAAGTGTTGGGCGATCCAGTCCGCTTCGTTCGTGTGATCGAAACGATAGGGGCTGTTCCTGTGACTGAAGACGTGAACGAAAAGCCTTCCCGTCTCGGGGACGAACCATGTCCTGATGCGTTCGAGCAGCCCCTTCCAGTTCGACATATGCTCGAACATCTCGACAGAGACGATCCTGTCATACGACCCGGCCGTCGTGAATTCATTCATATCCGCAGTTATGACGCGGACATTGGCGAGGCCGCGTTCGGCCGCCTGAGCCTCGATATGCAGTCGTTGCGGCCTGGAATTCGAGACAGCGGTGATGGTCGAACGCGGAAACCGCTCCGCCATGAACAGCGTCAGCGAGCCCCAGCCGCAGCCGAGTTCCAAGATTGATTGCCCATTGGCGAGATTGGCATGCGCGACCGTTTCTTCCAGCGACAACCGCTCGGCGTCGGCCAGTGTCTCCTCACCCGTCGGATAAAGGCAGCACGAGTACTTGCGGTGTGGGCCGAGCGTGAGGGCGAAAAACTTGGGCGGCAGTTCGTAATGCTGCTTGTTCGCAGCTTCGGCATGTTCGGCGATCGGATGATCGCTCATGGCGCGCGCGAAATCGCTTTCCGCCACATGCCGCGCGGCGGCAAGCTTTCGTCGCGTGCGCCCGACCAGGAGTTCGACGCCCATTTGCGCGAGGAAGTCGGGAAGCGACGCGCGTTCGGCGGCGCGGATCACTGAGGCAATCAAGCTCATCGAATGTCTCCATTGTCATGCGCTTGTGCAGCGTGTTGCGGGCCGGGCCAGAATGCGTTGACGCGATGTTGATAGTCGCGAAATGCCGGTCCACGCGAGCGAAGCATGTGCGCTTCGAGCGGCGGAATGCCGGAGGCGTGGACGAGGAGCCAGTACATCAGCGCTGGCACCGCGAGAGCCAGCCAGCCCCAGGGATAGGCACCTGAAAAATCGATTGCGATGATGGCGTAGGCGAACCAGCCCATCCATTCGAAAAAATAATTGGGGTGGCGCGACATCCCCCAGAGCCCGATGTCGCAAACGCGACCCTTGTTCGCCGGATCGTCGCGAAACGCTGAAAGCTGGCGGTCGGCGATCGACTCGCCGGCGACCGCCGCGATCAGGATTGCGACGCCGATCCAGTCGGAGGCTCTGAGCCCGGGTGCGGGATTGTGTGCCGCGAGCATGATCCACAGAGCCAGCGCGAGCGCCACCAGCGCCTGGATTTGCAGGAACCAGAACAGGCGAAGCCGGAAAGCGTCGCCCCATTCCTCGCGCAGCTGCCGATAGCGCGGATCGTCACCGCCGCGAGCGGTCCGAACCGCGATGTGAATACCGAGTCGCAATGACCAGGCCAGCGCCAGAGCCGCCACGAGCAACTGCCGCACGGAGAGCTGGGTTTCGGCGAGAGGAACAAGGGCAACTGCCGCGCCGAATCCGCCGGTGGCAAAGGACCAGATCGCATCGATCCAGCCCGATCGGCCGGACCGAAGCGCCACAAGCCACGCCCCCATCATCGTCGCCGAGAGACCAGCCGCGAGCGCGATCATGACGATCGACGCCGTCATGCGATCCTGCCCGGCGCCGCTGTCCAATCGACAGGCGCCTGGGGATGGGAGTGTTTCAGAGCGAAGCTCGTGACATCGTCGAGAACCGGCGCCAGAAACCGTAACGGCCGTGCCAAGGCTCCGACCAGCGTGCGGTGATTGACCCGCTTGTAGAGCTTCACGTCGACTTCGCCGCCGACGTGCCTTATGCGCTCGGCGAGCCGGATCGTGTTGGCGGGCCGCACAGTCAGATCTCTCGTTCCAGTCGCCAGAAATGCCGGTGGCGCGAGCGTGTCCACGAAGTTGATGGGCTGTGTCCCCGCGAGGTCTTCCTCCGGTCCAAAGATCTTCCTCAACTTTCGGCTGCGCAGCGGCAGGAAATCGTAGGGGCCGGCGAGGCCGATCATTGCGCGCAGCTCGACGCGCGCGTCGAGATCGACGCTGGCAAACCATTTCCGATCGAACGCCAGCATCGCGGCAATATAGGCGCCCGCCGAATGGCCCATGACGATGAGCCGGCGCCGATCGCCGCCAACCTCGGCGATGCGATCGACCGTCCAGCGCATTACAGCCGCCGCATCCTCGACGAATCCAGGGAAGCGCACCTCCGGGTAAACTCGGTAATCGGGAATGACGGTCGTGAAGCCGCGGGATGCCAGCGCCGACCCAACAAAAAAATAATTGCCTCGTTCACCGCCTTCCCAGCCGCCGCCGTAGAAGAACACGATGACGGGGGTGGGTCCGCTTGCTGCCGCCGGATAGACATCAAGGATATGGCGCGGACCACTGCCATAACGCATACCCTGACGGGCGTACGGCGCATCGATCCTGGCGATCGCATTCAGACAATCGACCGGCGACGGGAGCAAGTTCATGCGTCGGCCGTCTCTCGAGGCGCTCGGCTGATTGCGGCCGCGAGGGTCATCGATCAGAAGCCCACGAACGGGCGCAAAAGGCGACCGAGCAATCCGTGAAGGCGTGTATCACCTTCAAGAGCGGCAAGACAGATGCAATCCGAATCCTGCCCGACGACCGGGCGATGATCGACGTCGCTGTCCGCCTCGTCGAGATCCCCCGGCAAATATTGACCGCGCTCGTCAGCCAGCGATCCAGAAAGAATCTGCATGAATTCGAGACCGGTATGTCCATGCGCTGGCAGATGAAGCCCGGCCTTCCCCTTGATCAGCATGACCTTGGCGTCCGGGCTGCCAACGATCTTGACCTTGCTCCACTGAAAGCCGGGTCCAAGCCATTTCCACGGACCGACTTCGCAGTTCTGCATGGCTCGCGGAAGCTCCAATCCTAGTTCGGGGCGCTTAACCATCCGCTCTCTCGTCGGTAACGGTGGAGCGGCTTCGAGCCGCTCCATGGTGCGTCCGAACAGATCCGCGGCAAGAGGAGCGGATGGCATCCCGTCCAGAATCGCACCTCCAACGGCCTCGAAATGCGCCATACGGTTACGGCAGACGGCACATCCTTCTAGGTGGACGGATACGACAATCGCGGGGCCTGCGCCCAAAGCGCCGGCCGCCATGCGCATCAGCGTTTCGTCGCTGGGATGATGCTTAATACTCATATATCGCTGTCCAACAAGGTCCGAAGGCGGCTCAATGCCAGCCGAACGCGGGATTTTACGGTGCCCAGCGGAATGCCCAATTCTCGCGCGATCTCCGCATGTGGCTTCTCAGCAAAGAAAGAAAGTCGCACGATCGTAGCCTGATCACTCGGCAGGGTTGCCAAGGCCTTTCGCACCCCTTCCTCCCGCTCCGCCGTGATCGTGATCTCTTCACCCGATAATGGCATGTCGGGCTCGTCACTCGGATCCGAAAGACTTTCGGCTGTCCGAGAGCGCGTGCGGCGAAGCCGATCAATCCTTTGATTGCGAGCGATCGTAAACACCCATGTCGGCACGCCGGCCTTACCCGGATCGAAATAAGACGCCTTTCGCCATACCGCGATCATGACCTCCTGGGTCACTTCCTCGGCGGTCGAATCCGCCAGGCCCGAGCGCATGAGGAAGCTTTTGACGCGGGGCGCGAAATATCCGAACAGGCGCGCGAAGGCATTCCGGTCCTGCTCTCGCCCGACCGCCTCGACGAGACCGATCAGTTCCTCAGGAGAGGGCAGCACTTCCTTTTGCCTGGCCTCGTTCAAAACAACGAGCCTGGCCGCGGGGCGGACTTGCCGCGCATTTCTAATGCCGAAATATAAGCTTGCTGCATCCATTTGCCCTTCATACGCCGGAACCCCTCCAACGGATCACGCCAAGAGTGATCTATGACGCGTCAAGTTTCGTAAATAGTGGCAGTTTGGCGAGCGGAGGGAAATCCTTGACCGAAATGATTGCAGGGACCGACTGGAATGGCGGACCAAAGCGTCGGCCGATTCCCGATAGCGGTCTCGATATCGCGGTCGTGGGCAGCGGTATTTCCGGGCTGTCCGCCGCATGGCTGCTGTCGAAGCGGAATCGCGTGGTTCTCTACGAAAGCGATGGCCGGTTGGGTGGACACAGCCACACTGTCGATGTCGCCGGCGTCGCGGTCGATACCGGCTTCATCGTCTTTAACGAGAACACCTATCCGAACCTCACAGCGCTCTTCGATCACCTCGGCATTGCCACTAGGCGTTCCGATATGTCGTTCGCCGTTTCCCTCGACGACGGCCGTCTTGAATATTCCGGCACCGGATTGTTGGGCCTTTTCGCACAGGGCAGGAACGCCGTCAGCCCGAGATTCTGGATGATGCTGCGCGATCTCGTCCGCTTTTATCGCGAAGCGCCGCGCAATGTGGCGGCTCTGGGCATGATAACGCTCGATGAATATCTTGATGCGGCAGGCTATGGCGACGGCTTCCGCAATGACCATCTCTATCCCATGGCGGCCGCAATCTGGTCGACCCCGGCGGCGAATATTGGCGCCTATCCTGCGGCCTCGTTCATCCGGTTTTGCCAGACCCACGGCCTTCTGAAACTGGTTGGCCGACCGATATGGCGAACTGTTGCCGGCGGCAGTCGATCCTACGTCCAGATGCTGTCGCAAGGCATACCGGAAGTCGTTTCGAACCATCCCGTCAAGGCGATTGTCCGCACGGTAGATGGCATCGAGATCATCGGACAACATGGTCACCGGCGCCGCTTCGATCACGTTGTCATCGCTGCTCACGCGGACCAGGCGCTGAAAATGCTTGCCGACCCGAGCAATGACGAACGGCGTCTGCTTGGCGCATTCAACTATATCGTCAACGATACCGTCCTTCACACCGATCCGCGACTGATGCCACTGCGGCGGCGTGTGTGGTCGAGTTGGAACTATATGACCAGGGATGACGACGATGGCCGCAGGCTCGCGGTGACCTACTGGATGAACCGCCTGCAGGCAATCGAGAGTGACCGGCCCCTCTTCGTCACGCTTAATCCTCACAGGGAAATTGAGGCCGACGCGATCTTGAAGCGGATGAGTTATAGTCACCCGCGTTTCGATGCCGTGGCGATGAAGGCGCAGAAGGAGCTTTGGTCACTACAGGGCCACCGCAACACATGGTTCTGCGGCGCCTATTTTGGCGCCGGGTTTCACGAGGATGGGCTGCAGGCCGGCCTCGCGGTCGCCGAAGCCCTCGGCGGTGTGCGGCGGCCATGGACAGTGCCGGACGAATCCGGGCGCATCCACCTTTATCGCGGAGAGCCCAACTTGCAGGAGGCGGAGGCCGCCTGATGCCCGAATTCCGATCAGGTCTCTATGCTGGTTATGTGATGCATCACAGGCTGCGGCCAAGAGAACACCGCCTGCGTTACAGCATCTTCTATCTTCTGATTGATCTCGATGAGGTGGAAATCCTGGCAGGCCGGGTCCGCCTGTTCTCGCATAATCGCTTCAATCTTTTCAGTATTCACGATCGAGACTATGGCGAGGGAGCGATGCTGTCACCTCGCGAATGGGTCGAGCGGCAGTTGCGGGAAGCCGGGGTTGAATCCGGCGGCCCGATCCAGCTTCTCACCATGCCCCGGATCCTGGGCTACGCTTTCAATCCGCTGAGCATCTATTTTTGCCACAGACGCGATCAATCGCTTTCCGCGATCTTATACGAGGTCAACAACACCTTCGGGCAGCGCCATAGCTACTTGATTCCCGTTCCCTCGGGTGTCGAGGAGCCGATCCGGCAACAAAGCCAGAAATCCTTTTATGTGTCGCCTTTCATGACCACCGACATGGCCTACTCCTTTTCCGTCGTGCCACCCGGATCGAACCTGTCGGTTTCGGTCGTTGGTCACGACGAGAGCGGGCCGCTTATTATCGCAAAACTAGCCGCGGTCAGAAAAAAATTGACGGATGCCTCATTGGCTCGTGCGTTTTTCCTCTATCCGCTGCTGACGTTAAAGGTGATCGCGGGCATCCACTGGGAAGCACTGCTCGTATGGCTGAAGGGGATCGGTCTTGTCACGCGACCCTCTCCGCCCGATCGGCCAGTCACCCTCGGGCGCGGCGCGGAACCGAAGAGTAATCGTTACGAGAAGAGCGGCACGAATGACATTTGAGAGCAAGACAACGACATTGAGTGGCCTTGAAGGGCCCGGGGAAGGCCTGGTCGTCCGTGCGCTGAACCGAATGATCGCGCAGATCGATTTCGGCCAAATCACTGTCGTGCTCCCTTCGGGTGATCGGATCCAACGATCCGGAGCGTCGACCGGACCGTCCGCAATGCTTGTTTTGAATCGTTGGCGGGCGATCGGGCGGCTCATCAGCCAGGGGGACCTGGGCTTCGCCGAGGCCTATATCGATGGCGACTGGACGAGCCCTGACCTTCCCGCGCTGCTGGAATTGGCGGCGGGCAACATAGCCCTGCTCGACCGCAGCACTGCCGGTTTCTGGCCGGCGCGCATTTTTAATCGTGTGCGGCATTTGCTGCGCGCGAATAGCAAGGCCGGCAGCCGCAGGAACATTGCTTTCCACTACGATCTCGGCAACGCTTTCTACGAGCGCTGGCTCGATCGAAGCATGACCTATTCTTCGGCACTGTATGCGCATCCGGACCAGACGCTTGAAGACGCACAGGAAGCCAAGCTGTCACGAGTAGAGCAGCTTCTCGACCTCCGTGGCGGCGAGAAAGTCCTCGAAATCGGCTGCGGCTGGGGAGCGTTGGCCATGAGATTGGCCCTTGCAGGTGCTCGCGTGACCGGCGTGACCCTATCGTCCGAGCAACTGGCCTTCTCGCGCCAGCGCGTCGAACAGCAAGCGGCGGTCGGCAAAGTCGCTTTGGAATTGACTGACTATCGTGACCTCGAAGGCCGCTATGACAGGATCGTATCGATCGAGATGCTGGAGGCGGTTGGCGAGGCTTATTGGCCGATCTATTTCAAGACGCTGCATGACCGCTTGCACGAGGGCGGCATAGTGGTTCTACAGGTGATCACGATCGACGAAACTCGGTTCGAGACCTATCGCAGGTCAGCCGATTTTATTCAGCGGCATATCTTCCCAGGAGGAATGCTGCCAACCAAAGGGATTCTTGTCGAACTAAGCGCGCGGGCTGGCCTCGAGCTGGTTTCGACAGAGAGTTTCGGCCAGAGCTATGCAGCGACACTGGCCGAGTGGCGCAAAAGATTCCTGGCGTCATGGCCCGACATCGCCGAAATGGGGTTTTCCGAACGCTTTCGCAGGCTTTGGGACTACTACCTCTGTTACTGCGAGGCTGGTTTCAGGGCTGAAACCATTGATGTGGGGTTTTATGTTCTTGCCAAAGGCTGAGCCAGACGATGTTGCGGCAATGTCGATTTTCTTCTGACACAAATTCCGGCTGGATTATCGGACAATTGATGGCGGACGCTCTCGCCTGCGGGCTAAAAGATAAGTGGGATGCCGATATCGGGTGAGGCGCGATCTCAAATTGGTTGCGTCGCCATTTATGATTTATCGGAGATTTCAGCCGTGAGTATCGGCGCCAATATACCTCAACCCGCTGATAGCAAAATCGCATCGAAAGTCACGGCCTATTGCTACCAGCCCGACACGCCGCAACCGACGTTTGTCGAGTGGAGTATCTGTGCGATAGGGAGCAAAGGCGCTGAACCGCAAAACGACTGTCCGCCACTCTGCAGATGCCGTGAAATTCTGGCGGTATGACTGCCACGGCCTTGCCAGATAGTCCGTCCTCAGGTGAACGCCGTAATCCTCGCCATTGCCGAACATGTCGATCGCAATCCCGTCCCAGCCACTTGCATCCACAACGTGAGGTGTCGGCGAGAGGTCGAGGACTGCTTGAATAAATCCTCCATTGTTTTCCAAGCTTACGTCTCCGCGCACGCGGATGGCGGCCCGGCCGGCGACCATCTCGCGACCCATCACTCCTTTGGAAATTCCGCCCATGACCTGGTCTGTAACAAGTTGCCAGACGCTGCCAATTGTAGCCACAGGAGGCTCCCTGCTGAGGTCGTCAATCGTTGCGGACGCAGAGAGCACCTTTCCGTCCCTCGTATTCGTGAACGCGTGTCAGCGAAATTTGATACCGCCTCACACCCAACCTGATAGTTCCTCGCGCACGATGTGTTCAATGACCTTCATGCCGTCCGACCCGTCGTTGAGGCACGGCACATGGGCGAACCGCTCACCACCATTATGAAGAAATATCTCTTTCGCCTCGACCGCAATCTCCTCTAGCGTTTCCAGGCAGTCGGAAACAAAGCCCGGATTGATCACCGCAACTCTCTTCGTCCCGTTTCTTGCCATCTGTTCTAAGGTCTTGTCGGTGTATGGCTGCAGCCATTCTTCAGGACCGAACCTCGATTGAAACGTCACCATTATCCGATCTTGGTCCCAACCGAGACGTTCCCTGAGCAGCCTCGTCGTTTTTTGACACTGACAGTGATAGGGATCGCCCTTCATGAAATATGACATCGGGATGCCATGGTAGGAAGTCAGCAACATGTCCGGCTCCCAACCGAGACTGGGGATAAAACTTTCGATCGAACGGGCGAGAGCGTCGATATAGATCGGGTCGTCGTGATATCTAGGTACGGTGCGGATTGCCGGCTGCCATCTCAAATCGATAAGCGCCCTGAAACTTTCGTCATTCACAGTCGCCGTCGTCGCTGCCGCATACTGAGGATAGAGAGGGTATAAAAGTATTCTTTCGCAGCCGCTTCGCTGAAGCTCCTCGATCTTGCCGCGTATCGACGGCTGGCCATAACGCATCGCCCACTCAATTCGCACCGACGAAAGATCCGACAACCTATTGGTGAGTTGCAAAGCCTGGCTACGCGTGAAAGTCCGCAGGTAGCTTTCGTCTCTCTCCTTGTTCCAAATCTTCGCGTAGGCTTTTCCGACTTTTCTTGGTCTAGTATTCAGGACGAGGCCGTAGAGTATCGGATACCAAAGCCAACGAGACCACTCGATGACGCGGCGATCTGACAGAAATTCTGCGAGATATCGGCGTATTGAAGCGGGATCGGTGGCATCAGGTGTGCCGAGATTGATCAGCAACACACCGATTTTGCCATATTGCACCTTTGGATGCCCGGATGGTGCGTTCTCAATCAAAATTACACGATCCATTTTTAACGATCGCCGACAGGGTTAAGGAGCGCGTGAGCTCCACCAGAATTTTACGTGTTGCTCTGAAGAAGTTTGTCTTCAGGCGTCTTGCTTCCTCGATCGTCTTCGAAAGTGTCGTGTCTATCTCAAAGAGAAGCACACAATTAGGATGTTCCAGATCTGGCTCGAGTATTTTCCGATTTTCCCCTGGCTGTCGTCCTATCTGGCCTCGGACGCATTCAATACAAATACGGATGCGAGAGCCGAGCGGATCACTGCCGTAACAGATTGGTGGGAGTGAGCTAGACCCGCTCTGTGACCCATGACGGCAGGATGAAAGACAGGTCGACGAGAATTGCGCGTAGGGAAAATTTGTCATAGCCGATCTGCCCATAGCGGTCACGTCAGGGCGAGGAGTTTACGACAACACGCAAACGACCGTTTTTGTGCTGGCTCACAGTGCCACAAGTAGTTGCTTGTCATGCTCGCGCGAAACATCCTGCTATGGCTTGCTCGGACTTCCAGGCGACAATCAGATGCGTGACGAGATCTGGAAGCGGCGCGCACGAATTTTAGACGAGACGTGCTGTTATCTCCCACTATCGTTCTTGGAGTTCGTTTTCATTTGGAGAGACGAATATAGAAACACCTTGTCCATTGCCCCATGTCCGGTTCGCTGCGATCTGTCAGCGTCGAGTACGAAAGAGACAAAGAAGCGTCGGCCGTATTTGGATCGGACGATATAGAAAGCAGACGCGATTGGGCTCATGGCGACTTCTACGAATCGGACGTCGTCTTTCTTTCGGAAATGGTCGATCGCCGCTGATATCAGATTAGTCCACGCAACTTGAGCCGCATGGAGAGTAAACTGTGCGGCCAATACAAACTTGTCGTCACGCGGATGAGCAGGTCGGCAATACAGATCACCCTATAGGTTCTTAAAGGCATCGAGTGCGCGTTGGCGGGCCCGAGCGTGTTCGACGATTCGTTCGGGATAAATTTCGACCTTACTCTCAAGTTGCCAAGGCTGATGAATAACGGATGGAGAAACGTTGGCAAGTTCCGGAACCCATCGTTTGACATAGCGGCCCTCGGGGTCGAATTTCTCACCTTGAAGAACCGGGTTGAAAACTCGGAAGTAGGGTGCAGCGTCCGCGCCCGACCCGGCGACCCATTGCCAACTCGCCGCGTTATTGGCCGGATCGGCATCCACAAGCGTGTCCCAGAACCAAGCCTCGCCCTGCCGCCAATCGATCAGCAGATGCTTGATCAGGAACGATGCGACCACCATGCGCACCCGGTTGTGCATCCACCCTGTGGTCCAAAGTTCGCGCATGCCGGCATCGACAATCGGATAGCCCGTTTTGCCTAGCTGCCACGCTCGAAGCGCGTCGGCATCTGTTCGCCAAGGCATACCGTCAAATCTACGTTGCAGATTTTGGGCTACTATCTCGGGATTATGGTAGAGAAGATGGTACGAGAACTCACGCCAGCCCAGTTCAGATTGGAATTTTTCGAGGCTTCGATGAGGCCTTAAAGCGGCACTCGCGTTAGCTGCGGCCTCTGCAGCGTGCCACAGTTGCCGGGGTGAGATGTTGCCAAAGCGCAGATAGGGCGAGAGCCGTGATGTCGCCGATCGGTCAGGAAAGTCCCTGAGATCGGCGTACTCTTTCAAATGCTTTTCGAGAAAAAAATCGATCTGGGCTTGGGCACCGGCTTCTCCGGGTCGCCAACTTGATCGTAGTCCGCCCGCCCAATCAGGTGATGACGGCTCGAGTGCAAGATCGGCAAGCTCAACTCTCGTTGACGTCTGCTCGCAGGAATCACTGAACGCGTTCAGCCGTGAGGGGGCACTGAGCGGCTGGCACGGTTCGCCAGTCTCATGTGCGGCTCGCCAGAATGCAGAGAACACACGGAACGGACCGCCGGACTTGGTATTGATCAACCACGGCTCGTAAAGCAGGTGGCCATTAAAGCTTCTCGCTTCTATCCGCTGTGTTTTGAGGGCGGTTTTCACAGCCTCATCGACGCAGCGCTCCGCCCTTCCATATCGGCGGTTCCAATAGACTGCCGCCGCCCTGATGTGAGCCGAAAGCTGCGGGATAACCACCGGCGCAGATCCTTTATGGACCGAAAGTCTAGTGCCAAGGCGACGCAGTTTATCATCCAGTTTCTGCAAGGCGCCGTGTAGCCACCAGCGCGCGGCGCCACCGAGCGGGCGAATCCCCTCGGATTCTTCATCACGCACGAAGATGCAGATGATCTTGCGGCCAGAGTTCGCCGCAGCGGTCAACGCTGGGTTATCGGATAAGCGAAGATCGTCTCGGAACCAGACGATCACGGGACGTTCTGACTCTGAAAAAGAGCCCTCGGAGGCCATCGTCTTCTGCTTCTCCGTTAGCCATTCAGACGCCAGATTTCAAAGTTCAGCAACGATGCAAATGCGACCCACGCCGCGAGCGGCACCAAACAAAGAGCGGCGATCAGATCGAGCCTGCGGAACCGATCTATTGTTGCCAGGATGAGCAGAAACTGCGGCAGGATGTTAAGCAATCCGGCAAGGGGATTGTTCAACCCGAAAAATAGCCATGACCACAGCGCATTCAGCGTCAGTTGCAGAAAGAAAAGCGTCAGCGCGATACGGCGCTCCGCAGGTCTGTCATCAACTTTCAGGATGCGCCAGACCGCATAAGCCATCAACACGTAAAGGATGGACCAAACTGGAGCAAAAATCCAGTTGGGTGGGTTGAATGACGGCTTAACAAGCGCTGCATACCATGATGCTATATTGGGATATGTTGCCCACTGGCCCAGAAGTAACGCCGCAATCACCGGGAGCAAGGCGACCGATGCTCTGACCCATGCCGCTGAGTTTGCTTGGCAGTTCATTACGGTTCTCTGGAAAAGGCGACCTCATGCACAGGCATTTTGTCGCAAAGTTGTTTTTTGCATATAGCTTACGTAACGGGAATGCGTTTGGATCAAAAGAGCTTCTTCCGTCGGACCTGTTCCCGATCAGCACCCCTTTGACAACTTGGGGGACTTCATGGAGGGGGATTTCTGGTTCATCGTAGCCACAAGCTGTGAATGCTGATCGAGTTTGACCCCATCAATCTACGCGTGTTCGAGTCTAAATTATTGATTTCATTTGTGTGGCTGCTGTGACCCCGACGCCGATTGGCATTCAACTCCCGCGCCGAAACACTGCCAGGGGAGAATACTGGCCGTGGACCGCACGGCATCAACCAAAGCGGGTTCTGTTCGACATCGGAGACGGCGCCCAAAATTTTTTATTCCCCCCTCTTGAAATCGTCGGCAGCCATTTTAAGTCAATTTCCTTCGCGGAAAATGCGGCCTTGAGCGCCGTAAGGGCTCAAGAATAGAGACGGGCGCCGGCTGGTGTCCGACGTCCGCTCGTACCCATCTTGCTCTAAGGAGGATTTGGCTATGAGAGCCTATGATTTTGCACCCCTGTGGCGATCCACGATCGGATTCGATCGTCTTCTCGACCTCTTTGATGCAGCGCAACGCGCGGAGGGAGAGGATCATTATCCGCCCTACAATATCGAGCGGCAGTCCGAGGATCGTTACCAAATATCGCTCGCGCTGGCCGGCTTTTCTCCGGATGAAATCACGGTGACGGCCGAGCAGAACGTGCTTTCGATCGAAGGACGCAAGACGGAAGCGGCCAACAAAGATTACCTGTACCAGGGAATCTCGGCGCGTCACTTCAAGCGGACCTTCAATCTCGCAGACTACGTCAAGGTCGAAGGCGCGTCCTTCGAAAACGGTCTGCTCCAGATCAGGCTCGTGAGGGAAATTCCCGAGACGATGAAGTCCCGGCGCATTCCGATCGGAGCCGCCGCGGCTGAGGCGCAAATCGAAAACAAGCGCGCGGCTTAACAACACTCGCATGTCAGGATCGGGCGGCAATCAATCTCCGCCCGAGTCCCTGTCGTAGTGAATCCCCAATGAAAGGAGATGGAGGGGAAGCAATGAGTCGTATCCTTTGTCATCAAGCTGCAACGCCACTGTTCCGTCCGGATGTTCATCACCCTTCGGTCCAAGCGGTTCTCAAAGACCAGAAACTGTCTTCGGACGAAAAACGCGCCATTCTATCGGCTTGGGCATCTGATATGTACGCGATCGAATCCTTGCCCGCGCTGAGGATGGTACCGGGCCAAGCACGGCCGCTGCGTCTAAGCGAGATTCTCGACGCTCTTCGTGATTTGGATGATGACGATCCGCCCCCGCGCGGCGGTGCGGCGAAGCGCATGTTGGTGAGCGACCGGGGTGTAAACCCGATACATGGATCGGCGCCGCTGGTGGCTCGCCAACTGGCTCACTTGCGGCAAGATACATCCCTACGGGCTGTGAAGATCCGGGCGCATCGCGACAACATCCGGCGCTACAAGCGAATCCTGGCGACCGGTCTCACGGAACTGGAGCGCCAGTTCGTGACGCGTCGACTGGCAGAGGAGCAATCCGCCATCCGCAAGCTGACCGGATGATCGCCCTGTCACTAGTCGATTGCGTGCTTCAAGAAGCCCCGCGAGATATAGGCTGTGTGAGAAGTAGTGTTAACCGGCGCCGAACTTGGACTCTGACGCAATCTTGATGACGCGCTAACATGCCGATCCGGGAAATGCCGAGTCAATTCAAAATGATCGCTCTCGAGGAAGAGGGTGCGGCGATTCCTTCCACTCTAACTCTCTCGATGTAGACGCGTTGCCAAAGATTGCGAGTGCAATCAATGCGATGCGTCACTCCTCATTCCCATCATCGCTCTGCTTCGTCACCAAAATTGCGTCAGAGCCTTTATTCAACGCCGGTCTACAGACAGGACCGCTATGAAGCTAGTTGCCATCCTCTCGGGTACGCTACAAGCGCGAGGCGGGAAAGGCATCTAATCTTCCTTCGATCGCGGGGTCGTCGAGTTCGATATTTGAGTCTCCACAGGGGTGCGGTCTTCGAGCCATAGCGATAATATAGCGGGCGGACTGGGTCGCCAGCCGCGAAGATCGATGCCGCGCGCAGCTGATAGCGAAGACAATCACCGATGATCATCGTGTCGAATGTCATCGACGGTGAGCGCGCCGCCCAAGGCCACCAGATGAGTTTCATGGCCCTGACGTACCTCGACCTCGTTCATTAACCGACATTCCAGCCCGCGAGATACCTCGCAGAAAGCACTGGCATTCATTGGCAAAGCGAGCATTGCTGTGTCGGAGGAAAGGCTTGAATCGGCCCCGCAGCGCAATATCGCTTACGGGGCCTCGGGTGGTGCGACGCTGATGTCGCCTCACCTGGAGGGTTTTATGCAGAAGTCATCCCGTAGCCGTAAAGCAACGTCCAAACCCGTTCGGCGCGCGAAATCTGGCAACGTCGGTCGCGCCGCCAAGTCGGCGCAGGCTGCACGTCAGTCAGCGCGGCAGCAGACGAGTCAAAAACCGAACAAGCAGGCAAAGCTGCTCGATCTATTGAGGCGACCGGCCGGTGCGACCATTGTTGTCCTCTCTGAAGCCTCCGGCTGGCAGCAACATTCGGTACGCGGATTTTTAGCCGGGGTGGTCCGCAAGAAGCTTGGGTTGGAGTTGGTGTCGGTAGTCGAAGCCGATCAGCGCGTCTATCGCATCGTCACTGCTGCGACGAAGCTGGCCTCGTGATGGCAAGAGCGTTGAAAGGTGAGGTCGTCGGTCGGGACGACCTCACAGGTCCAAGGCGCGGATCACGCCGGCTCTCGCGACGATCTGCTCTGGCGCATCTGCCAAAGCATCTGCAGACTGCGATCGTGAGTTACCGGCGGCAGGTGGATCAGTTTGGTCAACTGGATCCTGCCATTCGCCAGTTTCTCGATCGCATTGTCGAGAAGGAAACGCGATCGTCGGTGATGGCAAAGCTGATCACCTTCGATCGCAGCCAGACCGAGTTGAAGGCGGGCACCATCCTGTCCCGTGAGTGGAATGGCGCTACGCATCGGGTGGTCGTTGCCGATGGTGGCTTCCTTTGGGATGGGATCACCTACGATAGCCTGTCAAAGGTTGCTTTCGCCATCACGGGCACCCGCTGGAACGGGCCGCGGTTCTTCGGTTTGCGCGACGCCGCCGGGAACGGGGACCAGCCGTGAGCAGGCGCAGCAACTACAGTCCGTCGAAGGTCAAGATGGCAGTCCGATGCGCCATCTATACTCGGGTCTCCACCGACAACGGTCTCGATCAGGAGTTCAACTCCCTGGATGCCCAGCGCGAAGCCTCCAGTGCCTATATCAGGAGCCAGGCACATGCCGGCTGGGTCGAGGTCAAGACCCGTTACGATGATGGCGGCTTCTCTGGCGGATCGACGAATCGCCCGGCGCTTCAGAATCTGCTCGACGATGTTCGCGCCCGCAGGATCGACATCATCGTGGTCTACAAGGTCGACCGTCTGACCCGTTCGCTGGCTGACTTTGCCAAACTGGTCGAACTGTTCGATGCCCATGGAGTGTCGTTCGTCTCGGTCACGCAGCAGTTCAACACCACGACCTCCATGGGACGGCTCACCCTCAATGTGCTGCTGTCCTTTGCCCAGTTCGAGCGCGAGGTCACCTCGGAGCGCATCCGCGACAAGATCGCGGCCTCCAAAAAGAAGGGCATCTGGGTCGGAGGCCCGCTACCGCTCGGTTATGCCATGAATGACGGAAAGGTGGCGGTCGTTGAGGAAGAGGTAGAACAGGTCCGGCTGATCTTCACCCGTTATCTCGAACTTGGCAGCGTCCATGCCTTAATGCGGGATCTGAAGGAGCGCGGCATCGTCAGCAAGCGCCGCCTGCTCAAGACCGGCAAGGTCCGGGGTGGCGTTCCCTTCGGCCGTGGTGCCTTGTTCTATCTGCTGCGTAATCGCTTCTATATCGGAGAGGTCAATTACAAGGGAAAAATCTATCCCGGCGAGCAGCCAGTCATCCTCGATCGTGAACTGTTCGACCTTGTTCAGCAGACCCTGTCGGATCAGTGGGGACATACCACCAGAACCAGGACAGCTTTCACGCATCTTCTGACTGGCCTGATCTTCGACGACGCCGGTCACCGCATGACCCCGACGCAAGCGCAAAAGAATGGCCGGCGTTACAGTTACTACGTCTCACGGCCGTTGTTGTTCGGCAATGCCGCGTCTGCCGAGGTCGGCTCCGTCTCTCGCGTGCCGGCTCAAGAGATCGAGGAGCGGATCCGCACCATCATACTGCAACCGCGACTCCCAAACCAAAATGCAGTAGCCGTCGATGGCGCATTGGCCAGCAATATCATCGAGCGGATCGAGGTGCGCAAAAGCCAACTCGTCGTTCAGTTAAAGCGAAACGATGCGGATGAGGGGAATCCTGAGGATGATCGCACTGTCATCATTCCATGGACCAAACCGCCGGCACGAATGGCACGATCGATCCTGCGACCGACGTCTGTCAAACTCCCGCTGCGCCCGATGAAACTGGAACGGCGTGCCACGCTCGTCGCAGCGATTGCCCGTGGCCGCCGATGGCTCGACGAACTCATCGCGGACTCGGCAACAAACGCACAAGCTATTGCACAGCGCGAGCATTGCAGCCTTCGTCACGTCAACATGACGCTGTCACTGGCGTTCCTGTCACCGACGCTGGTCAAGGCGGCCGTCGAGGGGCGGCTGCCTCGTGGTATCGGTGTCGAACAGCTTCGCGACCTGCCGATCCAGTGGGATCGTCAGCTGGAGGCACTTGGCCTCGCACCCGCCTAATCAGCAGCGTGCATTCCGAATGAGCATCTAGCGATGGCCTGTGGCCCATCTGAGACCTGAACCTCAGGTGCGGCTCAGATCTGCATCAGGACTGGATGCCCTGTGCCAGCTGGCCCGCATTCTTCGCTTCCTTGATCGTCTGAAATCCCCGTGGGTCGGTCAAAATCCCCCGGGTATGGTCACTTGAAACTCCCCCACTCGATAATCGCGGTCAGCGCCGCTGAACAGCGGTAGCCGATCAGGCAGGACGTTTATTTTCGGTCCCTTTAACCAGCAAGGGGCCGGG
>QFCS01001222.1_pt1 | contig 21413 bp, 18 predicted proteins | sample 3576561 | NCBI WGS metagenome assembly QFCS01 | reverse complement strand
GTACTAAGGGCGCCACGTCGACAGGCCGACGGAAGTAGGTGCGAAGCCGTTGCACGGGTTGCGCTCCTGCGGGCACGCCGACACCGCGACGACCAGGTCGCGCTCGGCCCGGAGGTCGATGTGGTCGCCGGCCCGGCTCGTCGGCTCCACGATCTCCATCGCGCCGTCGGCGCCCACCGCGATGTTCATGAACAGCGAGGCGCACGCGTCGAGCTCCAGGCCCGCCGGGCCGTCGATGCGATCACCCAGGCTCAGCACCAGGTTCTCCCGGCAGCTGCCCGCCGACGCGTCGTACCGGCGGGCGTTGGTCTCGGCGCTGCAGCAGCCGCCGCCGAACCAGTGCGTCCCCGCCGTGTCGGCGACCACCGTCGCCAGCGGACGCGCCCGCTTCGAGTAGAGGACGTGCCCCTCGGTGATCCGCGTCGTGCGGTTCAGCAGCTGGGTGTAGATGCACGAGAGCCAGTCCCGCGCGTCGTCCACCGGGGCGATCACGACGTCGGCCGCCTGCCTGCCCTCGACGTCCTCGACCCGCAGCACCTCGCCCGCCTCGACCACGAACGCCGGCAGGTGCGCCCGGGCCGGCACCAGCGCCGACCAGCGCGGCCCGCTCACCGGCCCGCCCCCTGCGCCTGCCCGGTGACCGCCTCCAGCACGTGCTCGGCCAGGCCGGCGACCGCGTCGAGCTTCCAGCCGTTGCCCGGCAGCGGATGCGCCTCCCGGTCCAGCTCGCGGTCCAGGACCGCGCGCAGCCCCGCCGCGCTCGGCGCCGTACGGCCGTGCAGCCACTCCTCGGCCTCGCGCGCCCGCCACGGCACCGGCGCCACCGCGCCCAGCACCAGCCGGGCCTCGGACCAGGCGCCGGCGGCGTCCACCTCGCCCGAGATGACCGCGGACGCGGCGGCGAAGTCGCCGGTGTAGAGGTTGAGCTTGCGGAAGGCGCTGCGCCGCGCCACCGCCGCCGCCGGTACGACGACCTCGACGACGACCTCGCCGTCGCGCAGCGCCGTCTCGCCGGGACCGACGAAGAACTCCTCCATCGACAGCGTCCGCCTCCCGTCGTCCGCGGCGAGCTCGACCCGGGCGTCCAACGCCGTCAGGACGGTCGCGAGGTCCGACGGGGTGACCGCCTGGCAGCGGTGCCCGTCGATGACGGCGTGCTGGAAGCGGTGGTCGCCCATGACCGCGTAGCAGGGGCTCGTCACGCCGTTGCGCTTGTAGCAGGAGAAGCCGTTGCGGAAGAACCAGCACCGCTTCTCCTGCAGCAGGTTGCCCGCCACGGTGGCGACATTGCGGATCTGCGCCGACGCGATCGACGCGACCGCCTCGGCGATCACCGGCACCCGGTCGCGGGTCGCCTCGGCGAGCTCGGCCAGCGTGACGGCGGCGCCGAGCCGCAGCGCGCCGTCCTCGTCCCACCGCACGCCGCGCAGCGCGAGCACGCTGCGCGTCGAGACCAGCACCGTCGCGGGCGCCGCCTCGCGACGCCGCTCCACGAGAGCGTCGCTCCCGCCGCCGATCACCTGCGCCCCGGCGGCCGCCTCCCTCAGCACGACGTCCAGCTCGGCGGGCGCGGTCAGCGACGCGACCGCCGCCGGGTCGCCGACGCCGTCGCCGACGCCGCGGCCGAAGCGGGTGCCCCAGTGGTGCAGCACGTGATGCAGCCCGAGCGGGTACAGCGCCCGCATCAGGGCGATCCACCAGCGCCCCGGCCGCCGCCAGATCCCGTGCCGGCGACGCCGGCCCTCCTTCTCGGCGAGCGCGTCGATCACCTTGTCGGGCGTGATCGGCAGCTCGCGGATCCGTACGCCGACCGCGTCGTGCACCGCGTTCGCCATCGCCGCGCCCGGCGGGATGATCGACATCTCCCCCACGCTCTTGGCACCGTAGGGACCGGCCGGGTCGTGGGCGTTGACGATGACCGGACGCACCGACGGGACGTCCGCGGAGCGCGGCATCGCATAGTGCAGGTAGCTCGTGTTGACGATGCGGCCGCCCTCGCGGACCAGCTCCTCCCCGAGCGCCGCGCCGATGCCCATCACCGCCCCGCCGACGATCTGCCCCTCCACCGCGGTCGGGTTGATCGCCGTCCCCACGTCGTGGGCGGCCACGTAGTCGAGCAGCTCCACCGACCCCGTACGACGGTCCACCTCCACATAGGCGCCGTGGGCCGCGTAGGCGTAGGTGGGCGACAGGTTCGCCGTGGACCTTCCCGGCGCGAGCGGCTCGGTGGTCTCCAGCAGGTAGGTCGTCTCGTGCGACAGCACCCCGTCGACGGCGTCGTCGCTGAGCCGGACCAGGTCGCCGAGCGCCACCGCGTCGTGCGCGGCGACGGCGTGCCCGTCACGCAGCACGACGTCCTGGGTGCCGAGCTTGGCGCGGGCCAGGTCGCGCAGCCGCTCGGCGACCTCGCCGGCCGCCTTGCCGACCGACGACCCGGTCATGTGGGTGCCGCGGGAGGACCAGGCGCCCAGCTCGAAGGGCGTCTGCTCGCTGTCCATCGACAGCACCTCGACGTCGGCGAGGTCGACGCCGAGCTCGTCGGCGGCGATCTGCCCGAGGATCGTGCTCTGGCCGGTGCCGGCGTCCGATCCGCCGTACCGGACACGGACCCGGCCGTCGTCGTACACGTCGATGGCGGCGTCGCTGCGGTTGGCGAGGTCGTAGGCGTAGGCGCCGCTGCCGTGGCTGCCGGCGGCGACGCCGACACCGCGCCCGGGGCGGTCCTCGGCGCGGCGGCGGTCCCAGTCGAGCCCGGTGCGCACGGCGTCGAGGCAGTCGGCGAGCCGGGCGGTGGTGACCTCGTAGCCGCACAGGGTGGCGGTGTGCTCGCGGTTGACGTTGCGCAGCCGCATCTCGAGCGGGTCGAGGCCGAGCCGGTCGGCGAGCTCGTCCATCTGCGACTCGGCGGCGAGCGAGACCTGCGGGGTCCCGTAGCCGCGGAACTGGCCGCCGGGCTGGGTGGCGGTGTCGATGAGGCGGGCCTCGAGCACGGCGCCGTCGGGCCGGTACATGGAGCCGAGGGTGATGGCGCCGACGCGCATCACCGACGGGCCCATGTGGTTGTAGGAGCCGTTGTCGACGCGGATGTCGCTCTCGTAGAGGCGGACCAGCCCGTCCTCGTCGACGGTGGTGCGCAGCCAGGTCTCGAAGCGGTGGCGCGGCTTGTTGGCGCCGAGCTCCTCCTCGCGGGTCAGGCTGAGCAGCACCGGTCGCCGCGCCTTGCGGGACAGGGCCGCGGCGAGGATCTCGTGCTCGGAGGCCTTGGACTTGGAGCCGAAGCCGCCGCCGGTCGCGATCTCGCGGAAGATCACCTGGTCGTGGTCGAGACCGAGGAGCTGGGAGACCTCCTTGCCGATGAACCACGGCGCCTGGGTGGAGGTCCACAGCTCGACCGTGCCGTCGTCGTCGTTCCAGCGCGCCAGGGTCGTGTTGGTCTCCATGCAGGCGTGGGAGACGCTCGGGTACACGAAGCGGCCCTCGACGGCGTCGTGCGCGTGCGCCCGGCCGGCAGCGGCGTCGCCCCACTCGGGGGGGAACAGCACCGAGACGTTCGCCTCGTCGGTCGGACGGTGGTGGAGGCGGCGGGCGCCGGGCGCGGTCGCTTCGGCGGCGGTGAGCGGCGCCGGCCGGACGCGGTAGCGCACGCGGATCGCGGCGAGTGCGGCCATCGCCTCGACGTACGTCTCGGCCGCGACGGCGGCGACCTCCTGGCCGACGTGGCGCACGGTCCCCCGCGCGAGCGGCGGCCGGTCGGACAGCGGGGCTCCGCGGTGGACGTAGAGGGCGTCGGGCGCGAAGTCGGCGGCGGTGATGACCGCGACGACGCCGGGCATCCGCTCGGCGCGCGCGGTGTCGAGGGAGACGATGTCGGCGTACGGGTGGGGCGAGCGGAGCACGGCGGCGTGCAGGGCGGGGAGGCGCAGGTCGGCGGCGAACAGGGTGCTGCCGTCGGTGCGCGCGGCCCAGTCGTGGGGGCGCTGGGAGGTGCCGACGTAGCTCACGCGTCCGCTCCCGTCCGGCGCTCGGCGACGTCGACGACGGCGTCGACGATGGCCTGGTAGCCGGTGCAGCGGCAGATGTTCCCCGACATCTCGTGCCGCACCGTGGCGGGGTCGAGTCCGGCGCGGGCCGCCTCGGCCCGCAGCAGCGCGGTCGCCCGCACGAGCTGGCCGGGGGTGCAGAAGCCGCACTGGAAGGCGCCGCGGTCGGCGAACGCGCAGCGCAGGTCGAGGATCTCCTCGGCGACGCCCTCGATGGTCTCGACCTCGCCGGTGACCAGGGCCGCCGGCTGGATGCAGGACATGGTGGGCCGGCCGTCGATCAGCACCGTGCAGGCGCCGCACTCGCCGCGCTCGCAGGCGATCTTCGTGCCGGTCATCCCGAGGCGGTCGCGCAGGACGACGGCGAGGGACTCGGCCCCGCGGACGTCGACCTCGACCTGTTCGCCGTTGATCTTCAAGGGGTGCATCCCATCCTCCTCGCGCGAGGTCCACCTCGCGTCGGGACGACCTTACCTCGCTTTTCCGTACGTTGTACCGGACACTATGGACAGAACTCGCCCGCGGGCCTCGACGAAGGAGTCCGGCATGACCGATCCGCGCGGCACGGACGCCGCTCCCGGCGCGCCGGCCACCACCCGTACGACGACCCACTGGGGCCGCTACCGGGTCGAGGTGCGCGACGGCGACATCACCCGCGTCTCCCCCGACCCCGACGACCCCGAGCCCTCGGCCATCGGCCGCTCGATGGCCGGCGCGCGCACCGCACCCGCCCGGATCCGGCAGCCCATGGTGCGCACCGGCTACCTCGCGAACGGCCCCCGCCACCGCGACAACCGGCGCGGGGACGACACCTTCACCCCCGTCTCCTGGGACACCGCGCTCGACCTCGTCGCCCGCGAGCTGCGCCGCACGTACGACGAGCACGGGCCCGCCTCCGTCTACGGAAGCTCCTACGGCTGGTCCAGCGCCGGCCGGTTCCACCACGCGCAGAGCCAGGTGCACCGCTTCCTCAACCTGGCCGGCGGGTACACCCCGTCGACGGGCACCTACAGCTACCACGCGATGGAGCGCACCGTCCCGCACGTGGCCGGCATCAGCGCCGACCGGCTGATGCTCGAGCTCCCGACGTGGGACGAGATCGCCGAGCACGCCGAGCTCGTCGTCGCCTTCGGCGGCCTGTCCCCCAAGAACAGCCAGGTCAGCCCCGGCGGCGTCCACCGGCACGGCAGCGAGGCGGGCAAGGCGCGGTGCCGCGCGGCGGGCGTGCGCTTCGTCAACGTCGGCCCGTGCCGCGACGACCTCCCCGACGCCGACACGTGGATCGCGCCCCGCCCGCACAGCGACGTGGCGCTGATCCTGGCCCTGTGCGAGCACCTGATCCGCACCGGCCGGCACGACCGCGAGTTCCTCGCCCGGTGCTGCACCGGCGTCGAGACCTTCCGCGCCTACCTCGAGGGCCGCACCGACGGCGTCCGCAAGGACCCCGCGTGGGCAGCAGGGATCTGCGCGATCCCCGCGGCGACCATCGAGGCTCTCGCCGAGGACATCGCCTCCCACCGGACCTTCGTGACGATGAGCTGGTCGATGCAGCGCGCCCGGTACGGCGAGCAGCCGGTCTGGGCGGTGCTCGCGCTCGCCGCGGTCGCCGGCCAGCTCGGCCACCCCGGCCGCGGGGCCGGCCTCGGCTTCGGCACCCATCACAGCACCGGCCTGGCGGGGCTCAAGCACCCGGTCGCGTCGCTGCCGCAGCGCGCGGACGCGGCGCCGTCGCTCCCGGCGATGCCGGTCGCCCGGCTGGCCGACCTGCTGCTGCACCCCGGCGCCGAGATCGACTTCGACGGCGGCCGGCTCACCTTCCCCGACGTCCGGTTCGTCTACTGGTGCGGCGGCAACCCGTTCCACCACCACCAGGACCTGAACCGGCTGGCGCGGGCGTGGCAGATGCCGGAGACGGTGGTGGTGCAGGAGCCGTACTGGACGGCGACCGCCCGGCACGCCGACATCGTGCTGCCCGCCTCGGTGATGCTGGAGCGCAACGACATCGCCGTGGGCCGGCTGGAGTCGACGCTGTCGGCGATGCAGCGGGCGGTCGACCCGCCGGCCGGCGTACGTGACGACTATGCGATCTTCGCCGGGCTGGCCGAGCGCCTCGGCTTCGCGGAGGCCTTCACCGAGGGCCGCAGCGCGGACGCGTGGGTGCGCCACCTCTACGAGGAGACCCGCTCCCGGCTGGCGGCGGCGGGCACCGCGATCCCGGGCTTCGACGACTTCTGGCGTGAGGGCGAGGCCGTGCTGGCCGACGACCCGGCCGGGCTGCGCCCGCCGTCGGCGTTCGCGCTGCTGCGACGCGACCCGGTCGCGCATCCCCTGCCGACGCCGAGCGGGCGGCTGGAGCTGTTCAGCGCGACCGTCGCCGGCTTCGGGTACGACGACTGCCCCGGGCACCCGGCGTGGCGGGAGCCCGAGGAGTGGCTGGGCGGCGCGGCCGCGGAGCGTCATCCCCTGCACCTGCTGTCGCACCAGCCCGCGACCCGGCTGCACAGTCAGCTCGACCACGGCGCCGTCAGCCGCGCGGGCAAGGTGGCCGGCCGCGAGCCGGTGACGATCCACCCCGACGACGCGGCGGCCCGCGGGATCGCCGACGGCGACGTCGTCCGGCTGTTCAACGACCGCGGCGCCTGCCTGGCCGGCGCTCGCGTGAGCGACGGCGTACGTCGCGGCGTCGTGGCGATGGCGACGGGCGCCTGGTACGACCCGGTCTCCCCGGGCGGCCTGGACCGGCACGGCAACCCGAACGTGCTCACCCTCGACCGTCCGACGTCGTCGCTGGCGCAGGGCCCGTCGTCGGGTACGGCGCTGGTGGAGGTCGAGCGCTGGACCGGCCCGGCACCGGCGGTGGCGAGCTTCGCGCCGCCCCCGACGGCCTGACTCGTCGGCCGCCCGGCGATCAGCCGAACATCTCCTCGCCGGGCACCCGGCGCTGCTCGCGGGCGTTGCGCAGCTGGCGGGCGAGGCCGAGCGCGGCGGTCTGGACGGCCGCGGCGAGCTGCGGCATCCGGTAGGCGGCGACGGGCACGGAGATCGACATCGCGGCGACCGCCACGCCATGGACGACGACCGGCGCGGCGACGCACTCGCGCCCGACGGTGGCCTCCTCGCGCTCGAAGGCCAGGCCGGTGGCGCGCACCTCGGCGAGCTCCCGCTCGAGCCGCTCGGGGTCGACGATCGACTTGGGGGTGAGCGCGCGCAGCGGGCGCTGCAGGTACTCGGCGCGCACGTCCTCGCTGCTGTGGGCCAGCAGGGCCTTGCCGAGGCCGGTGCAGCCGAGCGGGAGCCGGCCGCCGACCCGCGAGGGCAGGCCGAGGTCGGAGTGCCCGTGGATCTTCTCGACGTAGACGACGTCCGCGCCCTCGCGCACGCCGAGGTGCACGGTCTCGTGGGTCGCCATGAAGAGGTCCTGGAGGAACGGGCGGGCGGCGACACGCAGCTCCTGCTCGCGGGAGACCAGGCTGCTGAGCTCGAAGAGGCCGATGCCGAGCTGGTAGCCGTCGTCGTCCTGCGCGAGCAGGCGCTGCTCGACGAGGCTGGCGACGAGCCGGTGGACCGTCGAGAGCGGCAGCGAGGTGCGCCGCGCGATCTCCGTGAGTCGCAGCGGCCGGGCGCCGCCGTCGAACGCGCGCAGGATGCGCAGGCACTTCTCCAGCATGGTGGGCTGGAGGCGGACGTCCTTCCGCTCCACGGGAGTTCCCCTCTCTACGGTCCCGCGGGCGGGACCGTGGCGACGCAGCCGGGTCCGGCAGGCGCTGCCGGTCAGCGGAAATGTTTCATCCAGGAAAAGTTTCCCGTTCGGGCTCCCATTCCGTCTCGTGGAACTGTACCGTACGACGTACGCAAGTGTTCGCGATCACATGCGGCAGCCTCCGCGACCAAGCCGCGGACGCGACCCGAAGGGATAGACAGATGACGACTTCGCTCGAGACGGCCCCCGTCGAGGACCGCGCCCCCGCGCGGACCATCCTCGACGTCAGCGACCTCCGCAAGCGCTACGCGCCGGACCGCCCCCTGGTCTGCGACGGCCTCACGTTCCAGGTCCGGGAGGGCGAGTTCGTCGCCATCATCGGCCCGTCGGGATGCGGCAAGTCGACGCTGCTGCGGATGATGTCCGGCATCCTCAAGCCCACCTCCGGGACCGTGAGCCTGCACGGGCGCACCATCTCCAAGCCGCCCCCGGAAATGGCCCTGGTCTTCCAGGACTACACCCGCTCGCTCTACCCGTGGCTGACGGTGGAGAAGAACGTGCGCTTCCCGCTGGCCAAGGACAAGTCGATCTCCAAGGCCGAGAAGGCCGAGCGGGTCGCGAAGGCGCTCGACAACGTCGGCCTGACCGGGTTCGAGTCCTACCACCCCGGCGCCCTGTCCGGCGGCATGCAGCAGCGCGTCTCCATCGCGCGCGCCCTCGCCTTCCAGCCGCAGATCCTGCTGCTCGACGAGCCCTTCGCCTCCGTCGACGCGCTCACCAAGGAGGGCCTCGAGGACACCCTGCTCGACGTGCGCGACCGCATGCAGGACAGCGGCAACACGATGCTGATGGTCACCCACGACATCGACGAGGCGATCTACCTCGCCGACCGCATCGTGGTGCTCAGCAAGCCGCCGTGCATGGTCGCCGAGGAGCTCGTCATCGACCTCCCCAAGCCGCGCAACCAGATCGAGACCCGCAGTCACCCGGAGTTCCTCCGGATCCGGGCTCACATCCACGACGTCATGGGACTCACCGACCAGCGCCGCGGCGCGGGCGGCACCCCGGCGCACTGAGTAATCACCCGTAGAGACACCTGAATTGATGAGGAAAGCAGGTCACACCATGCGCAATCACATGAAGATGGGCGGACTGGTCGCACTCGCCTTCGCGGCCTCCACCGCCCTGAGTGCCTGCGGAGGAGACTCGGGCGGCTCCGAGGTGAAGACCAATGAGGACGGCACGGCCAGCATCACCATCGCCACGGTCGGGTCGGACTCCGGCTCGCAGGCGTTCATCGCGGAGAAGCAGGGCTTCTTCGAGGACCACGACCTCGACGTCGAGGTCAAGATCGTCGCCAACGTCCCCGAGCTCGCCGCGGCCGTCGAGTCCGGCGACGCGCAGTTCGCCCTGACCTCCCCGACGTCGATCGCGTCGGCGAAGTCGGCCGGCGTCGACTTCACCATCGTCGCCGGCGCCGCGGTCTACACCAAGGACAACCCGGGCGTGTGGATCATGGTCCCCGAGGGCAGCGACATCGACTCCCCGGCCCAGCTCGAGGGCAAGTCGATCGCGGTCAACGCGCTCAACACGATGCCGCACCTGTCGACGCTCGCCACGCTCGAGGCCGCCGGCGTCGACGTGAGCGACCGCTCGCTCGACGTCGTGACCCTCGACTTCACCCAGGTGGGCCAGGCCTTCGAGAGCGGCCAGGTCGACGCCGCGACGGTGACCGCGCCGTTCAACTACCAGATCGAGGGCGACGGCCTGGGCAAGGCGATCGCCTCGCCGTACGACGCCGTCAACGACGGCGAGGACTTCTACAACACGATCTGGTTCAGCCAGGGCTCGCTGGTGGAGAAGCAGCCGGAGATCGTCGAGAAGTTCCAGGCCGCGCTGCGCGACACCAACGCGTGGGCGAACGACGCGGCCAACGAGGAGGAGCGCAAGCAGATCCTCCAGGAGTACACCGACCTCGCCGACTCGACCCTCGCGGGCCTGCAGCTGCTGCAGTTCGGCGACGACGTGACGCCCGAGCTGATCCAGCCCGTCGTCGACATCATGGAGCACTTCGAGGTGCTCCCCCGGCCGATCGAGGCCGCGGACATCATCGCCGACGTCAAGTGACGCACCCGCCGGTGGAGGCCCCGCGGGGCCTCCACCGGCACCGATCGTGAACGACACGAGCTGGCCGAGCGCCGGAGGGAAACAACGATGAGCACCACCACCGTCGAGAGGGTCGACGCACCCGGCGCCGACCAGCCGGGAGCACCCGCCCGGCGCCGCGCGCCACGACGCTTCCGCGTCTCGGTCAACCTGCGCGGCCTGGCCTTCGCCGTCGGCCTGATCGCGCTCCTGGAGCTCCTCACGCTCACGGTCGTCGACTCGGTCTACATCCCGCGGCCCTCGGAGATCGGCAGCGCGCTGGCCTCCGAGCTGCAGCGGGGCGACCTGATGAGCGGCATCGGCATCACCCTGGGCGCGTACCTGCAGGGGCTCGCGATCGCCGCGGTCGCCGGCGTCGTCCTCGGCGCCGCGCTCGGCGCCTCGAACGTGGCCTACCACGCCTTCCGGATCCTCATCGAGTTCCTCCGGCCGCTGCCGTCGGTGGCGCTGATCCCGTTCTCGATCCTGCTGCTCGGCGTCGGCACGACCACCACGGTCGCCATGATCGTCTTCGCCTCATTCTGGCCGATCCTGTTCAACACCTACTACGGCGTGCGCGCGGTCAACCCGGTCGCCATCGAGTCCGCGCAGATCTTCGGGCTCAACCGGCGCCAGGTCTTCTTCCGGGTGCAGATCCCGAGCGCCGCGGTCAACATCGCCGCCGGCATCCGGATCAGCTCCGCGATCGCGCTGATCCTCGTCATCACCGTCGAGATCCTCACCCGCAGCGGCGGGCTGGGCTATTACATCGTGCGCATGCAGGTCGCGATCCGCACCGAGGACATGTACGCCGGGATCTTCGTGGTCGGCGTCATCGGCTACGTCGTCGCGATGGCCGTGGCCGGCCTGGAGCGACGCGTCATCTTCTGGAACACCGACATCCGAGAGGGTGGTGACCGGTGATGCGACCGGTGCTCACGACTCGCCTGCTGCCCTGGGTGGCACCCCTGCTGGTCCTCGCCGTGTGGGAGTACGCCGGGCGCCACACGACCAGCATCTACCTGCCGCCGGCCAGCGAGGTCGCCCGCTCGCTGCGCGAGGACTGGATGTGGGAGCACACCACGCAGGACCTGCTGCCCAGCCTGAAGAGGTTCGCACTGGGCTACCTGGCCGGGAGCTTCCTCGGCATCGCCGTCGGCCTGGCGATCGGGTCCTCGCGCCGGGTCGCGCAGTACACCGGCCCGACCCTGGAGTTCCTGCGGGCGCTGCCCGCCGTCGCGGTCATGCCGGTCGCGATCCTGCTCTTCGGCCTCGGCGACGGCATGCGGATCTCGATCATCGCCTTCGGCGTGCTCTTCCCGGTCCTGGTCAACACCGCGACCGGCGCCCGCAGCTGCCGCCAGGAGCGCATCGACGTCGCGGAGATGTTCGGCCTCAGCCGGCTCCAGGTGATCCGCCGGGTGATCCTGCCCTCCGCGATCCCGATGATCTCGGCCGGACTGCGGGTGGGGCTGCCGATCGCGCTGATCATGATGGTCGTCTCCGAGCTCGTCGGCGGCCGCAACGGCGTCGGGTTCTACCTGACCCAGGCGCAGTCGCTCTTCGACATCCCCGGCATGTTCTCCGCACTCGTGATCCTCGGCGTGCTGGGCAACCTCATCAACTGGGTCTACGTGCGCGTCGAGACCCGCCAGCTCCACTGGGGCGCCCACCTGTAGGACGCCGTGCTCGCCCGCTGCGCGGACCTCCCCCGTGCCGGTGCCCGTTGTCGTACTGTGTACGACGACACCGGCACGGGGGGCAGAGTGGCCGCCAGCAGAGGAGACATGGGAAACGTGACGACGCAGACGCCGCAGCCGGGGAACCGCGCATGAGCGCCCAGGAGCGGCCCACGGAGCGGTCCAAGGAGCGCGCGAAGGACAAGCGCGGCGGTCGCGGCAAGATCAGCCGCGAGGCGATCGTCGCTGCGGCTCTCGAGGTCTCCGACTCCAGCGACGGTCTCGACGCGGTGACGGTGCGCAGCCTGGCGACGAAGCTCGGCACGGGCACGATGACCCTCTACGGCTACTTCCGCAGCAAGGACGAGATCCTCGACGCGATGGCCGACCACGTGATGAGCGGCATCGAGCTGCCGCCGGCCGACGGCGAGACGCCCGAGGAGGCCCTGCGCGCGGTCGCCCAGGCGTTCGTGAAGCTGATGACCGAGCACCCGAGCGTCTCGTGGCTGCTCTCCTCGCGGGTCACCCGCTCGCACGCCTCCTTGAAGGCCGCGATGGAGGACGTCCTCCAGCGCCTCGTCGACGCCGGCATCCCCGCCGAGACGGCGGTGCGGTGCTACGGCCTGCTGATCCAGTTCGCCCTCGGCTTCGCCGCCTACCAGGCGCCGCGGCAGTGGGGCGCGGCGAGCGGGGAGGACGGCGCGGAGCTGCGCCGTCAGCAGCAGCACTACTGGGCGGGCCTGCCGGCCACGGAGTTCCCGCTGGTCGTGGAGCTCTCGCCGCAGCTGGTGATGCTCCCGACCGAGGACCAGTTCGACTGGGGCGTGGAGGTCCTGGTCGAGGCGCTGGCGCGCGGGCTGGCGCGGGAGGTCGCGCGCTCCTGACCGTTGCTCGCTTCGTACGCTATCCCGTACGCTGTACGAAACGAGCAGGAGGTCACCGTGAGCATCGGATACGGCACCGCCGCGCGGATCGGGCACCTCTACCCCTCCGGCGGCCTCTGCGACTACGAGATCCAGCTGATGGCGCCCGACGGCGTCCAGTTCCTCACCACCCGCATGCCGTTCCGGCGCACCGGCGTCGCCGACGACCTCGCCCTCGCCGACGGGCTCGAGCACCACGCCGGGCTGCTCGCCGACGCCGAGGTCGACCTCATCGCCTTCAACTGCACCGCCGCGAGCATGCTCCTCGGGCCCGACCGCGTGAACGAGCGGATCACCGCCGCCACCGGCATCCCCAGCATCACCACCATCGAAGCCGTCCTCGACGCGCTCGCCCACGTCGGAGCCCGGCGGCTCCTCCTGCTCGACCCCTACCCCGCGGAGGTCGAGGACGCCGAGATCGCGCACCTCGCCGCCGCCGGGTACGACGTGGTCGCCCGCGGCGGCCCCGCGTGCACGACCCCCGTCGAGCAGGGCAGCCTGCCCCCCGAGCTGTGGCGGCGCGTCGCGCGCGAGACCGACCCGAACGGGGCGGACGTCGTACTGATCAGCTGCGCGGGCGCCCAGGTGGCGACCAGCATCGACGCGATCGAGAGCGCGCTGGGCATCCCGGTGGTGGCCAGCAACCAGGCGCTGCTCTGGAAGGTCCTGCACCTGCTCGACCTCCCCGCACCGGGACCGGGCCACGGCCGACTGCTCGACGAAGGGTTCTGACACATGACCACCGACCATGCCCCCGCGCCGGCGATCACCAAGGGGTACGCCGACTCCCGCTTCGGCCAGCTCCACTACGCCGCGTGCGGCGAGGGCGACCCCGTGCTGCTCCTCCACCAGACGCCGCGCTCGTGGGACGAGTACCGCGACGTACTCCCCCTCCTGGGCCGCGACCGCCGCGCCATCGCGATGGACACCCTCGGCTTCGGCGCCTCCGCCCGGACCTCCGAGGCGTTCAGCATCGAGCTCTTCGCCGACGCCGTCGAGGACCTCCTCGACGCGCTCGGCCTCGCCCGCGTGAGCATCGTCGGCCACCACACCGGCGGCGTCGTCGCCATCGAGGTCGCCGCCCGCCGCGGCACGGCCGTCGAGAGCCTCGTCCTGTCCGGCGTCCCGTACGTCGACGGCCCGCGACGCGCCCGGGTGGCCGGCGCGCCGCCGATCGACCACGTCGTCCCCGCCGCCGACGGCAGCCACCTCGCCGAGCTGTGGAACCGGCGCAAGCCGTTCTACCCCGAGGACCGTCCCGACCTCCTCGCCCGCCTGGTCGCCGACGGCCTGCGGGTCGTCGACCGCGTCGAGGAGGGCCACCGGGCCGTCAACGCCTACCGGATGGAGGAGCGGGCCCCGCTCGTGCGCAGCCGCACCCTCGTGCTGTGCGGCGAGGAGGACACCTACTCCCTGCCCGACGTCCCGCAGCTGTGCGCCGCCATCCCCGGAGCCGTGTCCGGCGTCCTCGCCGGCACCGGGGTGCCGTCGGTCGACCACCGGCCCGACCTGTTCGCCGAGACCGTCGCCGCCTTCCTCGACACCGCACCGGCACAGCCGTGAGTACGGGCCTCCCGGTCCACTGGTCGAGCCTGGGGGGCACGCTGCAGTCCCACGGCCACGACCCGCTCGACACCGACCGCTACTGGCGCACCGGCCGCACCCTGACCCCCGACGAGGTCCTCGCCCCCGTGCGCGACCTCGTCGGCGACGTGGTCGTCGAGGCCGTCGACTCCCGGCCCAGCCACGAGCTCGCGCCCGACGCCCTGCTCGGCCTCGCGGCGCACCTGCGCGCCCACGACCCGGCCGCCGTCGGCGGCGCCGTGGTGTCCCTCGGCTCCAACGGCACCGAGGAGGTGGCCTTCCTCCTGTGGCTGCTCGGCGCCCGGGTCCCCGTCGCCGTCACCGCCGCCATGCGGCCCCCCACGGCGATCGGGAGCGACGCCCTGCCCAACCTCGTCGACGCCATCGCCGTCGCCCGGTCCCCCGGCGCCCGGGAGCACGGCGTCGTCGTCGTGTCCGACGGCGCCGTCCTGCACCCCGCCGAGGCGTTCAAGAGCCACAGCTCCCGCGTCGACTCCTTCCGCGCCAGCGCGGACCCCCTCGGCGAGGTCCGTGCCGGGGTCGCGCACTGGCGCCGCCCCCCGCACCCCGGGCCGTTGCGGGACACCCCCCTGCCGGCCGGCCTGGCGCGTGTGGAGATCGTCACGTCGTACGTCGGAGCCGACGGCGCCGCCGTGCGCTGTGCCGTCGAACGAGGAGCCGCCGCGATCGTGTCGGCCGGCACCGGCGCCGGCTTCACGACCACGGACGAGAGGCGGGCGCTCGAGGAGGCCGCCGCGGCCGGGGTCGTGGTGTGCCAGGCCCAGCGCACGCCGTACGGGAGGGTGGCGGCGACCGCGGCGCCCCTGCTGTGCGCGCGGGGGTTGTCGCCGCAGAAGGCGCGGATGCTGCTGGCCGTCGCACTCGGCGCGGGTGAGCAGCCCGACGCCGTCGCCCTGCAGCGGCTGATCGACGCCTCCTCGCGCTGATCGCGGAAGTGCCGTGCACGACGGGAAACCCGGTAAGGGTCGCCTTACGTGCATATCTCACATGATCCGCGTCACCTACTGGCCGGTAGCGGGAGTAGCGTGGCCCCCCGTGGCAACGACGACGCGTCCCCAGCTGGCGAAGGGCTCCCGTGCAGCCCGTTCGACCATCGCCCTGAAAATCATGATGGCCGTGAGCGGCCTGCTGTTCATCGGCTTCGTGGCCGGACACATGTACGGCAACCTCAAGGCGTTCTCCGGTGAGGAGGCCTTCAACGAGTACGCGCACCACCTGCGTGAGCTCGGGGAGCCGATGCTCCCCTACGAGGGCTTCCTGTGGATCATGCGCGTGGGCCTGCTGGTCGCTCTCGTCGTCCACGTGGGCTGCGCGGTCGCGCTGGCCCGGCGTGCCGCGAAGGCCCGCCCCGTCAAGTACGTCGCCAAGAAGAACGTCGGCTCGTCGATCTCCTCGCGCACCATGCGCTGGGGCGGCCTGACGCTGCTGGTCTTCCTTGTGTGGCACCTGCTCAACTTCACCATCGTCAAGGTCAACCCGGCCACGGGCGACACCGGCAGCGAGAACCCCTACGCGCTGATGGTCGAGAGCTTCGAGCTGTGGTGGATGACGATCATCTACCTGGTCGCCATGGCGGCGCTCGCCCTCCACCTGCACCACGGGACGTTCAGCTCGCTGCAGACCCTCGGGTTCACCAACACCGCCGTGTCCCGGGCCCGCGCCCGTACGGCCGGCTGGGTCGTGGCGATCGTGATCGCCGGCGGCTTCGCCCTGGTCCCGCTGTCCGTCCTCGTCGGCATCATCGAGAAGTAAGGATTTCCACGATGGCTGGAAGCACCCTCCACGACGGCCTCACCCCCCTCAACGGGCCGTCCGAGCAGAAGTCCGACGACGCGCGCGGCTACTACACCCTGGGCGACAAGCTGGTCGACCCCGTGGCCCCCGAGGGCCCGATCAAGGACCGCTGGACGACCCGCAAGTTCGAGAACCGCCTGGTCAACCCGGCCAACCGGCGCAAGCTCGACATCATCATCGTCGGCACCGGCCTGGCCGGCGGCGCCGCCGCCGCCACGCTCGGCGAGGCCGGCTACAACGTGAAGTCCTTCTGCTACCAGGACTCTCCCCGCCGCGCGCACTCCATCGCGGCCCAGGGCGGCATCAACGCGGCCAAGAACTACAAGGAGGACGGCGACTCGACGTTCCGCCTCTTCTACGACACCGTCAAGGGCGGCGACTACCGCTCGCGCGAGTCGAACGTCTACCGCCTCGCCGAGGTCTCGGCCAACATCATCGACCAGTGCGTCGCGCAGGGCGTCCCGTTCGCCCGCGAGTACGGCGGCCTGCTCGACAACCGCTCCTTCGGCGGCGTGCAGGTCTCCCGCACCTTCTACGCCCGCGGCCAGACGGGGCAGCAGCTCCTCATCGGCGCCTACCAGGCCATGGAGCGCCAGGTGGCGGCCGGCACGGTCGAGCAGTTCACCCGCCACGAGATGCTCGAGCTGATCGTCGTCGACGGCAAGGCGCGCGGCATCATCGCCCGCGACATGGTCACCGGCGCGATCGAGACCCACCTCGCCGACGTCGTCGTGCTCGCCACCGGCGGCTACGGCAACGTCTTCTTCCTCTCGACCAACGCGATGGGATCCAATGTCACCGCCGCGTGGCGTGCGCACCGCAAGGGCGCCTACATGGCCAACCCCTGCTACACGCAGATCCACCCCACGTGCATCCCCGTCTCCGGCGACCACCAGTCGAAGCTGACCCTGATGTCGGAGTCGCTGCGCAACGACGGCCGGATCTGGGTGCCGAAGAAGAAGGAGGACTGCACCAAGGACCCGCGGGACATCCCCGAGGAGGACCGCGACTACTACCTGGAGCGGATCTACCCGTCCTTCGGCAACCTGGTCCCCCGCGACATCGCCTCGCGCCAGGCGAAGAACATGTGCGACGAGGGCCGCGGCGTCGGCCCGATGGTCGGCGACTTCCGCCGCGGCGTCTACCTCGACTTCACCGACGCGATCAAGCGCCTCGGCGAGGACGGCGTCCGCGAGAAGTACGACAACCTCTTCGACATGTACGCCCGCATCACCGGCGAGAACCCGTACGAGGTCCCGATGCGGATCTACCCGGCCGTGCACTACGTGATGGGCGGGCTGTGGGTGGACTACCACCTGCAGTCCAACATCGAGGGCCTCTTCGTCTCCGGCGAGGCCAACTTCTCCGACCACGGCGCGAACCGCCTCGGCGCCTCCGCCCTGATGCAGGGACTGGCCGACGGCTACTTCGTGCTGCCGAACACCATCCGCGACTACCTCGCCGACGGACCGTTCGACAAGATCGACGAGAGCCACGAGGCCGTCGTCGAGGCCCGCGCCCTGGTCGAGGAGCGGATCGCGAAGTTCATGTCGATCAACGGCACCCGCAGCGCCGACAGCTACCACAAGGAGCTCGGCAACATCATGTGGGAGTACTGCGGCATGGAGCGGACCGAGGACGGCCTGCGCAAGGCCATCGACATGATCCGCGAGCTCAAGGCCGACTTCTGGAGCAACCTGAAGGTGCTCGGCTCCGCCGACACCCTCAACCAGAGCCTGGAGAAGGCCGGCCGCGTCGCCGACTTCATCGAGCTCGGCGAGCTCATGTGCATCGACGCCCTCAACCGCCGCGAGTCCTGCGGCGGCCACTTCCGCGGCGAGTCGCAGACCGAGGACGGCGAGGCGCTGCGCCACGACGAGGAGTTCTCCTACGTGGCGGCCTGGGAGTGGGGCGGCGAGGAGGGCCAGCCGGTCCTGCACAAGGAGGACCTGATCTACACCGCCATCGAGATGAAGCAGAGGTCGTACAAGTGAGCGCGGGGACCATGAACCTCACCCTGAAGATCTGGCGTCAGGCCGGACCCGAGGACCAGGGCGGCATCCAGACCTACCAGGTGCAGGGCATCTCGGCGGACATGAGCTTCCTGGAGATGCTCGACGTCCTCAACGAGCAGCTCAACGAGCAGGGCGAGGAGCCCGTCGCCTTCGACTCCGACTGTCGCGAGGGCATCTGCGGCACCTGCTCGCTGATGATCAACGGACAGGCGCACGGCCCGGAGGTCACCACGACCTGCCAGCTGCACATGCGCTCGTTCAAGGACGGCGACACGATCACGATCGAGCCGTGGCGCGCCGAGCCGTTCCCGGTCATCAAGGACCTCGTCGTCGACCGCTCGGCGTTCGACCGGATCATCCAGTCCGGCGGCTTCATCTCCGCCAACACCGGCTCGGCCCCCGAGGCCAACTCGGTGCCCGCTCCCCGCGACAAGGCGATGCGCGCGTTCAACGTGGCGACCTGCATCGGCTGCGGCGCCTGCGTGGCGGCCTGCCCCAACGGCTCCGCCTCGCTGTTCCTCGGCGCCAAGATCACCCACCTCGGTGAGCTGCCCCAGGGCCAGCCGGAGCGCTGGACCCGCGTGGTCGACATGGTCGGCCAGCACGACCACGAGGGCTTCGGCGGGTGCACGAACATCGGCGAGTGTGCCGCGGCGTGCCCCAAGGAGATCCCGCTCGACGTGATCTCCCAGCTCAACAAGGACCTGCGCACCGCCCTCAAGAACGGTCTCTGACCCTCCGCCGAGTGGGGGATTCCCCACTCGGCGGTCGGGAATCCCCCACTCGGCGGGGCTGCGCAGGGGTCAGGGTGAGCCGGGACCCGCTGAGTCCTCCCGCTCCGCCGCCGGCGGCGTCGCCGGGTCCACGGGTCGAGGAGCGACCTCGGCGCCGATGCCGCTGAGCATCCGGTTGTAGGCGGCGAGCTCGGCGTCGCCGTCGCGGTCCGCGGCCCGGTCGCGGCGGCGGGCCTCGCGCTCGTCGTCGCGCCACCACTGGATGAGCAGGATGACGATGGCCAGGACCATCGGGATCTCTCCCAGCGCCCAGTTCATCGACCCGGCGAGCTCCTGGTCGGCGAGCAGGTCGGGCACGTAGGGCACCGACAGCAGTCGGTAGTACTCGGCGCCGACGACGGTCGAGGAGCCCATCACCGTGATCGAGAAGAAGGCGTGGAAGGGCATCGTGACCAAGAGCAGCAGCAGCCGTGCCAGGTACGGCACCGGGGCCCCCGGCCGGTCGCCGAGCAGCAGCTCGAAGAACAGCAGCCCGGCGAGCAGGAAGTGCACCTCCATCGCCACGTGGCCGAGGTGGCTGCGCATCAGCGCGTCGAAGACCCCGCTGAGGTAGACGACGTACAGGCTGCCGACGAGCAGCAGCCCGGCGGTGACCGGGTGGAACAGCCACCGGGCCGGGCGGGAGACGAGGGCGGCGGCCAGCAGCTGACGCGGCCCCGCACCCCCCGGTACGTCGCTGCCGGGCAGCGCACGCAGCCCGAGCTGCACGGGGCGGCCGGTGACGATCAGGATCGGCGCGACCATCGAGAGCGCCATGTGGGCGGCCATGTGGGCGCTGAACATGACATCGGCGTAGGTGCCGAGCCCGCCGAAGGTGGCGTAGCCGACGACGGCGAGGCCGGCGAGGAAGAAGCCGGCGCGCCACAGGGGCCACGTGTCGCCGCGGCGGCGCAGGGTGCGCATGCCGACGAGGTAGGCGACGCCGCCGATCCCGACGACGATGAACCCCAGGCCGGACGGGGTGAAGGACCACAGCAGCCGCCCGAGGGTGGGCGCGGGCGGGATGGGTCGGCGGAGGATGCTCTCGGCGAGCGTGGTGTAGGGGTCGCCGACGGGCGGGGGCGTGCGGGCGAGTGCGGCGCCGAGCGCCATCGCGACGGCCATCAGCACGATCTCGGCGCCGGTGAGCCCGAGGAGCCGGCGGGCGTCCATCTCGCCGCCGGCCAGGACCCGGCGCCGGACCTGCAGGCCGAGGAGGCCCAGCAGGACGAGGAGCGCCGCCTTGAGCAGCACCCCGGCGCCGTACCCGGAGGTGACGCCGGACAGGCCGCCGATGCGCACCCAGGCGCCGACGACACCGGAGACGGCGGTCAGGCCCAGGCACCACACCGCGAGGGCGGAGAAGCGTCGCGCGGCGCGTTCGCGCAGGGTGGTGGCGAGGGCGAGGTGCCACCACAGGGCGGCGACGCCACCGACCCAGGTGACGGCGGCGAGGACGTGGACGACCATGCCGAGGATCGCGGTGTCGTGGTTGCCCGACGACGCGGCGTGACCGGTGAGCATCGGGGGCACGAGGGCCACGAGCGCGACCACGAGGAGGGCGATCACCGCCCGGCCGGTCAGCACCCAGCGCGACGTGATCGCGACCACCGCGGCCAGGGCGGCCTGCACCAGCAGCGAGCGGGTCTGCGGGGCGTCGGTGGCGAAGGCGCGCAGCTCGCTCCACCGCACGTCGCCGAAGGGGACGGCGAACTGGTCGGAGTAGGTCAGCACCACCAGTGCGAGCGCGACCGCGCACCAGGCGAGCGCCAGGACCCCGACGGTGCGCACCGCCCGGAACGACGCCCCGCGCAGCTCGTCCGCGGGCCGGGCCATGGTCAGCGGGGTGACGAGCAGGCCCGCCACGACGGCGACCGCGAGCGCGTCGCCGGCGAACCGGAGCACGGGCAGCCCCCACCCGGTGAGGGCACCGGGGTCGGGGATGCCGGGGATCGCCTCCTGCGGGGCACCGCCGCCGGCCTGCAGGAGCAGCACGAGGGCGCCCAGCGCCAGCAGCAGCGCCGCCGCGAGCAGGCGCGGGTCGCGTCCCCGGATCACGAGGATCTCCGGCGCGACCACCACAGCAGGGCGGCGGCCACCACGAAGAGGCCGGCCCCGATGCCGACCTGGACCTGTCCCAGGCTCGGGCCGCCGGAGTCGTCACCGGCCCCCGAGCCGTCGACGTCGGCGGAGTCCTCGCCGGAGCCCTGCTCCGCTCCGCCGGAGTCCCCGGGGGCGGCGAACGACGGCTCCTCCAGCGGGCCGTCGCCGACGACGAAGCTGATCCGCCCGGACACCGGGTGACCGTCCTGCGACACCGCGCGGAACGCGATGCCGTAGGTGCCCTCCGTGCCGGGGTCGGCCACGCCGACATCCACCTGCTGGCCGTCCACGGCCACCTCTCCCTCCTGCACCTGCGAGCCGTCGGGCGCCGTCACGACGACGTACGCCGGCGCGCTCATCGGCTCGTTGAACTCCAAGGTGACCCGGGCGGGCAGCGCGTCGAGGCGCGCCCCCTCCTCCGGGTCGCTCGCCACCAGCGTCGCATGGGCCGAGGCGGGCAGCTGCCACCCGGACGCGACGGCCAGGCCGAGGGCCAGGGCGAGGGCCGCGATCCCGCGCCCGCTCATGCGCCCTCCCCCGGTCCCGCCGGGTCCTCCAGCAGCGCCTGTCCGACGTAGCCGTCGGGTGCTGCGGGCGGGACGGCGTACACGGCCGATCCGATGGTCACGACCCATT
>QFCS01002092.1_pt1 | contig 21508 bp, 20 predicted proteins | sample 3576561 | NCBI WGS metagenome assembly QFCS01 | reverse complement strand
CCGGTCCTGCGGGCAGATGCGGCCGCAGATCTCCGGGAAATTGTTGGTCGCCGACGACAGCTCGTACGCTTCCTCGAGCCGGCCCTCGGCGGTGAGCTTCAGCCAGTCGGGGATGTTGTTGTGCAGCGGGCAGTGGATCTGACAGAACGGCACGCCGCACTGCGAGCAGCGCGCCGCCTGCTCGGCCGCCTTCCCGCGCGCGTAGCTGGCGTAGATCTCGTCGAAATCGCGACGCCGCTCGGCCGGCGGACGCTTGTCCGGCATGGCCTGCGGCGTGTCGACGAACTTCAGCATTCTCTCGGTCACGGGGCTAATCCCAGTTGGCAATCCGTGAAATTTAATTACGCAAGAAGCGCGCCGATGGCGCGATTGGTGCGTGGTGCAGTGTCTTACAGCAGTCGGCGCCCAAAATGTCAATAAGATTGACCTATTCTGCGGCCGCCGCCGGCCGAGATATTCTCATCAAACGATTACGATTCCAAGAACGGGCAAAAATGTTCCAAAATAGGACTAGTAGCCGGAGGCAAGGGTCTGCACCCGGGAAAGGGTGCCCGTTCAGCCGGTCTTCAGGCCGGGACGTGCTTGTTGTAGCGGCCGCCGATGCGGAAGCGGTCGAGATAGGTCGGCAGGATGGCCTCCGCCGCGGTCGCCTGGATGCCGAGGCTGGCCAGGGTGTTCGCGCCGGCGCCGACGACGCTGTCGTGGCGCATCAGCTCGATCTGGCCGCGGGTGATCGGCGGCGTGAAGCCGACGATCGCGGGCAGCTCGGCAAAGAAGGCGCCGAGCTTCATCAGGCCGGCCGGGATGCCAACGATCGGCTTGTCGCGGCCGATCTGCTGCAGGGTGAGGGCGGCAAGCTCGCGGTAGGTGTAGACCCGCGGTCCGCCCAGCTCGAACACCATCCTGGCGGTCTCCGGTCGCTTCAGCACCGCCACGGCGGCGGCGGCGACGTCGCCGACATAGACCGGCTGCACGCGGGCGCTGCCGTCGCCGACCACCGGCATGAAGGGCGCCTTGGCGGCCATGCCGGCCAGCCGGTTGAACAGCGCGTCGTCGGGGCCGAAGATCACGCTGGGACGCAGGAAGGTGGCGGTCGGGAAGGCCTCGACGACGGCATCCTCGGCGTCGACCTTGGAGCGGATGAAGGGATCGGTCGAATCGCGGCTGTCGCTGCCGATGCCCGAGATCTGCACCAGGCGCTGCACGCCGGCCGCGGTCGCCGCGCGCGCAACGGTGCGCGAGCCTTCGACGTGGACGGTCTCGTAGCGCTGGCGGCCGCGCTGGAAGGGGATGCCGACGGCATTGACCACCGCCTGGCTGCCGACGATGGCGGCCGCCACCGATTCGGGCATCCGGAGGTTGGTGCGCATCAGGGTGATCTGCCCGACGTCGCCTGCCGTCTTGATGCGCTCGGCGAGCTCGGTGCGCCGGCAGGCGACCCGCACCAGCAGGTCCTCCTGCGCGAGCGCCTGCACGATGGCGCGGCCCACGAAGCCGCTGCCGCCGAAAACCGTGACCTGCCTGATATCCATGGGCCTCACATCCTTGCCGCTCGCTATAGCCCATTGCCCGCGCGGCGCAAGACTTCGCGCAATCGCTGCGAGCCGCCGTTGACATCGGGCGCGCCGGGCCCTAACTCACTCGCCCGCAGTGATCCCGCATGCCGTGCCCAGGTGGCGGAATTGGTAGACGCACTAGTTTCAGGTACTAGCGCCGCGAGGCGTGGAAGTTCGAGTCTTCTCCTGGGCACCATGCTGGACACGCGAGGCCCCCGATAAATGGCAATCAGTCTTCACCACGGCGATCTTCCCGCCGGCCTGTCCTTCGGTTCCGTGATCGCCGTCGACACCGAGACGATGGGGCTCAATCCGCACCGCGACCGGCTCTGCCTGGTGCAGCTTTCGTCGGGCGACGGTGACGCGCATCTGGTCCAGATGCCGCGCGGACGCATTGACGCACCTCGGCTCTCCGCCCTGCTGGCCGATCCGGCGGTGCTGAAGCTGTTCCATTTCGGCCGCTTCGACATCGCCGCCATCGAGCATGCGCTGGGGATCCGCTGCGAGCCCGTCTACTGCACCAAGATCGCGGCCAAGCTCGTCCGCACCTTCACCGACCGCTGGGGCCTCAAGGACCTGTGCAAGGAACTGCTGGGCGTCGATCTGTCCAAGCAGCAGCAGACGTCCGACTGGGGCGCCGACAGGCTCTCCGACGAGCAGCTGGCCTACGCTGCCTCCGACGTGTTGCACCTGCATGCCCTGAAGGCCAGGCTGGATGTCCTGCTGGAGCGCGAGGGACGGACCGAGCTGGCCCGGGCCGCCTTCCAGTTCCTGCCCAGCCGCGCGCGCCTCGATCTGGCGGGCTGGCCGGAGATCGACATCTTCGCCCACTGAGGAAAAAGACCCTTGCCTTTGGGTCTGGCATGGATTTTGCTTCGTATCCCGTAGGGGAGGTCCAACCGACCTTCAGGGTGGGGGTACATGCGTATCGGTCCGAGTCTCATCCTGGCTTCGCGCCAGACCCTGGCAATGACGCCGCAGCTGCAGCAGGCGATCAAGCTGCTGCAGTTTTCACATCTCGAACTCGCCGCCTTCATCCAGCAGGAATTGGAGAAGAATCCCCTGCTCTCCGAGGGGACGGGCGACGATGGCCCGATTTCCGAGCAGGATACGCCGATTCTGGACGCGCCGGCCGATACCGCCGATGCGCTGGCCGCTGCGGCGCCGGCGCTGGCCGAGGCCGACGAGCGCTGGACACGTGAATTCGCCGACCGCGGCGGCGACGGACCCGGCAGCCGCGCCGGCCAGCGTGAGGATGCCCCGGCGGCGCTCGATTTCGTGGCCGAGCGGCCGCGCTCGCTGGCGCTGCATGTGCTGGACTACATCGAGGTGAGCTTCACCGAGGACGAGCAGCGCCGCATCGCGCTCAAGCTCGCCGAGGGACTCGACGAGGCGGGCTACTGCCGGCTCGAGGCGGACGCCGTGGCGGCGGCGCTCGGCGTGACGGTCGAGCAGGTCGAGACGGTGTGGGCGCGGCTGCGCCAGATCGAGCCGGCCGGCCTGTTCGCGCGGACCGTCGCCGAATGCCTGGGCGCCCAGCTCGCCGAACGCAACCGTCTCGATCCGGCGATGAAGGCGCTGCTCGATCATCTCGATCTCGTGGCGGGTGGCGAGCTGGCGCAGCTGCGGCGCCGGTGCGGCGTCGACGACGAGGACCTGCGCGAGATGCTGGGCGAGCTGCGCTCGCTCGATCCGCGTCCCGGCCAGTCCTTCGATTTCGAGCCCATCCAGCCCGTCGTGCCGGATCTCTTCCTGCGGCCGGCCAAGGATCCCGAGACCGGCGAGGAGGGCTGGCACATCGAGCTCAACACCGATGCGCTGCCCAAGGTGCTGGTCGACCGCAACTACCACGCGACTCTGATGAAGGGCACGCGCGTCAAGACCGACCGCGACTTCGTCGCCGAACGCTTCCAGTCGGCCAACTGGCTGGTCAAGACTCTGGAGCAGCGGGCGACCACCATCCTCAAGGTCGCGCGCGAGATCGTGCGCCAGCAGGACGGCTTCTTCCTTCATGGCGTCAGCGCGCTGAAGCCGCTGGTGCTGCGCGATATCGCCATCGCCACCGAGCTGCACGAGAGCACGGTGAGCCGCGTCACCTCCAACAAGTACATCGCCACGCCGCGCGGCATCTTCGAGCTGAAGTACTTCTTCACCTCGGCCCTGCCGGCGCGCACGCCCGGCGTCGTCGTGTCCTCCGAATCGGTGCGCTCGCGCATCCGGCACCTGGTGGGCGGCGAGAGCGCCAGTGCGCCGCTGTCGGACGATCGCATCGTCGACCTGCTGCGCGGCGAGGGCATCGAGATCGCGCGTCGCACCGTCGCCAAGTACCGCGAGGCCATGCGCATTCCATCGTCTGCGGAGCGGCGCCGGCTGGGGCGGCTCGGCCTGGGGCGCAGCCTGCCACCGGCCCTGCCCAGCGCGGTGATCGCCTCGCAGGCACTGGGCGGTCCGGCCGACTGACGCCGCCGATGGCGCGGCCCGTGGACTGCCAGCGGGCTGCCAGTCGGCGGAAGGTGCGGCTTGACCGGTCCGGAGGAGGCGCCTATAGGGGCGCCGTCACGCCGGGCGACCCGTCGGTCTCGCAGCTCCTAACCCATTGGTGACATTGTGGAAATTGCCGATCTGCTGCCCGGTCCCGAGGCCGTTCTGGCGAGCGTGAAGGCGACCGGCAAGAAGGCCGTGCTGGCCGAGCTGGCGAGCCGTGCCGCCAGTCTCTACGGCGTCGACGAGCGGCGCCTGTTCGATCGTCTGCTCGAGCGCGAACGGCTGGGCTCGACGGGCATCGGCGGCGGCATCGCCATTCCGCATGCGCGGCTCGGGACAGTCGATCAGCCACGCGGCATGTTCGCCCGGCTGGCGCAGCCGGTCGATTTCGACGCGATCGACGAGCGCCCGGTCGATGTGGTTTTCCTGCTGGTGGCGCCGGAAGGCGCCGGCGCCGATCACCTCAAGGCGCTGGCGCGCGTGTCGCGGCTGCTGCGCGATCGCAGCCTGGTGGAGAAGCTGCGCGCCACCGAAGGCACCGAGGCGCTCTACGCCCTGCTGGTCGAAACCGTGCAGGCGGCGCAGAGCGCGGCTTAGCTCTTTCCGGTCAGTGGACCAGTGCCGGCTCGAGATCGTGCTGGCGGATCAGGGCCTGGGCGAGTTCGACCGAGGCCGCGGCGGCCATCGGCTTGCCGTCGGCGGAGAAGATGCCGATCGCGTGGGCACCGTCCGGGAGATTGACAGGCTTCACGTAGGCGATCTGCTCCGCACCCAGGCTCAGGAACACGTCTTCGGCGAGAGGGACGAACGTCTGCTGGTTTTCCATGGCTTACCTCCGTGGCCGCTTCAGCGGGAACCGCTGCGGCGCGCCGCGATATCAATCGTGTTGTCGACTCCTCCCTCGGGCCTTCCGGCATCAATTCGGATCCGTCGCATGCGTGGCTCCTGAATCGGACGCACGAGGTCGATCGAGAGCAGGCCGTTGTCCAGCCTGGCGCCCATCACCTCGATGCCCTCGGCAAGCATGAACGCGCGCTGGAACTGGCGGGCTGCAATGCCACGGTGGAGATAGACCCGGTCGGCGTCGTCGGTCTGCTTGCCGCGCACCATCAGCTGGCTTTCCACCAGCTCGATCGCCAAGTCGTCAGTCGTGAAACCGGCCACCGCGAGGGTGATCCGCAGCCCATTCTCTCCGATACGCTCGATATTGTAGGGCGGATAGCCCTCGGCGCTCTTGGCGAGACGGTCCAGTGTGCGTTCTAGCTGGTCGAAGCCCAGCAGCAGCGGGGAATTGAACATCGATACACGGCTCATCAACTCTCCTCCGAGGAGCGAGGGTTCGGGAAAGCCACAAAAAGGCCTTTCCTTGGAAATGAATCTGGTATGCGCCGGGCCGCATTCAAGGGCTGCCGGCACAGCCGGGCACTTTGCAGGCATCGCCACGGCCCTCGGGCTCAGCTAGAATGCACGACCCCTCAACTGCCCGGTGGAAAACAACAAGACCGGCGGGCCAACGAATAGAAGCAGATGACGCTGGTTGCCTCCGACGCGCGACGTCCGGGCGAGCCCATGCCGGCCGCTCGGCGCGCCGCGACCGATCCCCGCCCGGTCCGGGCTCCCGTGCGGCGCCTGGGTCACGGGCCGGCCCATTGGCTGCTGGAATCGGGCCTCTACTCCCTCACCTTGGGCTACGGCTCGCCGCGGTCGTTCTTCGCTGTCGCACCGGATCCATGGCCGGGTGACCCGGCGCTCGGTCAGCGGCTGATTGCCGGCGAGTTCCTGGCCCGCGGCAATGGCGGCGCGGTTGCGCCCGACTCCGACGATCCACCGTGGCGCCGTGCCTCGGCCCCGCCAGCCTGGCTGGACACCCTGAACGGCTTCGGCTGGCTGCGCGACCTGCGCGATTGCGGCGATCCGGGTGCGGCGACGCTGGCGGTCCGGCTGATCGACGACTGGAGCAACCGCGAATCGCGATGGTCGGCGATCAGCTGGCGGCGCGACGTGCTGGCCGAGCGCATCGTCTCCTGGATCCGCCACTACGACTGGCTGTCGGCCGCCGCCGATCCGGGATTTCCGGCGCGCTTCGTCTTCTCGCTGGCGCGCCAGCGGCGACACCTCAAGCGCGCCCTGCATACCACCCTGGTCGGTCACGAGGCGGTGGCGGCGTTGAAGGCGATGGTCTTCGTCGATCTGGCCTTCCTGCGTGACGGCAAGCGCTTCGAGAAGAGCCTGGAACAGACGCTGTCGCGGCTCGGCCGGTTCCTGAAGCGCTATGTGCTGCATGACGGAATCGTGTCGGAGCGGGCGCCGCACCTGCAGCTGGCCGTGCTGCGCCATCTGGTCGACGTGCGCGCCGCGATCGCCTCGGCCGAGCGGCGAGCCCCGGCCGAGCTGGTCGCGGCGATCGATCGCATGTCGCCGATGCTGCGCTTCTTCCGCCATGGCGACGGTGGCCTGGCGCTGTTCAACGGTGCCTGGGAGTCCGACCGTACGCTGATCGATCTGGTGCTGGCGCGTTCCGGCTCGGGCGAGAGCGCACCGATGTCGGCGCTGGTCAGTGGCTTCCAGCGCCTCACCGCCGGCACCTCGCTGGTGATCGTCGATGCCGGCAGCCCTCCCGGCCGCGGCATGGACGGTATCGCCCATGCCGGTACGCTGAGCTTCGAGATGAGTGCCGCGCACGAGCGGCTGATCGTCAATTGCGGCACCCATCCGGGCGCGCCGCGCGACTGGTCGCGTTTCATGCGCTTCACCGCGGCGCATTCGACGGCCGTCGTCGACGACACGAATTCGACCGAGATCACCGACCACGGCGCGCTGGAATATCGTGCTGGCAACGTCCTGATCGATCGCGCCGAGAATGACGGCGCGCAATGGCTGGACATGTGCCACGACGGCTATCGCTCGCTCTACGGCATCATCCACCGCCGTCGCCTGTGGCTGTCGGCCGACGGCGGGGACCTGCGCGGCGAGGATACCTTCACCGGTCCCGACGGCCGGCCGGTCACCGTGCCGGACCGCCGCTTCATCGTGCGCTTCCACCTGCACCCCGCGGTCAAGGCGACCCTGGCGCAGAGCGGGCAGGCGGTGCTGATGCGGCTGCCGAGCGGTCGCGGCTGGCGGCTGCGCGCCTCGGGCGCCGGCATGGGCCTCGCGGAGAGCATCTATCTCGGCGAGGAAGGCCGGCTGCGACGCACCGAGCAGATCGTGCTGGTCGGCCAGGTGCCGCATGACGGCACCACGGTGAAGTGGGCCCTGACCCGGATGGAAGGGTAGCGGTTGCACCTCCCCGGCGACACCGGGGAGGTGAAGCGCTCACGGCCTGAGGAAGCCGACGGTCCGGTAGACCTCGTCCAGGATCGGATCGGCGACGGCGCGGGCGCGGGCGGCGCCATTGCGCAGCACGGCGTCGACGTGGCCCGGGTCGTTCATCAGCCGCTGCATCTCCGAACCGATCGGGCCGAGCCTGCTGACGGCGATCTCGGTCAGCGCCGACTTGAACTCCGAGAACTGCCTGCCGGCGAATTCGGCGATCACGTCCGACTTCTCGCGGTCGGCGAGAGCGGCGAAGATGCCCAGCAGGTTGTCGGCGTCGGGACGTTTCTCGGCATCGGCCTCGCTGTCCGGCATCGGCAGCGGGTCGGTCTTGGCGCGCCGGATCTTGAGCGCGATCGCGTCGGCATCATCGGTGAGGTTGATGCGCGACTGGTCCGACGGGTCGGACTTGCTCATCTTCTTGGTGCCGTCGCGCAGGCTCATGACGCGCGTCGCTGCGCCGAAGATCAGCGGCTCGGTGATCGGAAAAAAGTCCGGCGCGTTGAAGTCGTTGTTGAACTTGATGGCGATGTCGCGTGTCAGCTCGAGATGCTGCTTCTGGTCCTCGCCGACCGGCACGTGGGTCGCCTTGTAGATCAGGATGTCGGCCGCCATCAGCGCCGGGTAGGCGAACAGGCCGACTGACACGTTCTCGCGGTCCTTGCCGGCCTTCTCCTTGAACTGCGTCATGCGGCTCATCCAGCCCATGCGCGCCACGCAGTTGAAGACCCAGGCAAGCTGGGCGTGGGCCGGGACCATCGACTGGTTGAAGATGATCTGCTTCGTGCCGTCGACGCCGGCGGCGAGGAAGGCCGACGCGATCTCGCGCGTCTGGCTGGCCAGCAGCTTGGGATCCTGCGGCACGGTGATGGCGTGCTGGTCGACCACGCAGTAGAAGCACTCGTAGTCGTTCTGCAGGCGGGCGAAGTTGCGGATGGCGCCGAGATAGTTGCCGAGGTGGAGATTGCCGGTCGGCTGGACGCCGGAGAGGATGCGGCCCTTCAGGCCGCGGGCGGTGTATGGCGCGAGATGCGGATTGGCCGTCGGGGCATCCGCGGGTGGGACGGGGGCGTCAGGCATGGATGTGGACTCCGGTCACTGGCGATGAAGCGCGAGGTTTGGACCTCCGCGCACCCCGCCGGTGGAGGGCGAGGGCGCAGCGGTATGGCCGAGGCTGTCGCTCGAATCAAGGTGGACTTGGAGTTCATGGCGGCCGGCCGGACGGTGTAGGCTCGGCGCATGGCGTCGCTGGTCATATTTGATTGTGATGGTGTCCTGGTCGACAGCGAGCTGCTGGAACACGCCGTGGATGCCGAGGTGCTGGCGCCTTTCGGCTGTGTCGCAAGCGCCACCGAACTGCTGCAACGCTTCGTCGGCATCGCCCGCAAGGACATGTACCGCGTGATATTCGACGAGCTCGAACAGGAAATGCCACCTGGCCTCCTGCACCAGCGGGAGGATCTCGTCTGGCAGCGCTGTCGTCGCGAATTGCAGGTGATACCTGGCGTCGAGGCGGCCCTCGGTGCCTTGCGGCGCGACGCCAAGTGCGTCGCCTCGTCCAGCTTGCCGGAAAAGCTGCAGATGAAACTCGAAACGACGGGACTTGCTCAGCATTTCGCACCGCATATCTTCAGCACGGCGCTCGTGGCCCGGGGCAAGCCGGCGCCGGACATCTATCTGTATGCGGCTCGGGCAGTAGGGGCCGACGTCGCCGACTGCATCGTCGTCGAGGACTCGCCGCACGGCGTTACAGGGGCGCGGGCCGCGGGCATGCGCGTCATCGGCTTCACCGGAAGCGGGCACGCCGACGCAGCGCTGGCCGGCGCGCTCCTGTCCGCCGGCGCCGCTGCCGTCGTCGAGTCCATGGATTGTCTCCCGAGGGCGATCCGCGAGCTTTCCGCGGGAATCTCCTGATCATCGCCGCCCGTCCCGCCGTCCGCTGATGTTTCGGTCACAGGCCGGACCGTCCAGGCGCCGTTGCGCCTCGCGCCCGGGAACGACTACCCTCGATGGCAGAATTGCACGCGTTTTGCACGGCAACGTCGTTCGGTATGGGCTTGAGGATGGAGGCATCCGATGGACGAGCAACAGCTGCGTGGTTTGATCGAGCGGGTGAAGGCGGGCCGCATGTCCCGTCGCGGCTTCGTGAGGCGCCTGGCCGCGGTAGGCCTCGCGGCACCCTTGGCCAACCAGATCCTCGCCTTTTCGGGCGTGGCGATGGCGCAGTCGCGGCCGATCTACAAGCCGACCAAGCGCGGCGGCGGCGGCCTGCTGAAGGTGCTGTGGTGGCAGGCTCCGACCCTGCTCAATCCGCATTTCGCGGTCGGCACCAAGGACCAGGACGGTTCCCGGCTGTTCTACGAGCCGCTGGCCGGCTGGGACCAGGACGGCAACCTGCGGCCTCTGCTGGCGGAATCGATCCCGAGTCGCGAGGACGGCACGCTGGCGGCCGACGGCAAGTCGGTCACCTGGAAGCTGAAGAAGGGAGTGACCTGGCACGACGGCAAACCGTTTACCGCCGACGACGTCATCTTCACCTGGGAATATGCCCGCGATCCCGCCACGGCGGCCGTCACCAGCGGAGCGTATAGCGACATCGCGGTCGAGAAGGTCGACTCCCATACCGTCATGGTGAAATTCAAGGAGCCGACGCCGTTCTGGGCCGACGCCTATGTCGGCGCGCTCGGCATGATCATCCCCAAGCATCTGTTCGGAGACTATATCGGCGCCAAGTCGCGGGAGGCGCCGACCAACCTCAAGCCGGTCGGCACCGGCCCCTATCTCTTCAAGGACTTCAAGCCGGGCGACATGGTGACGGGCGTGATCAACCCGAACTATCACCAGCCGAACCGTCCATATTTCGATGCATTCGAGATGAAGGGCGGTGGCGACGCGGTGTCGGCGGCCCGTGCCGTGCTGCAGACGGGGGAATACGATTTCGGCTGGAACATGCAGGTCGAGGACGAGATCCTGACGCGCCTGGAGAAGAGCGGCAAAGGCCGCGTCGCCATCAACGATGCCGGCTTCATCGAGCACATCCAGCTCAACCAGACCGATCCGTGGACTGAAGTCGACGGCGAGCGCTCAAGCCTCAAGACCAGGCATCCGACGCTCAGCGACCCCGCGGTGCGCCACGCGCTCGCACTGCTGATCGACAAGGACTCGGTCGAAAAGCACATCTACGGCCGGACCGGCCGGGCGACGGCGAACTTCATCTACAATCCGGAACGCTTCCGTTCCAAGAACACCAGATACGAGTTCAGTGTCGACAAGGCCATCGACGTGCTGGAGAAGGCCGGGTGGAAGAAGGGGGCAGACGGTGTCCGCGAGAAGGACGGCAGGAAGCTGAAGTTCCTCTACCAGACTTCGATCAACCAGCCGCGCCAGAAGAACCAGGCGATCGTCAAGCAGGCCTGCCAGAAAGCCGGTATCGAGGTCGAGCTGAAGTCGGTGACGGCATCGGTATTCTTCTCGTCCGATGTCTCCAATCCCGACACCTATCCGCACTTCTATGCGGACCTGCAGATGTACAACAACGGCCCGCAGCAACCCGATCCGGCGGTGTTCCTGCGTCAGTTCTGCTCGTGGGAGGCTGCCACCAAGGCGAACAAGTGGCAGGGGCGCAACATCACGCGCTGGCAGAGCAAGGAGTATGACGACACGTTCAAGGCCGCGCAGGGCGAGCTCGACCCGATCAAGCGGGCGGCGCTCCTGATCAAGTGCAACGAGCTGGCCGTGAACAACCATATCGTGATCCCCGTGGTCGCCCGGCCGGTCGTCAGCGCGGTCAGCAACAAGCTCGTCGTCGAGCTCACCGGCTGGGACAACAACACCTGGGACCTGGCGAACTGGTACAAGGAGGGCTGAGCACCTCGCCTTCGCGCGGATTCGCGCTATAAGCACGAGTCTGCGAGGTTTGAGAGCGCATGTCCGACAATCCGCCGATCGAGTACGATTTTCCCGACCTCAGCCGCTGGGAGCAGGGCGACGCTCCCTATATCCACGTGAAGGAAAGCGGCGCGCCGGGGCCGACGGTGATGGTGGCGGCGCTGACCCACGGCAACGAGGTCTCGGGAGCCGTCGTCGTCGATGCGCTGCTGGCGTCCGGGCTGCAGCCACGCAAGGGCACGCTGATCTTCTCCTTCAACAACATCGAGGCGTATCAGCGCTTCGATCCGGATAATCCGTTCAAGTCGCGCATGGTCGACGAGGACTTCAACCGGACGTGGGGGCGGCTCGATCAGCCGGCGACCACCTTGGAGACGCGCCGTGCGCAGGTACTCAAGCCGTTCGTCGAACGTGCCGATTTCCTGCTCGACCTGCATTCCATGCATGACGACTGCGTGCCGCTGATGCTGTGCGGTCCGCTGGATCGCGGCGTCGAACTCGCCACGCGGCTCGGCACGCCGGCCGACATCGTGCGCGACCGCGGCCACGCCGCCGGCATGCGCATGCGCGACTACGGCGCCTTCGGTGATCCCGACAGCCACAGGACAGCATTGCTGATCGAGACAGGTCAGCACTGGCGCGCGTCATCGGTGACGGTCGCGAAGGACGTCACGTGGCGATTCCTGGTCGAAACCGGCGTCGCCGCTGCCGCCGACCTGCCGGCCGACTGGCGCCAGCCCACGCCCGCGCAGCAGCGCATCGTGCAGGTCACGCATGCTCTCGCCAGCAAGCGCGGCAACTTCACGCCGGCCCGTCGCTTTCGCGGCCAGGAGATCATCCCCAAGGCCGGCACCATCCTTGGCCATGACGACGGCGAGCCGGTGATGACGCCCTATGACGATTGTGTGCTGGTGATGCCGGCCGTGACGCGACCGCTGCGTGCCGGCGTCACCATCGTACGGCTCGGCCGCCTACTAGTGTGAGCGGCCGATGTGAGCGGCCGGTGTGAGCGGAGCGCCGGCCGGGGCTTTCCACGGTCAGCGGCGGATCAGGGCACGCAACTCCGACACCCGAACGATCCCGAACAGGACGCCCAGTACACCGTACACGGCCCCGCCCAACACACAGACGGCGACCAGTGCCGCGGCGGCTTTCAGATCCGTCAGCGCCATGACCGCCCCGGCGGTCGATAGGGCGATCCAGAGCGCGAGGCCCATGCCGCCGGCCGCCGCCAGCATGCCGGCGGATCGTATCGCCAGACGCCGATCGGGAAGCCAGTGGCGCCGCGTGCGCAGGATCGCTGCCAGCAGGAAGGCGTTCAGCCAACCGGACAGCGAGGAGGCCAATGCGATGCCGACATGGGCGAGCGTGGTGCCGTAGAGAAAGACGAGGTTGAGGATCACGTTCACGACGATGGCGGCCGTGGCGACATAGAGCGGCGTGCGCGTATCCTCGCGCGCGAAGAAGCCGGGCGTCAGCGCCTTCACCAGCACGAAGGCCGGCAGGCCGACGGCGAACGCGGCCAACGCGCCCGCCGCCCGCCAGGTATCCTCGGGGCCGAACTGGCCACGTTCGAACAATACGCGGATGATGGGCCCCGCGAGCAGCCACAGCGCCACCGCCGATGGGACGCTGAACAGCAGGCCGGTCTCGATGGCGCGGTTCTGGTTGGCCATCGCCGATTCGATCTGGCCGGCGCGGAGCTGCCGTGCCAGCAGCGGCAGGAGGGCGGTTCCGACCGCGATTCCGACGACACCCAGCGGCAGCTGCGCGAGCCGGTCGGCATAGTAGAGCGCCGAGATCGTGCCGACCGGCAGCAGCGACGCCCAGACCAGGTCGAGGATGGTGCTGACCTGCTGTACGCCGCCGCCGACCGCCACCGGCGTGGCCAGCTTGACCAGCCGCGCGACCTGCGGCGTCCAGCGCGGGCGCACCAGCTTCAGGTGCATGTGCTCGCGCGCACAGGCTACCAGAAGCCACAGCCATTGCAGCACGCCCGCGATGGCCACTCCCAGCGCGGCGGCGTAGCCGCCGTTGGGCAGGAAAGGGGTGAGGCCGAGCACGGCGCCGATCAGCGCCAGGTTGAGGAGGATCGGCGTCGCGGCGACATGGGCGAAGCGCTCAAGGCTGTTCAGCACGCCGCCGTACAGCGAGGTGAGGGAGATGAACAGGAGATAGGGAAAGGTGATGCGCCCCAGTTCGACCGAGAGTGAGAAGACAGGCAGGTCGTCGCGCAGGCCGGGCGCCATCAGGCCGACCACGACCGGCATGGCCGCGATCAGGATGATGGAGAAGGGCAGCAGGACGACCAGCAGTGCGGCATGGGCGTCACGCGCGAAGCGCAGCGCCGCGTCGCGGCCCTGGTCCTGTAGTTCGCGGGCGAAGATCGGCACGAAAGCGGCCGAGAAGGCGCCTTCAGCGAACAGACGGCGAAAGAAGTTGGGCAGCCGGAACGCCACGAAGAAGGCATCCGAGACAGCGCCGGATCCGAGCATGGCCGACAGGGCGATGTCGCGTGCAAAGCCGACGATGCGGCTGAGCAGGGTGAAGCCGCCGACGGTGGCGACGGCGCGTCCGAGGCTCATGCGGCGGTCCAGCGGTCCGCACGACATGCCGGAACCGCTGCCATAATACCGTCATCGTACGATGCCATAGTCATCCTCGGTGGCGGCCGGCGATGTAATGGCCGGTCTAAACCGCTACCACGGCCGGTCCTTCGCAGGGCCGGTTTTTTTATTGTGCCCGCGCCAGCTTCAGCAGCGTCTCGCGGTCCTGGCTGACGAGCTTCTTGTAGTCGGCGACGATGCGCTCGAGTTCCACCGTCGGCAGCACGCTCTCCAGATCCGAGAAGCCCTGCGGCGCGCGCTGCTCGACGATGTCGAGCATGACGTCGATGCCCCTTCGGCGGTTGCTCTCGACGATCCGGGCCGTGGGCGGCAGGCGGCGCTGCTCGTAGCGCTGCAGCGCGGCCTCGGGGTCACCGCCGGCCGACAGTTCCTGGGTGATGGCTTCGCCGTCCAGGATGGCCTGCGAGGCGCCGTTGGAGCCGATCGGATACATCGGATGCGCGGCGTCGCCCAGCAGGGTGATGCGACCATGCGACCAGCACGGCAAGGGATCACGGTCGACCATCGGGAACTCGAGGATGGTGTGCGCAGCGCGGATCACCCCCGGCACGTCCAGCCAGCCGAAGTTCCAGTCCTCGAAGCGCGGCAGGAAATCGCCGAGCTTGCCGGGGCGGTTCCAGTCCTCGCGCGGCAGCATGGCGCTGTCGCCCATGTGGAGATCGCAGATCCAGTTGATCAGTGCCTCGCCGCGCTCCGCATGGGTACGACTGATCGGGTAGCAGACGAACTTCTGCGTATGGTGGCCGGCCTGCACCATGGTGGCGCCGTCGAGGAAGGGCCAGCCCACCGTCACGCCGCGCCACATCAGGATACCTTGCCACTTGGGCGGCCCTTCGTTCGGATAGAAGTGCGCACGCACCGCCGAGTGGATGCCGTCAGCTCCGATCAATATGTCGGCCTCGGCCGTCTCGGCGATGTTGCCGTCGCGACCGGCGAAGCGCGCGACGACCTTGCCGCCCTTCTGCTCGAAGGTCGAGAGGCGCCGGCCAAACCGCAGATGCTCGGATCCGAGCATGCGGCGCGCGGCCTCGAACAGGATCATCTGCAGCTCGCCGCGGTGGATCGAGAATTGCGGCCAGGGCAGGCCGGCATGGCGGCCGCGCGGATCGGCCCAGATGGTCTGGCCGTGGCGGTTGGCGTAGCGCAGCTCGCGCGTCTCGATGCCGGTCGCCGCCAGCGCCGGTTCCAGGCCGAGGCCGCACAGGATGCGCACGGCGCCGGCCTGGATGTTGATTCCGACGCCCAGTGGTTTCAGCTCGCCGACGGCCTCGTAGACATCGACGTCGAATCCTGCGCGCGACAGGCACATGGCGGCGGTGAGGCCGCCGATTCCGGCTCCGGCAATGATGATCTTCATGGCTTCCTACGCGTCACGCTTCAATCCGCGGGTCTGCAGCACCGCCTCGTAGGCGGCCCAGCGCTCGCGCTGGCCGTCGCCGAGCTCGCGCAGGTAGGACCAGCTGTAGATGCCGCTGTCGTGTCCGTCGTCGAACAGGATGCGGATGGCATAGTGCCCGACCGGCTCGATGGCGGTAATCTTCACGTGGCGCCGCCCGGCGATGATCTTTTTCTGGCTCGGGCCATGGCCTTGCACTTCGGCCGACGGACTTTCGACCCGCAGGTACTCGGCAGGCAGTGACTGCGTGACGCCGTCGTCGTACTCGATTTCCAGCCTGGCCTCTTCCCTGACGAGGCGCAGCTCGGCCGGCCACGGAGCTGTCGAGGACTCGTAGCCGCCCCCCTCGGGCACGGACTTGGGGAAAGCGTCGGGTCCGGTCATGGCGTGTCGCGCAAGGGTCGTGCCTCGCTCACCAGCATGATCGGGATGCCGTCGCGAATGGGATAGGCGAGGCCCGCCTTGCGGCTGATCAGCTCGCCGGCGGCCGCATCGTATTCCAGTGGTCCGTGCGTGGCGGGGCAGACCAGAATCTCCAGCAGCTTGGGATCGACGCCACTGCGACGCGGGGGGGCGGGTTCGTCTGATGGAGCGTTCATGCTGTTCCAGCGTTCGTCGTTTGCGGGAACTATACCATCAATTCGTCCGGCGGGGCGGCGTTTCGCCTTGCGGCGAGAAGGCATTCATCTCGAGAAAGGCGATCAGGAGCTTGGCGCGTGCCGAGGAGTCGGCGGCCTCGAGCAGCGCCTGCTTCTCCGCAGGGCCGAAGGGCAGGACCATCGAGAGCGAGGTCACGAGGTTGGCGTCCGCCGCCTTCTTCACCGCCTCCCAATCGGTCGAGAGACTGCGGGCGCGGAAGAAGGCGGCCAGTGCCGCCATCAGCCGCTCGCGGTCGAGTTCGGGATGGTCGTCGGCATGGTCGAGGTCCGCGTGATAGGTCGAGAAGACCGACGATGCGCGGCGATAGCCGCCCTGCGCCGGATCCAGCTCGCGCAGGATCTCGAAGCGACAGACGCCGGCCAGCGCGAGCATCAGCCGGCCGTCGTCCGTTTCGCTGAAGCTGACGATGCGGCCGGCGCAACCGATGCGATGCACCTTGGGGGGCCCGTCGGCCGTGGGCAGGCCGTCTCCGGCAAAGCCGCCAGGCTGCAGCGGCTGGACCATGCCGATCAGGCGATGCCCTGCCAAGGCATCGAACACCATCGCGAGATAGCGCGGCTCGAAGATATTGAGCGGCAGCCTTCCGCCGGGCAACAGCAACACGCCCGATAGCGGGAAGATCGGCAGCGTCTCGGGAAGCTGTTCGAACGTCAGTTCGAACGGGTTACGGCCGGGCGCGCGATCGGTCATGCCCGGTGGGCGCCCGCTCAGGAGAACAGGATACGCGACAGCCGCTTGCGGCCGTCGACGGCGAGGGGGTCGCTGAAGCCGAGCGCCTCGAACAGCTTCAGCAGCTCCTTGCGAGCGGCCTCGTCGTTCCATTTGCGGTCGGCCTTGATCATGGCCAGCAGCTCGTCGATCGCTTCCTGACGCTGGCCTCCCGCCCAGTAGGCGAGCGCAAGGTCGAGGCGAGTCTGGAAGTCCGTCGGATCGGCGGCGGCCTTTGCCTGCAGCTCGGCGACCGGGCCGGCTTCCTTGGCCTTCTCGGCCAGATCGATCTCGGCCTGCACCGCGACGACGTCGGCGTTGGTCTTGTCCTTGGCCTGGACCTGGGCGAGGAGCTCCCTGGCCTGATCGAGGTCGCCGGTCAGCACGTGATAGCGCGCCATGCCGGCCAGCGCCGTGGCATGCGTCGGGTCGAGACCGAGGATCTCGCTGTAGATTCGCACCGCCAGATCGCCGTCGTTCTGTGCCACCGCGGCCTTGGCGTGCTCCAGCAGCTCCGCGATCTCGTCGCCGCCGCCTTCGCCGGCAGCGCCGCCAGCCGCCTGGATCAGGCGATCGACGAACTGCTTGACCTGGCTCTCGGGCACGGCACCCATGAATCCGTCGACCGGGCGGCCGCCGAAAAAGGCATAGACCGCCGGGATCGACTGGATGCGCAGCTGCTGGGCCAGCATCTGGTTCTGATCGATGTTGATCTTGACCAGCTTCACCGCGCCCTTGGCGGCGGTGACGACCTTCTCGATGGTCGGCTGGAGCTGCTTGCAGGGTCCGCACCAGGGCGCCCAGAAGTCGACGATCACGGGAACCGTGCGCGACGCCTCGAGAACGTCCTTGGCGAACTTGGTCTGGTCGCTGTCCTTGATGAGATCGGCGGGGGCAGCCTGCGGCGCGGCGCCTTTCAGCATCGTTTCCATGGATCCTCGATCGGGGAATTTTACTTCGGCTGCAATGTGGGCCGGGGGGCACGGAGACGCAAGGGGAGCGCCACCCCCGATTCGGGTATCACTTCCGGCCGGTCAGCCCCGGACCTGATGCTTCATCAGCTCGTCGCCCAGCCGGCCGGCCAGGAAAAGGCCGCACATGCGGTAGTCGCTGATCAGCGACCAGACCGGCGCCTGGAAGGTCGCGGGCTTGTTCTTCTCGATGAAGAAATGACCGATCCAGGCCGGGCCGTAGCCCAGGAAGGGCACGGCGAGCAGCCACCACCAGTTCTGGGTTGCGACCGCCCAGACCAGAACGGCGGCGGACGCGAGCGTGCCGATGTAGTGAACGGCGCGGGTGGCCGGACGGGCATGCTCCCGCAGGTAGAACGGCCAGAACTCGGCGTAGGACTGGAAGCGCTGGGCCATGTCTGAACCCTACCCCAAAGCGCCGGACTTTTTGAGGGCGGCGATCTCGACCGGGCTGTAGCCCGCCTCGCGCAGGATCTCGTCACTGTGCTGGCCGATCTCGGGCGGCGGTCCGGCGCGGCGCGGTCGGGCGAAGCCCAGGCGGATGGGGTTGTTCACCGTGCGGGGAATGTCGGGATTGTCGGTATCGGCGAAGAGGCCGGCATGCGCGGCCTGCTCGTCCTCGACGACGTCGGCCAGCCGGCCGATGACGCCGAACGGGACGCCGCTGCCTGCGAAGGCGCTTTCCCACTCTGCATATGTCCGCACGGCGAACACGTCCCGCAATGCCTGCGCCAGCGACAGCGCATGATCGCGGCGGTCGGCTCGGCTGGCGAAGCGCGGATCGGCCGCCAGATCCGGACGGCCGATGACCGTGCAGAACGACAGCCACAGCCGGTCGTCGCGCACCATCAGGAGCTGCAGCCAGCGATCGTCCCTGGTGCGGTACAGGTTGACCAGGGCGTTGCGCGGGCGGTCGGGCGCCTGGCGCGGCGGCAGCGTCGCCCCGAGCAGCGCGCCGGCCGCCGATGTGCCGTTGGCCCACACGCCGTTGGCGTAGAGCGAGGTGCCGACCCAGCATCCCCTGCCGGTGCGATCGCGCTGGCGCAGTCCGAGCAGGATCGCGGCCACCAGAGTCATGGCCGTTGCGCGGTCGCCCTGTGCCGGCAGCGACAGGCCCGGTGGCCCGTCTTCGTAGCGTGCCGCATCGAGGATGCCCGAGCGACCGAAATAGGCCGTCACGTCGAAGCCCGGTCGGTCGCGGTCGGGGCCGGTCTCGCCGTAGCCGGTGAGGGAGCAGTAGACGAGGCGCGGATTGACGGGCTCGACATCCTCCCAGCGCAGCCGCAGTCGTTCACGCGCCGGCGGTGGAAAATTCACGATCATGACGTCGGCCCGGCCGATCAGCCGTTCCAGCACCGGCCGCGCCCCGTCATTCTTGAGGTCGAGCGCGATCGAGCGCTTGAGGCGGCCGTCGAGCTGCCAGGGAAAGTTCCGGTCGCTCTGCGGATAGCCGCCGTTGCGGAAACTGTGGCGATGCGGATCGCCTTCGCCCGGCGGCTCGATCTTGATGACGTCGGCGCCGAAGTCGGCGAGCGCCACGGCGGCTGCCGGCGCGGCGATGAACGAGCTGATGTCGAGAACCGTCAGCCCGGCGAGGGGAAGCTCGCCGGGAGGCGGATTTTCGCTCATCGGACCGCGCCGAGCCGGCGCAGCTCGGCGATCTCGTCCGACGACAATCCGGCTTCGGTCAGGACCTGATCGCTGTGCTCGCCGAGCGCCGGCGCCGGATGCGCGACCTGCTGCTCGGCGAAGCCCAGGCGGATCGGATTGCTGAGGGTCCGCGGCATGTCGGGGATGGCAGTTCCGACGACGGCGCCGCAGGCCACGGCCTGTGCATCGTCCGGCACGTCCTGCGGCCGGCTGATGACGCCGAAGGTGATGCCGTGTGCCGCCATGGTCTTCCGCCAGTGTTCGTAGTCGCGTTGCGCGAAGGCCTCGCGCAGGATCGTCGCGAGGTCGGCCGAGCGCTTGCGGCGCTCCTCGACCGTGGCGAAGCGCGGGTCGTCGATCAGCTCGGGCCGGCCAATCGTCGCGCAGACTCCCGGCCACATCCTGTCCTCGCGCACGATGGTGAGCTGCAGCCAGCGATCGTCGGAGGTCCGGTAGATGTTGCCCAGCGCCGAGCGCGGGCGGTCCGGCGGTGGCCGGTGCGGCAGGTAGGCGTCGACCAGCGCGGCCTGGGCGATGACGCCGCATGACCACAGACCGTTGCCCAGCAGCGACGTGCCGACCCACGAGCCTTCGCCGGTCTTCATCCGCTGGATCAGCGCCATCAGGATCGCCGACACGAGCGTCATGGCGGTTGCGCGATCGCCCTGGGCCGGCACCGGGACGCCCGGCGGACCGCCTTCGTAGCGCTGCGCGTCGAGCAGGCCGGAGCGCGCGAAGTACGCCGTAACGTCGAATCCGGGACGATCGCGGTCGGGGCCAGTCTCGCCATAGCCGGTGAGCGAGGCATAGATCAGGCGCGGATTGACCTTCTTCACCTCGTCGTAGCCGAGCCGCAACTTGTCGCGCACGGGCGGTGGGAAGTTGCAGATGAGGATGTCGGACACGGCGATCAGCCGGTCGAGCGCGGCGCGGCCTTCGGGCTTCTTGAGGTCGATCACGACCGAGCGCTTGTTGCGCGAGTCCATCTCCCACGGATAGTTGACGGCGCCCTTCGGGTAGTTGGACGAGTCGTGCATGATCCGGCGGTTGGGATCGCCTTCCGGGCCCTCGACCTTGATGACGTCGGCGCCCCAGTCTCCCAGCACGACCGCGGCGGCCGGCGCCGCGATGAAGGAGCTGATGTCCAGCACGCGCAGTCCTGCCAGCGGCAGGGAAGAATCCGTCATCGATCGCCCTCGACTCTCGTTTCCTAGCGGCTCGATTAAGGGCGCGACCCTCCGGCCTCCGTCAAGGCCGGCGGGCCGCGCGTTCCGGCACGCGGCGTGCACAGGACGACGGCGAGGCGCTTCCTTGCAAAAGCCCCACCCGGCGCGTATCTCCGGCGCTTCTTCCAACCAGAGGAGCGCGCCCCTCGGCGTGCCATGCCATGGGCTATCGAGTCGCCGTCGTCGGCGCGACCGGCAATGTCGGTCGCGAAATGCTGCAGATCCTGGCCGAAAGGAACTTCCCGGCCGACGACGTGGTCGCGCTGGCGTCCTCGCGGTCGGTCGGCAAGCAGACCTCGTTCGGCGACAAGGCCGTGCTGAAGGTGTTGGATCTCGCCAAGTTCGATTTCAAGGGCATCGACATCGTGCTGAGTTCGCCGGGCGCGAAGGTGTCGGCGGAACACAGTCCGCGCGCGGCCAAGGCCGGTGCGATCGTGATCGACAACACCTCGTACTGGCGCATGGACCCCGACGTGCCGCTGGTCGTGCCCGAGGTCAACGCGGCGGCGATCGCCGGCTACAAGGGCCGTGGCATCATCGCCAACCCCAACTGCTCGACCATCCAGATGGTGATGGCGCTCAAGCCGATCCACGATGCGGCGGTCATCAGGCGCGTCGTGGTATCGACCTACCAGTCGACATCCGGCGCCGGCAAGGAGGCGATGGACGAGCTGGTGAACCAGACCAAGAGCTTCTTCGTCAACCAGACGCTGGAGCCCAGGAAGTTCACCAAGTCGATCGCCTTCAATGTCATCCCGCACATCGACGTGTTCCTGGATGACGGCTCGACCAAGGAAGAATGGAAGATGGTGGTCGAGACCAAGAAGATCCTCGACCCGAAGATCAAGGTCCATGCCACCTGCGTGCGTGTGCCGACCTTCATCGGCCACGCCGAAGCCGTGAATCTCGAGCTGGAGCGGTCGCTCGACGAGCACGAGGCGCGCCGCCTGCTCGCCGCGCAGCCCGGCGTGCTGGTGGTCGACCGGCGCGAAGCCGGCGGCTACATCACGCCGCAGGAAGTGACCGG
>QFCS01004887.1_pt1 | contig 21568 bp, 21 predicted proteins | sample 3576561 | NCBI WGS metagenome assembly QFCS01 | reverse complement strand
CTCCGCCTTGCCCGCTTCCTTCAGCCGAAGCGCTTCCTCGACCGAAATCTCGTCGAACGGGTTCATCGACATCTTCACATTGGCAAGCTCGACGCCCGAGCCGTCCGACTTCACCCGGATCTTCACGTTGTAGTCAACGACACGTTTGATGGGCACAAGCAGCTTCATGGATCGATCCTCAGGCCAGCGTATAGGCAGTCTTGACGGTGGTGTAGAACTCGGCGGCATAGCGGCCCTGTTCGCGCGGGCCGTAAGAAGAGCCCTTGCGGCCGCCGAAAGGCACATGGAAATCGACGCCGGCGGTCGGTAGATTGACCATGACCATGCCGGCCTCCGAATTGCGCTTGAAATGGGTGGCGTGCTTCAGGCTCGTCGTCGCGATGCCGGAGGAGAGGCCAAAGCTGGTATCGTTGGCGACGGCCAGCGCCTCATCATAGTCTTTCACGCGGATGACGGCAGCGACGGGGCCGAAGATTTCTTCGCGGGCAAGCAGGCGGCCGAGTTCCTCCCTGCGGGCGATGATCTCGTCGCCGACCTTCTTCAGGATGGCATGGCGTTCGAGGATGCCCGAGCGCGACCAGGTCGGAAGAGCGGCCTTGGCGGCGGCGATGGCGCTTTTCGTGTCCTCGGCGCTGGCGCGGGCATAGTCGCCGACGACGTCGCTGGTGTTGGAGGGGTTGATGTTCGCCGAAGCGTCGCCGGAGACCCACTCGCCGGCAATCAGGTTCTTGTGCAGCATCGTCTTTTCCGTTCAGTGCAGGCCGAGATAGGCTTTGCGGACGTCTTCATTGTCGAGAAGGGCGGCGCTGTCTCCGGAGAGGTGGATACGACCGTTGACCATGACATAGGCGCGCTGCGAGAGCTTCAGCGCGCGGTTGGCGTTCTGCTCGACGAGGAAGATCGTCTTGCCCATGGCGGCGATCTCGCTGAGCACGTCGAAGACGCGCTTGACGACGAGCGGCGCAAGCCCGAGCGAGGGTTCGTCGAACAGGATCAGCTCCGGCCGGGCCATCATGGCGCGGGCGATGGCGAGCATCTGCTGCTCGCCGCCCGACATGGTGCCGGCGGTCTGGTTGCGCCGTTCCTTCAGGCGGGGAAAGAGGTCGAACATGGTGGTCCGGTCCTCCTCGAAATGCGCCATGCCGATGGGCGTCGTACCCATCATCATGTTCTCCTCGACACTCATGTCCTGATAGATCTGCCGGCCCTCCGGCACGAGCGCGATGCCGCGCCGCGAAATCCGGTTGGTGGGAAGCCTGGAAATGTCCTCGCCGTTGTGCAGGACCTTCCCGGCCGAGGCGCGCGGCGCACCAAAAATCGAGGACAGCAGCGTCGTCTTGCCGGCGCCGTTTGCGCCGATCAGGCTGACGATCTCGCCCTTGAAGATATGGACGTTCACATCCTTCAGCGCCTCGACGGGCCCGTAGTGAGCGTGAACGCCGGAAAATTCCAGCAGGGGGGCTTCGCTCATGCCTCAACCTTTTCTTCGCTGACGCCGAGATAGGCGGCGATAACGGCGGGATCGTTCGCCACATGCTCCGGTGCGCCGTCGGATATTACCTCGCCGTGGTCGAGCACGACGACGTGGTCGGAAATGCGCATCACCAGCCCCATGTCGTGCTCGATGACGAGCACGGTCTGGCCATGCTCCTTGCAGAGCCGCTGGATGACCTCGGAAAGCTCGCGCGTTTCCGACGGATTGAGGCCGGCGGCCGGCTCGTCGAGGCAGATGAGTTTCGGTCCGGTGCACATGGCGCGGGCGATCTCGAGGCGGCGCTGGCGGCCATAGGGCAATTCGCCCGCCAGCCGGTTGGCGTCGTCGGTGAGGTTCATCTCGCCCAGCCAGTGATAGGCGCGGTCGACGGCCTCGCGCTCGGCCCGGCGGAAGGCGGGCGTGCGGAACACGCCGCTGACGAGGTTGTTGGCCGTCACCAGATGCTGGGCGACCAGCAGGTTCTCGATGACCGACATTTCCTTGAACAGGCGGATGTTCTGGAAGGTCCGGGCGATGCCGGCGCGCGTGACGAGGTGCGAGCCTCCGGTGACCGGCCGGGTGATCAGCGTGCCGATATCCTGCGGCCCCTCGGGACCATTGAGCAGGATCTGGCCCTCGCTGGCGCGATAGAAGCCGGTGATGCAGTTGAACATCGTCGTCTTGCCGGCGCCGTTAGGACCGATCAGGGCCGTGACGCTGCCGGGCTTGACGGCGAAGCTCACATTGCGGTTCGCAACGATGCCGCCGAAGCGCATGGTCACATTTCGGACCTCGAGGAGGGGCGCGTTCATCGGGCTGCCTCCGGGCTTGCGGAAAGTGGCGCCGTATCGCTGCCCTTGGGCGCAGCGCTCGGAAAGAAGGCCGGGCGCTGGATGCGCACGAGACCACGGGGCTTCCAGATCATCATCACCACCATCAGCACGCCGAATATCAGCACGCGGTACTCGGCGAAATCGCGCAGCAGTTCCGGCAGGACGGTCAGAACGAGGGCGGCGGCGATGACGCCGACGGTTGAGCCGAGGCCGCCGAGCACGACGATCGCGAGGATCAGCGCGGACTCGAAGAAGGTGAAGGAGGTGGGATTCACGAAACCCTGGTGGACGGCGAAGAACACGCCGGCGAGCCCGCCCGTCGACGCGCCGAGCATGAAGGCGGTGAGCTTGGTGAAGACATGGTTCACGCCGAGCGAACGGCAGGCGATCTCGTCCTCGCGCAGCGCCTCCCACATACGGCCGAGCGGCATCACGCGCAGGCGCTCGACGGCGTAGACGACGAGGCAGACGACGAGGAACAGGACCAGATAGATGAACCAGAACTTGTAGTTCGCGCTGTAGGCAATGCCGAAATAGTCATGCAGCGGCACGCCGCCCTGCTTGGCCGTGCGGGTGAATTCGAGGCCGAAGAGCGTCGGGGGTGGAACGGATGCACCATTCGGCCCGCCGGTGAATTCCAGCCAGTTATTCAGGACGAGGCGGATGATCTCGCCGAAGCCGAGCGTGACGATGGCGAGGTAGTCGCCGTGCATCTTCAGGACCGGGAAAGCCAGGATCATGCCGCAGAGGCCGGCGAGGAAGGGGGCGATGATCAGCGCGCTCCAGAAGCCGAGGCCGAGATATTGCGCGCCGAGAGCGAGGAGATAAGCGCCGACCGCATAGAAGGCGACGAAACCCAGATCGAGCAGGCCGGCAAGGCCGACGACGATGTTGAGCCCGAGGCCGAGCAGACAGTAGATCAGCGCCAGGATCGCGATGCCGAGGAAGTATTTGTCGGCGAAGAAGGGCAGCGAGAGACCGGCAAGAAAGATCAGGCCGAGGATCAGGGCGGGCGATTTCTCCTTGCCGGTCATGACCGTGACGCCGCTGCCATTGCTGGCGGCCTTGCCGGCAATCTTCCGGCCAATCGCCGTCATGCCGACCAGCGACAAGACAACCCGTCCGGCAGCGACGACCGCGGCGAGCAGCACGGCGCGCGTCAGTTCGTTGCGGAACGAAAACCCTTCCAGCACGAGGCCGGAGATCGGGCCGAAGAGGATTAGAGAAACGGTGAAGGTGAGGAGCGCCTGCCTGGCGAGTGTGAGAACGCGGTTCGTTTCCATGTCTCTTCCCTCACACTTTCTGGATTTCCGGCCGGCCGAGCAGGCCATAGGGGCGGAAGAAGAGGAGGATGATGAGCAGCGAGAAGGCGAACACGTCCTTGTAGTCGGTGCTGACATAGCCGGCGAACAGGGCTTCCGTCAGGCCGAGCAGGACGCCGCCGAGCACCGCGCCGGGCAGCGAACCGATGCCGCCGAGAACGGCCGCGGTGAAGGCCTTGATGCCCATGACGAAGCCGATGAAGAAATTGAACGAGCCGTAGTTGAAGGTGACGAGCACGCCGCCGACGGCGGCCGTCGCGGCGCCGATCACGAAGACGGTGGAGATGATGCGGTCGGTGTTGACGCCGAGCACGGCCGAGATGCGGATGTTCTGTTGCACCGCGCGGCATTCGCGGCCGATGCGCGTGTGATTGATGACATAGGTGAGGATACCCATGGCGATCAGGGAGGCGAAGAGGATCACGGTCTGCATATAGGTGATCTGGGCGAAATGCACGCCGTCGCCGAAGCGGAACGCGCCGCTGATGAGGGTGGGTACACCCTGGTCGCGAGCGCCCTGGGCGATCTGCACATAGCTCTGCAGCATCAGCGAAATGCCGATGGCCGAGATCAGGGGGGCGAGTTTGGTGGAGCCGCGCAGGGGCCGATAGGCGACGCGCTCGATGGCCCAGCCGTAGACGGCGGTGATGGCACAGGTGACGACCAGCACCGAGATCAGTGCGAAGGGTACGGACTGGATGCCGAAGAAGGCGAGTACGGCAAGGGTGATGGCGGCGATATAGGCTGAGACCATGTAGACGTCGCCATGGGCGAAGTTGATCATGCGGATGACGCCGTAGACCATGGTGTAGCCGACCGCGATCAGGCCGTAGATCGTGCCGAGCGTGATGCCGTTGAACAATTGCTGGATGAGGATGTAGACATCCATACGCGGACCCCCTGAGATTTGGGCACGGAAAGCCGGCCGGACAGCGGTCCGACCGGCATGGACGGATCGTCCTTACCTGACGAGAACGGGGGTTCCCTTGTCGTCGAAGTTATAGAAGACGAACTTGAAGTCCTTGATGTCGCCCTTCTCGTCCCAGGTGATCTTGCCGATGGCGGAATCGACCGTGTTGCCGCGCAGCCAGGCGGCCTGGGCATCGAGGTCCTCGCCGGCCTTCAGCGCCGCGACGACGGCTTGCGCGTTGGCGTAGCCGTAGAGGACGTAGTTGGCCGGGGTGATGTTGGCCTTGGTCAGCGCGTCCTGCACGTCCTTGGTCGAGGGATCGGCAAGCGGATCCGGCGTTGCGGAATAATAGACGTCCTTCAGGTTGGCCGGGCCGCCGGCAGCGGCAACCAGTTCGGCCTGGGCGAAGGCGTCGCCCGTGACGAAAACGACGTCGACACCCTGTTCCTTCAGCTGGCGCACCAGCGGCCCGCCCTCCGGAATGAGGCCGCCGAAATAGACGGCGTTGGCGCCGGTGCTCTTGATCTTGGTGACGAGCGCGTTGAAGTCGCGTTCGCCGCGCGTCAGACCTTCATACAGGACGGGCTGCACGCCGCGTTCTTCCATGGTCTTCTTGACGGCATCGACGAGGCCCTGGCCGTAGGTGTCCTTGTCGTGGATGAGGGCGATTTTGTCCCGCTTCAGCGTGTCGAGGATGAAGCCGGCGGCGACGACGGCCTGCTGGTCGTCACGGCCGCAGCCGCGGAAGAGATTGTCGAAGCCGCGATCGGTGACGGTCGGGTTGGTGGAGGACGGCGTCATTTCGAGGATGCCGGCGTCGTTGTAGATTTCCGAGGCCGGGATCGTGCTCGACGAGCAGAAGTGGCCGATCACGGCCTGCACCTTGTCCTGGTCGACGAAACGGTTGGCGACGGCCACGGCCTGCTTGGGTTCGCAGGCATCGTCGCCCTTCACGAGCTCGACCTGCTTGCCATTGATGCCGCCAGCGGCATTCACTTCGTTCACATAGGCGGAGACGCCGTTATAGACCTGCTCGCCGAAGGTGGCGTTGGCGCCGGTATAGGGGCCAGCGACACCGATCTTGATTGTGTCGGCGGCAAAGGCTGGCGCGAGGAGCAGGGAGGAGGCGATGGCAGTCGCCGCCAGAAATTTCGAAATCTGGGTCATGTGCGGGGCTTCCCTCTGGTTAAGCCATGAAACTCTTCAGTGGGATGCGGTTCGGTCCACATCTCTTGTCGTTGCAGGGGCGAATGCCGGCCTTGTGCTCCGCGCTCACCCCTGGAGGGACGGGAAAACAGGAGATCATGATGTTTCCATCCTGATCTGCGCCCCACACGCTTGCCGTATGGAGATCGCCTGCAAGCTTCGTCGCCACTGAAAAGAGTATATGGCTGCCCCAGCCACGGGCCTGCGTAAGAAATTCCGTGGATCGACAAGCTATCCTTGACGAAGCGGCGTTATCGGGAGGCTCGAACGGCGGACAAAACGCGGGATATCCCGCGACGGAGGGCCGCGCGGGAGGGTGGTTCGTCAAAGGATGCCTTGTCCTTCGATCGGCAGGGGAGGGGTCAGGCCTTAGCCTTGGTGCCTGCGGGTTCTGCGAGCAGGGCGCGGTAGCGGTTGAGGCTTTCTTCCAGATGGGCGGAGAGCGCCTGCTTTGCAGTTTTGGCGTCGCCCTGGGTGATCGCTGCGAGGATCGCGGCGTGCTCCTTGTTGATCTTCTTCAGATAGGCATTGTAGGAGCGGCCGGACTGGCTGTGCTTGAGTACGAGATCGAAATTGATCTCGCCCATGACCGCCTCCAGAAAACGCGGGAAATGCGGATTGCGCGTCGCCTTGGCGATGGCGAGGTGGAATTCGAAATCGGCGCGCGCCTCGACCTCGGCATCATCCGTGTCGAGGTTTTCGATATGGTCGAAGGCGCGGGCGATCTCGGCCAGCGCCTCGGGCGTGCGGCGCTGGGCGGCAAGCGCCACCGACTGCATTTCCACGCCGAGCCGTAGCTCCAGGATCTGCATGGCCGAGCGGATGTCGTCGATGCGGCTGATTTCGAAATTCAGCGTTTTTGCGTCCTTCTCCGTCACATAGGCTCCGGCGCCCTGACGAGTGATGACGCGGCCTGCGACCTTCAGCGAGGTCAAGGCCTCCCGGATGACGGTGCGTGAAACGCCGAATTCCTCACAGAGCTGCGCGCTGGACGGGATTTTTTCGCCCGGAGCATACAGTCCGGAATCGATACGCTCGGTCAGCTTGGCGACGACGATTTCACCGAGATTGCCGCGTTGTGTGATAACCGACATTCCGAGATAGCCTTTGCGTTCAGTCTTCTGATTTATCACACATCATACGTCCTATCTCTATTCAAGGGAAGGGCGCGGGGGCTGGAGAGCGGCGCGGATGGCCTGAAGGGGATGGGGAAGCCTCATCCCGTCCATCAGCTTGACCTGCGACCGGCAGGAATATCCCGTCGCCATGACCAGATCGGCCCTATCCGTCGCGGCCAGCGCGGGCTGCCAGCTCATGGCATAGAGCGTTTCGGAAAGCCCGCGGTTGCGCACCTCATGGCCGAAGGTGCCGGCCATGCCGCAGCAGCCAACGTCGTCGACAACGAGCTCCATGCCCAGTTTCTCGAAAACGGTCTTCCACTTGCCAACGGCCGCCGGCGCATTGGTGCGCTCCGTGCAATGGGCCATGAGCTGGATGCGCTTGCGCTCCCCACCGGCCGGCGAGGGAAGGCGGTCGAGGAGGGTGGCCAGCCATTCCTGCGGCAGGAGGACACGCCCCTTCATCCCGGTGCCGGAATATTCGCTGCGGAAGGTAAGGGTCATGGAGGGATCGATGCCGACCAGCGGCACGCCGGCTTCCGCCAGCCTGTCGATGGCTGCGGCGGTGCGGCGGGCCGTTTTCTCGAAGGCGCTGAGATAGCCGTGCACCTGGAGCGCCTTGCCGTTGACCAGCGGCGGCGCGATGAAGGGGCTAAGTCCGAGCAGCCGCGCCACTTCCACGGCATCGAGAAGCACCTGCGGATCGAAATGCTCGGTAAAGGCATCCGGCACGAAGATGACGGCCTTGGCCCGTGCTGTCGCGTCAAGGCGCGCGAGCAGCGCCGGCGTGGCGACGGGCACGTTCTGTGCCGCGAGCGTTCGGCGGAGCGATAGGGGCGGAAGAGCGGGCAGCGCCGTGAGGCCCGCGCGGCGCATCACGGCCTGGCCGATCTGTGAACCGGCGACGGCATTGTAAAGCGGCCGCATCCGCGCCATCAGCGGCAGGGTGATTTCGATGGCGGCGACCAGCGGGTCTTTCAACGGCCGCAGATAACGCTGATAGTAGAGCGCGAGGAACTTGGCGCGGAAGGCCGGCACGCTCACCTTGACGGGACATTGCCCGGCGCAGGCCTTGCAGGCGAGGCAGCTATCCATCGCCGCGCGCACCTCATGGGAAAAATCGTCCCGATTGGCGGGGTTGAGACTGTTCCACAGGCGGTTCACGATGCCAAACGGGTGCCGCCGTGCGGCTTCCCGGCGCGGGTCGATGCCCTTTTCGGCAAGGCGCCGCAGCCATTCGCGCATCAGCGAGGCGCGGCCCTTCGGCGACTGGCGCCGGTCGCGCGTCGCCTTGTAGGAGGGGCACATCAGGCTGTCCGCATCGAAATCGAAGCAGGCGCCGTTGCCGTTGCAATAGGCCGCATTGTCGAAAGCGGCGCGGATATCGTTGCCGATCGCCCGGTCGAGTGAGCCGCGCAACGGGATGGCGTCGATCTTCGGCAGGGTGCGGCCGGCGGGCGCGACGATCTTGCCGGGATTGAGCTGCCCGAGCGGATCGAAGGCGGCCTTGATCTCCTGCAGGCGCGGATAAAGCGGCCCGAAGAATTCCGGCACATATTCCGAGCGCACGCCCTTGCCATGCTCGCCCCAGAGCACGCCGCCATATTTGCGTGTCAGCGCCACGACGGCATCGCTGATGCGGCGCACCAGCACGGCATGCTCGGGGCGGGTGAGATCGAGCGCCGGTCGCACATGCAGCACGCCGGCATCGACATGGCCGAACATGCCATAGGCAAGGCCTTCTTGATCGAGAACCGATCGGAATTCTCGGATATAGGCGGCAAGATTTTCCGGCGGGACGGCGGTATCCTCAACGAAGGGCACAGGGCGCACCGGCCCTTCGACATTGCCGAGCAGGCCGACCGCCCGCTTGCGCATCGTCCAGACCGCCTCGATCTCGGCTTTTCCCAGCGTGATCGTAAATCCCTTGCGGCCGGCAAAGGGGCTGTCTTGCAGAGCCGCCGTCACGGCCGAAAGCTTTTCCGCAAGTTCCTCGGGCGTATCCGCCAGGATTTCCGTAATGTTGATGCCATTGGCCGGCCCGTCAGCGTCGTCGGGGAAAAACGTTGCGATGCGCGGCCAGATGATATCGCCCTTGGCCAGCCGCAGCACCGTTTCATCGATCGTCTCGACCGAGGCGACATCGAGAGCCACGAGATTGCGGGCATCCTCCAGCGCGGCGTTGAAATTGTCGTAGCGGATGTTGACGAGTGCGGCATGCGCCGGGATCGGCAGCAGGTTCAGTTCCGCCTCGGCAATCATCGCCAGCGTGCCCTCCGAGCCGCAGAGCACCGCGTTGAGATCGAAAAGGCCGTCGTCGCGCTGTACATGGGCAAGGTCGTAGCCCGTCATGAAGCGGTTGAGTTTCGGAAAGATGCGCTCGATCTCGGCGCGGTCATCGCGAGTGATTCGGGCGAGGGTGCGGTGGATATCGCCGATCCGGTCGCGCCGTGCCTGAAGCGCCCGCAGCTCCTCCTCGCGCACGGGCCGGGAATGGAAATCGGTGCCGTCGGCCAGCACGACGCGCAAGGCCAGTACGTGATTGCTGGTTTTGCCATACAGGCAGGAGCCCTGGCCGCAGGCATCCGTCGAGATCATGCCACCGATCGTCGCCCGGTTGGAGGTCGAAAGCTCGGGTGCGAAGAACAATCCATGCGGCACCAGCGCCTTGTTGAGCTGGTCCTTGACGACGCCTGCCTCCACCCGCGCGATGCGGCGCACCGGGTCGATCTCGAGGATGCGGTTCATATGCCGCGAACAATCGACGACGACGCCCGATGTCAGCGATTGGCCGTTCGTCCCCGTTCCGCCGCCGCGCGGGGTGATGTTGATCTCGGCAAATTCCGGCTGGGCCAGCGCCTTGGCTATGCGCTTGAGGTCGTCGGCATTTCTTGGAAAAATGATGGCTGCCGGCTCCATCTGATAGATGGAATTATCCGTGGCGAAGACATTGCGCTCCGCTGCCGTTCGGCCAATCTCGCCTTCGAGGCCCACGCTCGCGAGATACGCGAGGAACGCCGCTGTGGGTGACGCGTCATGTTGGTCTGCGGCAAGGCGAGGGATCATCTCGATGTCCAGAAAGGGGCTTGTGCTTCATATAAGTTGGCATATAAGTGATAACATGCCAATATGGCGGTGCAACCCGGAATCGTGAGGTCGGAACATGAAGAACCAGTCTGTTGTCATCGTTGGCGGCGCTTCGGGGCTGGGGCTGGTGACCGCCCGGCTGATGGTCGCCCATGGCGCGACGAAGATCGGCCTCATCGATCGCAACGAGGCGCTGCTCGCCTCTTCCGCCGCGGAGCTTCAAGGGATGGGCGCTGAGGTCGCGACGGCGGTCGCCGACATTTCCCGCGCCGAGACGGCGCATGGGGGCTTCGAGGCGGTGGCCGCGAAACTCGGCCGGGTTCATGCGCTGGTCAACAGCGCCGCGATCTATCCGCGCAAGCCCATCCTTGAGATTTCCGACGAGGACTGGGACCTCGAAAACGCCATCAATATCAAGGGCACCTATCACATGATGGTGGCGGCGGTGCGCCATATGCGCCAGTTCGTCAATGCGCCCGAGGTGACCGGCCGCATCGTCAACGTCACCTCCGTCGATGCCTTTAAGGCGCATCCGCAGAACGCCCATTATGCCGCCACCAAGGCCGCCGTCGTCAGCCTCACCAAATCCTTCGCGCAGGAGTGCGCCGCAGACCAGATTTTGGTGAACTCGGTCGCGCCCGCCGGCTTTGCCACGGACCGCGCCAAGGAACTTGGCTTCCTGCCGGAGCTTGCCAAGGCAAGCGCGCTCGGCCGCGCCGCCGAGCCTGTCGAAATGGCGGAATGGATCGTGATGATGGCTTCCAGCCGCAACACCTATGCCACCGGCGAAAATGTGGTGATCAGCGGAGGCTACATCTATGTCTGACGTCTATCGTGTTGCCGTCGTCACCGGCGCCACCAGCGGCATTGGCAAGGCCATCGTACCAACGCTGTGCGCCCGCGGCCTCACCGTCTATGCGGTCGGCCGCAACGAAGCGCAGCTTGCCGAGCTTGCGGAAAAGACCGGTGTCATTCCCGTGCAGGCGGATGTGCGCGATACCGCGCGCATTGCGCAGGCGCTCGAGGGCGTCGAGGTCGATGTGCTCGTCAACAATGCCGGCATTCTCTCGACCCGCGCGGCGTTCCAGGAGATCGATCCGGCCGAGATCGACGCGATGATCGACGTCAATCTGAAGGCGCCGCTGCATCTGACGCGCGTCGTGCTGCCGGGTATGGTGGCGCGCAAGCGCGGCCACCTCATCTATATCGGTTCCAGCGGCGGGCATGCGCCCTACCCGAACATGGGCGCGTACGGTGCCTCGAAGGCCGGGCTCAGCCTGTTCTGCGATAACCTGCGCTGCGACCTGCTTGGCACGTCCGTCCGGGTCAGCGAGATCGTGCCTGGGCGCGTGCAGACCGATCTCTACCGTACCTCGATTGCCGACAACCAGGCACAGGCCGTGCTCTATGACGGCTACCGGCCGATCCAGCCGGAGCATATCGCCCGGATCGTGAATGACGTGATCGCGCTGCCGGTCCATGTCGATGTCGCCCGCGTCGAGGTCTTCCCGACCGATCAGGCGACGGGCGGCGGAACGATGGTGAAATTCGAAGCACAGTGATGTCACCGGGAGGAGCGGGCATGACCAGCAAGACGTCTGACGAAGAGTGCCGACCAGACCTCGTCGGGAATTATCGCCCCGTTGCGATCCGCTCGGTCGTTGCTGCGCATGCGATGATCCCGAAGCCACGGCCGGAGGCCCATCCGGAGCCGCCGGCATTCACGGCGGGTTTCGCCCTTCCGGCCGGTTTTCACAATCCTGTCGAGGATTGACGTTTCATGGCACCACCAAAGCCCCGGCTTGGCTTCATTGGAACCGGCACGATCACCGAAGCAATCGTGACGGGTCTTGTCTCCGGCGAAGAGACGGCGCTCGAAATCATTGTCTCGCCCCGCTCCGCGAAAACCGCCGCGCGTCTCGCAGCTTTCTCATCACAGGTGACCGTTGCTGACGATAACCAGCATGTGGTCGACGGCGCGGATATGCTCTTCCTCGCGGTGCGTCCCGCTGTCGCGGAGGAGGTTCTGCGCGCGCTCCATTTCCGGCCCGGCCAGCAGGTCGTCAGCCTGATCGCGACGGTCGACCATGCGACCCTGCGCGCCTTGATCGGCGTTCCCGTCAATCTCGTGCGTGCGGTGCCGTTGCCGTTCGTTGCGACCCGCAGCGGCGTTACCACGATCTTCCCGCCGGATCCGGCCGTCGAAGCCTTCTTTTCCCCGCTGGGAACGGCCGTCGCCTGCAAGACGATCGAGGAGTTCGACGTGCTTGCCGCGGCAAGCGCGCTGATGGGCTCCTATTTCGGCATCATGGATCACCTTGTCGGCTGGATGCGATCCAAGGGCCTGCCGCAGGAAAGCGCGCGCACCTATCTCGCACAGCATTTTCTCAGTCTCGCAACCGTCGCGTTCCGCAATCCATCGACACCCCTGGAAGATCTCCGTCATGAGTATTCCACAAAAGGCGGGCTCAACGAGCAAATGTTTGCTGAGTACCACAAAGCCGGGGGTAACGAGGCCCTGACACATGCGCTTGATGTTGTGTTGGCCCGAATACAAACCAAGTGAGAGCGGACGACAAGTGCCGGGCACGACGTCATCGAAACGTTTCACCGCCTGAAAAGCGGGGCGTTGGTTCGATCCTTTTCAAGGCTTAGGATGACATCAGAGGCGGCAGGCCATGTAGACCAGAAAGTTGGCTTAGAGATTTCATAATGTCATTGGGCAGTTTGATGCCTTCGCTCTGACGCGACAATTGACTGCGCGCCTCGATTTCGCCCGGGAGAAAGACATCACCGCCATCTGCGGACGGCATCGCCTTGATGCCGCCAATCACGCTATCTACCCGCGCCTTGAATTGGTCGATCGACATGAAGCGCTTGACGTCGATTGCGACGAACAGGTGACCGGTTTTCGAGGGGCCGGAAATATCGGTGATGTTCTTCACTTCTCCCGTCAGGCCTGTTCCCGTCAGAACACCGGTTAGAAGGTCGATAATCAGCGACAGGCCGGCGCCCTTGACGCCGCCGATCGGTGCCAGGCTGCCCTTCAGTGCCGCGTGAGGGTCTTCCGTGGGCAGACCGTTTTCATCGACTGCCCAGCCGAGTGGAATTTTCTGTCCGGTAAGCGAGGCAAGCCTGATTTTGCCGCGCGCGACGACCGAGGTCGACATGTCGAGAATGATAGGCAGTTCCCGGCCGGCCGGAACCCCGAATGCAATCGGATTGGTGCCGACCAGGGGTATGCGCGTGTTGTAAGGGGTCATTGCGGGGGAGGAGTTGGTCAGAACGATGCTGAGCATGTCCGCGCTGATCGCGCGTTCGGCGAAATAAGCGGCGACGCCAAAGTGATTGGAGTTGCGCACGCCGACGACAGCGCTGCCGCTTGCTTTGGCTTTCTCTATGGCAAGATCGATCGCTCGTACCCCCGCCAGTTGGCCAAAACCATTGCCGGCGTCGATGAGCGCCGATGCAGGGCTGTCGCTGACGACCGGCATGTCGGGGTCGAGTTCCATGACGTTTGCCCTGATCCTGTCGAGATAGGATGACAGCCGGGCGACGCCATGGGAACCAACGCCGCGCAGATCGGCATAGATCAATGTTTCGGCGACCACCGCAGCCGGTTCGCTGCGCATACCGGCAGCCTGCAGGATTTTCTGGACGAACGAACGCAATGCGTCCGCTTTCACGACGACATGATCTGTCATTGTTCGGTTCACTTTCGAGACTTAGGAAGCGGTGGCGCTTGCTTGATTGTTTTTGCGGAGGCTGAACGCTATCGGCAGAACGAGAGCCAGAACCGCAATCGTCAAAAGGGTGGCGGAGATCGGTCGTGTCAGGAAAACCGACAGATCGCCCTGCGACATCGTCATCGCCCTGCGAAACTGCTGTTCCGCGAGCGGGCCGAGGATCATGCCGATGATGACCGGGCTTGTCGGGAAATCGTAGCGGCGCATGAAGAAGCCGGCTATCCCGATGACATAGAGCATCACGAGATCGAAGACAGAACGGCTGATGCCATAGGTTCCGACGGTGGCGAAGAGCAAGATGCCGCCATAGAGATAAGGCGTCGGAATGCGCAGGATCTGCACCCAGAGCCCGACCAGCGGCAGGTTGAGGATCAGCAGCATGACATTACCGACGTAGAGGCTGGCGATCAGCGTCCAGACGAGGTCTGCATGGCTGGTCAAAAGCTGCGGGCCGGGATTGATGCCGTAACTCTGGAAGGCCGACAGCATCACGGCTGCGGTCGCAGAGGTCGGGATGCCGAGCGTCAACAGCGGTACGAACACGCCGGCACCAGCTGCATTGTTGGCGGCTTCCGGCCCCGCCACACCTTCAATGGCGCCGTGGCCGAATTCTTCGGGATGCTTCGACAGCTTCTTTTCGACGAAGTAGGACAGGAAGGTCGGGATTTCTGCGCCGCCGGCCGGCATGGCGCCGATTGGAAAGCCGATGAGCGCGCCGCGGATCCAGGCTTTCCATGACCGTGCCCAGTCCTGCGCCGTCATCCAGAGTGAGCCTTTGACGGGCGTTATCTCTTCCGGGGTCGAGCGATGACGCGAGGCGAGGTGCAGGGTTTCGCCCACGGCAAAGAGGCCGACGACGACGATGATGACATCGATGCCGTCGAGAAGCTCCAGCGAGCCGAAGGTGAAACGGGCTTGCCCCGATTGCAGATCGACGCCGACGAGGCCGAGAAGCAGACCGAGGCTGAGGCTTGTCAGGCCGCGTACCACCGAATTTCCAAGCACGGCCGCAACGGTAACGAAGGACAGGACCATCAGCGCGAAATAATCGGCCGGAGCAAAGGCAAGCGCGAGCTTGACGACGACGGGAGCCAGCAGGCTGAGACAGACGACGCCGATGGTGCCGGCCACGAAGGAGCCGATGGCAGCCGTTGCCAATGCCGGTCCGCCACGCCCGTTACGGGCCATCTTGTTGCCTTCCAGCGCCGTGACGATGGAGGCGCTCTCACCGGGCGTGTTGATCAGGATCGAGGTTGTCGAACCGCCGAACTGAGAGCCGAAATAGATACCGCCGAAGACGATGAAGGCGGCGGCCGGATCAACCTGGAAGGTGATCGGTAGTAGAAGCGCGATGGTGAGCGCAGGTCCGAGGCCCGGCAGTACACCGATGAAGGTGCCGAGCGTCACGCCGAAGAACGCCCAGAGAAGATTCATCGGCGAAAGTGCGGCCGCAAAACCGTCGAGGAGGCCGGAAAGGCTACCCATCAGAACAAATCCTCAATAAGGCCGCCGCCGATGCGAAGATCAAGCATCTGGGCAAAGCCGTAATAGGTAACAATCGCCAGCACGAAGCCGAGGACCAGCGACAACCAAAGACGTCGCGCGCCAAAAGCCTTGGCAGTGAAGGCGAACATGAGGGTCGAGGCGATGATGAAGCCGGCGGATTTGATCAGCGCGACATTCACCACCATGCCACAACAGAGGATCGCCATCGGCACCAGATCGAGTGCCGGTGTGCGCGCATCCGTCGCTTCACAATCCCAGGGGGCTTTTACAGCCTCGAGCAGCAGCAACAGTCCACAGGCCAGGAGCAGAAGGCCGATGCCGAAGGGGAAGGTCTGGGGGCCGACGATGGCGACCCCCGCCCCGATTGCGATCATGGTCGACAGCATCGTGACCGCCGCCCCGATCGCAACGACGATCAGGGAGACGATAACAAGCTGCGGCCGTGCGGCGAGCGCCTTCATTTTGCGAGTCCGAGATCTGCCAGAACCGTGTGGGTCGCTGCCGTGTCCTTTTCGAGGTAGGCGGCGAATTCAGGGCCTGCCAGGAACTGATCCGACCAGCCGCGCGTGACGAGCTGATCTTTCCAGTCCGTGGTCTGCACCATGGCCGTGGTCAGGTCGATCAGTGCCTTGACCTCGTCGTCGCCGATGTTCGGTGCGCCGAAGACGCCGCGCCAGTTGGAGATCGTGACGTCCACGCCCTGTTCGATCAGCGTCGGCACGTCAATGCCGGCGACCCGTTCGGGTGCGGAGATCGCAATGGCGCGCAGATTACCGGCCTTGATCTGCTCGGAGAATTCGCCGTAGCCGGAGATGCCACAGGTTACCTGGTTGCCGAGCAGCGTTGCCATCGCTTCGCCACCGCCGCCGGTATAGGCGACATAGGAGAGATCCCCGAGGCCGACGCCGGCCGATTTTGCGATCATGCAGGCAAAGATGTGGTCCGTGCCACCCGGAGCCCCGCCGGCCCAGGTGACAGCCTTCGGGTCCTTCTTCAGGAGGTCCACGAATTCGCCGAGCGTCTTGATCGGCGAGGCGGCGGGCACGACGAGAACCTGATATTCGCCAGTAAGACGGGCGACAGGCTTCAGCATCGTCAGGTTGACGGGGGTGTTGTTGGTGATGATGGTGCCGACCATGATCGCGCCGGCGATGAAGAGCGCGCTGGCCTCGCCGTCATACTGGTTGATGAACTGCGGCAGGCCGATCGTGCCGCCGGCGCCGCCGACATTGGTGATACGCGAATTGCCGATCAGTTCATTCTTCTTCATCACTTCGTCGATGACGCGGCCGGTCAGGTCCCAGCCGCCGCCCGGCGCGCCGGGAATGAAGATGTCGAGCGAGCCGAAGTTTTCGGCTTGAGCGATGCGCGGCAGTGCCATGCCGGCGGCCAGAAGGCCGGCGGAACCGGCCAGGAAACTACGTCTGCTGATAATCATGTCGTTCTCCTCCGTTCAGTCCGGCCTTCCCGGGGCCGGATGTCAAAAAACTGCTTCGGTTCGATGTTCAGACCGGGCATCCCTTTTGTCGCAGCAGCGTGTTGAAGCGCTCCCAGTCGGGCTGGCCGGTCTTGTTCTTCTCGTTGATCACACGCTCGCGCTCGGCATGGGCGCGGCATTTGGCCAGCAGCACCTCCGCATCGGAGGCGGCTACTGACACAACGCCATCGGCGTCGCACAGGATCAGGTCGCCCGGCATGACAGAGAGGCCGGCGCAGGCGATCGGCACATTCAGTTCACCCGGACCGTCCTTGCTCGGGCCCCGATGGATGTTGCCGCGGGCGAACGCACCGACGCCGCCTTCTTTCCATTCCGCAACGTCGCGCAGGGCGCCGTCGAGCACGAAGGCGCGGATGCCACGGGCTAGAGCGCTGGTGCGCATCAGGCCACCGATCACGGCTGTCGAGAGATCACCACCGCCATCAATGACGATGATGTCGCCCGGTTCGGCCGTCATGATCGCCAGATGGATCATCAGGTTGTCGCCGGGGCGAATGCGCACGGTCACGGCCGGCCCGCAGATCGTCTCGCTCTGGTCGCCGTGATAGGCAATCAGGCCCCGCGCGCCGGTGTGGCGGCCCATGCTGTCGCTGGCGTGCGGAACGGGAACGTTGCGAAAACTGTCGATCACGTCTTTGGACAGGTTACAGACACGCGGGTTGACCGTGAAACCGGTCGGCCATGCGGCCTTTATGTCATTTGCTGTAACTGGAGTGTTCATCGTCTCACTTTGCTCCAATGGTGCGCCGTTCGAGAACGGCAGGATTGACGAGAAGCCGGCGATCCACCCTGCCGTCGATCAGCGCGTCCAGCACATTCTGCGCGGCGCTGATGGCGACATTGTCGAGGGCGGCGTCGGTGCTGCCGCCCATATGCGGCGTCATGACGATCGTCGGTATCGACAGAAAAGGATGGTCTGCGGACAGGGGTTCGTCGGCGAAGGTATCAAGGCCGGCACCAGCCAGGTGTCCGGCGGTAACCGATTGCGCCAGCGCCATCTCGTCGATCAACCCGCCGCGGGCAGTGTTGATGAGAATGGCGCCTTTCTTCATGGCTGCGAGCTGGGGAGCGGCAATCATGTTGCGTGTCTCCGGCGTCAGGGGGCAATGCAGCGAAACGAGATCGCTTCGTTCGAGAAGCTCGCCCAGCGTATCCACCCAGATCACGTTATGAGGACCGCGGTCGCGGACGTGCGGATCGAAGGCAAGGATGCTCATGCCCATGGCCCGCAGCATTGCTGCAACGCGCTGGCCGATGGCGCCGAATGCGACGATGCCGGCGGTGCGCCCGGAAAGCTGGATGCCCGAGCCCGACCTGTCCCAGTCGCTGGCACGGATGCGGGCGTCGAGATGCGAAATCTTGCGGGCGACGGCGAGCGCAAGACCCACGGTCAGCTCGGCCACAGACTGACCATTGGCGCCATTGGCGATCATCACGGGGATGCCGCGTTCAGTGGCACTGTCGAGATCGACATTGTTGTAGCCGACACCGTGGCGGGAAATGACCCGCAACGCCGGTGAATGCTCGATGTGATCACGCGACAAGGCGAGGGTGCGGGAAATCACGGCGTCGTAGGCAGTGTCGCGCAGCGCTTCGGCAAGCTCGGCGTCCGTACCCCTGGGCAGAAAGGCGACGGAGCAGCCGGCCTTTTCGAGCAGGGCAACGCCCGGCGCGGCCAGTGTCTTTGCCGTCATCAGCACCTTCAGGCTCATCGTATCCTCCCAGTCGCGACCGTGCTTCTATTGACACCGGCTGTTCCCGCTGGTCAAATTCATAAAATTCCTGAATTGATAGCTGTGAGGAATGTATGGAGCTTCGAGACCTGCAATATTTCGAGGTCATCGCCACCATCGGCCATATCGGGCGCGCCGCGGAAAAGCTGGGACGGACGCAGCCTGCCTTGAGCAAATCCGTGCGCCGTATCGAAACCGAGATCGGCACCCGTCTGCTGATGAAATCGGGCAGGGGCGTGCAGTTGACAACAGCGGGTCGCGTGATGCTGGAGCGGGCGCGCAGCCTGCGCATGTCGGTCGAGCAAAACCTGCGCGAGATGGCGGATATTGCCAAGGGTGCCATCGGCAATATCCGCGTCGGCTCGGGCGCAACGACCGCAGAATACCTGCTGCCGCAGGTCTGCAGCCGGCTGCTAACGGAATCGCCCGGTATCCGTTTCGACATCTCCATCGGCATGAACGACGTGCTGCGCGCGATGCTGAACGATGGCAAGGTCGACGTGATCGTCGGGCCGGTCGCCAAGGGCGACGACGAGACCTATACGGTTCATCGCCTCGGTGACGATTCCGTCGTGGTGGCTGCCGCGCGGGGACACGTCTTGACAGGCGGCCCGGTGACCATCGCCGATCTGCAGGACTACGGGTGGGTACTGCCGGCACGGTCGGTGGTGACGCGGCAGTGGATCGATGCAGCGTTTGCCTCGCGGGGGCTAAGCGAGCCGCGGGTCGATATCCAGACCAACAACATCTCGCTGTCGCCACGCCTGATCGCGCCCACCGATCTCTTGACCTTCATTTCGCGCCGCAATCTAGGTCGCGGCCGCGTCGGCGAACCGCTGGTGGAAATCCGTCTGGCGGAAACGACCATGCAGCGCGAGGTCGCGGTCGTGCATCGGAAATCGAGCTATGTTTCCCCCGTCGTGGAGCGCTTCATCTCCGTCCTCAGGGACGAGGCAGGGCCTGCGCTGGCAGACGTGCCGACCAGCAACTGACTATTCGATCTCCGCCGTTGCTTGGACAATCCGGTCGACAAGCACCTGGCTTGCGGTGGGTATATAACCGCCCTTGCGGGTGAAGATGCCGAAATGCCGTTCCCAGGTGATCTCTGGAAAGGGCAATTCGACCAGATTTTCGCCGCCATTGGTGCGCGTCAGGTTCTGGCGCGAGGTGAAGCTCAGGAGTTCGGTGCGGGCAATCAGCTTCGGCATCAGCGGCAGCGAGCTAATCTCGACCTGCACTTGCGGCGGCGGTAGGGCCAGCCGCTCGAAGGCGCGCTCCAGCCAGACGCGCAGACCGACACTGGATTGCGGCAGGATCCACTTGAACTGCTTCAGTTCATCAAGCGCGACCGCCCGCCCGGCAAGCGGATGATCCCGGCTCGCGACGATGACCACCTGGTCCTTCATGATCGGCAGGCAATCGAATTCGTCGCTCTCGTAAACGGGACTGATGACGACATCGAGTTCGTCGCGCCGCAGGTTGTCGAGCAGGAAATCGGTCATGCCAATCGTCAGCTTAAGCGTCACATTGGGGCTGGTGCTCGTCAGGTGTTCAGTCCGGGCATTTGGTGGATTGGATTTAGGATGAATCGCTCCTGCTCTGAAGTCCAGCATTTGCAGATGAACTCGTATGGGGTGAGCCCCTTCAGGGTCTTCAGACGCCTGCCGAAATTGTAGGCTGAGACGAAGTCGTTGAGGTGGCGTTCGAGCTGTTCGTGGCTGTCGTAGTAATAGCGTTTGACGGTGGCATCCTTGATGGTCCGGTTCATCCGTTCCACCTGTCCATTGGTCCAGGGATGGTTGATCTTGGTGAAGCGGTGCTCGATGCCGTTCTCCCGGCAGCGCATGGCGAACATATGCGTGATGTAGCGGGCTGTCGGGCCATTGGCGTAGCGCGGTGGAAAGCGGAACTGGATGCCGTTGTCGGTCAGGATCGTGTGGATTTTGTAGGGAACGGCGGCGATCAGGGCAACGAGGAAGGCCGAAGCTGTCACCCTGTTGGCGCTCTCCACCAGTTGCACGAAGGCGAATTTGCTTGTCCGATCAATGGCTACGAATAGGTAGAGCTTGCCCTCGGCGGTCTGAACCTCGGCGATGTCGATATGGAAGAAGCCGATAGGGTAGGACTTGAACCTCTTCTTCGGCTCCTTGTCGCCCTCGATCTCCGGCAGTCGACTGATGCCGTGACGCTGAAGGCATCGATGCAGAGACGAGCGCGTCAAATGCGTAATCGTCGCCTGTAAAGCGTAGAGACAGTCATCGAGTGGTAGCAGCGTATGGCGTCGGAAGGCAACGATGATTGCTTCCTCCTCGGCCGACAGAACCGTCGACTTCGGCTCTGTTGGGCCGGTCGGCAGATCGGCGACCGAACTGCGCTTCTTCCACTTCGCGACGGTCTTCTGGTTGATCCCGTAGCGCTGCGCCACAGCCCTCAGACTCTCTTGACTATGTTGTATCGCTCGACGGACCGCCGCTGTCGTCGTGGCGCTCCCGTGGTGAACCTGGCCCATAGCGCATCCCTCCATTCAGGCGAAAGAATTGCACCATCAAAATCCGGGATCAAACACCTAGAATTCCACAAGCTCTGCGTCCTCACCAAGTTGCGGCTGGACCGCGTTTTCTGATCTGCTAAGCTCCATCTCGATCCGGACGCCGGACTGTCGGAGTTGCGGCTGGACCGCGTTTTCTGATCTGCTAAGCTATCGAAGCTCACGACCGATGGGAAGGCTTCGTTGCGGCTGGACCGCGTTTTCTGATCTGCTAAGCTGATCGGTTTTCGCGTCATAACGGCCCCATCGTTGCGGCTGGACCGCGTTTTCTGATCTGCTAAGCTTGCGTGAGGTTCGGATTCGACGGCGCCGGCGTTGCGGCTGGACCGCGTTTTCTGATCTGCTAAGCTGCCCACCTCCATCTCAAACCCGCTCTCTTGGTTGCGGCTGGACCGCGTTTTCTGATCTGCTAAGCTTGGCGGATGCCGCGCCCCGAGTGCCGGTGGGTTGCGGCTGGACCGCGTTTTCTGATCTGCTAAGCTTGGCGGATGCCGCGCCCCGAGTGCCGGTGGGTTGCGGCTGGACCGCGTTTTCTGATCTGCTAAGCTCTCAGCCAACACAATTGCCCGCATTGAGGAGTTGCGGCT
>QFCS01002091.1_pt1 | contig 21605 bp, 21 predicted proteins | sample 3576561 | NCBI WGS metagenome assembly QFCS01 | reverse complement strand
CGCGGAGGCTGATCGCTTTCGTCTTCTGGTGGACGCCGTCACCGACTACGCGATCTACATGCTGGATCCTTCCGGCATCGTGACCAGCTGGAACTCCGGCGCGGAGCGCATCAAGGGCTACGGCGTGGCAGAGATCCTGGGAAGGCATTTCTCGACCTTCTACGAAGCCGTCGACCGGGATGCAGGAATTCCAGCCAAGGCGCTGAGAACCGCCGCAACCGAGGGAAAATTCGAAGCCGAAGGCTGGCGCGTGCGCAAGGATGGCACGCGCTTCTGGGCTTTCGTGATCATCCAGGCCATCCACGATGAACGGGGCCAGCTCCTCGGCTTCGCCAAGATCACGCGCGATCTATCCGAGCGCAAGGCGGCGGAAGAGGAGCTGCGTCGCAGCGAAGAACTCTTCCGCCGCCTGGTGGAGGGTGTCACCGACTACGCGATCTACATGCTCAACCCCGACGGAATCGTGAGCAATTGGAACGCGGGTGCCCGGCGCATCAAGGGCTATGGGGCCAGAGAGATCGTAGGGCAGCACTTTTCGATCTTCTACACGGAAGACGATCGTGCCCGGGGTGAACCTGAACACAGCCTTCGCATCGCCAAGCACGAAGGCCGCTTCGAAGCGGAGGCCTGGCGCATACGGCGTGACGGGACTCGCTTCTGGGCAAACGTCGTGATCGATGCCATCCGAGATCCGGACGGGCGGCTGATCGGCTTCGCCAAGATCACCCGTGATATCACCGAGCGCCGCGAGGCGGAGCTGGCTCTCGAGCGTACGCGCGAAGCGCTCCTGCAAGCGCAGAAGATCGAGGCGATCGGCAAGCTTACCGGGGGCGTCGCCCACGACTTCAACAATCTCCTGACCGTGGTGATCGGCAGCCTCGAGCTGTTGCGCCGCTACATGCCTCATGGCGATCCCCGCATTGAGCGACTTCTCGACAATGCCATGCAGGGCGCGCAGCGCGGCGCGGCACTGACGCAACGCATGCTGGCATTCGCGCGACGGCAGGAACTCCATGTGCAGCCCGTCGACCTCATCGAACTGACGCGCGGCATGCGCGACCTCTTGCAGCGTTCCGTCGGACCGCAGATCGCGATCGAGACACGCTTTCCTCTCGCCCTGGACAACGTGCAGGCCGATGCCAATCGATTGGAGACGGCGTTGCTCAATCTCGCGATGAACGCACGGGATGCCATGCCCCTGGGCGGTACGCTGACGATCGCCGCGCACAACGAGGATGCCCCGGGCGACGCGAGCCTGCCGGCCGGCCGGTATGTGCGGCTGACGATCCAGGACACGGGTGAAGGCATGGATCGCGCGACGCTGACACGGGCGACCGAGCCGTTCTTCACTACCAAGGGCATCGGCAAGGGAACCGGCCTCGGGCTATCGACCGTGCAGGGCATGACGGAGCAGCTGGGCGGCAAGCTCATCCTGTACAGCAGGCCCGGCGAGGGTACGTCTATCGAATTGTGGCTGCCTGCCGCCGCTTCATCGCCCGTCATCGAGAAACCAGCAGCACGGACGCCGTCGATCCCGCGGGGCCGGCCTCTCAAAGTGCTGGCGGTTGACGACGACATGCTGGTCCTGACGAACACGCGCGCCATGCTGGAAGACCTTGGCCACACCGTCGTTCTCGCGAGTTCCGGCACGGAGGCCTTGGAGCTTCTGGAGCAGACACCCGCAATCGAGCTGCTGATCACTGATCATGCCATGCCGAGAATGACGGGAGCTGAGTTGGCCACGACGATCGCGCGCCATCACCCGCACATGCCGATCATCCTGGCATCCGGCTTCGCCGAACTGCCGCCGGGAACGGAGGCGGGTGAAGTGCGGCTCGCGAAGCCCTACGACCAGCAAGGCCTCGCCAATGCCATCGCCAGTGCGCTGGCCAAGCAGGAATAGACACCGTCTCGACGCCAAGCTGACTGCGACAGGCGACACAGGGAGAAGTGAGATGGCGGACCTGTTTCCGACGACCGACGAAGCCGTCAAGGACCAGCAGAGAGATCAGGCGGCCGCCGGAAAGCTCAGCATCGTCAACCACCTCGGGCCGGATTCCTTCCAGCCTGACGGACTGCGGCCGTTCTTCGACTACAGAAACCTCGGATTGGAGGAACTGACGAATGGCAGAGTCAGAGCGCACATCATTCGCGCAAGGCCCGGACAGCATCCGGATGCGCCGCGTCACGCCCACGCTCTCGACTTCCAGTTCATCTATGTTCTGAAGGGCTGGGCCATCTTCGAATACGAAGGTTTCGGCGAGCACCGGCTGGAAGTCGGATCGGCGGTCTATCAGCCGCCGGGAATCAAGCACAAGGAAATCGCGCATTCGGATGACTTCGAAGTGCTCGAGATCACCATGCCTGCCGAGTTCGTGACCGACGTCGAAGATTAGCGCCTGGGCCACAAGTGGAACCTGCCTCATCATCACCATGTCCACCGCACTTCTCGTGGTGCCTGAAGAACTGGCGGAAAGCTCGTCGAGGCCGCAGGTGCCCGCTGGCGCGTCGTTTCCGCCCCGCCGAACTCGTGGCGTTGCTGAAGGATCGGTAGGGTGCGATTGTGCGGGCATGAACAGACGTAGCGTCCTCTCCACCGCCGCCCTCCTCCCGTTTCTCGCGCCGGCTGTCCTGGCGCAATCGGGTGATGTCCTGCCGCCGATGTCGACCATCACCTTCCCGCCCGGCTCGAAGACGGCGACCGTCAGCGGTCACCTCTCGCCCGGCGGCCGTTTCCCCTACTACGTCGCGGCAAAGGCAGGGCAGACCCTGTCGGTATCAGCGAGCTCAAGCACCGTGACGACTACGTTCCAGGTGTTCCGTCCCGATACCGTCCTGACCCGTGGCGCTGATGGAATGGCGCAAGCGCATGGCCGGACGCTTCCCGATGCCGGACCGACCGACAATGCCAGGGCCTGGATTGGCGCCATTCCTCAGGACGGCAATTATCTGATCCTGATAGCGATGGCACCGGGTACCGGGTCTCCGGCGCCCTATACCCTCACTGTTGCGCTGCAATAGTATACTGCATCGATAGAGAAAATAATCTTTGGCGTTCGCGGTCCCCGCGAAGAAAATCCGACTCCAAATCGTTGCGCTGTGGATGCAATCAGTGCATAAGCCTGCCCGGTCCGCTCGGATGCCAATGCTTGGGGAAGGTTGGCGCCGCAAGGCGGACGACAGGTGTGTGGAGTGCCGACGTGCCCGGTTCGGGCTACGTCGGCATCTCACTGCCCGGCGCATCCCGAATTCCTTGCTCTATATGCATGAAGCAGGCGAACCTGCATGGCCTTCGTGTGGAGAGTGAATGCAGTTCGGATGGCTCACGCTTGGTCTCTCGCCTTCGCCTGAAGACGATGGCCGACGAATCGACGACCTGATCGAGCAGGCTCGCGCTGCCGAGCAGCTGGGCTTCTCCGACATATGGCTGACGGAGCACTACTTCACGGGTGAAAGCGTATACTGCGATTCCCTGATGTTCGCCGCCGCGCTTGCCATGAGGACCGAGCGGGTCCGCATCGGTTTCGCCGTCGTACAGATGCCCTTCCACCATCCGGTGCGCTTGGCCGTACAGCTGGCGCTACTGGACAATCTCAGCAAGGGCCGCATCGACGTCGGCGTGGGCAAGGGCACTGCCTACAACGAATACGAGTTCGTCGGGCATGGATTGCGCAGCCATGACAGCCGCGAGCGCATGGAGGAAGCCGTCGACATCATCGAACGGGCATGGCGCGAGGCGCCGCTCGCCTACGACGGCAAGTTCCACCAGGTTCGTATACCCGCGATCCGGCCCAAGCCCGTCCAGCAGCCCGGCCCGCCGCTGTGGCGCTCGGTGATCTCACCCGGCTCCTTCAGGGAATGCGGTCGCAGCGGCGTTCCGATCCTGACGGCGCGCCTGCCCCTGGAGCGGATCAAGGAACGCTGGGCCGCCTATGAAGCCGGCATCGACGAAGGGGGTCACGGTGCTGCGACGAAAGCACGCCTGCTCAGGCAGAGCGCTCTCTGGCGCAACGTCTACGTCGCAGATTCGGACGCGCAAGCGGAGGATGAACTGGCCCAGCTGCTGGTCGAGACGCGCGCCCACATGATGCATGTGCGTGAGGCATACAATCCGCGCGACTTTACGCCGGAGCCGGCGGCGCTCAATGCCTGGACCGATCCGAAGGTACCGAATTCCGAGGCTGTTCCCTTCGTCATGCGAACCGGCTCGATCTATGGCTCACCGCAACGGGTACGCGAGCAGGTCGCGGAGCTACGCGACGCCGGCGTTCATCATCTGCTTTGCCAAACCGGCTTCGGCGCCATGGACCACACTCGGATCATGGCTTCGATGCGTCGCTTCGGCGAGCAGGTCATGCCCTCTTTCGGCATTTGATCCGAGATCGTTGACCTCAGCAGTCGCCGATGCGCTTGCCGGTCAGCACACTCGTACCCTTTACCGTCACACCCGCCTTGTCCTTGATGGTGAGTTGGCCGAGGCCCTCGTAGCTGTCGGGCTTGTAGCTGACTTCGGCCTCTGCCGTGACGCCCGGGAGCTCGTCGTTGGGCGGACAGACAGTCGTCGCCTTGAAGATTCCTGCCTGCTTCGGGCCCGGAGCGAAGGTACAGCCATGCTTGGCGAAATCGGCAGGCGTCGGATAGAGGAGGCGCTCGAGCGTTGCCTCCTCGCCTTTGATGCAGACCTGCTTTGAGGTGGACGGCATGGGCTGCACGCCTTCCAAGGTTGTCTTGTCCGAGACCTCCCAGAGGCCGGCCCGCAGGGCGGTCTGTGCGAAGGCAGGTACCACCGCGAAAGCGACGCCCAAGGCTGCCGAAAGAACGAGCGACTTCATCGTCTTGCAATTCTCCTGATACCTCGGGAGGATGCCGCATAAAATCTTCCAAAACCATCTGTTTGAAGGCGGCCAAGCCATCGGTCACGCTCTGCGCTACGATATGGTGAAATCGGATCGCGGTGATCGTTTTGTTCACCGTCGACATGGCAGGGAACCAACGGGGGCCAGAATCGTTGCACATCGAATGACAGCTTCGGTTCAGTCAGCGCACGGCGGCCCGCTTCAGGATGCTGCCATCCTCATCGTCGAGGATGAAGCGCCGATCGCGCTCAATCTGGCGGCCGCGGTTCAGCGCGCCGGGGGAACAGTCATCGGCCCCGTGGCTTCGGTCGCGGCGGCGCAGGAAGCCATGGCCGACAACCGCGTCGACGGTGCACTCTTGGATATTCGACTGAGGAACGAGACGTCGTTTCCCGTGGCCGACGTCCTCGCGGTTCTCGACATTCCGTTCGTCTTTGTCAGCGGCCTTTCGAGTGCGCTGATGCCCTACCCCCATCGCGAACGGCCGCTGTTTGACAAGCCATATCAAGCCGATGAAGTCATCGACGTCCTGTCGCAGCTCCTCAAGGGGGGAGCGCGGCCACGCCCGCCAACCAGCGACGTGCGGGTCTGAGATCGTCGAAAATCTTCATCGGTCGATCAGGGACGGCGGCTGCGCCAAGCAGGCGTGCAGCCTTGAGGGCCTGTTCACGGGTCGCCACGATGGCCAAGGCCCCAACGGCGCTCATGCCATGTTGCTGTCGAATACGGACTGCCGCTGCCATCAGTTCTTCCGGATTCATCGCCGCTCGCCCGTGGCTGCCGTCGAGCAGTTTATGGTACGGGAGAGCCCTCGCCTTCTCGATCGCTTCGAAGAAGGCCATCACGTCAGCCAGCGTAACGTCTCCTTTGGCGACGATGTCGACCCTCTGCTGATCGGCGTTGATGGTCCATTGCAACGGCATTAGTCGACCTGAGTATCCAGCCAGCGTCGCGCAGCGCGGACTTCTTGATACCCGCGGATCCGTACCCCCAGCATCACAATCTCCTCTTCGGTCATGGACGTGGCCGCTCGCGAACTGTCGAACAGCCTGGCGACACAAAGCCATGCCGGCATCGACCACCGCCGCCAGTAAGTTCTCCAGTTCGCGCAGCGTGATGACACCGTCATATTCGGCAATGAGCGTACGCTCGCTGGTGGTGTTCGATCGTCTACGTTATGATCACGCGAGCCCCACTCCCTACCCGGGTACGCACCCTAGATCGGTTCCCGTTTGAATGGAACCATACGGCAACCTCTCAAGACTGCCCTCGTTGACCTGCGGATCACCGATGAGCAGCAAACCTCTTCCCCTTGGTGCCCAGGAGCACGAACTCCTCCGAACGATCGCCCGTACGGGAGCATCCGCGAGCGCCGCGCTCTCTTCGACGCAGCGTCTGCGCTTCGAGATGCTGGGACTGATCGAGGATCGCGCGGATGGCGTCAGGCTGACGGAGCGCGGCCGCGCACTGGCCGCCATTTCGGCAGCGCAACACGACGACCCGGGACACGGAATGGCCGATCACGCGCCGCCGCGCGATCGACGGGGCCGACGACTTGGCTTGCGCCGTCGTTCGCCGTTCTGAGCTCACTATTGTTCCCGGGTATGCCGTCAGCCGATAAACGGCGGCCTCGTGCTGACTACAGGTCCGACCAGTGCCCCCGGATTGCAGCCACGATATCCCCGCTTCGGGCATCCAGGATGCGTTCGCCCTTGAACGCCGAGGCCCGCGAACCGGCGGGCAACCGATCCATGCGCACGGCACGCGGCTCCAGCGCCAGCAAGATCGACGTCTCGCGTTCGTCGTCGCGGTCCTCCTCCGGCGCTTCCAGCAGCTCGTCCGACGCCCGTCCGGCTTGGCCGGTGTCGAGGACCAGCAGGTCGCGGGCAGCGAGGCTTGCGAGAGGCTTCGCCAAGCGCGTATCGACGGTCAGCACGACAGTCCGGCGGGCACCTGCCGCGCGCAGATTGGCAAGTGCCTCTCCCACCGATGCACCGAAGGTGGCCGGCAGGGCACCGGTTCCTGCCGAAGCAGGATACTGACCGAAATCCCAAACCGGTGTCGCGACGATTGGCAAGCTGTCGACCAGGCGCTGCGTTAGCGCCCGCATCGCCACCACGCCCGCCTTGAGTGCCAGGTGAAGTGCGGAAGGCAGCGGCGTCGCCAACGGCACAACGACCGGAAAGCCCTTCTCGAAAAGCTCCCTAGCCTCTCCAGCAGTAAGCTCTTCCAGCCAGACACCTGAATTGCGCTTCATATGTTTATTCTAGCACGCACGGCACTGGATACAGAGTGTTGCGGCTGCGCCATCATGCTTGCTGCACGGTTGTGGGGGATGTAACCATTCGCCTCGGGGAACTTCAGAGGGAAGACAGACATGAAGCGCCGTTTCCTTGTCGCCGCCGCCGGGGTGATGCTCGCCGCGCCGGCTGCTGCCCAGACCAAATGGGATCTGCCGGCCGCCTATCCCGCCACCAACTACCACAGCGTCAACCTGCAGAAGTTCGCCGACGCCGTTAAGTCGTCGAGCGGCGGCAAGCTCGAGATCGTGGTCCATCCCGGCGCCTCGCTGTTCAAGGCGCCAGAGATTAAGCGTGCGGTGCAGACCGGGCAGGCGCCGATCGGCGAAATTCTGGTCTCCAACTTCGAGAACGAGGACCCGATCTACGGCGTCGATGTCGTGCCATTCCTCGCCACATCTTTCGCCGACGCCAAGAAGCTCTGGGCTGCTCAGAAGCCGGTGCTGGAGAAGAAGGCTGCTGCCCAGGGCATGATGGTGCTCTTCGCCGTTCCCTGGCCGCCGCAGGGTCTCTATGCCAAGAAGGAAATCAATGCTCTGGCCGACATGAAAGGGCTGAAGTTCCGGGCCTATAATCGCGGTACGTCCCGTATCGCCGAACTCACCGGGGCGCAGCCGATCACCATCCAGGCGGCCGAGCTCAGCCAGGCACTGGCCACCGGAAAGGTGGATTCCTTCATCTCGTCTGGCGCAACGGGCGTGGATTCGAAGGTGTGGGAACAGCTGACCCACTTCTACGATACCCAGGCCTGGCTGCCGAAGAACGCCGTGCTGGTGAACAAGGCCGCCTTTGACAAGCTCGATGACGCCACCAAGAAAGCCGTCCTCGCGGAAGCCGCCAAGGCCGAAGCCGCCGGCTGGGCGGAAGCCGAGAAGCTCTCGCAGGGCTTTCTCGACACGCTGGCCAAGAACGGCATGAAGGTGCAGCCGCCATCGCCGAAACTCGCCGCCGAATACAAGGCGCTCGGCAAGAAGCTCACCGACGAGTGGCTCCAGAAGGCCGGGCCGGACGGCAAGGCCGTGGTCGACGCCTACAACAAGAACTAGGGCGCACGGCGGCGTGCGTCAGGCGCTGCAGAAGCTCTACGAACTCGCGGGGATCGCGGGCGGCGCCTTCATGGTGCTGCTCCTGATCTTCGTGCTCTATTCGGTAGGGCCCGGCGTCGGACTATGGCTGGAGCAGACCTTCGGGCTGCCCAACCTTTTCCCGTATGTGGCACGCTCGGCCGACGAATTCGCGGGTTACGCGATGCTGGCCTCGGCCTTCCTGGCACTGGCCTCGACATTCGGTCGCGGCGAGCACATTCGGGTCACGCTGTTCCTGCAGCGGCTCCAGGGCGCCGCGCGACGACTGGCCGAGATCTGGTGCCTGGCGCTGGCCAGCCTGTTGTCCGGCTATCTCGCGTGGTTCACGGTGCGCCTGTGCTGGCAGAGCTACGAGATCAACGATCTCTCGACAGGGCTGATTGCAATCCCCCTCTGGATGCCTCAGGTGGGCATGGCCGCGGGCGCGGTCGTCCTGTTCATCGCCGTCGCCGAACGACTGATCATTGTCCTGCAAGGCGGGCCGCTCGTGGCGGAACCGAGCGGCGAAGAAGCAAGCCATCTGGAACGGTGACAGGCGCCTTATGACCGGAATAGACGCGCAGATCGCCGTGCTCGCCATCGCGGCGCTGTTCTTCCTGTTTGGGACCGGCGTCTGGATCGGCCTCAGCATGATCGGTGTGTCGATCGCGGTGATGTGGATGTTCGCGCCGGGCAAGCCGGCCGGCGACGCCATGGCGACGGTGATCTTCTCCGACTCCTCGTCCTGGACCCTCACTGCCCTGCCGCTGTTCATCTGGATGGGCGAGGTGCTGTTTCGCACCGCCATCTCGGAGGACATGTTCCGCGGCCTTGCCCCCTGGATGCGCCGGCTGCCGGGCCGCCTGGTACACACCAACATCATCGGGTGCTCGATCTTCGCTGCCGTGTCGGGATCTTCGGCTGCAACGGTTGCCACCATCGGCAAGATGACGGTGCCCGAGTTGCGCCGCCGCGGCTATCCGGACGCCCTCGCCATCGGCAGCCTTTCGGGCGCCGGCACGCTCGGCCTGCTGATCCCGCCCTCGCTGATCATGATCGTGTACGGGGTGCAGGCCGAGGTCTCGATCGCCAAGCTGTTCGCGGCCGGCATCATCCCCGGTGTCCTGCTTGCCGGGCTCATGATGGCCTATGTCGCGGGATGGTCGCTCGCCAATCCCAGCCGCATTCCGCCACCCGATCCGCCCCTTCCGCTGACCGTCAAGCTGCGCGAATCGCAGGCGCTCATCCCTGTCGTTCTGTTGATACTCGTGGTCCTGGGATCGATCTACGCCGGCATCGCCACAGCGACCGAATCGGCGGCATTCGGCGTGCTCGGCTCCTTCGCCATCGCCGCCTGGCAGCGGCGGCTCACTTGGCGCAACTTCTGGGACAGCGTGATGGGAGCCACCCGGCTCACCTCGATGATCCTGCTGATCCTGGCGGGCGCGTCGTTCCTGAAACTCGCGATGGGCTTCACCGGCCTGCCGCGGCACCTCGCCGAGACCATCGCCGCATTGCAGCTTTCGCCGGCCATGCTGATCGTGACGCTGGCGGTGCTCTACGTCATCCTGGGCTGTTTCCTCGACGGCATTTCGATGGTGGTGCTGACGGCGGCCATCGTGCTGCCTATGATCGAACAGGCCGGAATCGACAAGATTTGGTTCGGCATCTTCATCACCATCGTCGTCGAGATGGCCCAGATCACGCCACCCGTCGGTTTCAACCTGTTCGTGCTGCAGGGCATGACGGGTCGGTCCATCTTCTGGGTCGGCCTGGCATCGCTGCCGTTCTTCATCGCGATGAACATCTGCCTTCTGCTGCTCTACGTCTTCCCCGGTCTTGTAAACTGGTTGCCTAGCCTGATGGTCAACGCCGCAGGTTGAGACCCGGCAGGCCGTAGGGTTGACCGTCGCCCCATCACGCACTATTTGATGTTACATGAGACGCGACAGCCGCCTTTCCGGCGTTCTCCATGTTCTGCTGCACATGGCGGAGCACGACGCGCCGGTGACATCCGAGGTGCTGGCGAAAGCGATGAACACCAATCCGGTGGTGCTTCGGCGGATCATGGCGGGACTGCGCGATCAGGGTTACGTCCAATCCGAGAAGGGCCACGGCGGGGGATGGGTGCTTGCCCGGGATCTCGGTCGGATAACGCTGCGCGACGTCTACGAGGCGCTCGGTCGCCCTGCCCTGTTCGCCATGGGCAATCGGACCGAAGCCCCCGGCTGCCTCGTCGAGCAGGCGGTCAATGCCGCGCTCGACACGACATTTCAGCAGGCCGAGGCGCTCCTGCTTTCCCGATTTGGCGAGGTGACCCTCGCGATGCTGAGCAACGACTTTCATGCGCGGCTCGCTGCCCGCTTACCCTTATGCCAGTCGGAGCAAGACCATGGCCGTTGAGGATGGGACCGAGAACTTCCTGAAAGCCTTCTCCGATCCGGAAGCCGTTGCCCGATACGCTGACGGCCCGCGGCGCTTCGTGCCCGGGTTAGCCGATCTTCACCGCATGACCGGAATCCTGCTGGCCGAGCACGCGCCGCCCACCGCGAAGATACTGGTGCTCGGCGCGGGCGGCGGACTTGAACTGAAGGCCCTGGCGGAAGCCCACCCTCGCTGGACCTTCGTCGGGGTCGATCCCGCCGAGCAGATGCTGCACCTCGCGGAGCACACGCTGGGCCCGCTCTGCACGCGCGTCGAACTCGTGCAGGGCTACATCGAGAACGCACCGCCAGGACCGTTCGACGCCGCGACCTGCCTCCTGACGTTCCATTTCCTGGACGCCGCGGAACGGCGGCGGACGGCGAGTGACGTCCGCCGCCGGCTGAAGCCCCGCGCCCCCTTCGTCGCGGCACATGGCAGTTTCCCGCAGGGTGACGACCAGCGGGCGCTGTGGCTGTCCCGCTATGCCGCCTTCGCGATCGCATCGGGCGTCGACCCGGAACAGGCGAACAAGGCCCGCGCCATGGTCGATACCACCGTCAACATGTTCAGTCCCGAACACGATGAGACGATCCTGCGAGAGGCGGGCTTCTCGGACGTGAACCTGTTCTATGCCGCTTTCACGTGGCGTGGCTGGATCTGCTACGCCTGAGCGTCAGGTGGGTTCGGGCCATGCCTTCTGCGGGCCGCGTGCCTCTTCGAACCAGCGCGACAGGCGCATCACGCCGAGATCGTCGAAGCGCCGGCCGGCGATCTGCAGGCCGATCGGCTTGCCCTCCTTCGTAAAGGCGCAGTTGATCGACGCGGCCGGCTGCTCACTCATGTTGTAGGGCATGGTGAACGAGATGTGCTCCAGGGGCCGCTTCACATCGTTGGTCGGCGTCTCCCATTCGGCGGGATAGGTCGGCACCGGCGACGCCGGTGACAGGACGTAGTCGAACGGTTGTGTGGCCCGCGTCGTCACCGAGCGGATCGCCATGTAGTTGTTGACCGTACGGATCACCTGGGCGCCCGATATATCGGCGCCGCCGCGACACCAGTCGGCGATGAACGGCAACACGCTCGCCTGTCTCTCATGGCTGAGGGCGGAGAAGTCGACCCAGCTCCTGACCCGCCAGAACAGGTCCTGCAGATGCAGCATCTCGGGCGGCAGGAAAGGTGCGACCGGCTCGATAACCGCACCCGCGTCGGCAAACAGCTTGGCAGCCTGCTCGATCGCCTGCCTGACTTCAGGGTCGACCGGCAATCCTGATCCGGCATCGAGGTGCAGGCCGATCTTCAGCCCCCTCGGCGACAGCGGACCGGCCGCCCAGTCGATCTCGGCTGGTGGCAGGCTCATGTGGTCCCGGACGTCGGGCTTCGACAACTCGGCCATGAGCAGGCAGGAATCGGCGACCGACCGCGTCATGGGGCCGACGGCGCGGCCGAAGAACGGCGGATCGACCGGCACCCGGCCAAGGCTGGGCTTGAGCGTGAAAATGCCATTCCACGAAGCCGGCAGCCGCACCGAGCCACCGATATCCGTGCCCAGATGCAACGGGCCGTAGCCCGCGGCGGCGGCGGCCCCGGCGCCGGCGCTGGAGCCGCCGGGATTCCAGGCGACATTCCAGGGGTTGCGCGTCAGTGGGTGGAACGAGCTTCTGCCGGACGACAGCATGCCGAAATCGGGCATGGTGGTCTTGGTGAGGATCACCGCTCCTGCCTCGCGCACGCGTGCCGCAGCCGGGGCGTCAGCCGCCGCGGGCACCAGTTCGGTCGCGGCAGTACCGAGCGGGACGGGCACCCCTTTGGTGGCGATGTTCTCCTTGATGGTGATCGGCACGCCATCCAGCGCCCCCTGCGGGCGGCCCGCCTGCCAGCGCGCCTCGGACGCCTTGGCTTCCTTGCGCGCGGCTTCGAAATTCGGCGCATAGAGCGCCTTGATACTGGGCTCCCAGGCCTCGATGCGAGCGATGATCGCGTCGACGGCTTCGACGGGAGAGAGTTTGCGGGCCTTGTAGGCGGCGAGGAGCTCGGCCGCGCTCATGTCATGGATGGTCGTCATTTGAGAGAGATAACACGTTCGGCGATGAACTTGGTCAAAAACGGCGCCACGAAGAGCACGGCGATCATGCGTACCGTCTGCATTGCCATGACGAAGGACACGTCGACGTCGGTGCCGGCCGCGATGATGGCGATGGAATCGGAGCCGCCCGGGCTGGTGGCGAGGTAGGCCGTCAGGGGATCGACGCCCGCGCCCCAGACCATCAGCGCCGCGACGCCGCCGCACAGGCCGATCAGGATAAGCGTCGCCGCCAGGATCAGCGGCAGCGCACGGGCAGCATGGAACAGCAGCGGCCGCGTGAATCGCAGGCCGATGTTCCAGCCGATGAAGGCGTAGCTCGCGGCCAGCAGCCAGGTCGGCAGCTCGATGCGCATCAGGCCGAAATGCACCAGCACGATGCCGGCGACCAGCGGCAGGAGGAACGCGCCGGCCGGGATCCTGAGCCACTTCGCGACGATCGGCCCCATGATCGCCAGCGCCAGCGTCTCCGCCAACGGCAGCCAGGCGACCTCGGGGAACCAGACGATGGAATCCGGGGCGTGGCTGGCACTCACTCCGAACAGTCTTGCCACGATGGCTGCGACCACCGCCACCATCACGACGCGCAGGTACTGCATGAAGGCCACCAGGCGCCCATCGGCGCCGTAGTGCTCCGACATCAGGGTCATGACCGAGGCGGCGCCGGCGCTCGATCCCCAGAGGGCAGTCGTGCCCGGCATGAGCCGCAGGCGCGTCATGCCCCAGCCCAGCAGGCTCGAGGCAGCGACGACCAGCACCACCCCCAGCGTGAACAAGACCCAGTGCCGCAGGACATCATCGACGATCGACAGCGGCACCATGCGCGCGATCAGACACCCGACGAGGCCCTGCGCCAGCACGAAGGGCGGCAGCGGGAAGCGCACCTTGCCACCGCAGGAAGCGACCAGGATGGCAGCGACCAGCGGCCCCAGCAGCAACGCAGCCGGTGCATGAACCCACAACAGGAAGGCGCCGGCGCCCACCGAGAGGGCAATCAGCACCATCCACTGGGCAATCTCTGCAAGCCTACTGGGCAAACTCCTCCACCTCGCCGCCCATGCGGCGGATGGTATCCATCAGCTCGATCACGGCGGCTCCGAGGCGTGCATCATCCGTGCCGCGTAGCACCAGCGAGACGCTGGGCTTGCCGTCGCGGAAGGAAGGATAGCTGCCGATGTCGAGATCCTCGTAGCGCTTCTGCAGCGCGCCCAGAGGCTCGGCGATGATGCCCTCCGGCAGGTTCGTGCGCACGGTGCGTGACAAAACCGGCGTGCCGCCGACCAGCCTATGCTTCATCGACTGGAACATGGCCTCGGCGACCTTGGGAATGCCGGCGAAGGTGAAGACATTGTCCATCTGGAAGCCTGGCGCGACCGAGACGGGATTGTCGACCAGGATGCCGCCGTGTGGCACCCGCGCCATGCGGCGGCGCGCCGGGGTGAACAGCGCAGGATCGCCATAATGACGCGTCATGCGGGCGACAGCTTCCGGATGTTCCGAGATGCCGACGCCGAACGCCTTGGCGATGGAATCGGCGGTGATGTCGTCGTGGGTCGGGCCGATCCCGCCGGTCGTGAAAACATAGTCGAACTTCTTCCGCACCTCGTTGATGGTGGCGACGATCGTGGCCTCGATGTCGGGGATGACCCGGCACTCCATGACTTGCACGCCGAGCGCGCCGAGTTCGGTGGCCAGGTACTGGATGTTGGAATCGCGCGTGCGGCCACTCAGTATTTCGTTGCCGATGACGACGATGCAGGCGGTGACGGTCTTCGACGGCTCAGACATGCCAGGCTCATTTTATCCTTTATGATCAGCACTTTAGAGAAGGTTTCCTGGCCGGCCAAGCGCCGCCCGGCCTTGTTGTCGCCGGTATCGCATGCCAAATAGGGGCCATGACCAGTCCCCGTGACCCCATCGACGACAGCGACGACTACTGGCGCCGCGACGAGCGTACGATAAAGCTGCACCGCCCCGAGGACTTCGAGGGCATGCGACGTGCCGGCCGGCTGGCCGCCGAGACGCTCGACTTCATCACGTCCTACGTGCAGCCGGGCGTCAGCACCGGCGAGCTCGACAAGCTCTGCCACGATTACATCCTGGACCACAAGGCGATCCCTGCCCCGCTGGGCTATCGCGGCTACCCGAAGTCGATCTGCACCTCGATAAACCACGTGGTCTGCCACGGCATCCCGTCCGACAAGCGTCTGCAGAATGGCGACATCGTCAATATCGACGTCACCGTCATCCTCGATGGCTGGTACGGCGACACCAGCCGCATGTTCTTCGCCGGCGAGGTGGGCGTGAAGGCCCGCCGGCTGTGCGACGTCACTTATGAAGCGATGATGCGCGGCATCGCGGCCGCCAGGCCGGGCGCCCGGGTCGGCGACATCGGCCATGCCATCCAGAGCTACGTCGAGGCACAGCGCTTCTCCGTCGTCCGCGACTTCTCGGGACATGGCCTCGGCCGTGTCTTTCACGACGCGCCGAACATCCTGCACTACGGCAAAGCCGGCACCGGCCCCGTGCTGAAGCCCGGCATGTTCTTCACCGTCGAGCCGATGGTGAATGCCGGGACATGGCAGGTGAAGGTCCTGGGCGATGGCTGGACGGCAGTGACCCGCGACAAGCAGCTCTCTGCACAATTCGAGCATTCGGTCGGCATCACCGAGACCGGCGTGGAATTCTTCACCCTGTCTCCCAGGGGTCTCGCCAAGCCACCATACGACCTGGCGACCTCGGGGGCGATCGAACAGCCTCAGGCTGCGGCCGTCTGAGGGCGACGGGCGATCCGCCTGTAACGATCGCGCCGGGAGAATCGTCTCCCCGGCGTGAGACGACAGACCAAATCCAGGAACCGGCGACCGGGCGCCGCCGAATCCAGCGACGAGGCGCTGTGCGCCCTTCTGGCGGCTGGCCTGCGCATCCAGGGCGGCGCGGCCCGCTGGCGCGTCACCGGCAGCACCCATCTCCACCGCCGGCTGCTGCGCGAGGCGGGCGGCATCTGGAACAAGGTCGAGCAGTGCTGGGAATTCGCCGGCGAGGATCCGACCGCGAGGCTGGCCGCCGCGCTTGAGGGCCTGCCCGGTGTCGTTTCGAGCACCGGCTGCGGCGAGCCGGCATCGCCGGCACCGGCGGCGGCGCCGCCTCTCCGGCCGCTCGCCCCCTGGCCAGCCGCCCCCCGGCAAGCCATCCCGATGCCGCCGCGACCGGACCGTCATCTGCGCCTGTGCGAGCGGGTGCTGGCGACGGGCGCCGAGCCTCTGGCCGACGACGAACTTCTCGAGTTGCTCTTGCTCTATGCCGCCGATGGCGACGCGGCCAGGATGCTGACCGGGAAACTGCTCGATCGGTTCGGCACGTTGGGCGACATCTTCGCCGCGGAACCCGGTCAGCTCCGCGAATTCGACGTCGACCCGCGCATGCTGGCCCTGTTCAGGAGCTTGCGTGAGATCGGTCGCCGGCTGGCCGAGCGCAAGGTCAGGGACATGCCCGTCCTGACCAACTGGCAGCAGCTCATCGACTACTGCCATGTCGCGGTGGCGCACGAGAAGATCGAGCAGTTCCGCGTCCTATTCCTCGATCGCAAGAACGTGCTGATCGTCGACGAGGTGCAGCAGCGCGGCACCATCGACCACACGCCGGTCTATCCTCGGGAAGTGATCAAGCGCGCCCTGGCGTTGAACGCTTCGGCCCTGATCCTGGTGCACAATCATCCCTCCGGCGATCCCAAGCCGTCGCGCGAGGACATCGAGATGACGCGCGAGGTCAAGGCCGCGGCAGAGGCGCTCGGCATCGCCATCCACGACCATCTGGTGATCGGCCGCAAGGGGCATGCGAGCTTCAGGAGCCTCGGGCTGCTCTGACCTCGTCGTGCCCAGCGCGGAAATCCTCGTCCGCGGAGCGTGGCGAGCGGGTTGTCCGCCCCGGGCTGGCCGCGACATCGGCGAAGCATCCCGATCGGCAGAGCAGAGTGCCATCATCGGACCGCCACATCGACTGTGAACGCGCTACGCACCTTGCCGCAGGCGATGCAGGTACTGTGGTTTCTCTTCCGCCCCAAGATCGCCTAGAAGGCAGACTAGCGAAACACCGCGTACGACAATGGAAAAAACACCATCGAACGCGACCACGTTGGGCATCGCAGAACGCGTATCCAAACGCATGAGTGCTGCAATCTGGGCGCAGACGCGGCGCTTTTTCCTGATGCAGCGCCGGCTGCGCTCCAGCGAGCCGAGTCAGATCCTGGTCTGTGCCTTCCTGGGCGCTGTCATCGGCGCGGTCGTGGCCGGGCTACACTGGCTCGTCGATTTCCAGCATCGGGTCGGCTTCGCGCTGTCTGGCCACTCTGGTCTCAGTAGCGGCGTCGACGTCGATCTCCAGCGTATCCTGATCGTTCCGGCGGTCGGAGGCCTCCTGCTCGGCATCGCTGCGCTTGTGATGCGAGGCTTTCGCGCCAACGACATCGTCGATCCCATCGAGGCGAATGCCTTGCATGGCGGGCGCATGTCGCTTCTCGATAGCCTTCGCCTCCTGGCCGCAACGCTTGTGTCGAATGCCTCGGGCGTCGCGATCGGAATGGAAGCCGGCTACAGCCAGCTCGGCGCCGGTGTGTTCTCGAAGATCGGACAGTATTTCAGGCTGCGGCGTTCCGACCTGCGCATATTCGTCGGTGCCGGCGCGGCGGCCGCCATCGCCGCGGCATTCAACGCTCCCCTTGCGGGCGCTTTCTACGGCTACGAACTGATCCTCGGCAGCTATGCCATTCGTGCGTTGGCCCCGGTCGCCACCGCGGCACTTGCCGGTACTCTCACGGAACGTGCCCTTCAGGATCCGCCCCCGCTGTTCGGCGTGGAACAGATCTATCACTTCAGCCAGTGGTCCTATCTCCTTTTCGCGCTGCTCGGCATCCTTGCCGCGGGCTTCAGCGTGCTGAGCATGCAAGCGGTGACCTGGGTCGAACGAGGCCTGCGGCGCCTTCCTCTGCCACAATGGCTTCGACCGGCGCTGGGCGGTCTCATGGTCAGCGCGATCGCGGTCTTTGTGCCGCAAGTCCTCGGAAGTGGACATGGCGCCATTCAGCTGGTCTTCGACGGCAAGCTGCCGCTTCTGCTGCTGTTGGCAATCCTCGCTGCCAAGCTTGCGGCATCGGCAATTTCTCTCGGCTCGGGTTTCAGGGGCGGCATGTTCAGCTCGTCTCTGTTCCTCGGTTGTCTGCTCGGGGCGGCGTTCGCCGATTTGGTGGCATTCGTCGTCCCGCATCTCGTCGAGCAGCATGCGACCCTCATGATGGTGGGCATGGGATCCGTGGCGGCGGCCGTGATCGGCGCGCCGCTCACCATGGTGTTCCTCGTCCTCGAGGGTACCGGGAACTTTCCGGTGACCGTAGGCGTGATGGTAGGCGTCGTCATCTCTTCCACTATCGTGCGCCTCTCCTTCGGCTACTCGTTTTCCACCTGGCGCTTCCATCAGCGCGGCCTGGGCATCCGCAGCCCGCACGATATCGGTTGGCTCGCCGATCTGACGACGGCCCGGCTGATGCGTACCGATCCCAAGCTTGTCAGAGATACGATGCCGCTTGCAGAAATCAGGGAGAAATTCCCTCCTGGCAGTGCCAAGCGCGTTTTCGTCGTTTCCGAAGAGGGTGCCTTTGCGGGCACGCTGGACGTCGCCGCCCTTCACGATGCCGAACCGGCCGAGGCTCCCGACAGGCGCATTGCGGCTGACTTCGCCACGGACGCCGATTTGTTCCTGCTCCCGTTCGAGAACGTACGCACCGCGCTCGCCCGTTTCGAGGAGAAGGAGATTGAGACGCTGCCCGTGTTGGCTTCCGGCAGTGATCGATCCGTCGTCGGCTATCTCACCGAGCAGTACGCCCTGCGACGCTACAATCAGGAACTGGAGCGACGCAGAAACGCCGATCTCGGCGAACGTGATCTCTTTTCCATCGCCGAGCCGCCGCCTAGGTAGGCGGCGTCGGCGGCGCGCATCGCGTCCAGCGCGAGAGGCGAAGGGCCGAACGGACTTTCGTTGGTGTTGAGCTTCACCGGATCCGCGAGACGCGGCTGCTCTCCGGGTACATAGGGCGAAAGCTCGCGCGCGATCTGGCTCCAGAAGGGATCCATCGGGTCGTCCGGCTCGAGATCGGATGGCAGCTTATGCCATCGCAGGAGGCGATCCGCCAGCTTCGCTGCCCCTACAGGGCCGATATGCCGTCACGAGTCTCGGAACTCGACGGCAAGCACGCTTCGCCGTTACTGTTGTCCAGGCGGCCGCATGGTCGCTGATCGCGGCAGCCCTCCGATTGTCCAAGGGAAGAAGCTCATCGTGACCGTTCCACGTCACTTCACCCGATGATGCTTGCGGTGCTCCAGCGGCCATCCATGTTGCGGCTTGCGGTCGCCTGCCTGGCTCTTGCCGCTGCCCTGCCGCCCCTGACGTTGGCGCATGCCGAACAGGACACTCCCGCAAGCGAAGGCTCGTCGAAGACCGAAGCGGCCGCGAGCAGTGCGCACCCGTCGGTCGACGACATATGTCGCACGCTGGCGCAGGCGGCGGACGACAACGAGCTTCCCGAGGAATTCTTCACGCGGCTCATCTGGCAGGAGAGTCGGTTCGACCCGTCGGCCGTCAGCCCGGCCGGCGCGCAGGGTATCGCCCAGTTCATGCCGCGAACCGCCGCCGAACGTGGACTCGCCGACGCGTTCGAACCGATGCAGGCGCTGCGCGAATCGGCGAGCTACCTCCGTGAGCTGCGGGCGACGTTTCGCGGCAGCCTCGGCTTGGCCGCGGCAGCCTACAACGCCGGGCCTGCTCAGGTCGAAGCATGGCTCGCCGGCCGCCGCCGCCTGCCCTGGGAAACGCAAGCCTACGTCCGCATCATCACGGGCCATGCCGCCGAGGCCTGGGCATCGCCGCAGCCACCGCAGCTGGAGGCCGCGGCCGCGCCGTCGGCCGGTGCACGCTGCGTCGAACTCGCCAAGCTGCTGATCGACCGGCCGCGCCGCCGTCTCCCGCTCACATCCAGCCCGGCCTGGGGACCGTGGGGTGTCCAGCTAGCGGGCAGCTGGTCCGAAGGGGGAGTGCTCGCGGCCTACGAAAGGCTGCGCCGCAGGCACAGCATCGTTCTCGGTGATCGGCTACCGCTCGTCATGTACGGACGCCGGGGAGCCGGCTCGACATTCATCGTCCGGGTTTCCGAGAAGACCCGAAGCGACGCCAATGCGCTATGCGCCAAGCTGCGCGCCGCCGGTGGCGCCTGCATCGTGCTGCGCAATCCGCGCGGCTAGGAGAGAAGCGTTGCCCACCCTGCTTGCCAAGAATGCCGATGTCCTCGTCACCATGGACGGTGCACGCCGCGAGCTGAAGAATGCCGGCCTCTACGCCGAGGACGGCATCATCCGGCAGGTCGGCCCGACCGCCGAACTTCCGGCCACCGCCGACACGGTCATCGACCTCGCGGGCCAGATCTGCCTGCCGGGCTTCGTCAATACTCACCACCATCTCAATCAGACGCTCACCCGCAATTTCCCGGGCGCGCAGAACAACAATCTCTTCCCCTGGCTGAAGACGCTCTACCGCGCCTGGGCGCGCACCGACGAGGAGGCGTCGCGCGCCAGCACTCTGGTCGGCCTGGCCGAGCTTGTGCTGTCCGGCTGCACGACCGTGTTCGACCACAGCTACGTCTTCAAGAACGGCAACAATGTCGACTGCCAGATCGAGGCGGCGCGCGAGCTCGGCGTGCGCTTCCACGCCAGCCGCGGATCGATGTCGCTCGGCGAATCGAAGGGCGGCCTGCCGCCGGACGACTGCGTCGAGGAAGAGCCGGCCATCCTGAAGGACAGCCAGCGCGTCATCGAGCGCTACCACGACGCCTCGGTCGGCTCGATGACGCAGATCGTGCTGGCGCCCTGCTCGCCCTTCTCGGTGAGTGCCACGCTGCTCAAGGAATCGGCCGCCATGGCCCGGCACTACAAGGTGCGGCTGCATACCCATCTGTGCGAGACGCTGGACGAGGAGCGCTACACGCTCGAACGCTTCCAGCTGCGGCCGGTCGACTGGATGGAGACGCTGGGCTGGCTGGGCGACGACGTCTGGTTCGCCCATGCCATCCATGTCGACGACGACGAGATCGCCAGGTTCGCCGCCACGGGATGTGGTGCCGCCCACTGCCCCTGCTCCAACATGCGGCTGGGCTCGGGCATCGCGCCTATCAAGAAGTACATGGCGGCAGGCGTGAAGGTCGGGCTGGGTGTAGACGGCTCGGCCAGCAACGATGCGTCCAACATCCTGCTCGAGGCGCGGCAGGCAATGCTGCTCGCCCGGCTGCGGCTCGGGCTGCTGCCGCCCGAGGGCCCGCGCAAGTACATGTTCCTGTCGCAGGCCCACCCGGTGCGCGCCAGTGAATGGATGACCGCCCGCGAGGCGCTGGAGCTGGCCACCATCGGCGGCGCCGCCGTGCTGGGCCGTAGCGACATCGGTTCGCTCGAACCCGGCAAGTGCGCCGACTTCTTCACCCTCGACCTCGATACCATCGGCTATGCTGGCGCCCTGCATGACCCGGCGGCGGCCGTCCTGTTCTGCGCCCCGCAACAGGCGAAGACCACGGTCGTCAACGGCAGGGTCGTCGTGCAGGATGGCGAGGTCGTCACCATGGACATGCGACCGGTCGTGGCGACCCACAACCGGTGCGCCGCGCGCCTGGCCGAAGGCGTCTAGCCCGGCCGGCCGGAACAACCACACGACCTTTCGGAGCGAAACATGGCAGGCAAGATCTATGTCGGTATCGGCGGCTGGACGTTCGAACCGTGGCGCGGCACCTTCTATCCGGATGGTCTCACCCAGAAACGCGAGCTGGAATACGCCAGCCGCAAGCTCACCT
>QFCS01002090.1_pt1 | contig 21612 bp, 21 predicted proteins | sample 3576561 | NCBI WGS metagenome assembly QFCS01 | reverse complement strand
CCCAGGAGCATGGTCTATAACGCCCGCGTTTCAAGAGAAGCCGAGGAGTGGCGTGAAATGCCGGGGGCATTGGAAGGGCTGAAGGTCGTCGACCTGTCGCGCGTGCTGGGCGGTCCGTATTGCGCACAGATGCTGGGCGATCACGGTGCGGAAGTGATCAAGGTCGAGCCGCCGCAGGGCGACGAGACAAGGCTGTGGGGCCCGCCCTTCGACAAGGAAGGCATCTCGGCCTATTTCGCCGGCATCAATCGCAACAAGCGCACGGTGGCGCTCGATCTGTCGAAGCCCGAAGGGCGCGACGTCCTCATGAAGCTGCTCGACAAGGCCGACGTACTGATCGAGAACTTCAAGACCGGCACGATGGAGAAGTGGGGCATCGGCTACGACGTCCTGTCGACGAAGTTCCCGCGCCTGGTCCACGCCCGCGTGTCGGGCTTCGGCGCTGACGGCCCGCTGGGCGGCTTCCCGGGTTACGACGCCATGGTGCAGGCCTCGGCCGGCCTGGTGTCAGTCAATGGCTCTCCTGACGGCGGGCCGGTACGCATCGGCGTACCGGTGGTCGACCTGTCGACCGGCATGAATGCCTGCATCGGCATTCTGATGGCGCTCTACGAGCGAAACCGTTCAGGCAAGGGCCAGTTCATCGATGCGACGCTCTACGACAGCGCCGTGGCGCTGCATCAGCCGCACGCGCCAAACTACTTCATGGCCGGCCTCAAGCCCAAGCTCTACGGCAACAGCCACGGCAACCTGGCACCGTACGCCAACTTCCCGACCAAGGGACGCAACATCGTGATCGGCGCCGGCAACGACGGCCAGTTTCGCAAGCTGACGCAGCTGCTGGGCAAGCCGGAGCTGGCCGACGACCCGCGCTTCAAGACGAACAAGGACCGCGTCGCCCACCGCGAGGAGCTGGAGGCGGAGCTGCGCGCCCTGACCAAGGATCGCGACGGCGAGGCCTTCGCGAACGAGCTGATGCGCAACGGCGTACCGTCGGGCGCGGTGATGGAGGTGCCCGACGTCATGGAGCATCCGCACACCCGGCACCGCAACATGGTCTGGGAGAAGGACGGCTGGCGCAATGTCGGCAACCCGGTGAAGCTGTCGCGCACGCCGGCCGAGCCGCGCAGCAAGCCGAGGACCTACGGCTCCGACACCAAGGCGGTCCTCGAGGAACTCGGCTACACCACGGCAGAGGTCGACGACCTGATCGCTGCGGGCATCGCCTTCACCCAGATCCGCCAGTAGGTGCCGCAATGTTCCAGCCCGACCCGCTGAAGGGCAAGCGCATCCTCGTCACCGGCGGCGGCACCGGCCTCGGCCGTTCGATGACGCATCGCTTCCTCGAACTCGGCGCCAATGTCGTGATCTGCGGTCGGCGCCAGGACGTGCTGAAGCAGACGGCCGACGAAGTCGGCAAGGAGACAGGCGGCGAGATCGACACGGTCGCCTGCGACGTCCGCGTGCCCGACGCCGTCGAGGCCATGATGGACACGATCTGGGGCAAGCGCCCGCTCGACATCCTGGTCAACAACGCAGCCGGCCAGATCCTGGCGCAAACCCACAAGCTGTCGCCGCGCGCCATCGACGCCGTGCTGGGCATCGTGCTGCACGGTTCTGCTTACTGCACCGTTGCGGCCGGCCGGCGCTGGATCGAGGCGGGCGAGCGCGACAAGGTCGTGATGTCCATCCTCACCGTGTCGTCGCTGACCGGCGCCCCCTTCACCGTGCCGTCGTCCATGGCAAAGGCCGGCGTTCTTGCCATGACCAAGAGCCTGGCCGTCGAATGGGGCCCCAAGGGCATCCGCACCTGCGCCATCGTGCCGGGCCCCTTCCCGACCGAAGGGGCGTGGAGCCGGCTGATGCCCAAGGAGCGCGGCGGCAACGAGGCGCTCGTGAAGACCATTCCGCTGCGCCGCGTCGGCGAGCATGCCGAGCTCGCGAACCTCGCCGCCTTTCTGGTGAGCGACGGCGCGGCCTACATCAACGGCGACGCCATCGTGATCGATGGCGGCAAGATGCTGCAGTCGGGCGGCGGCGGTGCAAATACGCAGGCGATGCTCGACTGGACAGACGAGGAGTGGGACGAGATCCGGCCGAAGAAGAAGAAGAAGTGACCAGACCCGCGGCGGTCATGCTTTCGAGGACGCGGACGTTCCGCCGCTCAGGGGCGAATCGGGGGTTCGCGACCCGGGAGCGCGGCGCCATCGGTACCGCTTGACGTGACTTCCGCTCTCTTCGCCACGGTCTCGCCGTTCATCCAGGAAGAAACGAGGTCGTAGAAAACCGCGAGCACCACGGGGCCTACGAACAGGCCGATCAGGCCGCCGGCCAGGGTGCCGCAGATCACCCCGGCCAGGATGACGACCATGGGCGTCTGCAGGCCGCGCGCCATCAGGATCGGACGCAGCACGTTGTCGAGCAGCAGCAACGGTGCCGTGTAGACGGTGAACAGTGCCGCCGTGCCGGCGGACTTGTCGACCCAGACCCAGACGATCACGGGCAGCATGACGATATTGGGCCCGACCTGGACGATCGCCAGCACCAGGCAGACGAAGGTCAGCGCCCCGGCGAAGGGCACGCCACCCACCAGCATGCCCAGCCCCAGCAACGCTGACTGGAGCAGGGCTACGCCGATCACCCCCTGCGACACGTTTCGGATGGTCGACCCCGCGATCTCGACGAAATGCCGCCCCCGCGCATCGGCAACCCGGCTGGCCAGACCGGCGAGCGTACGGCCAAGGGTTTCGGAATAGGCCAACAGCACGCCGGCCACGATGATAGCGGCGGCGAACTGCAGCACCTCGAAGGCGACGCCCGCGGCGACCCGTCCGATCCAGCGCCCGACCTGCGCGATCTGTCCGACATGGGTGGCAAGCAGGCTGCGAGAGTCGTTGGATGCGGAGAGCCAGAAATCATAGACTCTGGTGCCAACCATAGGCCAGGTGCGGACCGAGTCGGGCGGCGGCGGAATGACATGCTCGCCGCGCAGAAGCATGCGCCCATAGGCGTCAAGCGTGTCCATGGCCGAGACCGACAGCAGCACCACCGGCGTCAGCAGGATCACCAGAAGCAGGATCGACAGCAGGGCGCCGGCGAGACCCGGCCGCAAATGGGCGCGGCGATGCAGGAGGCCATAGAGCGGGAAGGACGCCACAGCGAGGATCACCGCCCAAAGCAACAGCGGCGCCACCGGGCTCAGCAGGGCGAGGCTGACATAGGCAACCAACGCAATCAGGGAAATCCTGACCGCCAGGTCGATCACGAATCGCGAAAGCTCTGCCCTGCCCTTTTCCGTATCGATCATCGCCGTCTCCCCAAAGGCCGCCTCATGGTCCTACCCAGCGCGGCCGACGCCGTCCACGCCGGCGCTTGTCGAGCGCTCGGTATATCGCGGATACTGCCGGAGGCAGGGGAGAACCGACGGACATGGAGCAATACGACTATATCATCGTGGGCGCCGGCTCGGCCGGTGGCGCCCTGGCTGCGCGGCTGAGCGAGAACCCGGCCAGCAAGATACTCTTGCTGGAGGCCGGCGCACGCAGCCATCCCTACTCCCGCATGCCACTTTCGTTCGGTCTGCTGATCGAGCATCCGACGGCGAACTGGTGCTACCAGTCAGAGCCCGAGCCCAACACCAATAACCGGCAGATACCGGTGCCGCGTGGCAAGCTGCTCGGTGGTTCGAGCGCGATCAACGGGTTGGTCTGGGTACGCGGCCAGCCGCTCGATTTCGACACTTGGGCGCAGATGGGCTGCCGCGGCTGGAGCTGGCGCGACGTGGCTCCGCTCTTCACCCGGATCGAGAATTTCGTCGACGGCGACGGCAGCAACGGCCGCGGCACGTCGGGTCCGCTCAAGGTCTCGACGGTGCCCGACCAGAATCCACTCTACGATGCGCTGTTCGCGGCCGCCGAGGCCGTCGGTTACAAGGTCAATCCGGACTACAACAGCGAGGATCAGGAAGGCATCGTCAAGACCCAGACCTCGATCTACAAGGGCCGGCGCATGAGCGTCGCCCACTGCTACATCGAGCCGGCGATGAAGCGTTCGCGCAATCTTCATGTCGTCACTGACGCCCACACGCTGCGTGTCCTGCTCGAGGGCAAGCGTTGCATCGGCGTGGAGTACGAGAAGAATGGTCAGGTGACCCGGGCACTGGCACGCGAGACCATCCTGTCGGCGGGCGGAGTGGCCACGCCGCAGATTCTCGAACTCTCCGGCATCGGCCAGCCTGAGCTGTTGCGCAGGCACGGCATCGAGGTGAAGCACGAACTGCCCGCGGTCGGCGAGAACTTCCGCGACCATATCAATGCCCGCATCATCTGGCGGGTGAACGATCCGCGAGTCTCCTACAACCACATGGCGCGCGGAATCGGCGCCGCGACACAGATGATGAAGTATCTGACCACAGGCGGCGGGTTCATGAGCCTTCCCTCGGCGCCACTTCTCGCCTTCCTGAAGACGCGGCCGGAGCTCGAGACGCCCGACGTGCAGATGCACCTCGTGCCCTACGCCATCAAGGATCCCAAGACACGCAAGCTGCAGGACTTCCCGTCGATGACGATCGCCTGCTACCAGCTCCGGCCCGAAAGCCTCGGCTCGATCCATATCCGGTCGGCCGATCCCAAGGCCCAGCCGGCGATCCGCTTCAACTTCCTGGCCGACCCGATCGACCAGGCGGCGATGGTCGAGGGCTTCCGCATGATGCGCCGGATCGTCGACGCTGCGCCCATGGATCCGTATCGCGGCGAGGAGTTCTCTCCCGGCGCCTCGGTCCAGACTGACGACGAGATCCTGACCTGGATCCGCCACAACTCGCAGACCGCATACCACCCGATCGGCACCTGTCGCATGGGCCCCGCCGGCGCCAGGACGGTGGTCGACGACAAGCTCAAGGTACACGGCATCGAGGGCCTGCGCGTTGCCGACGCTTCCATCTTCCCGACCATGCCATCCGGCAACACCAACGCCCCGTCGATCATGGTCGGCGAAAAGATGGCGGATATCCTGCGCGCTGCCTGAGCAAGCCTCCTCAACCGCTCAGCCGCTTCCTCACCTCGTCCGGAATCGGCACGGACTTCAGGGTACGGGCATCGCCTTCCTTGCGTGCCCAGATGCGAGTCTCGCTGCCCTCCGCAGCAATCTCTCCCGTGGCATCGCGGAAGACATGGGTGATGGTGAAGGAGCTGTTGCCGAAGCGCGAGACATGACTGTCGACCACCAGCTTCTCGCCGGTCTGCGAGGCGCGCCGGAACGAGCATTCCGCCGCGACCAGCGGCGGGCCCTCCCGCCACTGCCCGCCGCTCATATCGTCCCGCGTCAGACCGGCCTTGAGGAAGAGCCGGAACGTCGACTGATCGCACCATCGAAAATAGGCTGGATAGTAGACGATGCCGGCGGGATCGCAGTCACCCCATTCGACAGTGACCTCGTGGGTGGAATGCAGTGCCATGCCTATTCCTCTGTCCGCTGCTTGTCGGAGATGAAGGCGGTGCCTGTCATGGCTGCCGCCAGCCGGCCGTCGCCGCGCACTACGTCGACGCGATAGGTCGAGAGGCGGCTGGAACGCGCGATTTCCACGGCTGTCGCGATCAGCACGTCGCCCGTACGCACGGGCAGGCTGTAGGCGATATGGGCGTCGATGCCGGCCGAGACCGCGCCCTGAGAGTTACAGGCGTAGCCGAACGCGGCATCGGCGAGCGTGAAGGTGACCCCGCCATGGGTCACGCCGTTGAAGTTCATGTGACGCGGCTCGATGCGGACGCGGCAGATGGCGCGCCCAAGGGAGGCATTGACCAGCTCGATGCCGAGGCCGCGCGCGAAGACGTCGTCGCGGGCAAGCGCGGCGACATCGACACGAGCCGGCGGCAGATCCTTCTCCATGCTACGGCACGCCGGAATGCATCACTCGGCGGCGCGGCTCAGCCGCGGCGTGGCGCCGGCGATGGCGGCCAGGGTCCTGGAGAGACTCTCTCCCTCGGGATCGGCCAAGGCTGCGGTGCGTGCGTTGGCGACAGCATCGGCCGCCACCTGCGGAGGCATGCGACGTGCCAGTGCCGGCGCGATCACCTGTGCAGAGATCCTCCGGTAGTTTGCCAGCCCGCGCTTGTAGGTATCGCCATAGCCCTTTGTCAGCCGCGCGCACTCCGCGATCTCGCGGGCCAGCGGCACGTTCGTGCGGCCTGCATCGCGAATCTGTTCCAGCCAGAGGTCTATCTCCTCCTGCTCCTCCGCAAAGCGCAGCGTACGCGGCCGATAGGAGCGCAGGCCGGCCAGCAGCCGCAAGCGCAGGAAGCCCAGGATCGTGGTCGATCGAAGATGCATCGAGAAGTAGGTCTTGCCGAGCCGTCCCGTACGCTCGCCCCACGCCAGCAGGCGCCGGCCCCAATTCGCCGGCAGCACCGCCGCGATCTCCTCGAGGCCGGGCTTGAAATGCTCGGTGACCTCGAGCGGCTCGTGGTCGCGCGCCCGCACCTCGGCGCGCACCCGCGCCATGCGTTCGGCCGAGGACTTGACCTGTGCGACCCGGATCACGTCCTCGAAAGACATGCGCACGGCAAGGTGCCGTGCCGTGTCGCGTAGCAACTCGGGCGAGCCCAGTGCATGCACCGTATCCAGCCGCCGCATGTACCATTCCGCGTACCAGCGATGCTGGTAATGCGTGAGGCGACGAATGCCCTCCTCGATCACGTCATGGGCCGCCGTCGGATAGGCGCTGCGTGCCCGTGCCAGCAGGTCCTCGACGCCCTGCGCCGCAGCCTGCCGCTTGCGATGCTCGCGCACGACCTGGGCCAGTTCGCCGCGCGCGTGGCCGCGACCGAAGGCGAAGGCTGCGAGGTTCGTATCGATGGCCTTACCGCCATGGCGGATGGCCGCCTCGAAGGCACTGTCGGGAATCGGCAGCCGGCCCGAGCCCGCCAGCGCCCCCAGCAGCACGGCATTGACGACGCCGCCGGATTCCTCGGCCGCCTGATCCATGTCGAACAGGATCTGCTCACGGCTGCGTTCCTTCACAGCTTGCAGCAGGCGGCCGACATCGAAGGAGCCGTCGCCCATCGCCATGCGTTCACCGATCGCCAGCACGCGGTGCGTCGAGGCGATCAACGTGGTGCGGTCGGGCGTGACGAAGCCGTTATAGATCATGCGACCGGCTTCCAGGAGCTCCGTCGCCAGCGCTACATCGACCTCGCCGATTGCCGGATTGAGCGCCAACACCGACGACGCCACGCCCGGCGCCGGCATGACCTCAAGATAGTAAGTCGTGGCGCCGGTACGCTGGGCGACGCCAGGGATCTGCGTGGCCTGTACGGCGAGGCCCCGGCTCTGCGCTGCCGTGACGATCCAGTCGCAGAGCACGCCGCCGCCGTCGCCTCCCAGCGCGCCGATGAGGATGCTGATCGGCTTCATCGCCGGATCACCCCAGCGCTCCGATGACGGCCGAGCGGACACGCCACTTCAGGCGGTCCCACCACCGCGGATTCTGGACGATCTCGGCCTTGTAGAAGGATGGGCAGAGCACCGCCGCATCGGCGACCTCGCCGCACAGGCCGCAGCCGACGCAGCCGTTGTTGACGTGTGCCACCGGATCGCTGCGCAGCGGATCGGGGCTCGGCTTGACGACCAGCGAAGGGCACCCCGACAGGCGGATGCACGAATGATCGCCCGTACAAACCTCATCATCGACGCCGTAGCGCGTGCGTACGACGCGTTCGCCACGCTTGAGCTGGGCAGTGACCTGCGGGCGGATGCGACGCTGCCGCGCGAGCTGGCACTCGCCGTCGGCCACGATCACCTTCAGTCCCCGCTCGTCGGTGCTCATCGCCTCGCGCAGCGTCTTCAGCATTGTGCCGACATTGTAGGTGCGGATGGTCCGCAGCCATCTCACGCCCATCGCCTTGAGCGTCGCGGCGATGTCGGAGGTCGCCTCGCCATCGCGGCGGTTGCCCGACGTATTGGGGATGAACTGCGCACCGGTGGCGGATGTGTAGCCGTTCTGCATGATGACCAGCACGCGATCGCCGCGATTGAACATGGCCGAGGCGACACCGCTCAGCAGGCCGTTGTGCCAGAAGCCACCGTCCCCCATCACCGAGATGGTGCGCTTCTGCATCACCGGCGCCACTGCCCCGGCGGCGGCCAGCGACATGCCGAAGCCCAGGATGGAATTGCCGAGGTTGAACGGCGCGAGGGTCGCAAAGGAATGGCAACCGATATCGCTGGAGATATGGACCCTGCCGACCTCGCGCTCGAGCAGCTTTATGGCCGAAAAGACCGGCCGCTCGGGGCAGCCGACGCAGAAGCCTGGCGGCCTGAGCGGCAGCGGGCCGCCCAGCAGACGCTGGGCCTCGGCACGGCCGGCGCGCGCCGCCTCGAAGCGCTGGCGCGGGCCGCTGAGATCGATGTCGTTGGCCGAGCGGGCGAAGAACGTCAGCAGGCCTTCGGTGACGACCTCGGCCGTATACTCACCGGCCATCGGCAGCACGTCCTTGCCGTGGATGCGCGTGTCGATATCGCGCCTGCGCAGCATGGCATGGATGGCCTGCTCGATGTAGTCTGGACTGCCCTCCTCGACGACGAGCACGGCGCGCTTGCCCTTGCAGAAGTCGGCGATCTGGTCGGGCACCAGCGGATGCGTGACGTTCAACACCAGGGTCGGCACCCGGCCCGTCACTTCGAGGCGGTCGAGACCACGCAGCAGGACATTGGTGATGCCACCCTGCACGATGATGCCGAGATCGCTGCGCTCGCCGGGAAGCAGCTCGTTCAGCGCCTGCTCGACGATGAAGCGCTCGGCTGCCGGCTGGCGCACCTCGACCTTCTTCTTTTCGTGCACATAGGTCGACGGCGGATGCGAGATGCGGTCGTAGTCGTAGGCTGCCGGTTCGGCGAGGCGGTTGTTGCGCGAGATCGACGGCGGCCGGTTGTCCTTGGCCACAAACTCGCCCGTGACGTGGCAGGCGCGGATGCGCAGCTCCATCATCACCGGCGTATTGCTGGCCTCAGACAGCTCGAAAGCCTTCTCTGTGCAGCGCACGATCGATGGCAGGTTGGGCCGCGGATCCATCAGCCAGACCGACGACTTCAGCGCGTAGGCATGGGCGCGTTCCTGGATGATCGAGGCGCCCTCGCCGTAGTCCTCGCCGACCACGATCAGCGCGCCGCCGATGACACCCGGCGAAGCGAGATTGGACAGCGCATCGGCCGCCACATTGGTCCCAACGATCGACTTCCAGGTCACGCAGCCGCGCAGCGGATAGTTGATCGAGGCGCCGAGCATTGCGGCCGCCGAAGATTCGTTGGTGCAGGTCTCCAGGTGCACCCCGAGCTCGTCGAGCAGGTCCTGCGATTCGACCAGCACATCGACCAGATGCGAGATCGGGGCTCCCTGGTAGCCACCGACATAGGCCACACCCGATTGCAGGATCGCCTTGGTGACGGCAAGGATTCCCTCGCCGCGGAAGATCTCGCCCGCGCCCAGCCTCAGGGCGCGCACCTCCTCCGCGAAGGAGCGCTCCGGGTTGGTCCGCTGGGCGATGGGACGCTGGGCCGCCGGTTGGTCGAGCATGGCGTCACTATAAGGGCTAACGGCGCGACCGACGATCCCGTTTGGAGTCCCTGACGCCGGCGGCCCGGGCGCGCCGCACCAGTTCACGGAAGGGGCCCAGGATCTTCTCCCTGACCTCGGCATTGCCCTCCAGCGCCGACAGCGCAAGCGCGGCGGCCTCCAGCGTCGACACCGCCTCACGGCGTGCCTCACGGCGCAGATCACCGTAGAGAGAGGGTCCGTCAGGTACCACGATCAGACGACGCAGCCGGGTAAGCCACGGATTGCGCCACCACAGCGCCTTGGCCTGCGCCCAGTTGCCGTCGAGCACAACCAGACCCTTGAGGCCGTCCAGTGCGGCCGCCTGATCGGGAAGCGGCGCACCGTTGCGATCGATGGCGATCAGCGGTGCAAGTTTCACGCCCTTGTCGTCGTCCGCGATCTTCGCAGAACCAAGATATAATACGCCCCATTGACGCGGCTCCACGCTACGTTGTTCCGTTGCCCCTTCGAGGGCATGGTGCAGGTTGCGCCACGACAAACCGATCTTGAGGTGACTGTTCCGGAGTATGCGCGTCAGCAGCCGCGCCGTTCCCAGGATGCGATCCTGCTCCTGAGGATGCTGCAGAACGAGGAGCGCCACCCTGTTGTCGACGATGGGGACGGGCGGACAGACACAAAGAGAGGGCGGTCGGCCGCATGTGCAGGATTCCGTCTGGGCGCGCTGGAGCATGTATGCATGTATAGATTGTCAGGCCAGAGACTGTCGCCCCCGAGACTGTCATGACCGTAGCCATCGTCACCGTTCCCAGCGTCACCAAGCTTCCGCCGAGCGCGGACGGCGCGGTGGTTGTTGGCGGATCGCATAGCGCCGTCTACGCCGCCTACCTGTCGGCATTGGCAGGGGCGCGAGCAGCGATTCACAACGATGCCGGCATCGGCCGCGACGAGGCGGGCGTCAGCGGCCTGCCCTGGGCGGATGCACACGGCATGGCGATGGCGGCCGTTCTGAGCGGCAGCGGCCGCATCGGCGACGGTGCGGACATGCTGCAGCGCGGCGTCATCAGCCGGGCCAACCAACTCGCGACAGCCTGTGGCGTGGTGCCGGGACAGGCGGCCCGGCAGGCGGCGGAACTGCTCAAGAGCGCCGCCTGGCCACACCCCAAGCCGGCCATGATGGTCGAGGGCCGGACCATGGCCGGGCGCATCGTGTGCGTCGATTCGATCACGCTGGCCGGACCGCGCGATCGCGGCAAGGTCGTGGCGAGCGGCAGCCATGGCGGCGTGCCGGCCGGCGAAGCCGCCGCCGCCTTCGGGCCGGCGCTGGTGCTGTTCAACGATGCCGGCTTCGGCATGGAACATGCGGGCGTGGCGGGCCTTGCCATCCTGGAGAGGGCGGGCATCCCGGCGCTTGCCGTATCGACACTGTCGGCGCGCATCGGCGACGGCCGCTCGACGCTGCTGGATGGCTTTGTTTCCGAGGTCAACGACCCCGCATATCGGCTCGGCGCGCGAACCGGCCGCTCCGCCCTTGCCTTCGCCCTCGCCGTGGCGGAAAAAGTGGCCTAGCGCCTCGTAGCGGCGCACGCCCAAAGCCCAGGAGATGAACCAGGTATGCCCGTCGTCAACGTGAAGTCGGAGATCGCAGGCAACGTGTGGAAGATCCAGGCAAAGCCGGGCGATCACGTCGAGGCCGAGGGCGAGATCATGATCCTGGAATCGATGAAGATGGAGATTCCGGTGCTTGCCCCGCGGGCGGGCACGATCAGGGAAATCAAGGTCAGCGAAGGCGAGGCCATCGGCGAAGGCCATCTGGTCGCCATCCTCGATGCTTAACAGCGCTGTTGCGGTCGAACTGGTTCGACTGTGGTCGCCCGGCAATCTGCGCCGGGTAGCGCCGGGTGTGGCGTTGTGCGCGGTCATCGCCGCCATCGCCTTCGTCGCGGACAAGCAGAGCCTGCTGCGCTACGGTGCGGTCTGGATACCGCCACTGATTCTCACGCTCGTGATCGGGATGGCGCTCCAGCCACTGTCGAACAGGACGGTGCTCAAGCCCGGCATCGAATTCGCCGGCCGCACGCTCCTGCGCGTCGGCGTGGCGCTCTACGGCGCCCGCCTGACACTTGGGAACCTGGTCGATGGTGGCCTGCTGCCAGTGCTGATCGCCCTGGCGGCGGTGGCTTGCACCATCGCCTTCGGCGCCTGGGCGGCGCGGCTGTTCGGGCTGAGCCGCGATTTCGGGCTGCTGACCGGCTGCGCCACCGGCGTTTGCGGTGCGGCCGCCGCAATGGCGGCCTCGGCGGTGCTTCCCAAGCATGCCAACTCCGACCGCGACCTCGCTTTCACGGTGATGGGCGTCAATTTCCTCAGTACTGTGGTGATGGTCATCTATCCCACGCTGCACGACGCGCTGCGATTCTCGCTGTTCGAAATGGGCGTGTTTCTCGGTGGCGCCATCCATGATGTGGCGCAAGTGGCCGGCGCGGGCCAGACGATGGGGCCGCAGGTACTGTCCGACGCCATCATCACCAAGCTGCTGCGTGTCGCTTTCCTGCTGCCCGCGATCGCCGGTATCGCCTGGTGGGTGGCAAAGGGCGGCGAATCGGCAGGCGATGCACGGCCATCGCCGCCCGTCTTCCTGTTCGGCTTCCTCGCCCTGGTGATCCTTAACTCACTGGGCGTCGTTCCGGCGGGCATCAAGGGCGCGGTCGGCGAAGTCTCCTCTTTCCTCATCATCGCCGCGATCGCTGCACTCGGCATCAAGACCTCGCTGCTGGCCCTGGCACGCATCGGAATGGCACCGGTCATGCTGCTGATCACCGAGACGGTGTTCATCGGCGTACTGGTGATCGGCCTGATCTACGGGCTCAAGGCGGCCGGCCTCTGACGGAAACCGACCGCCTCGCGGCCGTCAGGCCCTCGCGGACGGACGCGACGACACCGCCGCCCACCAGCGCGCCAGATTTGTATGATCGTCCGGGATCGGCAGCTTCAGCGCGCCGCGGGCCGTCAGCAGCGCCACCTGCGCGGTGATGTCGGCGATGTTGTAGCGGTCGATGCCGACGAACTGTCGTCCCTCGAGTTCACGGTCGAGCCAGCGCATGCGGTCCACCACCTGGGCTCGGCGCGCCTCGCCCCACTCCCCGACCTGACGGCGCTTGCCCATCCAGAACGGGTTCGTGTGGACGAAAACGTCGATCACCGGCAGCAGCAGTTCGAGCTCCATCCGGCGGTTCCACATCTCGACCTGGGCACGCTCGAGCGTGGACCGGCCGAACAGGGGCGGTTCCGGGATCATTTCCTCGAAGTAGCGGCAGATCGCCACCGATTCCGAAATCAGCGTACCGTCGTCCAGTTCCAGGAGCGGCAGTGTGCCGAGCGGGTTTTTGGCGAGGAAGGCCGGTGCCTTGTGTCCCGCGCTTTCCATGTCGAATTCCTCGATCGGCAGCGATACACGCTTCTCCGCCAGGAAGATGCGCACACGCCGCGGATTGACGCCGTTCTTCAGGCTGTAGAGCTTCATCCTGGTCGAATATCCTCCTGCTGGTCAGTTGCCTGGCTTGATCCCGGTCGCGCGCACGACTTCGGCCCAGGTGTCCATTTCCTTCTTGATGAATTCGGCGAACTGGATCGGCGATCCTGGCGCCGGGATCGCAGCGCGCTGCTCGATCTGCCGCACGACCGCAGTTTCCTCCAATAGCATCTGGATGTCGCGATTGACCTTGGCCACGATCTCAAGCGGCGTGCGCGCCGGCGCGGCGAGGCCGGCCCACCCGGCGGCATTGAAGCCCGGAATGGTCTCCGCAATGGTCGGGATGTTGTCCAGCGGCGGAGCGGCGCGGCGCAACGTAGTCACGGCAAGAGCCTTGATGCGCTTGTCTACGATCGGCGACAGGGCCGACGCGGTGCTATCCATCATCAGCTGGATATGGCCGCCCAGCAGGTCAGCCATCGCCGGGCCGCTGCCCTTGTACGGGATGTGAACGATGTCCAGCTTGGCCCGCAGCTTGAACAGTTCCATCGCCAGGTGCTGTGAGGTGCCGGGTCCCGCCGAAGCGTAGGAGAGCTTACCGGGCTCCTTGCGTGCCAGCTTGATCAGCCCGTCAAGCGTGTCCACGGGGAAGCTGGGATTGGCCACAATCACCAGCGGCACCAGGAAGATGTTGCTGATCGGCAGGAAGTCGACGAGCGGCCGATACGGCAGGTCGGGGTAGAGACTGGGATTGACGCCGAAGGTGCCGCTCGACACGACCATCAGGGTGTAGCCGTCGGGCGCCGCGGACTTGCCGTACTCGGTCGCCGGAATGCCGCTGCCGCCGCCCTTGTTCTCGACGATGACCTGCTGCTTCCACACATCGCTCAGCTTCTCGGCCATCATGCGCGCGAAAATGTCGGCAGCTTGGCCAGGTGGGAACGGCACGATGAAGCGTACCGGCTTAGCAGGCCACGGCGACTGCGTTGCGGCGGGCATCGACCAACCTGCGGCCGCACCCGCCAGCGCCCCCGCTGCGGCCACCACCGCACGCCGCCGGGTCAGGATTTTCCGCATATGCCCTCCAGTCCTTCCGGGTGACAGGGTAGCACAGCCAAACGAGAATGACGCCCATGCAAGAACACGCGCCCATCATCATCGAACCACCCAGCGACCCGGCCGACCTGGAGGCGATCAGGGGACTGTTCCGCGCCTATGCGGCATCGCTGGGATTCTCGCTTGAATATCAGGGGTTCGGGGATGAACTCGCCGATCTGCCCGGCAAGTATGCGCCGCCGAGCGGGGCATTGCTCCTGGCGCGCGCCGGTGGCGAGGCGGCCGGGTCGGTGGCGCTGCGCCGCCTCGAGGACGACATCTGCGAGATGAAGCGGCTTTATGTGCCGCCAGCCTTCCGCGGCCTGCGCACCGCCAACGGCCTTTCGATCGGCCGCGCTCTCACCCACCGCATCATCGAGGAGGCGCGCCGGCTGGGCTACCGGCGTCTCAGGCTCGACACCGTCGCCGACAGGATGGCGGCCGCGGTCGCGCTCTACCGATCGATGGGCTTCGTCGAGATCCCGCCCTATTACGCGAGCCCGGTGCCCGGCACCGCCTACATGGAGCTCACGCTGTGAGCGAACGCTACTTCGAGGACTTCAAGGTCGGCGATCGCTTCACCAGCGCCAACCTGTCCATGACAGAAGAGGACATCGTCGCGTTCGCGCGGCAATGGGATCCCCAGCCCTTCCATGTCGACCCCGAGTTCGCGCGCAGTTGGATCTATGGCGGCTTGATCGCATCGGGTCTGCACACGATGGCCGCGACCTTGAGGCTATGGCTCGACCAGGGCGTGTTCCGCGCTTGCAGTCTGGGCTCGCCTGGCCTGGGAAAGGTCCGCTTTCTGCGGCCTGTCCGACCAGAAGACTCCATTCACGTCGTTACCGAATTCATCGAATTGCGACCCTCTTCGACGCGCGGGGACCGCGGCATCGGCCGCATCCGCCAGGTCACGCGCAACCAGCGCGACGAGCCGGTTTTGGAACAGGAGACGACGGTCTTCCTGAAACGGCGTACGCCCGTCTGACGAGAGATCAGCGCCAGGCGAAGACCGGCTGCTCGAAATGGTCGACGCGCGTGTCGCGCCCGGCCAGCGCAACCTCGCGGAACTGGTAGAGCACGGCCGCGGTCGGCGCATTCACGTTGGCCACCGGCAGCGGCAGGCGGATGATCGGCCGATCGGACTCCGGAATCGGCACGATCTCGGGCGAGCCCTTCCGGAACAGCTCTCGGCAGTCGATACGATAGGCTGCGTCGACCTCCGACGGGTTGGGCGTGACCGTAACCTGTCGCAGCCATACAACGACCGGCGCGATGAGATAGCCCGAGCGAGTCGGATAGTCATCGAGCGTGCCCAGGATGTCGTCGGTCGAGGCGAGCACGCCGAGCTCCTCATGCAGCTCGCGCAGCGCCGTCTGTTCGATCGTCTCGCCGGCATCGACGCGCCCGCCCGGCAGCGCCCACTGGCCGCCGTGCGCACGCAGCTTGGGCGTGCGGCGGGTCAGCAGGAAGGCCGCCTCCTGCTCACCGGTAGTCGCGACGGTCTCGCCCTCGACGACGACGACGGCCACGGCGGCACGCTTCAGCCCTCCGGTATCGACGCGACGCCGCAGCTCGAACCGCCCCAGCCGCTCGGTCATGGCACGACGCAATGCATCGTCGAAGCGAATCGGCGTCACGGCTGCCGGAAGGTCCAGACGACCGCAGGCGGCACGTTGCGCCAGATCCGCCGGCCATGCGTGCCTTTCAGACCCAGGCGCTGACGCAGCGCGCGTGGCACCGGCAGGCTGGGACCATAGGTGAACTGCACCAGACCGGCCCCGCGCGGCAATGACTTGAACACGCCGGTGACGATCCCGTCGACGGCCTCGGCCGGCAGCGACAGCAGCGGCAAGCTGGAAACGACGGTGCTGACCGGCGCGATGCCGTGGCTGGCGAGCAGCCGCGGCAGATGCGCCGCATCGCCTTCCAGAATGCGTGGGCCATCGAAATGGCGACGAAGGAAGGCGGCGAATTCGGGATCGCGCTCGATCAGCACGAGGCGATCCGCCGGAATGCCGGCAGCGAGCAGTGCCTTGGTAACTTCTCCCGTGCCGGCGCCCAGTTCGATCACGTGGCCGTCGCGCCCCTGCAGTTCCGCTCGCGCGGCCCGCGCCATGGCTTCGGCCAGCAGACGGCCGCTCGGCATGACGGCGCCCGTGGCGAACGGGCGTCGCAGCCAGCGCTTGAGGAACAGGGCCGTGCCGGCAGGCTCAACCGTGGGCATGGCAGGACGCTAACAGACGCATGCGATGTGTCGACCGGGAAAAGTCCCGCCCCTACTGCGCGGGCTGCATGGCCCGGCCGGCAGGGACGGCAGGGGTGGCCGGCGGCTCGAACACCGCCCGTGCATGCCGCATCTGCTCCAGCGCATTCACCATCGATACATAGACGGCGGCGGCATAGGGCAACGACTGCACGATCATGAACAGCGACCACAGCCGGGCTTCCGGATTGATGGTGCCGGTGGTCGACCACAGCACAGCCGCGCCGAGCCAGAGCAGGATGGTCAGAACCGCCTCGCCGCGCGCCATGCCGAGCGCCATGCCGAGGGTCGCCCGCTCGTCCATCTTGGGCGTGCGCATGAACGGCAGGCGGCTGGTCGCCAAGCCGTAGATCACCGCTCGGCCAACCGTGTAGGTCAGCGCCAGGCCCGCCAGCGACGCACCGACGCTCTGGCGAAAGGTGCAGCGCACGCGGTCGAAGTAGAGGCCGAAGGAATAGAGCAGCTTGAAGACGAAGATACCGATGGTCGGCACGATGAATTCGGCCGGCGGCAGGCCGACCGGCTTGACGCCGAACAGCGGCGGCACGACGACGGCCACCAGCCAGGCAAGGCCTGCCCAGGTGAAGATCAGGTTCAGCGCATCGGCGAACCAGGGCACCCAGCCGGCCACGAAATGGTACTTCTGCCAGAAGGTGAGCCTGGTGCTGTTGCCCAACATCTTGCCGGCGTGCGCCTTCATGATCTGCATGGCGCCGTACGCCCAGCGGAAGCGTTGCTTCTTGTAGCCGGCGAAGTGATCCGGAGTCAGACCGTGGCCGAAGCGCTCGCGGCTGTACATGGCACCATAGCCCTGCTCCATCAGGCGCAGACCGAGTTCAGTGTCCTCGGTGATGCACCAGGTCGCCCAGCCGCCCATCTCCTCCATCCGGTCGCGGCGTACCAAGGTCATCGTGCCGTGCTGGATGATCGCATCGTACTCGTTGCGCAGGCACATGCCGATGTCGAAGAAACCGGCATACTCCCAGTTCAGCATCTCCTTGAAGCGGTCGCCGTGCCAGTCGCGATGATCCTGCGGTGCCTGCACGTAGGCGATCTTGCCGTCGTCGAAATAAGGCACCAGCGCCTTCAGCCAGTCCGGCCGGACCATGTAGTCGCTGTCGATGACGCCGATGATCCTGGCATCGGGCGCTGTCTGGCTGAGCACGTAGTTCAGCGCCCCGGCCTTGAAGCCCTTCATGACATCGAAGTGGAAGAAGCGGAAACGCTCGCCGAGTTGGGCGCAGTAGTCCTGCACCGGCCGCCACACCGCGGGATCCTTGGTGTTGTTGTCGATGACGATGACCTCGAAGTCGGGGTAGTCGAGCGCGGCGAGGGAATCGAGGGTCTGGATCACCATCGCCGGCGGCTCGTTGCAGATCGCGAGATGCAGCGAGACCTTGGGCCAGACGCGATCGACCGGCTGGCGGGCGATCATCTCGGCCGCCGGCAGCGCCTCGCGCAGCCAGCGGCGCCGCCAGATGGTCTCGGCCATCTCCAGCGCCTGGACCAGTGCCATCGCAAGACTCAGCGCCAGGAAGAAAGCCAGCACCGCCCAGCCGATCATCTCGGAGATCAGCATGTAGGTGCCGGCGGCCGAATAGGCGCCGTAGACCAGCGCACTTGCAGACAGGGCGACGAGCCCGCAGAAGCCGACCTGTCCCGCCATGCCGAGATCGGGCCAGCGCCACAGGAACAGGAGGATGAGCGGCAGCGCCAGGACCACCGACCAGGCCGCCGCGGCCGACCACTGCGGGAAGGTCTGGATCGGGCCGGTCCACGCGAACTTGGGCTGGCGATCGGCATTCCACAGGCCCCAGTAGCCGCCGGCCTTGCCTTCGAGGTCGTAGGACTTCCAGGGCTGGTCGACTGCCTCGACGATGAAATGGTCAATGTTCTGGCTGCGCAGCCAGGCAACCGCATCGCGGATGTTCTTGGCCTGGTCAGCCGGCGTGGCGTGCTTGACGAGACCCGTGCCCGGGCTGCGCCGCGACGCGCCGTTGGACGGCCAGCCGACCTCGGTGACGATGATGTTCTTGTTGGGATAGGCCTGCTTCAACATGCCGATCCGGTTCTTCAGATAGTCGAGCGGCGTCTCGTCCGACTGCTCGTCCCAGTAGGGAAGGACATGGACGGCGAGGTAGTCGACCTCGCGCGCCAGCTCGGGATAGTGCAGCCAGACGTGCCAGGGCTCGGCGGTGCTCACCGGCACCTTGACGTTGCGCTTGACGTTGCGGATCTCGCGGATGAGCTGGGCCGGGCTGGTGGCGTTGGGATCACGCAGTCCCTTCTGGCCGTCCCAGCGCAGGATGTTCTCGTTGCCCACCAGCACGCGTTCGATGTTCGGGTTCTGGTTGGCCATGCGGATCAGGGCCCGCGTCTCCTCGCCGTTGACCTCGCTCGCCTCGCGGCCGAACTGCTGCCGGGCTTCATTCGGACTGTAGATCCAGGCGCCGGGCACGAGCTTGAGACCGTTCCGCGCCGCGGCCTCCGGCATGACGTCGCCGCCATCGGAGGCGCGGTAGGTACGGACATAGTTGACCTTGCCCGCGAGCATTGAGAAGTCGCGCTCGATCTGCTCCTTGCGGGGCTTGATGGCGGGTGGCGTCGCATCGCCGAAAGCGGTGCGCAGGAAGCTGAAGACGCCGCTCGCCTTCGAATCGAGAGGATCCTGATCCTTGGCCCACGGCGCATAGGTCACGCCATGCAACGGAAGCTCGATGTCGGCTGCCGTGAGACGGCCGTCGAGCGAACGCCATCCCAAGAACGTCGCTGCCGCGACTACCAGAAGAACCAATCCGTGACGGATCATAGAAGGGCGATCGCTCCGGCAGGCCGCCGGTGGCCAATGCAAACGTCGGTGAGGCGGTCGCATGTCTCCTGCGGACGCTGGTCGTCAACGCAAGGACCGTGCCGGATCGACTCAACCGACGAGCCGATAACCACGCAGTGCGGCTGACCTCTTGGAGGCTTCCTTGCGCCCGATTTCCTCGCCTGCGACCCTTCGCAGCCGATGCGGCGACCGTCACAATCTATAGCCGTGCGCTCCCGTACGGTAAAGAGACCGTCGGCGATGATGGCCAAAATGCCCAATTCCCCTTAGCCTCCCCGCCTTCGCTTCGCCACAACCACAGCCGGCATGACTGAACAGGACTCGGCCGCCCCGGCCAGCATCCCGAACGAACTGGCCGGCACATTCGTTCCCGCCGATCGTTACAGCTACATGGCCGCCACCGGCGCTCGCCTGCGCTATGCCCGCTGGAACACCCGACGCCCGCCGGTCGGCAGCGTCGTTGTCCTCACCGGCCGCGGCGAGTTCATCGAAAAGTACGCCACGGAAGTCGTCGGGGAACTGCTCGACCGTGACCTTGCTGTGTTCGCGATGGACTGGCGCGGCCAAGGGCTCTCCGACCGGCCCCTGGCCGATCGAGGCAAGGGACATATCGATCGCTTCGAGACCTACATCGCCGACCTGAAGCTCTTCCTGGAGACGGTCGTGGCGCCAGCGGCAGCGCAGCCGATCGTCGTACTCTGCCATTCCATGGGCGCGCATATCGTGATGCGGTACCTTTCGGAGAACGGTCGAGGCCCTTTCTCGGCCGGGGTGCTGACGGCGCCCATGACTGGGCTGCGACGGGAGATGATGCTGCGCTCGGTGCTGATGGTGATGCCGGAACTGCCCGCCGTGGAGGAGCGCTATCTGTTCGGGACCGGCCCCTTCGTCGGTCTGGAGCGCGAGTTCAACAGCAACTTCGTCACGCATGACGAGCGGCGCTACCTGTTCACCGAGCAGTGGTTCGCGGCCGATCCGCGGCTTTCGCTGGGCGGTCCAACGCTGGGCTGGGCACGACAGGCCGTCCGTTCGATGTCGACGGCAATGATGCCGGGCTATCTGGAACGCATCGACCTTCCGCTGATGCTGATCAGCGCCGGCCAGGATCCGCTGGTCGATTCGCGGACCCACGCACCCGTGGCGGCCCGACTGCGCCACGGCGAGCACGTAATCATCACCGACGCCAAGCACGAGGTGATGATGGAAACGGACGACCTGCGCGCCCTGTTCTGGGAGGCGTTCGATCGTCTGACGAAAGGCGTGCTGGGCCGATGACCGCCACCCAGATCCTTGTCGTTGCCGGCGCCTTCTTCGTCGCAGGCATCGCCAAGGGCGCGATCGGCATGGGGCTTCCGCCCATCACGCTGGCGCTGATGAGCTTCTCCCTGCCCCTGGCGGACGCGCTGGCCATGATGGTCGTGCCGACCATCGCCACCAACCTGTGGCAGGCCGTCGGAGGGCATGGGCTTGGCCGTCTGATGCGCCGCTTCCGCAGCATGGCAGTGACGGCGATCGCCGCGCTGATCTTCGTCGCCGCGACCTTCGGCAAGCTCGGGTCCGAGAAGGCGATCGCCTGGATCGGCATCATCCTGATGGCGTACGCCGCGCTGGCGCTGACTGCCTGGCGGCCTCGGATTCCCCACGACGTCGAACGCTGGGCCAATCCCCTCGCCGGACTGGCCAGCGGCGCCGTAGCGGGCGTCACGGGGGTCGCCGCCGTACCCTTCCTGCCCTACATGCAATCGCTGGAGATCGATCGAAACGATCTGGTTCAGGCACTGGGCATCATGTTCGTGGCCATCACGGGCGCTCTCTCCATCGCGCTCGCCGTGCAGGGCACCTTCACGGCCACCAACCTGGCGGGTGGCTTCGGTGCCCTCGCGCCGACCTTCGCCGGAGTCTGGCTTGGCCAGAAGGCCCGCCACGCGATATCGCCCGAGGCGTTTCGCCGGGCCTTCCTGGTCGGCATGTTCGCCATCGGGCTGCAAATGGCTTCGAGGTTGCTGTAATCTCGGGGCAACATGCCTCTGCCCTCCCACAAGGTCACGATCTGCGGCATCCCAGAGCTGTCGCAGCATTGCTCCGTCGGCGTCAGCCATGTGCTGTCCATCATCGACACCCATGAGCCGCGCCCGCCCGCTCTCGACGACTACTTCGAGATCGAGCACGAACTGATCCGCTTCGACGACGTCGTGGCGGAATATCCCGGCTTCGAAGCCTGCACGCCGGCCCACATAGAGACGGTTCTGGCGTTCGGCGAGCGCGTGCATGCGCGCAGCGGCAGCCACGTCCTGGTGCATTGTCATGCCGGGGTGTCGCGCTCGACGGCCGCGGCGGCGATCCTCATGTGCCAGCACGCGCCCGGGCACGAGGAGGAGGCATTCCTCAAGCTGCTCGGTCTG
>QFCS01005867.1_pt1 | contig 21656 bp, 19 predicted proteins | sample 3576561 | NCBI WGS metagenome assembly QFCS01 | reverse complement strand
TTGGTCGGAGCGAGAGGATTCGAACCTCCGACCCCTAGTCCCCCAGACTAGTGCGCTAACCGGGCTGCGCTACGCTCCGAACCGTGCCAAGAGGCCCCGATGCTGTAGCGTCCTTCGGCCCCCCGCGCAAGAAGGGGAATTCCGCGAGTTTGGGCCTTTTCCGGCCCTTTTCCGTGTCCGGCAGCCCGTGGTCACGCCGGAACGGGATCGCCCGCGTGATATGCGATTGATCTAGAATTGGCGCGATTCGCCAAGGGGCCATCCATGAACGAGACGCTGATTTCCGCCTGCCAGATGTTCCTCATTCCGGCGACACTGCTGTTCGCGGCGGTGGGGGTCGCGAACAGCCAGGGCATCAAACTGCTGGTCTGCCTGCTGGGCGTTGCGACCGCGGGGCTGTGGATCTATCGCGTCTGGTACTGGACCGGGTTGTCGCTGATGGATCGCAGGACCGCGCTGGGGCTGGCCGGCATGTACGGACTGGTGTGGGTTTTTACGCTCCTCGTGCAGCTCAAGAACATGGTCTCGCCGGGCTACGGCCGGCGCTGACGCCGGCACTGGGGCGGGTTCCTTCGATCCGCAAATTGCCGGGCCGGGCCACCAACGGGCTACACCCGTCAGCGACACATTTGTTAGGCTGAGGTTTTTCGGGCCGGGGGGTGTATGCGCCGCACCGATATTGATGTTCTGCGAATTTTGCTTTGCGCCATCATCATTCTCGTTCACGCTCTGGCGATTTTCGCATCCGAACCCCATTACCACCTGAAGAGCGCGGTCACGTCACCCGCCGCATCCGCTCTCTTTGACATTCTTCGCGCGGCCGCGATCTCGACCTGGTTCATCCTGGCGGGCTGGTCGGCGGTGGTATCGCTGCGGACGCGCAGTCCCGGCCGGTTTGCCAGGGAGCGCGTGCTGCGTCTCCTCGTGCCGCTGGTGTTCGGCATCGTGATCTTCGGCTCCATGATCAAGTACATCGAACTGTACGACGGACGGGATATGGGCTTTCACGGCTTGCGCGAGGCGGAATGGCTGCAGGGCATCCTGCAACTCGATCATCCGGTCGGCTATTTCGACTTCTTCCCGCGCAACCTGAAGCGCCTGCCGCTGATGACATGGTCGCATCTGTGGTTCCTGGCCTATCTGTTCCTGATCTCGATGCTGCTTCTGCCGCTGTTGTCGCGCCTTGCGCGGCGCAAGCCAGACGTTTCGGTCCCGCCGGCGTTTGCTGTCTATCTTCCGCTTGTTCCGATGATTGCGATTCTGGGGGCGCTGAACGGTTACTGGCCGTACTTTCCAAATCTCATCACGGACTGGAGCAACTTCGTCTACTTCACGCTCTGTGTGGCTATCGGTGCGGGGATCGCCGCATGGCCCGGCTTCGAGGCGCGGCTTCGCGCCGAGGCGCCGCGATTGCTGGTGGTGCTGGCGATCGGTATCATCGGCGTGGCGGCATGCGGCGAGTCCGCATGGGGCCGCTTCTACGTCGGCCTTCTGGCGTGGGGCGGAGCGGGCGCGGGCATTGGTTACGCCGCGCGCTTTAATCCGGCGCCGGGTCGCGCAACGGAGTATCTCAGCGAAGCCACGCTGCCGGTTTACATCATCCACCATGCGCCGCTGTTGCTGATCGGCTGGTATCTGCTGCCCGTCGCGATACCGCTCTGGATCAAGATCGTTATCATCTGGCTCGCGGCCATCGCGGCTACGCTGATCATCTACCACTGCCTTGTCCGGCCATGGCCGTGGATGCGCTGGCTGATGGGGATGGCGCCGCGAAAGATGCGTGTCTGCGCGCCGGCAGCCTCCGCCGCTGTTCAGGAGACGGCGTGAGAGCGATGCCGTTGCGCGATCAGCGCAGCTTGCCCCGCGCCGCGACGGGAAGAATGCCGACAATCTCGTCACCGCGCACCATGACGACCTCATCGGACATGTTCACCACCACGCAGACATGGTTCGGCACGATGCGCACGACATCGCCGACGGCGGGGCGCGTGTTGCTCTGTGTCAGATCGAGAAAGCCGTGTTCTTCCGCGAAGCGGGCGATCCGCGCCTGCGGATGTTCGAGGATCAAGCCATAGCCATCGAGGCCGCCGGTGTCGGCCGTGAGCGTTTTGGAGCCGGCATCGAGAATGCCGCGATCGGCTGACGCGCAGCTCACCACGGTGGAATAGACATGCAGGGCGCAGTCGTCCCACGACGCGACACCGGCGGCGACCTGCATGCGGTCGTTGTAGATGTAGGTGCCGGGGCGGTGCTCGGTCGCGCCCTTCAGCTTGCCGACATTCTTCAGGTTCGGCGATCCGCCGGTGGACACGATCTTCGGCTCAAGGCCTAACTGGCGAATGCCCGCCAGCGCCTCATCATGAAAATGCTGGGCCGCGGTCCAGCCGGTTTCCGTCGGATACATCAGCAGCCCGGCGAACGAAAGACCGGATGTGTCCTTGATCTGGCGGGCGAGCGCGATGGCCTCGGCGGGCGTCTCGACGCCGGCCCGCTTGCGGCCGGTGTCGCACTCGATCACGACAGGCACGTCGCGCCCGGCTGCGGTGGCCGCCGCGGGCAGTCCGGCAATGACGACGGGATTGTCGGCGGCCACGGTGACGCTTGTTTTGGCGAGGAGGGCGCCGAGACGCGCCATCTTCTCGTCGCCGATCAGGTTATAGCTGATGAGAATGTCATCGATGCCCGCCTGTGCCATCACCTCGGCTTCGCCGAGTTTCTGGCAGGTAATGCCCTTCGCACCGGCCTCGATCTGAAGTTTGGCAAGGAGAGGGCTTTTGTGCGTCTTGATATGAGGCCGGTTGGCGACGCCCGCATCATCGCAGATCTTCTGAACCCGCGCGATGTTTCGCTCGACACGATCCATGTCGATGACAAGGGCCGGTGTTCCGTAATCGCGGGCGATCTTTTGCGCGAGCGAGGTGGGCAAGATTGTGTTCCTTTTCTCTGCGGTCACGGTATTGCGCAGGGGAGTGGTCGTCCAGCCCTTCAGGAAATCAGTGACTGATCACCAGTCTCCGCAGGTTGACTACGATATGGCGAACGATCCGCGACAAACCGCCCTGCCGGTAAAGGATCGCGCTGTTAAGTCTTAGCCGGTCGAGACGTTGATGTGCGTTTCGCCGCCATGGAATCCGGCGATCGAACCCGGCCTTGGGTCGATGGCACCGAGATTGTCACCCGTTCGCCGGAAATCGCGGCGCACTAGGTGATGACAGTGCCGCTATTTGGCAAAGAGACGCCTGTGCATTTTCTCCTGTCTGCGCCTCTTCTGGAGCTGGAAGAGGTGTGGTGTCTCCCGATATTCACGCGAGATACCGATGTTCCGATCTCGACTTACGAGGTGAAAGGACGTATTGCCGCACTGTCCGGCAAGCGGCCAGACATTCCGATTGTCCGCTTTCTGTCGTCACAAGCGCTTGCCAACCAAAATTGATCCACATTTGCGGCCGATCGTTGGAACCGCTTTCGCACTTGCGAAGTTAGCGATCCGGAAATCCGCGCCCGTTTGCGCGGATCGGACACAATGCGAGGTGAGATGTTTTCGCTCGGTTCAACCACTGACAAGGCCGTCGCCGCAGCCATTCTTTTTCTGTCGTGTATTCCCGGCTCGCATGCGCAGACGGCGCATCCGTTCGCAGGCATGTCCGGCGTCTGGTCGGGCAAGGGCACGATATCTCTTGAGGGCGGCGCGCGCGAGGCGATCCGTTGCCGCGCGACCTACGCGGTGCGGGCCGACGGCAACGCGCTTCAGCAGACGCTGCGTTGCGCGAGCGACAGCTACAAGATCGAGCTGACCAGCAATGTCGTTGCCGACGGCAACAAGTTGGCCGGCACCTGGAGCGAGTCCACGCGCAATGTCGCCGGCGACGTTCAGGGCGCGGTCTCGGCAGGCCGTTTTCAGGTGGTCGTGAGCGCGGGGACATTTTCCGCCGATCTTGTTTTGACCACCAGGGGAAATTCGCAATCGGTTGTGATCCGCTCGCATGGCGGCGAATTCAAGGGTGCGAACATCACCCTGTCACGGACCTGAGACCCATCAGGCGGATGACGGGTTTGGTTGATTAGACCGCTCACGCGAGGATGCAGTCTGCGTCAGCGTACCCGCTGCGATGCCGACCACGATGACATACAGCCAGCCTTGGTAGAAATCGCTGAGATGAGAATTGAACAGCGAACTCAAAATGTTCTGCACCACAGCGACGAGGCCCATCCAGGCGACAATACCTTCGCCACGGAATGTCAGCAGGTGAGTCATCCACATCGCATAGAGGGTCAAAATTCCGACGATGCCCCATTGAATTGCCACCAGAAAGGTCTGGTTATGCGGGTTGCCGACAATCGGCGAGCCGGCCTGTTTTGGCGCATCGCGCGTGAGCAACGGTCTGGCAGACCCCGTTCCATGGCCTATGATCGGCGCTGCCTTGAAGAATTCGATTGATTTGCTCCATAGCTCCAGCCGCTGTCCGACGGATGTGGTTTGTTGCCCGCCCTGTGCGATCCTGTATTCGCTGAATGCGGCGGTGACCTTGTGCTGCAAGTTTGGAGAAACCATCCAGAGCGCGGCAATGAGAGCCGCCAGAGCTGGAAGGGCAATCCAGAATTGCCTGCGCCCGAGATAGCGGTACGCGAACATGACCGCGATAACGGGCGAGTACACCAGCGCGGTTCGCGCGACGTTGACGAATGCGAGATTGGCCAGCAAGCCGCTTGCGATGATTGCGCACAGGATCGCAAGCGAATGCCGCTTTCGCCGAAAGGTTTCGACTGCGATCGCGGCCAGAGCGAAAGCGCAGAACACGAAACCCTGACTTTGGTCGATATAGTTCTTGACGGGGACACCGGGCTGATCGGCCTTGTAGTGAATGGATACGCCTGGCCAGTACAGCGCGATCCAGGAGTACAGCATGAGAATTGTGCACGAGGCGACGAATGCATAGAAGACGTATCGGCCACGGCCGGATTGTCCGAAGGCGTAGATCAGGATCGGAATGCCCAGCAGTTTCGCCATGGGCGATATTCCCCGAAACCGGTCAGACCACGGCACGCCGTCAGCCCATAGAAGGCCGAGCACGGCCAGGGCGCACAGGGCCAGCGCGGCCAGGCTGGCCGGATGCTTCAGGGAGCGAAGGAAGTCCGCAGGCTTCATTGTGCTCAGACATCCGAGCAGAAATGCCAGCCCGCAGATGGAGATAAGGGATGTGGACCACGGCAGGCCGGCGGCACCGATAATCGCGAAATTTTCGGTCCCCTTACGCCGCGCAGCTTGCGCGAGCGGGCGACCGGGTCCGGTCCATACACAAAAGCCGATCCAGACATCGGTCAGTTCTCGCTTGATGGCCCCGTACATTATCCCTCGAATGGACTATTTTTAGGTGTGTCAGCCGTAAAATATGCGATATAGCTCAATACGATAACCCATATTTCAGGCCATTGCGGACCTGACGCGAACTTTACCCGGAAGCTGGATGAGCGCAATCGACGGCTATATCGTGCGAGCGACATTGCTGGCGTTCTTGTTGATTGTCGTCTCGTTGACGGGGGTCATCTGGATCACGCAGGCCCTGCGCGGCATCGACCTGATGACAGGGCAGGGCCAGTCCATTCTGGTCTTTCTCGGCGTCACTGGCCTCGCGATTCCGTTGCTGGCGATGATCATCGCGCCGATCGCGCTCTTGATCGCGGTCATGCACACCCTGAACAGGCTGGCGAACGATTCCGAAATCATCGTGATCAACGCGGCCGGTCTGTCACCGGTCCGGTTTGTCCGTCCCTTTCTCTATGCGACATGCGTGGTGAGCCTGTTCGTTGCGTTGCTTTCGCTGTATGTGGCGCCCGAATGCATGCGCGCGTTGCGGCGATGGCAGACCGAGATCGGTGCCGACGTGCTGACGAATATTCTGCGGCCGGGCGAATTCCAGAAGCTCGGACCTCTGACCATCCGCATTCAGGGCCGGCAGCCAGGCGGATTGCTGGTCGGGATTTTCATCGACGACCAGCGCAATCCGGCGGAGCGGATCACCATTCTCGCGGATCGCGGCACCGTTCAGAAGAACGAGCGGGGATCTTTTCTCGTCCTTCAGGATGGAAATCTCCAGCGTTTTGAGTCCGGCAAACGCGATCCGGCCCTTGTGGCTTTCGCCAGCTATGCGTTCGATCTGTCGCAGTTTTCAAATGTCGTTCAGACCGTGACCTATGGTCCTCGCGAGCGGCCGATTGGTGAACTGATCTCGCCTCCGCCCGACGATCCGGTCTACAAGCGTGTCCCGGGAGAGTTCCGCTCCGAATTACATGACCGGATTTTTGCGCCGATCTATCCGTTTGTGTTTGTCCTGATGGCGTTCGCGATTCTTGGCGCGCCGCGAACGACACGGCAGAACCGAAATTTTGCCATCGGGCTTCTGGTTCTGGGAATCCTCATTCTTCGTATCGCGGGGTTCGGACTGTCGACCGTGTCGACCTCGCAATCCATTGCTATACTCGTTCAGTACGCCTTGCTGGCCGCGGTCAGCGCCGCCAGTGTCTGGGCGATCATGCAAGGTATCATCATCGACGCGCCGGCAAACCTGCTCGGCCGCGTCAACAATCTGTTTGCCCGTGTTGCATCGCTTCGGCCGCAGTAGTGTGGCCGGGTGTCTGGATTAGTCTGTCAAGCTGTCTATAAACTCGCCTCGCTGAGGCGAATTTCCGGCGAATAAGAAAGTCGATATGCGATGAAGAAAAAGACCGCGTTGATTACGGGTGTCACCGGACAGGACGGCGCCTACCTTGCGGAACTGCTGCTATCCAAAGGGTATTCTGTTCACGGGATCAAACGGCGCACCTCGCTGTTCAATACCGATCGGATTGATCATCTTTATCACGATCCGCATGACAAGGGATACGATCTGACCCTTCATCATGGCGATCTGACGGATTCGTCGAGCCTCATCCGGATCGTGCAGGAAGTTCAGCCGGACGAGATTTACAATCTGGCTGCGCAGAGCCATGTGGCCGTCTCGTTCGAGGAGCCGGAATATACCGCCAATTCCGACGCGCTGGGTCCGCTGCGAATTCTCGAAGCGATCCGCATTCTCGGGCTTGAGAAGAAGACCCGGTTTTATCAGGCGTCGACCTCGGAATTGTACGGGCTGGTTCAGGAAATTCCCCAAAAGGAGACCACTCCGTTTTATCCCCGCTCGCCTTATGCGGTCGCCAAGCTCTATGCCTACTGGATCACGGTGAATTATCGCGAGGCTTATGGCCTGTTTGCCTGCAACGGAATTCTCTTCAATCACGAATCGCCCATTCGCGGCGAGACTTTCGTCACGCGCAAGATCACGCGGGCATTGGCCCGCATCAAGCTGGGTCTGCAGGAGAAGGTTCATCTCGGCAACCTGAACGCGCTGCGCGATTGGGGACATGCGCGGGATTATGTGGAGATGCAGTGGCGCATGCTGCAGCAAGATGTCGCGGAAGATTATGTTATCGCGACCGGAGAGCAGCATTCGGTTCGCGAGTTTCTCGACGTCGCCGCGAATGAGGTCGGGATCGCCGTTCGCTGGGAAGGCGAGGGTGTCAATGAAAAGGGATACGATGCCGCCACGGGGCAGTGTATCGTCGAGGTTGATCCGCGTTATTTCCGGCCGGCCGAGGTCGAGACGCTGCTGGGCGATCCGGCAAAGGCGTACAAAAAGCTGGGGTGGAAGCCGACAACCTCATTCGCTGATCTGGTCGCGGAAATGATGCGGGAAGATATGAAAACAGCGCAGCGCGATGAACTCGTAAAGCAGCACGGATTTAAGCACTTCAACTACAACGAGTAATTTTGAGAGCAAGAGCTTGCGGATTTTGTTGTCCGCGGTGTTTTGAAAAGTTTCTGTTTGATCCTGCTTCCTGCAGCTATAAGTTGTCCGGAATCGAGGGTGCCATTGACAGTAAAAGTTCTTATTACCGGGGCTTCCGGGCAGGATGGCTACTATCTGATCAACCTGCTTCGGCAGCAGGAGTGCGTCGTTCATGCACAGTCGCGCCGCGCGGATCATTCGGATTCACACCGGGATGGTGTGCGATGGCATGTCGGAGATCCTTCGGATCGTGATTTTCTCGAAGCGTTGATCCGCGATGTCATGCCTGATGAGATTTATAATCTTGCCGCCATTTCTCGTCCCAGCCTGAGCTGGAATGAACCGCGCCTAACCGCGGAGGTGAACGGCCATGTGCCGCAGGAGCTTTGCGAGCTCTTGCTGAAGTACAAGCCGGATTGCCGTCTGTTTCAGGCCTCGTCGTCGGAAATGTTCGGAAGCGATGGGACGTCAGCCCAGAACGAGCAAACGCGCTGCGTTCCAAATACGCCATACGGCGCGGCGAAGCTGTATGCCCATCAGATTGTGGGCGCATACAGGCAGCAATATGGGTTGCATGTCTCAACCGGTATTCTGTTCAATCACGAAAGTCCCAGGCGCCCGCTGGCATTCGTGTCGCAGAAGATCGCCTATGCCGCCGCTGCGGTGTCGCTTGGCTTGCGCAACACCGCCCAACTTGACGAGCGTGGCCGCCCCATTTTGGTGGATGGAAAAACTGCGTTGGGCGACCTCAGCGTCCGGCGGGACTTTGGCTTTGCTGGCGATTATGTTGAGGCGATGAGGCTGATCGTTCAGCATCCTGTACCGGATGATTATGTTATAGGCACCGGCCAGGATCATTCGATTGAGGAATTTTGTAATCAGGCGTTCAGCTTTGTGGGCCGCAAGTGGGCCGATCATGTGATTCTCGACCCGGGTCTGGTTCGCAAGGTTGATAGCCGCTATACGCGGGCCGATGCGTCCAAGATTCGCTCGGCATTGAACTGGAAACCGAAGGTCGATTTTCCCACGCTGGTGTCCATGATGGTGACCGCCCAGGTGGCGGCGATCAAGAGCGGTGCTTCCGAGTCCATGCCGGATGCCGATGTGTTGAAACGATAAGTGTTGATGCGGATTCTTCACGCCTACAAGGTCTATTTGCCGAATGTCTATGGCGGTATTCCGTCCGTCATAGCGACGCTCGCAATGCTTCCGCGAAAGGAGTTCGAGACAAACGTTCTCGTCGCGAGAGAGCGAGGCATTGGCCTCAAGTATGAATTCGATGGTGTGAATGTCGAAGCGGTCTCGTCGCTTGCCACGGTGATGTCCACGCCGCTGGCGCCGACCTATCCATTCAGGTTGTTTCAAGAGGCGCGGGTGTCGGACATCGTGGTTCACCATGCTCCGTTTCCGCTGACGGATATCGGGATCGCTTTCCTGCGCAGAAAGCCGGCTCTGATCGTGCATTGGCATGCGGAAGTGGTCGGCCGGTCGTGGCTGATGCGGATTCTGGCGCCGTTCATCCGCAATGCTCTCCGGCGCGCCGACAGGATCATCGTCTCGGACCGGGTCATGATCGGCAATTCGCCGTTTCTGAAAGATTTTTCCGCCAAATGTGTCGCCATTCCGTATGGATGTGATGACTCCTATTGGGGACAACTCGATCCGGGCGAACAGCAGGTGGCCGATCGCCTGAAGACGCAATATCCCAGGCTCGTTGTCTCTGTCGGCCGCCTTGTCAGCTACAAGGGTTACGAGATTTTTCTCCGCGCGATGCAGGACGTCGATGCCGACGCCGTGATCATCGGCGAAGGACAACTCCGGGAAGAACTCACCGGCCTCGCCAGGGAGCTAGGTGTGCTGGATCGGGTCAGGTTTCTTGGCCTCCTGGAGCCTCATGAGGTCAAGCAGTATATCCATGCTGCGAAGGTGCTGGCCTTTCCCTCCGTTTCAGAGGCCGAGGCCTTCGGCCTCGTCCAGTTGGAGGCCATGTCTGCGGGCAAGCCGGTGGTCAATACGGCGCTTCCGACCGCGGTTCCCAATATCGCCCGGGACGGCAGGGAAGGCCTGACCGTCCCGCCCGGCGACGCGGCGGCATTCGCCGGGGCGCTGAACCGCATTCTGGACCAGCCTGATTTTGCCGCGCGTCTGGGTGAAGCGGGCAGGGAGCGCGTTCGCGCCGAATTTAGCCAGTCTCTGTTTCTATCCCGCATGCAGGACGTCTATAAGCAGGTCTTGCGGGATCGCGTCCCGGTCAAGTGAGCCCGCGGACGGAGTTGGATGAACGAATGTCGATGCTGATTGCCGGGCAAGGACGAATGCACCGTCAGGCGCAGATGGCGCTGGAGGATGTCCTCAGCGGCCTCTCGCTTTGGACCCTGTGGGGCAAGCTGGGCTGGAACGACATCCTGCAGCGTTATCGCCGCTCGTTTCTCGGGCCGCTCTGGATGACCGCCAGCATGGCGATCATGGTGGTCGCGCTCGGTATCGTTTACTCAACGCTTTTCAAGGCCGAACTTCGCCACTTCATGCCGTTTCTCTGCGCCGGATTGCTGATCTGGGGCTACATCAGCACGATGATCACCGAAGCCGGCACACTCTTCATGGGCGCGGAATCCTATATCAAGCAGATACGTCTTCCTTATTCGCTGTATGTGTTTCGCTTCGTGTGGAGCAAGGTCATCATCTTTGCGCACAATTTCGTGGTTTACATCGCGGTTCTTCTTTATTTCCACGCCTGGCCCGGCAGCGTGGCGCTTTACGCCATTCCCGGCTTCCTGTTGGTGACGTTGAATGGGGCGCTGGCGGGCATGTCCCTGGGCATGATATCGGCACGCTTTCGCGATATCCCCCAGATCGTGACGAGCTTTGTCCAGATTATCTTCTTTATCACACCGATCATGTGGAAACCGGAATTGCTCGGCGCGCATCAGGAACTGATGACCTTCAATCCGTTCTTTTATCTTGTCGAAGTCATGCGCGGTCCTTTGCTGGGTCAAATTCCCCCGGTGCAGATCTATCTGGCCATGCTTTTGATCACGGTGATCAACATGGCGTTTGCGGCGTTCTTTTTCGTCCGCTTTCGCTCACGCATTTCGTACTGGGTGTGAGCGCCATGCTGTTACGACGCAATGCTGAAGATCAGCAGTCGATCCTTCGCCTCGACGGGGTGAACGTCTCCTTCCCGATCTATCATGGCGGATCTCGCTCCCTGAAGAAGGCGATCCTATCGCGCGGTTCGGCCGGGCGCATCGCGCGCGATGCCAACGACCGCATCACGGTCGATGCGTTGCGCGATATCTCGTTATCGCTTGAGCGCGGGGACAGGCTGGCGCTGATCGGATCGAACGGCGCGGGGAAGACGACCCTGCTGCGGACCATGGCGGGAATCTATGAGCCGGTCTCGGGCACCGTTGAGGTCAATGGGCGGATTTCTCCGATGTTCGATATTTCGCTCGGTATCGACAGCGATCTGAGCGGCTACGACAATATCCGGTTGCGCGGGTTGCTGCTCGGTCTGTCGTCGCGGGAGATCGAACAGCGCCTGCCGCTGATCGTCGATTTCACCGAGCTCGGCGACTACCTCGATATGCCGGTGCGCACCTATTCGTCGGGAATGATGCTGCGCCTGACATTCGCGGTCGCGACCTGCTATGAGCCAGAGGTCCTCTTGATGGACGAGTGGATCATGGCCGGTGACGCGCATTTCATGACCAAAGCGCGCGAGCGCGTCGAGACGTTTATTCAAAAGGCGAGCATTCTGGTGCTCGCATCTCACAATCTCGAAGTCTGCCGCCGCTGGTGCAACAAGGCCCTCTGGCTCGATCGCGGAAACATCAGGGCGCTGGGCCCGGTTGAGGATATCGTCGCCGCGTATCAGGCGATGTGAGGCCGAACGGCTGCTCGTGCTGGTGGCGCCGGACACTCCCGCGCGTCCGGTGACGATCAGCGGGCGAGGGTCGTTTGGGTGCGGAGCGACCGCGCGGTATGGTTGGTGGTACTGACGTCTGGCATGAAGAAGTGTTGCGGCAAGGAATAGCATTTATCGAGTTGTTCAATGACTCTCTGGTTTGACGTAACGGATCTCAGGCATTGGGGTCTCGGTCATTTGACCGGTATTCAGCGGACGTCGGTTAGCGTTCTGGCTGAGTTGCTGACGATACGAAATGATATCGAACTCTTTGCTTTCGATTCAGCAAACAAGGTTTTGCAGAAGGTCGATATTCACTCGCTTGCGCCGGTGATCCGCGACAGTCTTGCTTCGACAAGGGGAGTGAATGACGACGGTCAGAAAACCGAGCCCGTTTCCTCTTGTCGCCAGATAACGCCAGTCACTGGCCGAGCCCGCAGACAGCTCAAATCCGCCATTCGGCAAAAGCTGAAGGAATTGCTGGGCGACGAAGTAACAGACGCTTTGAGGGAGACGAGGCGTGCTTTCGGAAATTTTCTGCGTGCTGTACGAAAGCAGATATCCATGCGGATTGCGCGCACAAATCGTCCGTTCAAAATCGCGGGCCCCGTTCTGTTCAGGAAGGGCGATGTTTGCATCTCCGTGTCGGCGACCTGGGGATTTCAGGATTACGGCGAGGGTCTTGCCGCATACAAACAGGCAAGTGGAGCGGCGTATATCAATCTGATCTATGATCTTATTCCAGCGCTCTTTCCCGCATGGATGCCGCCTCATCATTCAGAAGTCTTTACGCGATGGGTCACGCAGCAGATCGCCAATTCCGATTTGATACTTACGATTTCTCAGTTTCAGAAAAACGAGATCACGCGTTTCATCGAAACAGAACGCCTCGCGTCCCGACCTGTCGAAGTCATTCGGCTGGGCGATAACCCGAATATGAACTCCGGATTGCCGGTCGAGTTACTTCCCCGGCCGCGTTACATGCCCGAAAGAAAGTTCGTGATCTGCGTTTCGACGATTGATCCACGGAAGAACCAGGGCCTGTTGTATCGTGTCTGGCAGCGTCTGGTCGAAGAGCTCGGTCCTGATTGCCCGCAATTGCTTCTGATCGGAACGCCGCATCCGCATGTCTCCGATTTTCTGCACCAGATCCGGTACGACCGCTCGGTGAACAAGGTTATCGTCCACCTGGCTGACGTCTCGGATGAAGAACTGGCCTGGTATTACAAGCATTGCGCATTTACCATTTACCCGTCCATCTACGAGGGATGGGGCCTTCCGATTTCCGAAAGCCTGTCGCTCGGACGATACTGCATCGCCGGAAACCGGACGTCGCTTCCCGAGGCCGGAGGCGATCTGGTCGATTACTTCGACCCGTTTGATTTCGCCGCCTGCTATAAACTGGTTTACAGGGCCTTGATCGATCCCGATTACGTGCAGGCTTATGAGGAGCGGATACACTCGAATTATGTGCCTTATAGCTGGGCACAGACGGCAGCCTATGTTTCGGAGATTGTCGATCGGCTCAGTGACCCGCATCAATGCAGGGCGGATTAACGGCCCGTTACAGTCGCTTGTTTTTAACCGGTCCCCGATAGTCTATGCTCCATTGCCCTATTGCGATCCCGCATACCGTGACCGCCAAAGTTGCCGCACCACATGCATATAGGTTTTGAATCCAGTATTTTGAGCCGCTCGATGACGGGCGTGGCTAACTACACGTTTAACATCGTCAGTTGCGCGCTCGAGCTCGATCCAAATCTTCATTTTACCGGATTCCGCGATCTGTACTGGCGCGAGTTCGGTCTGGCCGATGCGCGCGAGGTTAGCTGCTCTCACGACAAGCAAGGCGCGGGCGACAGTTCCAGCTCGCCATCTTTTGCGCATCTTAAAGGCCGCGTTCTGGATGTTGCTGCGCGCTTGCCGGGTTCACGCGCCGCTGCGGCGATCTATCGTTCGGTTCGCCGGGACAGGTTTTCCTCGTCGGTCAGGAAGCAGTCTCTCGATCTGTTTCATGCGTTCAATTTTCGTCCCCTGGCAGATCCTGGTGTGCCGACCCTTCCCGTGATCTATGATCTTTCGACTTTCCGTCATCCGGAATTTCATCCACGGGACCGAGTCGAATGGCTCGAACCGCTCCGCATGATCGTTGCGCGGGCTCCTCTGGTCCAAACGATTTCCGATTTCAGCCGGCGCGAGATTGCGGATGTGTTCGGTTATCCTCCGGCGCAGATCTTTGTGGCGCCGCCTGCGGCGTCCGCTCTGTTTGTCCCGGTGGGACGCGAGAAAACACAGCCCGCGCTCGACGCACTGGACCTGACATATGGAAGCTATTTTCTCACCGTTGGAACCCATGAGCCCCGCAAAAACCTGCGGACCGTGATCCTCGCATATGGTCGGCTCCAGCCGGTGGCGCGCATGCGTTGTCCGCTGGTGCTCGCTGGCGGCAGGGGGTGGGGCAATCTCGATCTTCCTGCGCAGACCGAAAACCTGATCCGGGAAGGATCGCTCCGGTTTGTCCATGGGGCCACCGATCTGCAGTTGCGCAGTCTCTACGAAGGTGCACGGCTGTTGGTGTCGCCATCGCTCTATGAAGGTTTCGGCATGCCGGTCGTAGAGGCGCTGGCTTGCGGAACGCCGGTGGCGCATAGCGCCGGAACATCGATGGATGAAATTTCCGGGCCGGAGAGCAGGCGTGTATCAGCGCTTGATGTGGAAGGCTGGACCAGCGCGTTCAGGGATGCGCTTGCAAGCAACGATCATTCCGATCCTGTTCGCAGAAAGGCCCGGATCGCGCGCGCAAGACGATTCAAATGGGAGTACAGCGTTGGACTGGTGATCGATGCCTATCGCCAAATGCGTACCGCAGTCTAAGCAAGCCTTGCCCCAGGAACCATGCTCCTTCGCGACTGGCGGTCGAAAAATTGCTTTATTCTTTCAACAATCATTACAATTTCTTCTTCGCGCAGCTCAGGATAACTGGGCAATGTCACGCCTCTCCCCGAAAGGCTTTCGGCGACCGGGAGAGCCGCGCCGCGGTTGTAAGGCGGCAGGCGATGAATCGGCGGGAAGAGGGGCCGCGTTTCGATACCTTCCGTCCTGAGAAAGTCTCTCAGAGCATCGCGAAGCTGCTCTGTTTCAAGCAGGACCGAATACATCCACCATGAATGCTCCGTGTCTGGCTGAACAGATTGGGCCCTCAGCGGCAGATTGCGCAAGTGTTGTTCGTACCAGCGCGCAACTTCGCGCTTCTTTGAGAGAATGTGATCTGCGTTTTCAAGCTGAGCGAGCCCAATCGCGGCGCAGATATTTGTCATCCGATAATTGTATCCGATGATCTCGTGCCAATACTCTCTGTGAGGCGAAACGCCTTGCGTCTTGAGACGGTAGGCCTTCTCGTACAGGTCAAAATTGTTGGTGACGACCATGCCGCCTTCGCCGGTCGTGATCGTTTTGTTCCCGAAAAAGCTGAAAGTCGATATTTCGCCGAATGTTCCTACGTGCCGTCCCTTATATCGCGTGCCAAAGGCTTCTGCTGCATCCTCGACGAGCAAGAGGTTATGTGCGCGGCAGATCTCGACGATCGGCTCCATGTCGCAGGCGCCGCCATAAAGGTGGACGACCATCACTGCCTTTGTTCTTGGAGTGATGGCCTTTCGGATTGCCTCCGGATCGATCTGCCATGTTGTGCCAAGCGAGTCTGCAAACACCGGCGTTGCACCGGCTTGAACGATCATGTTGGCCGACGCAATATATGTCAGCGTGGGAACGATGACTTCATCGCCCGGGCCGATGCCGAGCGAGACCAGCGCAAGATGAAGGGCTACCGTGCCGTTGCAGACAGATGTTGCGTGGTTTACTTGAGTATATTCGGCAAACGATTTTTCGAAGCGATCGATGTAGGCTCCGCGCGACGAAATCCAGGTCGAAACGAGGCAGTCGTTGACGTATTCCTGCTCTCGTCCAGTGAAGTACGGCCTATATACCGGAATCATTTTTTCTTATTTCCTATTACGCTTTGGTATAGTTAGGGGTATAAGGCCGCACGATCAACCCTGAATTGTACGATGATGTCCTATATAAACGGAATCTATGAGGCTCGTTATTTCTGGACACATCTCGCATTGTCCGATTTGCGCGCCAAATGGCGCCGGTCGTATCTAGGTGTGGCATGGTCGCTGTTGCAGCCACTGGGCATGACACTCCTGCTGTCGTTTGTTTTCGCGAAAATATTTAAACAGAGTATCGTGGAGTACGCTCCGTACATTTTATCCGGAATGATTCTCTGGGAATTTTTTATTGGAACTCTGACGGTCGGTTCCATGTCGTTCGTTCAGGCAGAACCATATATCAAACAGTATCGTCATCCGCTGGCGATCTATACGCTGCGCAATACGCTGACCAATCTGATGGTTCTGATGATGGCGAGCATTAGCCTGATCGGTTGGGTGCTCGTTGTGATGCCGCAAAACTTCGGATGGTGCTGGATCACTGTGCCACTGGTGTTTCCCCTTGCGGCACTGTTGGCCTGGCCGATGGCAACCGCGCTTGCCTATATCGGCGCCCGCTTCCGCGATCTGACTCCGGCGCTCGCGCTCATCTTGCAGGCGATGTGGTTCGTATCGCCTATCTATTTCGAAGCCAGCCTTTTTCGGAATGGAGGCCTCGGGTTCCTGGTGGATTATAACCCCATCTATCATCTGCTGGAGATCGTGCGCGCTCCGCTTTTGCGCGGACAATGGCCGACGCTGGACAACTTCGCTGCATGTGGCATTGCCATTGTGGTGGCTTTTGGAGTTGCATTGATGGTCGGCCGAAAGTCCGAGAACAGGGTTATCTTTTATCTATGACGGGCAATTATATTCGGCTCGACGGGATCAATTTGCACTATTCAGCCGTTGCGTTCAGGGAGCGCTCGCTGAAAACGCTCCTTATGGGCGTCACGATTGGCCGTCATCCCAAACATGAAGTGCATGACGTTCATGCGCTCAAGAACATCACGCTTCAAATCCGGCCCGGGGAGAGGGTCGGGCTTATCGGCCATAACGGTGCCGGGAAATCCACATTCCTCAAGATGGTGGCAGGCCTCTATCCCGTTTCGTCAGGCTCGCGGGATGTGAAAGGTGTCGTGCGCTCGCTGTTTGACTTGAGCCTTGGCTTCGAAGTGGAAGCGACAGGCCGGGAAAACATTCTGTATCGCGGCTTGCTGCTTGGACTGTCCCCGAAATTCATGCGTTCGGTCGAAGAGGATATCATCGCTTTCGCGGACATTGGCGAGTTTATCGACTATCCCATCAAGACTTACTCCGCAGGTATGCAATTGCGCCTCGCTTTTGCGATTTCAACAATGGTCGGTGGCGATATTTTGCTGCTCGATGAGGTGATCGGTGCGGGCGACGCAAACTTCATGCAAAAAGCGAAGACGCGCATCACGAAGCTGATCGAGGACTCAGAGATATTGGTCCTCGCGACGCATGATTTTGGATCGCTTCGCGACATTTGCGATCGCGCGATCGTTCTGCATCACGGTGAGATAAAGTTTGACGGTGCAACGGAGCCAGCCATCAAGGAGTACGGCCGATTGACGGGAACGGGGACATGACAAGGCCGAAACGAGCTCTTTGGCTTCTCAATCATACGACGCTTCGGCAGTTTGAAGTCCCGATTCTGCAATCGTTAGGTTATGAAGTTTTCGTACCTAAGAGCTTTCCATACGACGAAGCCAACCTGAGTGCCTCGGTCGACTATAGCCCGGATCTTCAACTCAGCATTCCGCCCAAAGATCTTGAGAAGCTGAATAGTCATAATTTTTACGGACAGCTTACTTCAGAAATCGGCGACATCATCAATTCCCATTTTGATGTTGCCTTTTTTGCTTTTTTTCCCGAGCAGTTTGCTGCTCTGGTTGATGGGTTTAAGGGCACGCTGATTTTGCGCGCCTTTGGATTGCCTAATACCAGTTATAGCGAAATAACGGCGCAGGTTTTGGGGCGTTTCTTTCTCTCCAAAGTCGAGCGCATTGAGCATCGATTCTGGTTTGGGCAAGCGTATCCTCATCTCTCCGAAGTTGAGAAGGGTGTTATTAAGAGAAAGGCGATCACGCTTCCTCTGGGCCTGTCGAACACGTCCATGCGTGACGATTGGAGTGGCTCGGATGCGCGAATTCTTTTCGTCTGCCCGCGGATAGGAACGTCGCCGTATTTCGAACGCGTATACCGTGAATTCAAGCAGGCGTTTGGCGACTTGCCTCATGTCGTCGGCGGAGCCCAGCCTGTTCCGGTGCCAAATGTCCCCGTCACAGGATTTTTGCCGCGCAGCGCATATGACGAACTGCTGCGGACCGCGCGGGTGATGTTCTATCACAGTCAAGAGGACCGCCATCTTCACTATCATCCTTTTGAAGCGGTTCGCGCGGGGATGCCGTTGGTGTTTATGTCTCAGGGAATGCTGGACAGGTTAGGCGGGCTCGATCTTCCCGGACGCAGCAAAAACTTTCGTGAGGCGCGCCAAAAGATCGAGAGAATCTTGAATAATGATAGGGCTCTTATTCGGGATATCAAACAATCGCAGTCTCGATTGCTCGAGCTAATGAAGGTCGAAAACTGCGAGCCCGCGTGGCGGGCAGGCTTTCAAAAGATTACGGAGAGCCTCAAAGCCGATCACTCCGGGGTGAGTGAGGCGCGAAGCCGTACAAAGCGTATCGCTGTTATCGTGCCGGTCAAATACCGTGGCGGCAGCCTGAGAGGCGCGAAGTTGCTGGTGCGTGCGATCCAGGAGGGCAGCCGGGCTGCGGGAGATGATGTGGAACTGGTTTTCGGACATCTCGATGATCCGCGCTGCTACCCGCGCGAAGAATTCGCCGATCTTCCTGAATCAATCAAACGCCGCCCGTTCAGATGGCTCACGATGTCTTATCAGGAGGCGTCCCGGGCTTGTGTGTATGCAGGAATTGAACCGCCGCTTGTGAATCAGATGTATCAAGCGCCGGACGACGGTATCAACCAGTTCATGGATTGTGATCTCTGGATCATCGTATCCGACCGTCTGGAGCTTCCATTGCTTCCTGTCCGGCCTCACGTTCTGATGGTCTACGACTACCTTCAGCGGTATGTCCCGGTTCTGGAGGATATCGTAAGTCAACAATTTGTTGCTCGCGCTCATGCCGCAGATGCAGTTTTAGTAACGACAGAGTTTACTCGGAATGACGCGCTGCAATTCGCGGGACTTCCGAGTAGAAAGGTCAGAAAAATGCCGATGCTGGCGCCGGACTTCTCGAAATCTGCCGCGCGAAGCCTGCGCGTTGAAGAGGCCAGCTATTTTCTCTGGACGACAAATCTCGCTCCGCACAAAAATCATGAATCCGCACTCAAGGCGCTTCAAATCTACTATGAGGATTATGACGGAAGGCTGGAGTGTCGCGTCACAGGGGTCGATACGGGAGAGCTGTTGAAGAAACGCCTGCCTCACCTGGAGGCCTTAAGTGAAATTCTTCATTCAAGCAGCGAGCTCAAGCGGAAATTCAAGGTTGAAGGCGAATTGTCCGACAGGGTTTATCGCAGACAGCTCAGCAAGGCTGCGTTTCTCTGGCATCCCGGCAGGATCGACAATGGTACATTTTCCGTTGTCGAAGCCGCACATTTCGGTGTGCCATCGCTCTCAAGCGATTATCCTGCGATGCGCGAAATCGACCGGCAGTTTGGTTTGAATCTGTGCTGGATGGACGCAGATAACCCCGAAGACATGGCTCGTCAGCTCAGGAAAATGGAGGTTGATGGTGCCGCGTTGCGGCAAGCGCTTCCTTCCGCGGAGCAACTTGCGAGCCAGTCCCTGGAAAATCTCTCGGGTACCTATTGGGACGTCGTGAGGGATTATCTGTGAAAGTCTACGGAATCTATCTTGCTTATCCTCCCGCTGTTGATTTGCGGGCCGAGGGGCTTGGAAGGCTTCTCGCTGAGTTTCTGAAAGCTGCCAACCGTCGCGGAGACGTTCGTTTCGTCATCGCATGCCCGAGTTGGTCTCGAAAAAATCTTCAGCAGCTTTTCGAAGATGCAGGTATTCCGCCGGAAGGCTTCGATGTTATCGGCCCGGAGAAAATGCCGGTGCTTCTGAGGCTGCACGATTTCTATCGGAAGCTTAGACGCCGCAAACGTAGAACGGGATCGTCCCGATTATTGAAGAGAGTAAAGACTTTTTTCGAAGACGTGAGAGCGAAGACGGAGCACGCGCTCGCCACGACGCGAAGCAGCACAATCCTGGCTGTACTTGTTGTGGTTGCGCTTCCTTTTATTCTTGTGGGAGCGGTTGCTTATTTTAGCTGGCTATCCCTAAGCCTGTTCAGCGCACTATTACGCAAATACCGATTTCGCTCGACGCGGTTACGGAAAGCGCGGTCGGCCCTTGCCAGCGTGGCGGCGGATTTGCCAATCGATTCCGGCAAGGGGCGCGTTTTCCGATTCATGGAGAACGGCGAGGCGAAGCTGATTAGCGATTGTGCGAACAAACGACGGGAGATTCGTGCGTGGTATTCGCCGGCAGCGTTCTGGCCGCAATTTAACGATATTAAAGCGCCGCGATTAGTCTGCGTTCCAGATGTCGTTTTGACGAGTTTTCCTATCTCATTTTCGTCCACAGGCGGTCGTCGCTTTCTGGACGTATTTAAATCAGTGGAACAAACGGTCGAAGGAGCCAACCATCTTGTTACCTATAGTGACGATGTCAAATATACGACCCTGGTTCAGCGATATCACGTAGATCCCGGTATTGTAACGGTTGTCCGTCACGGTGCGAACAGATTGGATGAACTGATTTCCGTATCGGGGCACTCTGAGGGTGCCGATATTCAAGACGCTTTATGTGAAAATTTGTTTCGTGGCGCTCTTCATAAGGCGATCGGCAATCCGGGGGCTGTAAATCTCCACAACGGAGGTATTCGCTTCATCTTCTACGCCAGCCAGTTCAGACCCAACAAGAATATCGTGTCGCTGCTCCGCGCTTATGAATATCTCCTGAAACGGAGATATATCGGACATAAGCTTGTGTTAACCGGAAATCCGAGAGATATCCCGGAGGTTGCGCGGTTCATAGAAGGCCACAATCTGCAGAACGATGTGCTGTGCCTGCACGGTCTCTCCGCGCGGGAGCTTGCTGCATGTTATCGGCTCGCGGATCTGGCTGTGAACCCCAGCCTTAGCGAAGGCGGTTGTCCATTCACGCTGACGGAGGCTCTTTCGGTCGGAACGCCGGTCGTGATGGCGAGGATTGCTGTGACTGAAGAAGTTGTTACCAATCCCGATATGCAGGATCTCATGCTGTTCGATCCCTACGACTGGAAGGCAATTGCTGACAAGATCGAGTGGGCACTGCAGAACAAGGATGCGCTGCTTGAGCGGCAACTCCCGCTTTTTAACAAGCTTGCAGAGCGGACCTGGCAAGATGTGGTCGACGAACACGTCGCCATCCTCGACCGCATATCGAGCGAGCCGCCTCAAGAGGGTGCACGTCAATGACGGCGTTGGCGGCCGGCTTGCGGATTTTTGGCTTCGGAGGGCATGCGCGCAGTGTTGCCGACGTCGCGCTGGCTTCTGGTATCCGTCAGCTATGTTTTGCCGACGCGAATGCCCGCGAGGGCGAAAAGTTTCTGGGCTTTCCGATCGTCAGGACGTTCGATTGCGGCTTGCCTGAAGGGTGGGCGTGTTTTCCCGCAGCGGGCGATAATAGAAAAAGGCAAATCCAGGTCGACGCCATCAGGGCGGCCGGCTGGCCCATTGCCACCGTGATCTCTCCTTCCGCCCCGTGGGTCGGTCAAAATCCCCCGGGTATGGTCACTTGAAACTCCCCCACTCGATAATCGCGGTCAGCGCCGCTGAACAGCGGTAGCCGATCAGGCAGGACGTTTATTTTCGGTCCCTTTAACCAGCAAGGGGCCG
>QFCS01002089.1_pt1 | contig 21678 bp, 14 predicted proteins | sample 3576561 | NCBI WGS metagenome assembly QFCS01 | reverse complement strand
CCGCTGGGGCGATCCGGTCGTTCCGGGTGCGCCGTCGTTCGATCCGAATAATCTGACCGTCGCCGCGCAGGAGAAGCAGTTCGGCTACAACTGTGACTTCATTGGCCTGCATCCGCTGCCGGCGGGCAGCACGGCAGGCGACCGCTTCCTGATGGTCGTGAATCACGAGTACACCGATCCCGGCCTGATGTTCGCCGGGCTGGGTTCGGGCCGGAGCGTCAACCTCAAGGCGTCCAAGCCGCAGGTCGAGGTCGAGATGGCCGCGCACGGCGGTTCGGTGATCGAGATCGCTCGCGAGAATGGGGCATGGAAGGTGGTGCCGGATTCAAAGTACGCGCGGCGCATCACGGGGACGTCGCCCATCGAGATATCGGGACCGGCCGCGGGTCACGACAAGCTCAAGACCTCGGCCGATCCGACCGGCCGCAAGGTCCTTGGCATGCTGAACAATTGTGCCGGCGGGGAAACGCCTTGGGGCACCTGGCTCACGGCGGAGGAAAATTTCAACGGCTACTTCGGCGGCGACGCCGCGAAGATGCCGGACGCCAAGGCATACAAGCGGTACGGCATCTCCAAGGCGACCTGGTACGCCTGGGCGCAGCATATCGATCGCTTCAATGTCGAGAAGGAGCCCAACGAGTCGAACCGCTTCGGGTGGATCGTCGAGATCGACCCCTACGACGCCAACGCCACACCGATCAAGCGGACGGCACTGGGGCGCTTCAAGCACGAAGGCTGTCACCATGCCGTCGCCAAGGATGGCCGCATCGTGATCTACATGGGCGACGACGAACGGTTCGACTATGTCTACAAGTTCGTCACCGCCAAGCCGTGGAACCGGCAGGACCGCGCCGCAAACCGTGATCTCCTGGATGACGGGACGCTCTACGTCGCCCGCTTCGGCGACGACGGCAAGATCGAATGGCTACCCCTGGTTCAGGGCCAAGGACCGCTGACGCCGGAGAACGGCTTCGCCAGCCAGGGCGATGTGATGATCTATACCCGCATGGCTGCCGACCTGCTGAAAGCCACGCCGATGGATCGGCCGGAAGACGTCGAGGCCAATCCGGTGACGGGTCGGGTCTACGTGCTTCTAACCAACAACACGCGGCGCACCGAACAGCAGGTCAATCGCGCCAATCCGATGGCGCGCAACGCGCATGGCCACGTCATCGAAATCGTGCCGAAGGATGGCGACCACGCTTCGACCGAAGGTGCCTGGTCGATCTTCCTGGTCGGCGGCAAGCCCGGCATCGATCCTGGCGCCCGATATCATCGCGCTGTGTCCGAGAACGGCTGGCTGTCGTGCGTCGACAACTGCACCTTCGACAGCAAGGGACGTATCTGGATCGCAACAGACGGTGCACCTTCGGCGGCCGGCATCGCCGACGGCCTCTATGGCGCTGACACGACAGGCTATGGTCGTGGTTTGACACGGTGCTTCTTCCAGGCGCCGACCGGCGCAGAGGTATGCGGACCGATCATCACCCCCGATGACGCGACGCTGTTTCTTGCCGTTCAGCATCCCAGCGAAGATTCGGGCTCGACCTTCGAGAAGCCGTCGACGCGCTGGCCCGACTTCAAGGATGGCATGCCGCCGCGTCCCTCGGTCATCGCGATCACGAAGAAGGGCGGCGGATCGATCGGCAGCTGACGACAAGCTTCGCCCCGCGACGACGGCGGGGAGAATGCCGCCGGCTGGTTCAGATCAACCAGCCGCTGCCGGCGGCGCTCGTGAAATCGATCTGCACGATCAGATCGTTGAAGTCGCGATCGCCGCCGCCGTAGAGATCCTCCCACCCCCAGGTGTTGAGGCCATAGTTCCATAGGTGCCCGACCGGCTGGCCGTTGACCGTCTCGTTCGCCTGGGCGAAGGCCCAGTAGGTATTGCCGCTGTTCGTGAGCCGCATGGCGATGAGATCGCCGGCGTCGACATCGAGCAGCAGCGCCTGTCCGAAAGCGCCGTAGCCCGGGCCGGAGATGGACGTGGCGCCAGTGTTCGTCTGATAGAGTCGACCTTCCGCGGCAGCGGCGTAGCCGTCGGAGCCTGGCGCGAGGCCGCCGATCATGCCGGAGAGGTCGTCGACGCGGTACAGGCTGAGCGACAGGTCGTCCTGGCCGGTCTGGCGCAGTCGCACGATGGCAGTCTGATCGTCCTGACCGCCCGCCGTCTCGGCCACGGCGATCGGCCGGGCGACGCGGACGGCGCCACTGTCGGTGAAGAAGTCTGCGAACCCGAACTCGCTGCTCAGCATGCCCTGGATCGCCGCGGCGGCCGAACCGTTGATGGCCACGGAAACGCTGTCGCCGTTGGTGACGGCGGACTGCATCAACGTGCCTTGACCATATCTGTCGAACAGGCGGACCAGACCGGGATCGAAGTCGGGCTGCATGACCTTCTGCGCGAACTGGTTGGTCCATGCGAAGGTGCCGGAAGCGTCGCTGGAGAAGCTGAACGATTGTGCGCCGAGACCAAGGGCCACCGTCGCGTCTGCCCCCGACATGGTCTGGAACAGGAGGGCCTGGCTGGCGCCACTCGTCCAGGTGAAGGCGGAACCCTCCAGCATGTCGGGGCTCGCGTCGAACCACGTCTGCGAATGGCCGATGGCGGTCAGCGCCCGTCCCAGAAGGACGCCGTTCGGACTGCCCAGCCCACTGGTGAAATCGTAGCCAGGGCCGGCATAGTAGCCATATCCGGTAGGTGTGATCGGCGTCCCTTCCGTCGTGTACGGGCCGCCGAGGCTGAAAGACGAGATGTTGTTGCCCCACTGCACGTCGTTGAACGAGCCCGGTGCGATCGCCGCCGCGATGTAGAGCAGGTCGTTCATGTAGCCGAGCTGCGGGAGGCCCTGATCCGCGAAGATCGCGTTGAGCTGGATGCCGAGCGCCGCCCACAACGGTGCCGCGGCGCTGGTGCCGCCGATCGACCATGATGGCTGCATGTCTGGCAGTGGCACCGTGTAGGCCATGTTGCCGTCGGACAAGGCCGATACGTCCGGCGAGCCGCGGCCGGTCTGCGCCAGCGGATCGGCGGTGACCGGCGTGATTCCGTACTCGCCCTGATAGGCGGGGACGGGTTGAGAGGGGTCGACACCGCCGGCGCCGGTCATGTTCGCCTGATAGTCCGTCACGGCGGTCCCGTTGACGGAATACATGTTCCAGGCCGCTTCGACGAAATACTGCATGGCCGCGGCATTGGCCGGCAGGCTTGTCAGACCGCCATTCACCAAGGACCAGAGCGTCGCCAGGTTGCCGGCCATGGCCTGAGCCACGATGCTCTCCGAGATCGTGGGATCGGCCAGTGCAACGCTGTAGGTGGACAGGGAGGTGCCGCCCACCAGGACCACGAAGGGGCTGGCGGAGCTGTTGAACACGTTCGTCAGGCCGTTGCCGACCTCGCTGCCCGACCCTCCGTCGCCGGCTGCGAAGAAGAAGGTCTTGTTGCGCAGCGCCGCGTCGACGAAGAGCTCCCGGTAGGCGACGAGAAAAGGCGACCCCGGCGACATCATGTTCGGGTCCACCCAGGATGACGAAATCACCGCGGGGTCGTAGGCCATGTCCCAGATGGCGCTCTGGACGGCCGTGAACACCGAAGCCTGGGAATTGCTGACGGGCGACGGGAAGATGCCCGAACCGTTGTAGAGCGCGATGTCGCTGGCGGGGTTGATGGCGGCGACGACGCCGACATCGAGGGAGCGTTCGGCGCCGGCGTCGTAACCGTACGACTGTCCATTCGTCCCCTGCACGAGCACGTCGCCGGTGCCGTTCACGCCAACCGACGTGAGCCACTGGTCGAGCAGGGTAGCGAACGTCGAGCCGCTCGGGTCGCCAGGGAGGGCCGTGCCGATCGCCGGCTCGATCAAGCCGACCGTGCCCATTGGCGCGGCGGCGCCGAGCAGCGGGAAATTATAGAGCGAGGCGATGCCCTGAGGGGGAGGTGCCTGGTAGTTCGTGCTGCTGTTGCCGACGCCCTGGGGGCCCTGCGGCAGCGTGACTGATGTGCCAGGCGCCAGATCGGCAGGATCGGCGAGGTTGTCGGCGTCGAACCACAGGCCGGCGACGTTCCATTCTTCCGGCAGAGACAGCGACCCCGCCCAATAGAGGAAGTTGTTCTCCGGCAGATTGCTCTGGAGCAGCGTGTTGTTCTGGAAGAGCGTGGCGAAATCGGCGGCGGAATCGAGGGAGACCCATATGGTGCGCGATTCGGCCGAACTCACATAGTTGCTGTTGCTGCCGTCCAATACCGTGAGGTTGTAGGGACCCGACTGCAGCGCGCTGACGACCGAATTGTAGAGAGTCGAATCAGCCCCGTATGTCGTCCATAGCGTGCCGGCGTTGTCGAGCTGCTCCAGCGTCGTCTGGCGTGTGCCCCAGTTCTGGAGCTGCAGCAGGCTGGTCGGATCCTGATTGCGCTCCAGGATCAGTGCCACGTTGATGCCGAAGGTGGGCGCGGTGGCGCTCGTGATGCCATAAGCCGCCTCGACGGAGGCAGCATCGGTTACGCGCCACCCCGTGAAATCGAGATAGGTGGAGTTGGCGATGGTGGCGTAGGGCATTCGACCTCGAGCCAAGTGTCGCAGTGCCGTCAACCCTAGCCATTGCCGGCCGCTCCGGGAAAGAGCGCGGCCCGACATTGCCCATCAAGTTGCAGTACGCGATGCGGGCGAATGCGGAAATCGGCGAACAACGACTTGTGCGTCGCCCCCTGCCAGGCTCAGAGCGGCTGACGGATTGCGCTGGTGTCGTTGCCTGAGTCGATCACCGCCATGGCGTCGATCTCGAACAGTCAGCCGGGCCGGACCAGGCCGCTGACGAACACGAAGGTGCTGACCGGCGGCGCCGCGGTGTTGACGGAGCGGTCATGCCACACAACGAGACTGTTGATCGTCGGTGGCCGCGGCGCGCCGATCCCGTGCTGGGCAGAACAGTGAGGACGTCAGACGTTGAACCGGAAATGGAAGACGTCGCCGTCCTGCACGAGATAGTCCTTGCCCTCGAGCCTGAGCTTGCCTGCATCCCGTGCCCCCGCTTCGCCGTTCAGCGCGATATAGTCGTCGAAGGCGATGGTTTCGGCGCGGATGAAGCCCTTCTCGAAATCGGTGTGGATCACGCCCGCAGCCTCCGGCGCCTTGGCGTCGCGTCGCACCGTCCAGGCGCGTGCTTCCTTGGGACCGACGGTGAAGAACGTGACGAGGTCGAGCAGCGCGTAGCCGGCGCGGACGACGCGCGCGAGGCCGGTTTCCTCCAGCCCGAGCGAGGCCAGGTACTCGGCCTGATCCTCGGGCGGCAGCTGTGCGACCTCGGCTTCGATCGCCGCGGAGATCACCACGGAGGGAATGCCGCGGGATGTGGCGTATTCCGCCGCCTTGGCGCTGTGGGCGTTGCCCGTTGCCGCCGAGCCCTCCTCGACGTTCAGCACGTACATCATCGGCTTGGCCGTGATGAGCTGCAGGCGGCCGAAGACCGGCAGCTCCTCGGTCGTCAGCTCGGCTTCGCGCGCGGGCTTGCCGGCACGCAGCGCCTCGAGCGCCTTGCGCACCACGGGCAGTTCGGTCGCCGCTTCCTTGTCGCCGCCCTTGGCGCGCTTCTCCAGGTTGGGCTGCCGCTTCTCGAGGCTGTCGAGGTCGGCCAGCATCAGCTCGGTCTCGACGATTTCGGCGTCGCGCACCGGGTCGACGCTGCCCGCGACATGCGTCACGTCGCCATCCTCGAAGCAGCGCAGCACGTGGGCGATCGCGTCGACCTCACGGATATTGCCGAGGAACTGGTTACCCAGCCCTTCGCCCCTGGATGCACCCTTCACCAGACCCGCGATGTCGACGAATTCGAGCTGCGTGTTCACAATCTTGGCCGAGCCGGCGATGGCGGCGAGCTTGTCGAGCCGCGGGTCCGGCACCGCAACGCGTCCGACATTGGGCTCGATGGTGCAGAATGGATAGTTGGCTGCCTGCGCCGCCTGGGTGGCGGTCAGCGCGTTGAACAGGGTCGACTTGCCGACGTTGGGCAGGCCGACGATACCGCAGTTGAAACCCATCTTCTTACGCTTTCGGTCCCTGGTCGGGAGGCTGGCTGTTCGGCGTGGGGGGCGACGCGAGATGCGCCACCCGGCTCATGTAGCGTTCGTCGGTCTTGGCGGTACCCTCGACCAGCAGCGCGGACTCCTCGGCAAGTGCCACCAGCACCCTCGGTAGCCACCCGTCCTTGGGGTCGCGTTCCTCCGGGGCGAAGTCGCGCAGCACCCAGCCCAGCACAAGATCCTTGTGGCCGGGATGGCCGATGCCGATGCGCACGCGCCGGTAGCCGTTGCCGACATGGGCGTCGATGTCGCGCAGGCCATTATGTCCGCCGGCGCCGCCGCCCTTCTTCATCCGCACGCGTCCGGGCGCGAGGTCGAGCTCGTCATGGAACACGACCACTCGATCGAGCGGGATCTTGAGGAAGCGCACAGCCTCACCGACGGCCCGGCTCGACTCGTTCATGAAAGTCATGGGCTTGAGAACCAGCGTGCGCTCCCCGGCGAGATGGCCTTCTGCCACCTCGCCGTTGAAACGCTGCCGCCATGCCGAGAAGACACGGCGGCGGACGATCTCGTCCACCGCCATGAATCCGACATTGTGCCGGTTCCCCGCGTAGCGCGGTCCGGGATTGCCGAGCCCGACCAGCAGAAGCATGGAACCGACGGAGCGGAGCCCCGCCGCTTACTTCTTGGCCGGAGCGGCAGCAGCGCCCGCCGCAGCACCCGCTGGGGCGGCTGCACCTTCGGCCGGAGCCGCGGCATCCGTCGACGCTGCCGTGTCGCGGACCACCGTCGGTGCCGCGATCGACGCCACTGTGGCATTCTTGTCGCGCGTCACGACGCGCACGCCATCGGGGACGGCGAGCGAGGACAGATGCACCGAATGACCGATCTCGAGACCGGTCAGGTCGACCTCGAAGTATTCGGGGATGCTGGCGGCCTTGGTGCGCACGGTGATCTCGTGCAGCACGATGTTGAGGACGCCGCCGCGCTTGATGCCCGGTGCTGCGATCTCGTTCTTGAAATGCACCGGCACCTGCACGGTGATCAACGAATCGGGGCCAATGCGCAGGAAGTCGAGATGCAGAGGACGGTCCGTCACCGGGTCGACCTGCACGTCGCGCGGCAGGACATCGTAGTCCGTGCCTTCGACGTCGATCGTGAGCCGATGGTTGAAGAAGCCCTCCTTGTGAATCTCGCGTTCGATCGATTTCGGTTCGACCGCGATCATGACGGGAGCCTGCTTGTCGCCGTAGATCACGGCGGGAATCAGTCCTTCGCGACGGCTGGAACGGGCGCCCCCTTTGCCGGCCCGGTCCCGCTGCTTCGCGACGACCTTCGTCGTCTCTGCCATTTCAACTTCTCCTTAAGGTTTGCTCTCTCACTCACGGCGTGGCCTCCAGGGGTGCCCATCGCCGGATCTCAAAATTCCTCCTAGTCGAAGAGACTCGAAACCGAGGTCTCCTCGGAAATACGCTTCATCGCCTCCGCCATCAGCGAGGCGATGCTGAGCGGTCGTACGTTAGGCGACACCCGGACCGCCTCGGTCGGCTGGATCGAATCGGTGATCACCAGCTTCTCGAGGGGCGACGCCGCGACGCGCGCCACGGCGCCACCCGACAGCACACCATGGGTGACGTAGGCCGACACCGACTTCGCGCCCTGTTCCATCAGGGCGACGGCGGCATTGCACAGGGTACCCGCGGAATCGACGATGTCGTCGATCAGGATGCAGTCGCTGTTCTTGACGTCGCCGATGACGTTCATGACCTCGCTGACCCCAGCCTGCTCACGGCGCTTGTCGATGATCGCGAGGTCGGCGTCAATGCGCTTGGCGATCGCACGCGCCCTGACCACGCCGCCGGTATCCGGCGAGACCACCGTGAGGTTGCGGTTGGGAAGGGTGTCCTTGATGTCCTTGCTGAAGACCGGGCCGGCATAGAGATTGTCGACCGGGATGTCGAAGAAGCCCTGGATCTGGCCGGCGTGCAGGTCGAGCGTCAGGACGCGGTGGGCGCCGGCATGGGTGAGCAGGTTGGCGACCAGCTTGGCCGAGATCGGCGTCCGCGGTCCGGTCCGGCGATCCTGCCGAGCATAGCCATAATAGGGTATCACCGCCGTGATGCGGCGCGCCGAGCTGCGGCGTAGCGCATCGATGGTGATCAGCAATTCCATCAGATGGTCGTTGGCGGGAAAGCTCGTCGACTGGATGACGAACATGTCCTCGCCGCGGACGTTTTCCAGGATCTCGACGAAGATTTCATTATCCGAGAACCGCCGGATATTCGCTTTGACCAGCGGCAATGCCAGTTTGGCGGAAATGGCTTCGGCCAGCGGACGATTGCTGTTGCCGGTGAGAATCTTCATCGATCGCGGACCCCTGAGCCGGGCGGGGTCTTGTTAAGTCGTTGAACCAAAACGACAAAACGGCCTTCCCCGGCCGCGACGCGGCGGACCATACCAATGTGTCCCCGTTCTGTAAACGGGCTGCAATGGCGCTTTTTTGTCAGGTCACGAGGCGGCGGCCTGCTCAGGCTCTCGGTGCTTGGTGATCTTCATCCAGACATGCTCGCCCGAGGTCGTCTTCATGTAGCGCGGCGGCCTGCCTGCGCCGGTGCAGGTGGGCAGGCACTGGATGACGGCGTCATAGTTGGGCTGGTGGAAGAACGCCATCGAGAAGCGGCGTGCGGCGGTACCGGCCGAGCGCGGCGGATTGACGACCCGATGCAGGGTCGAGACCCAACGATCATTGGTCCATTCGGCCATGAGGTCGCCCAGGTTGACGACGAACGCTTCGGGCACATGGCGCACGTCCAGCCAGCCGCCATCCTTGGTGCGTACCTGCAGCCCGCCTTCGGCGCCGTCCGGTTTCACGATGGTCAGGCTGCCGTAGTCGGTGTGGGCGCCGGCGCGCAGCTGGCCGGGCAGGGGCGGCTCGAGCTGCGGCGGATAGTGCAGCATGCTGAAGTTGGTGATGTGCCGGTCGACCTTGTCGTCGAAATAGTGTTCGTCCATGCCCAGCGCCATGGCGAAGATCCGCATCAGGGTGCCCGCCAGCGCCTCCATGCGGCGGTAGTAGTCCGTCCAGACTGCCTCGAACTCGGGCAGGCCCTCGGGCCACATGTTGGGGGCGAAGAAGTTCGCTGGCGTCGCGGCACGGTGATAGGCGTCGTCCGGCGCATCGACCGGGCCGATCGAGAAGGATTCCTTGTAGTCCGGCGGCGTCTTCTCATCGAGGCTGTAGGCCAGCGCCTCGTTGCCGAACGCGATGTAGCCGCGATAGCGGTCGGACGGCATGCGGTAGCGCAGCTTCGCTTCCAGGGGCCGGTCGAAGAAGGCCGCGGAGACCCGGCGCATGTCGTCGACCAGGGAAGCCGGGATGCCGTGGCCGGTGACCAGCAGAAAGCCGATCTCCGTGCAGGCCGTGTCGACGGCCCTGGCGACCGCCTGTCTGTCGTGCTCTCGGCCGTTGCGGAACGGCGAGATGTCGATGATCGGGATGGCGTCGGTCATGCTGGCTTCCTCCGCGGGCGGAGGGGCGACCGATGCCATCTGGCGATACGGGGCCAGTCAGCGTCGGAACCCCTGTCGATCCCGACGCAAATCGAATGCCATTCGAGGCCGCCGGCGACTGGCCCCGGCAATTTGGCCCCGGCAATTTGGCCCCCGGCAATTCGCCCCCGCCGGCTGGCCCTGACCTCGGGAGCCGGTCTAGGCGGCGTGCGGGTTGGCCACGAACGGCCACTGCGTCTTGTCCGCGTTCTTGTAGGGCAGCAACGCCCAGTCGGGCACCAGCGCGCCGGGCGCGGCGACGTAGACGACCTCGCTGGCGATCGGCGCGTAGGCGGCGTGGAAGTGCTGCATGGACTTCACCACCACGACCTTCTTGGACGACGGGTCGACGCCGAGCTTGGTGAAGCAGTCGCGGCTGAGGCACTGCGTGCGCTTGCTGTTGACGATCACCGTCACGCCCTCGATCTCCAGGGCAGCGGCATCGCCGATCGAGCCGACGCTCTTGCGCTCGCCGCCGAACTCGATGGTGACGTCCTTCTCGAGCTTCAGCACCTTGGCGCGGGCGTCGACCGGCTGGCCCGACTGTGGACCGAGCTTGCCGCCCAGGCGGATATCGAGCTCGGCACCCTCGCCGACCTCGAAGGCAAGCTTCACCGCGCCGGGGTCCCAGATCATGCCCAGGGCGGCATCCTTCACCTTGCGGTCGAGCAGCGCCTGCAGGATGAAGGTCGAATCCGACGCCGCGCCGCCGCCGGCATTGTCCGAGACGTCGGCCAGCACCATGGGCTTGGGCAGGTTGTGCGAACTGACGCGCGCCATGGCGGCATCGAGGGAGACGTAGGGCGGCTGTGTGGCCTCGCGCATGGCGAAGAATTCCTGGCCGAGTTCGCGTGCCAGCCGCTCGGCCTTCGGCCGGTCGCCGTCGGTGATGGCGATGATCTTGCTGCTCATCTCCTTGATGTCGGCCCAGGGAAAGCCGTGGGCCACCGACAGCGACAGCACGCCGTCCTTGCCTTCCATGGCCTGGAGCTTGTCGACGAAGCCGCGCATCGGCTGGCGTGTAGTGTGGAACACACCGATCATCCGGCAGTCCCAGGCCGCCATCACCGGCCTGGTGCGGCCCTCGATCGCGCCCTCCATGACGGTGAAGAGGTCGTCGGCCCGCTCCGGCACGTCGACGTGCGGGTATTCCTTGAACAGCACCAAGGCGGTGGCGTCGCGCAGCGTGCCCTCGCCGATATTGCAATGCAGGTCGAGTTCGGCGCCGACCGGCACGTCGGGGCCGACGACCTTGCGGACATGGGCCAGGATGTCGCTTTCGCAGTCGTCGTAGCCCTCGGCGACCATGGCGCCGTGCATCGACAGGAACACGCCGTCGACCGGCAGCGCCGCCTCGAGGTCGGCGATGATCTCGTCGCGGAACGCCTCGTAGACCTTCTTCACCGTCTTGCCGGCCGGCTGCGCGAAGGCGCACAGGCTCTCCACGACTTCCCAACCCTTGGCCTCGGCGCGATTGCGCCACACCGCGAGCGGCGCGCCGAACATCGGCACGTTCTTGCCGTAGCTGCCCTTGCGGAACAGGCAGGTCTCCTCGAAGAGCTGATAACCGGTGGGGATGGCAGCGAAAGTATTGGTCTCGGTACCGAGACAGGCAGTGAAGATCTTTTTCATGGGCGGCGATCTTGGTGGAGCGGCAGAAGTGCCGCAACCATTCCTGCCGCCTGACGAAGAGCGCGACGCTACGCCGCGAGCGCGCGATCCATCAGCTCGATCTCGGCGCCTCCAAGGTCGGGCGTGCCGAACTGGGAGAAGTGCCCGCCTCTCAGCCGGGTGTCGCCGTAGAGCGCCGCGAAGTCGGAGCCGGCCTCGGCCAGTGCGGCCAGCGCCGCGATCCTGGCCAGGCCTTCGCACAGGAAGCGTGCCCGACGCTCGGCCTCGCCCGAGCGCAGCACCATCGCCAGGGTCTCGGCCATCGGGCGCACGTCGAAGGCCTGCGATGCCGTCTTCGCCAGCGCGCCGACCGTGGCCATCGCCTGATCGGGATGACGGCTGGCGGCGCGCAGCACGTCCAGCGCCATGACGTTGCCCGAGCCTTCCCAGATGGCATTGAGCGGCGATTCGCGGAAGTAGCGCGCCAGCGGCAGATCCTCGGTGTAGCCGTTGCCGCCGAGACACTCGAGCGATTCGTAGACGAGCTGCGGCGTGCTCTTGCACACCAGGAACTTCACCGCGGGAGTCAGCAGCCGCACATAGGCCGCTTCCGCCGGGTCGGCCGCCGCCCGCTCGGAGGCGCGGCAAAGCCGGAACACCAGTGCCACCTGCGCCTCGAGCTCGAGTGCCATGTCGGCCACGGTGGCGCGCATCGACGGCTGGTCGGCCAGCCGACGCTGGAAGACGGAGCGGTTGCGGATGTGGTGCAGCGCCTGGCTGAGCGCGATGCGCGACTGGCCGGCCGAGGCGATCGCGCAATCGAGCCGCGTCAGGTTCACCATCTCTATGATGGTGCGCACGCCGCCGCCCTCGGGGCCGACGCGCTCGCCCCAGGCGCCGTGGAATTCGACTTCCGACGAGGCGTTCGACTTGTTGCCGAGCTTGTCCTTCAGGCGCTGGAACCGGATCTGGTTCTTCGAACCGTCCGGCCGATAGCGCGGCATGAGGTAACAGGTCAGGCCGGCTTCGCTCTGGGCGAGCACGAGGAAGGCGTCGCACATCGGGGCCGACATGAACCATTTGTGCCCGGTGATCTCGACGTGGTCGCCGGCCGGCGTGGCCTGCGTGATGTTGGCGCGCACGTCGGTGCCGCCCTGCCGCTCGGTCATGCCCATGCCCAGCGTCACGCCCTTCTTCTCCCACCACGGCAGCGGCCGCGGATCGTAGGTGCGCGTCTGGATCTTCGGCAGCCAGCGCTCGAGCACGGCCGGCTCGGCGCGCAGCGCACCGACGCAGGCGTGGGTCATGGTGACCGGGCACATGTGCCCGCTCTCCGCCTGGGTGGCGAGATAGAGCCGCACGGCACGGGTCGAAACCGGCCCTGCCCTGTCGCTGCCGTCATGCGCCGAAGCATGGATGCCGTGGCCGATGCTCTTGGCCATCATGGCATGGTAGGCGGGGTGGAACTCGACCAGGTCCAGCCGGTTGCCCTTGCCATCCATGGTGCGCAGCTTGGGCGGGTTCTCGTTGGCGATGCGGCCGAGATCCAACGTCTCGGCCGAGCCGTAGTCCCTCCCGCAGGCGGCAAGGCTGGCGAGATCCAGCCCGGCGCGCGCCGCGGCATCGGCCAGCGGCCGGTCGGCGGTGAACAGGTCAACGTCGCCGAAGGCAGGCGACTGGTTGAAGGAGGCGTCTTCGAGCAGGCCTGAGGACATGGAACCATCCTACCTCCCCGAGCGCCGCTTGGGGAGGTGTCGGTGGTCTATGTCGACGGAGGGGCCATGAGTGCCACGGCCCGGGGTGTCCCCGGCAGAGAACTACGCCGCGGCGAACTTGCCGAACTCCCAGTCGCGTCCCGGCGCGGCTGCGAACAGGGCCTTGGTGTAGGCGTCGCGCGGCGAGCCGAAGATCTGCTCGGCCGGGCCGTACTCGACGACGCGGCCCTTGCTCATCACGGCGACGTAGTCGCAGATCTGGGCGGCGACGCGCAGATCGTGGGTGATGAACAGAACGGCAAGATTGAGCCTCTGGCGGATCTCGTCGAGCAGCTCCAGCACCTGCTTCTGCACCGACACGTCCAGCGCCGACACTGCCTCGTCGGCGATCAGCAGTTCGGGCTCCATGGCGAGCGCACGGGCGATGCAGATGCGCTGGCGCTGGCCGCCCGAGAACTGGTGCGGGAAGCGGTCCAGCGAATTGGGATCCAGCCGCACCGTCTCCATCAGCTTGCGTGCGCGCTTCATGGCCTCGTCGCGCGACAGGCCGAAATTCATCGGTCCCTCGACGATGAAGTCGCCCACGGTGATGCGCGGATTCATCGAGCGGTAGGGATCCTGGAAGACGATCTGCACGCGGCGGCGATGCGGCCTGAGCTTGCTCGCCGACATGGTCGCGATCTCGGTGTCGCCCAGGAACACCTTGCCCTCGGTCGGATCGATCAGGCGGGCGATGCAGCGCGCCACCGTCGACTTGCCGGAACCCGATTCGCCCACGATGCCCAGCGTCTCGCCGCGGCGAATGTCGAGGTCGACGTCGATCGCCGCCTTGACCACGCGCGTCTTCTGGAAAAATCCGCTGCTGCTGTAGCTCTTGCCGAGCTTCTCGGTGCGCAGCACGGTGATGCCCTCGTGGCGTGCGCCGCGATGCTGCGGATGGATCGACGGTACCGAGGAGATCAGCATCTTCGTGTAGCCCTGCTCGGGCCGTGACAGGATCTTCTCGGTGGGCCCCATCTCGACCAGCTCGCCCCAGCGCAGCACGGCGACGCGATGGCCGATCTCGGCGACCACGCCGAAATCGTGCGTGATGAACAGCACGCCGGTGCCCTGGCTCGCCTGCAGCTCGGCGACCAGCTTGAGGATCTCCGCCTGGGTGGTGACGTCGAGCGCGGTCGTCGGCTCGTCGGCGATCAGCAGCACCGGATCGAGCACCAGCGCCATGGCGATCATGATGCGCTGGCGCTGGCCGCCCGAGAGCTGATGCGGGTAGGAGGCGTAGATGCGTTCCGGCTCGGGCAGCTTCACGCGGGCCAGGATGCCCAGGATCTTGGCCCGCCGCTCGCTGGCGTCGAGCTTGGTGTGGGTGGAGAGCACCTCGTCGATCTGCTCGCCGCAGGTCATGACCGGGTTCAGGGCGGTCATCGGCTCCTGGAAGATCATCGACATGCGCGTGCAACGCAGCTCGCGCAGCCGGTCCTCGCCGGCCGTCAGCACGTTCTCGCCCTCGAGCAGGATCTCGCCCGAACTCGGCTTCAGCGCCTTGGCCAGCAGGCCCATGACGGTGAAGGCGATCACCGACTTGCCCGAGCCGGATTCGCCGACCAGGCAGACGATCTCGCCGGGATTGACCGTGAAGCTCACCTTGGCGACGGCGAACTCGCGATCACCACCCTTCGGCAGCTTGACGGACAGGTTGCGGACCTCGAGGACCGGCTTCTTCGCTTCGCTCATGATGTCACCGACACACTACTGTCGTCCCGATCGGAGCACGCACTGCGCAACGACGGGACCTTGCTTCAACTGTCGCGACCGCGCCGGGGAGAAAGGTCTCCTCGGCGACGCGTCGCTCCGCTCGGGGTATGACGCGTCGCGTCACACCTTCTTGCTCATCTTCGGATCCAGCGTGTCGCGCAGACCGTCACCCATGATGTTGATGGCAAGCACGGTGAGCGCCAGGAAGATGCCCGGATAGAAGATGTTGTGGGGGAACACGCGGAACAGCGTGCGGCCCTCGGCCATGATGTTGCCCCAGCTCGGGATCTCCGGCGGGATGCCGATGCCCAGGAAGCTGAGCGCGGCCTCGACCAGGATCGCCGAGGCGGCCAGGAAGGTGCCCTGGACGATCAGCGGCGCCACGGTGTTGGGGAGGATATGGCGGAACATCAGGATCCAGGTCGGCGTGCCGACCGAGATCGCGCCCTCGACATAAGGCTCCTCGCGCACCGACAGCACGATGGAGCGTACGAGGCGCACCACGCGCGGCACATCAGGCACCACGATGGCGAAGATCACGGTGAACAGGCCGGCGCGCCAGATCGACACCAGGGCGATGGCGAGCAATATGCCCGGGATCGCCATCAGCCCGTCCATCACGCGCATGATCAAGCCGTCGGCCCATCTTATGTAGCCCGAGATCAGGCCGACCACGACCCCGATCGCGACCGCGATGATCGCCACCGCGATGCCGACCGCCAGCGAGACGCGGGTTCCGTAGATGACGCGGCTGTAGACATCGCGGCCGAGGCTGTCGGTCCCGAACAGTGCCACGCGCTTGACGGTGGTGCCGTCGTCCAGGCGCATCGTGATCTCGGTGCCGGGCTTCTTGTTGCGCGCGGCCGGATCGATCCGGGTCGGGTCGACGGTGCCGAGGAACGGCGCCAGCGCGGCGATCGCGATCATGATGAGCAGGATCGTGCCGCCGATGATGACGTTGGGATTGCGTATCGCGACCAGCCACAGGCTGCGCCGCTTCGTCGAGGCTGCGGCGATGGAGGCGGAGTCGACGATTTCTTCGGTAGCGACGGTCAATAGCGGATCCTCGGATCGAAGAGGGTATAGCTGATGTCGATCAGCAGGTTGACCACGACATAGACCACCGAGAACATCAGGATGACGGTCTGGATGGTCGGGAAGTCGCGGCTGAGCACGGCCTCGACCGTGAGACGGCCCAGGCCGGGCAGGCCGAACACGCTCTCGGTCACCACGGCGCCGCCGATCAGGATGGCGATGCCGAGGCCGATGACGGTCAGGATGGGAACGGCCGCGTTGCGCAGGGCATGCCGCATCAGCACGACGCGGTTGGACAGACCCTTGGCGCGGGCGGTCCGGATATAGTCCTCGTTCAGAACCTCGAGCACCGAGGCGCGCGTGATGCGGGCAATGAGCGCGATGAAGCCGACCGACAGGGTGAGGGACGGCAGGATCATGCGTTCGAGGAACTGCCAGAAGTTGACGCCGATGCGCGTGTAGCCCTGGACGGGCAGCCAGCCCAGCTCGATGGCGAAGACATAGATCAGGCAGTAGCCGATGACGAAGCCCGGCACCGAGAAGCCCAGCACCGAGAAGGCCATCACCACGCGGTCCAGGATGGAGCCCTGGCGGTAGGCGGCGAGCACGCCGATCGGCACCGATACGGAGACCGCGAAGATCAGGGTGCAGAGCGCCAGCGCCAGTGTCGGCTCGATGCGCTGGGCGATCAGTTCGGCGACCGTCTTCTTGAAGAAGAAGCTCTCGCCGAAATTGCCCTGAAGCACGTTGCCGATCCAGATGGCGAACTGCGTCCAGATCGGCTCGTTGAGGCCGAGCTTCTCGCGGATGTCCGCGATCTGGTCGGAGGTTGCGTTGTCGCCGGCGATGACCGCGGCGGGATCGCCTGGCGTCAGTCGCAGCATGAGGAAGACGAACACCGCCACCACCGCGAGCACGGGGATGATGGCGATCAGACGACGGGCGATGAAATCGATCATTTTCCCTCTGCTAGTCACCCCGGGCAAAAAGAGAAACCTTCATGGATCAGATGAAGATCCCTCGTTTCGCCCGGGATGACACCAATGCCGCGCCTTTGCGCGACGCCGGTGTCACTTCTTCTCGATATTCCACATGACCGGAACAGGGGCCTTTAGCCAACCTGTCACGTTGGCGCGGGCGGCGCCGGGACCGTACCATTGACCGATCCAGCCATACTGCGCGGTCTCCAGCGCGCGATCCTGCACGGCCTTCGCCAAGGCCTTGCCCTTCTCGGGATCGGTCTCCTTGGCGTAGGCGTCCCGCAGCTTCTCCATCTCCGGATCGGTCGGCCAGCCGAACCACGCCTTGTCTCCGTTGGCGACCATGTAGGAGGTGGAAATCGGATTCAGGATATCTGCTGCCACCGAGAAGGTATGGAAGATGTTCCAGCCGCCCTGGCTCGGCGGATCCTTCTTCGTGCGGCGCGTCACCAGCGTCTGCCAGTCCATCGACTGCATGTCGACCTTGAAGCCGGCCTGCTCGAGCAGCTGCTTGGTGACCGGCGCCACGTTGGTCAGCACCGGCAGAGTGGTCGACTGCATCAGCACGATCGGCGTGCCGTCGTAGCCCGCTTCCTTGAGCAGCGCCTTGGCCTTCTCGAAGTCCGGCTTGACCAGCAGGCCGTTCGGCGCATCGAAGGCGTTGGGCGTGCCGCAGATGAAGGCGGCGGAGCATACCTTGTAATATTCCGGCTCGCCGACGGTGGCCTTGAGATAGTCCTCCTGTCGGATCGTGAGCAGCGCGGCCTGGCGGATCTTGGGATTGTCGAACGGCTTCACCAGATGGTTGAAGCGGTAGACGAACTGGTGGCCCAGCGGGTTCCAGTCCACCAGCTGCACGCTCTTTTCCTTCTTGAGGATCGGGATGAGATCATGCGGCGGCTGCTCGATCAGGTCGATCTCGCCGGTGATCAGCGCGTTCACCTGCTGTTGCGGGTCGGGCATCTCGATGATTTCGACCCGATCGACCTTGACGACCTTGCCGCCGGCCAGGCCCGAAGCGGGCTCCGAGCGCGGCTTGTACTTCGGGTTCTTGATGTAGACGTGCTTCTCGCCGGGCTTGGACTCGGCGTTGACGTAGATGAACGGGCCCGAGCCGATCTGGCTGTCGATCTGCTTGAAGGGGTCGGTCTCGGCGACCCGCTTGGGCATTATGAAAGGCACGTTGGACGACGGCTTGCCCAGGGAGTCGAGCACCAGTCCGTAGGGCTCCTTCAGCACCATCTGGAAGGTCTTGGGATTGACCGCCTTGAACTCCTTGACGAAGTCCATGAGCTTCAGGCCCATCGCGTCGCGCTTGCCCCAGCGCTGGATGGAGGCGATGCAGTCCTCCGAGGTCACCGGCTTGCCGTCGTGCCATTCGAGGCCGTCGCGCAGCGTGAAGGTCCACACCGTCTTGTCGGGCGACACCTCGTACTTGTCGACCATCTGCGGCTTCACCGCGTTGTTCTCGTCGGACGAGAACAGCGTGTCGTAGACGAAGTAACCATGGTTGCGCGTGACGTAGGCCGTCGTCCAGATCGGATCGAGGATCGTCAGGTTGCCGTTCTGGACGAACTTCAGGACCTTGCCCTGCGCCCAGGCCGGCGCCGCGGCCGCTCCCAGGGCCGTCACCGCAACGCTCATGCCGAGCGCGGCCAACGTACGTCTCATCATTGGTTTCATCGTAAGCCCCCTTGTTGGTTTCCCGCCCATTGAAGAAGACGGACCCCGGTTCCGTCTTCATCGATGGGCGTGCGGGACCCGTTCGGGTCCCGCACGCGAAAGGCTTACTTCTTCTCGATGTTCCAGAACACCGGCGCCGGGGCCACCATGTTGCCCGTGATGTTGTTGCGGCGCGCGATGGGCGAATACCACTGGCCGACGTTGATGTGCGTCGGATGGTTCACCCAGTACTTCTGCAGTTCCTCAACGATCTTCAGCTGCTTGGCCGGATCGGTCTCCTTGGCGAACTGATCGCGGTACTTCTCGATCGTGGCGTCGCACGGCCAGCCGAACATCGCCTTGTCGCAAGACGCGTTGAAGAAGCCGGCCATCACCGGGTTCAGGATGTCCGCGGCGACCCAGGAGGTGAGGAAGGCGTGCCAGCCGCCCTGGCTCGGCGGGTCCTTCTTCACGCGGCGGGCGACCAGCGTCTGCCAGTCCATCGACTGCATGTCGACCTTGAAGCCGGCACGCTCCATCTGCGCCTTCGCCACGGGGGCGAGGTTGGTCAGCACCTGCAGGTCGGTCGATTGCATGAGCACGATCGGCGTGCCGTCGTAGCCCGCCTCCTGCAACAGCTGCTTGGCCTTGGCGGCGTTGCCGTTCAGCACGTCGGCCATGCCGGCATCGGTGGCGAGCGGGGTGCCGCAGACGAACGGCGCCTTGCAGACCTTGTACCACTGCGGATCGCCGATCGTGGCCTTGAGGAAGTCCTCCTGCGCGAAGGCGACGAACACGGCGTGCTTGATCTTGTCGTTGTCGAACGGCTTGGCCGTGCTGTTGAACCGGAAGGTATACTGATTGCCGGTCGGGTTGCCGTTGAACAGGTTGATGTTCTTGTCCTTGGCGAGCAGCGGCAGCAGGTCGTGACCCGGCGCCTCGATCATGTCGATCTCGCCGTTCTGCAGCGCCGCGACCTGGGTCTGCACGTCGGGCATGGCGATCCATTCGACGCGATCGACCTTGACGACCTTGCCGCCGGCCAGGCCGGAAGCAGGCTCGCTGCGCGGCTTGTACTTGGTGTTCTTGAGATAGACGATCTTCTCGCCCGGCTTCCACTCGTCGGCCTTGAAGATGAATGGCCCCGATCCGATCACGTCCTCCAGCTTGATCTGCTGCATCGGGTCGGTTTCGGCAGTCTTCTTCGGCATCATGAAGGGCACGTTGGACGATGGCTTGCCGAGCGACTGCAGCACCAGGCCGTAGGGCTCCTTCATCTTCATCTTGAAGGTCTTGGCGTCCACGACCTCGAGGCCTGCGACCGAGCCCATCATCTTCTGGCCCATCGAATCGCGGGCAGCCCAGCGCTTGATAGAGGCGACGCAGTCCTCGGCCGTGACGGGCTTGCCGTCATGCCATTCCAATCCGTCACGCAGCGTGAACGTCCAGGTGAGCTGATCGGACGACACGTCGTATTTGTCGACCATCTGGGGCTTCACCTCGAACTTTTCGTTCATGGCGAAAAGCGTGTCCCAGACCATATAACCGTGATTGCGTTGAATGTAGGCGGTCGTCCAGATCGGATCGAGGATCTTGACGTCCGAATGCATCACAACCTTGAGCGTTTGTGCGCTTGCAGGCGCGATCCCCATCATCGCTGCCGCGCTTGCGGCAGCCACGAGGGTCGCGACTGTCTTTTTTAAATGAAACATGAGCTGCAGTCTCCCAATGACGCGGTTCTTCTCAGCAAGAATCGAGCCGCTGTCCGACAGTAGCAGCGGACGACCCCCCTCTGACAAGACGATTCAGTTTGCGTGCCAGTTGGTCAACGCGGTCGATTGATTGCTTTTTCGAGCAGCTCGATGACGCCTTCCGACGCCGCCGTTGCGACAATATCGCCGAATCCGGCCCACGAACCCTTGGTTGCCGCCAGCGGCACCGGATTGGCCTGCTCGAGGTCGCCGACATTCTTGCCGGTGGGATCCTTGAGGATCCACTTGATGACGAGCTGCCCGGTGCGATCGTCGATCGGCGTCAGCGTCACCGCACCGACCACCGTGAAGACGTCGTCGGCCGTCGCATCGACGATCACGATCTTGCTCGAGCCCAGGGCGCGGCGCATGCCCGAGTAAAGTTGTCGGTTACCGTCCGAGGGCGCGCCGGTCACCGGTGCCACCATCACCTTGACCTGCGGTTCCTTGGGCTGCGCGGGCGCCGCCTGGGGGGGCGGCGATGCCGAGGCGGTCGACGAGGTCAGGGCCGCCGTGACCTCTGGCGGCGGTTCGGGCGGTATCGACATGCCGGCGGCGACCTGTCCCGGCGAACGTGCCTGGAAGGTCGGCGGCTTGCCGATCAGCGTGGCGACGCGCGGCGCCGCCTGCTGGGCGATGCGCGAGACCAGCCGCTCGCTCGCCTCGCCATAATCCTCGGGTCGCGCCCGCGTCCGGCTGGTCTGCGCTTCCTGTGTCTTCGGCGCGCCTTCGACACGCCAGTCGATCTGGATCTCGATGCCGACCTCGGCGTCGCGCGTGCTCATGACGCCACCCACCTGGATCGGCGCATCGGCCGGCTGCACCGTGGCCAGGATGCCATAGGACTGCAGCTCCATCGCGAGCGCGGCAGCGACGCGCTGCCCCATCTCCGGCGGCATGTTGCGCGGCGCGCCGATGGCGAGCTCCACCTTGTCGCGCAGCTGGCGCCGGTTGCTGGCGCTGGAGTGATCGGCTTCGAACGGCCGCGGGGTGGGACCGCATGCTGCGAGCAGCGCCAGGGCCGACGCGAGCGCGATCGCGTGCCTCACAGCATGGCGCATGTCGCGATCACTCCGAGGAGGCAGAGGAAGACGAGGATGATGAGATAGGGCACGTCATCCCCGCAACGTGATCGCCGAAAGGCCCCGGCCGTAGTCGCGCACGCCGGCCAGGGTGTTGCGCCGGTAGCTGAAGAAGTCATCACGCTGCGCGAGCGTGTCGTGACCGGTGGCGCCCGCTGCCACGCCGGCCAGCGACAGGCGGCGCATCAGGTAGCCGGCGAGGTCGAACAGGAAGTGGCCAGCGCGCGTGGCGGGACGGAAGAACGACTCGTTCGCCGCTTCCTGATTCAGGAAGGGTGCAGGAAATTCGGGCCCGACCTCGTAGGAATCGCGGCCGATGCAGGGACCGATCGCGGCACGCACACGCTCGCGGCGGGCGCCAAGGCGTTCCATCGCCGCGATCGTGGTGTCGACGACGCCGCCCAGCGCACCCTTCCATCCGGCATGCGCCGCACCGATCACGCCGGCCGTGCCGTCGGCGAACAGCACTGGTGCGCAGTCGGCCGCCAGCACGCCCAGCACGACGCCCGGCCGGTCGGT
>QFCS01001221.1_pt1 | contig 21698 bp, 22 predicted proteins | sample 3576561 | NCBI WGS metagenome assembly QFCS01 | reverse complement strand
CCTGCAGGTGCGGCAGCGCCCGCAGCGCGACCTCCACCGCGTCGGCGATCGCCTCCTCGTCTCGGCTCACCGACTCGATGTCGACGAGCTGGCGGGTCAGGGTCACCACGTCGGCGGACAGGTCGAGAGAGGGCACGGCCCTAGTCAACCAGCCGCCTGCACGCCCCCGTGCCGGGACCGTGCAGGCGACTCAGATGCGTGGGTCGGCGGCCTCAGGCCAGCGCCAGGCCGATCGTCGCCCGGTCGCCGTCGCCGACCACGACCTCGCTCGCACCCGGCGCCGACTCCCCCACGACGTACGACGTGGCGAGGGTCTCGCCCGCGATCAGCGCCTCGTGGGCGCGAGCCGCGGACAGCACCGCGGCCGAGCCTCCGATCACCAGCTCGATGCGGTCGGTGACCTGCAGGTCGGCGTCGCGGCGCGCCTGCTGGACGGCCCGGACGAGGTCGCGGGCCACCCCCTCCTCGGCCAGCTCCTCGGTGACCACGGTGTCCAGCACGACGAACCCGCCGCCCGGGAGCATCCCGGTCGCCGAGCCCTCGGCCGCCGCACCGACGACGGTCTCGAGCGCGTACTCGCCCTCGACCAGGGCCAGCCCGCCGGAGGTCACCGAGCCGTCGGCGGCGACCGACCAGTCACCCGACTTCGAGCCCTTGATGGCCGCCTGCACATCCCTGCCCAGCCGCGGGCCGGCAGCACGGGCGTTGACGTTCAGCCGCTGCTCCACGCCGTACCCGGCCGCCTCCTCGGAGTCGGCGGCCACCAGGCGCACCTGCTTCACGTTGAGCTCGTCGGCGACGATGCCGGCGAACGGCTCCAATGCGGCGGGATCGTCGACGACCACGGTCAGCGTCGCCAGGGGCAGCCGGTTGCGGAGCTTCGCGGCCTTGCGCAGCGCCGACGTCGACGAGCAGACCTCGCGGACCTGGTCCATCGCGGCCACCAGCGTGGCGTCGGCGGGCAGCACGGACACGTCCGGCCAGTCGGCCAGGTGGACCGAGCGGCCTCCGGTCAGCCCGCGCCAGATCTCCTCGGTCGTCAGCGGCAGCAGCGGCGCCACCGCGCGGCACACGATGTCGAGGACCGCCGCCAGCGTCTCGAACGCCTCCGGCTTGCCCTCCCAGAAACGCTCACGCGAGCGGCGCACGTACCAGTTGGTCAACACGTCGAGGAAGGCCCGCGTGGTCTCGCACGCGTCGGCGATCGCGTACGCGTCGAGCTCGCCGGTGAGCTTCTCGACGTACTGACGGGTCTTGGCCAGCAGGTAGCGATCGAGCGGGTCGGTGCTGTCGGTGCGGCCCTGCGCGTCGTACTGCTCGGCGTTGGCGTAGAGCGCGAGGAAGTACCAGGTGTTCCACAGCGGGATCATCACCTGGCGCACGGCGTCGCGGATGCCCTGCTCGGTGACGACGAGGTTGCCGCCGCGCAGGATCGGGCTGGCCATGAGGAACCAGCGCATCGCGTCGGCACCGTCGCGCTCGAAGACCTCCGCCACGTCGGGGTAGTTGCGCAGTGACTTCGACATCTTGTTGCCGTCGGAGCCGAGCACGATCCCGTGGCTGATGCACGAGGAGAAGGCCGGCTTGTCGAAGAGCGCGGTCGCCAGGATGTGCAGCGTGTAGAACCAGCCGCGGGTCTGGCCGATGTACTCGACGATGAAGTCCGCGGGGAAGTGCTGCTCGAACCACTCCGCGTTCTCGAACGGGTAGTGGACCTGGCCGAAGCTCATCGAGCCGGAGTCGAACCAGACGTCGAGCACGTCGGTGACGCGCCGCATCGTCGAGGCACCGGTCGGGTCGTCCGGGTTCGGGCGGGTGAGCTCGTCGACCCACGGGCGGTGCAGGTCGCGCTCGCCGTCGGCATTGAGCGGCAGCCGGCCGAAGTCCCGCTCGATCTCCTCGAACGAGCCGTAGACGTCGATGCGCGGGTACTCCTCGCTGTCCGACTTCCACACCGGCACCGGCGAGCCCCAGAAGCGGTTGCGGGTGATCGACCAGTCGCGGGCGTTGTCGACCCACTTGCCGAACTGGCCGTCCTTGATGTGCTCGGGCACCCAGCGGATGCCCGAGCCATCGAACCCGGTGTTGAGCTCGGCCATCCGCTGCTTGATCGCGGTGACCTCGACGAACCAGCTGCTGACCCCCTTGTAGATCAGGGGCTCGCGGCAGCGCCAGCAGTGCGGGTAGGAGTGGTCGTAGGTCTCCCGGCGCAGCAGCACCGTGCCCGGCGTCACGGACCCGCCCGTGGACTTGAGATCGTCGATGATCTGCAGGTTCGCGTCGAAGACCAGCATCCCGGCGTACTCCGCGACGGGGTGGGTGAAGCGGCCGTCCTTGCCGACCGGCATGACCGGCTCGATGCCCTCGCGGTCGGTCACCTCCTTGTCGACCTCACCGAAGGCACCGGCGCTGTGCACCAGCCCGGTTCCGTCGGTCGTCGTGACGGCCTCGTCGGCGGCCACGACGCGGAAGGCGTTGGCCTGGCCGGCGAAGTAGGAGAACGGCGGCGTGTAGGTGAGGCCGAGCAGGTCGGCACCCTTGCCTCGCCACACGAGGGCCGGCTCGTCGCCGAGCTCGCGCGCGTACGCCGCCAGGCGGGCCTCGGCGAGGACGAACCGCACGCCGTCCCGCTCCACGGCGACATAGTCGATGTCCGAGCCCACCATGACGGCGAGATTGCTCGGCAGGGTCCACGGGGTCGTGGTCCAGACCAGCAGCTTCGCGCCCTCGAGCTCGCCCACCCGCTCGTCGGCACCGCTGATCGAGAAGCCGACGGTGACCGCCGGGTCCTGACGCATCTTGTAGACGTCGTCGTCCATCCGCAGCTCGTGGTTGGACAGCGGCGTCTCGTCGTTCCAGCAGTAGGGCAGGACGCGGAAGCCCTCGTAGACCAGGCCCTTGTCGTGCAGGCTCTTGAACGCCCACAGCACCGACTCCATGAACTCCGGGTTCATGGTCTTGTAGTCGTTGTCGAAGTCGACCCAGCGGGCCTGGCGGGTGACGTACTCGCGCCACTCGCCGGTGTACTTCAGCACCGACGCCCGGCACGCGTCGTTGAACTTGTCGATGCCCATCTCGACGATCTCGTCGGTGGTCTTGATGCCGTTGAGACGCATCGCCTCGAGCTCGGCCGGCAGGCCGTGGGTGTCCCACCCGAACCGGCGCTCGACGCGCTTGCCGCGCATCGTCTGGTAGCGCGGCACGATGTCCTTGACGTAGCCCGTCAGCAGGTGGCCGTAGTGCGGCAGGCCGTTGGCGAAGGGCGGGCCGTCGTAGAAGACGAACTCGTTCTCGCCGTCGGCGCCGGGGGCACGCTGCTCCACCGAGGCGCGGAAGGTGTCGTCCTCGGCCCAGTAGGCCAAGACGCCCTCCTCGATGCGCGGGAAGCGCGGCGAGCTCGGGACGGCACCCTGGCCGGCGGTCGGGTCGGTGGTGACCTTCGGATAGGTCATCGGGCTTCGGTCTCCTGGGTTCGTCTGCATCTGCGGTCTGTGCCGCAGGGACGATCCTTCGGACCGCGGTACCACCCTGCTTGCCCCACGCGGGGCCTCTCGTTCACGGCTGTGACGGGCCTGCCCGCCGGGTTCTACTGAGGCCGCGACGCCTGTCGTGACCCGTTCTTCCCGGAGCTCGCCGCTGATGACGGCTCGATCGCTTCTGCCCCCAGCGTACGGCGCGCCGTGCCCGGAGCGGAAACCGGAATGTGCCTACGGTGTCGCCATGACCGGTGAGCTGGCGAACTACCGCGACTATCTCGGGCAGTACCGCGAGGCCCTGGCCCGCAAGTGCGCCGGCCTGACCCCCGAGGAGCTGGCGACGCGCGCGGTGCCGCCCAGCCGCCTCAGCCTCCTCGGGATGGTGCGCCACCTCGCCCGCGTCGAGCACTTCTGGTTCGAGCGCGCCCTCGTCGAGGTCGACGGCCCGCGCATCTACGACGACGGCGACGCCGGCTTCGAACAGGTCGACGGCACCCAGGCGGAGGTCGACGCCGCCTTCGCCGCGTGGCGCGGGCAGATCGCGGTCTCCGACGCCTGGCTGGACGCCACCGACGACACCCGCCTCGGCGACGTCGTCACCTTCCGCCAGGGCACCGAGAGCGCCAGCGTCCGCGACATCCTCGTCCACATGATCGAGGAGTACGCCCGTCACTGCGGGCACGCCGACCTCGTGCGCGAGTGCGTCGACGGCGTCACCGGGGAGTGAGCACCGCCACGCCCGTCGCCGGTCGCCGCCGACGGCGCGGCTCCGGCACCATGGTCCGGTGAGCTACCTCCTCGACGACGCCATCGCCTCCGAACGCACCGGAGAGGGCGCCCACCGGGTCCGGCTCACCGCCGACTGGAACACCGCCAACGGCACCCCCAACGGCGGGTACGTCCTCGCCCTGCTCCTGCACGCCGTGCTCCAGGAGTCGAAGCACCCCGACGCGCTGAGCATCTCCATCACCTACTTCCGCCCCGCCGTCGCCGGCGAGGCCGACATCGCGGTCCGCGAGGTGCGGGCCGGACGCCGTGTGTCGACGTACGACGCCGTGCTGGTGCAGGACGGCAAGGAGATCGCGCACTCCGTGGTGAGCACCCACGACTGGGACGCCGCCGGCACCTTCGAGCACGTCCCCCACACCGCGCCCGACGTGCCGCGCCCCGAGGACTGCGAGGACGTCAGCGCCCTCGTGCCCGGCGGGATGGTGCCGATCCTGGACCGCTACGCCTACCGGGCGCCGGCCGTGCCCGGCTGGCTCAAGGGCGAGCCGTCCGGCGTCACCGAGTCGGTCTGCTGGATCCGCGCCGCCGACGAGCGGCCGGTCGACGCGGTCCTCGCCGCCGCCATGACCGACGCCTTCCCGCCCGTCACCGCCGAGATCGGCCACCTCGCCTCGGCCACCATCCAGCTCACCGTGCACCTGCGCCGCCGCCCCTCGACCACCTGGGCGCTCGGCCACGTCGTCACCCGGCACGTCGTCGCCGGCTACCACGACGAGGACGTCGAGCTGTGGGACGAGGAGGGTCGCCTCGTCGCCCAGAGCCGGCAGCTGGCGATCCTCGCCAACGGCTGACCTCACCGGCCCGCGACGCCTCAGCGCTCGACGACGCTCACCGTGGTGCCGCCGTCGAGCGTGGGCGTGCTGAACACGACGGCGCCACCGCGCTCGAGCGTGAAGTCCGTGCGCGGATCGTTCAGGTCGACGCCGCCGCCCTCGCCCTCACCCGACATCGGCTCACTCGTCGCGAGCTCCACCTCGCCGTCACCGACGCGGGCGAGCGTCACGACGAGCTCCTCCGCGCCCACCACCGCGACCGTGAAGCTCTCGCCCTCGGCGAGCTCGTGGGTCGCGACCTCAGGATCCGGCTGCTCCCGCGACCACCCCGTCCAGTCCTGGACCGTCACCTCCAGCCGCACCGCCCCCATACCGCCGCCGCCCGGATCCGAGCCGCACGCGGTCAGGAGGGCCGCGGCGATCGCGAGGGTCGCCGGAAGCAGGAGCGAGGAACGCAGCCGAGACGTCATGTCCGTCCGACGACGCCGATGCCCCGCCGGTTCCCGCGGCCCCTAGAATCTGCTCACGTGACTGCCGCTTGGGGCTTCGGCCTGACCACCTACACCGCCGACCAGACCGTCCTCGACTCCTGGTTCCCCGCCCCCACGCTGGGCGCAGCACCCGAGGACGCGACCGCCCCGTCGGAGCTCACCGCACTCGAGGGCGCCGACGACGTCCGCGGGGTCACCCGCAAGGTCGAGCTCGTCGTCATCGACGACCTCGCCGCCGCGCCCGCCGACACCCTCGACGTGTGGCTGCGCCTCCACCTGCTCTCGCACCGGCTCGTCGCCCCCCACGGGCAGAGCATGGACGGCGTCTTCGGGCTCCTCACCAACGTGGTGTGGACCTCCGCCGGCCCCTGCGCCATCGACGGATTCGAGCTCACCCGCGCCCGCCTGCAGGCCGCCGGCCAGCACGTCACCGTGTACGGCGTCGACAAGTTCCCGCGGCTCGTCGACTACGTCGTCCCCGCCGGCGTCCGCATCGCCGACGCCGACCGGGTCCGCCTCGGCGCCCACCTCGCCTCCGGCACGACCGTCATGCACGAGGGCTTCGTGAACTTCAACGCCGGCACCCTCGGCGCCTCCATGGTCGAAGGCCGCATCTCCGCCGGAGTCGTCGTCGGCGACGGCTCCGACGTCGGCGGCGGCGCCTCGATCATGGGCACCCTGTCCGGCGGCGGCAAGGAGGTCATCTCCGTCGGCGAGCGCTGCCTCCTCGGCGCCAACGCCGGCATCGGCATCTCCCTCGGCGACGACTGCGTCGTCGAAGCCGGCTGCTACGTCACCGCCGGCACCAAGGTCACCGTCCTCGAGCCCGGCCACGACCCCCGCGTCGTCAAGGCGGGTGAGCTCTCCGGCGCCAGCAACGTGCTCTTCCGCCGCAACTCCGTCTCCGGCGCCGTCGAAGCCGTGCCGTGGAAGGGCGAGGGCATCGCCCTGAACGCGGACCTGCACGCCAACTGAGGCCCGCCGGGCGTCGTACGGGAGCGGTGGCGAGGCGCGTGCCGCACGCCCGGCTCGCCCGACTTGTCCGACTCGGAACACTGGAGCCGTGAAGAGGAGCGCAACGACGATCGTCGTCGGCATCGCCGGCATCGCGACCGTCGTCGGCGTGGGGATCGCCGTACTCCGGGTCACCGACGAGCTCGTCGGGGGCCCGAGCGGCGACTGCACCGTGACCGTCGCCGACCACACCGTCGAGGTGAGCGGCGAGCAGGCCGAGAACGCCGCGCTGATCTCGGCGATCGCCGTACGGCGCGGCCTTCCGGCTCGTGCGGTGTCGATCGCGCTCGCGACGGCGTACCAGGAGTCGAAGCTGGTCAACATCGACTACGGCGACCGCGACTCACTCGGGCTGTTCCAGCAGCGACCCTCCCAGGGCTGGGGGACGCGAGCGGAGATCCTCGACCCCGTCTACTCCACCAACGCCTTCTACGACGCGCTCGTGAAGGTCGACGGCTACGAGGAGATGGAGATCACCGTGGCGGCCCAGGAGGTGCAGCGGTCGGCGTTCCCCGACGCCTACGCCGACCACGAGGAGGACGGCCGCGCCCTGGCCTCGGCACTCACCGGGAACTCCCCCGCGACCTTCAGCTGCGACCTCGAGGGAGGCGCCCCGTCGGCGGACGTCGAGCTGACCGCTTCGGGGCTGACGCCGCGCGCCGACGCCGCACGCAAGGCACTGCTGGAGCGCTTCGGCCGGCTCTCCCTCGGCGGCTTCGAGCCCGACGGCGTGAGCACCGGCCACATGGAGGGCTCCGCCCACTACGACGGCCGCGCCATCGACGTGTTCGTACGGCCGGTCAACGAGGCCAACCGGACCCGGGGCTGGGCGATCGCGCACTGGGCGGTCGCCAACGCCGCGCGCCTGCAGATCCGCACCGTCATTTTCGACGACCGGATCTGGACCGCCGGCCGTGACGGCTGGCGCGACTACGACGTGCCGTCGTCGTCCTCCGGCGACCGCGCCATCCTCGAGCACCGCGACCACGTCCACATCGACGTCTTCCGCTGACCGGACTCACCCGGCTCGCCCGCCGCCCACCTTTTCTCGCCGAGTGGGGGATTTCCGACCGCCGAAACGGGGATTTCCGACTGCCGAGATGCGTCGCTGGCATCTCGGCAGTCGGAAATCCCCCACTGGGCGGTCGGGAATCCCCCACTGGGCGGTCGGGAATCCCCCACTGGGCGGTCGGGAATCCCCCACTCGGCGGGAGGGGTCAGGTGCCGAGGGCGGCGAGGCGGGCGACCGCGGCGTCGATGCGCTCGTCGGTGGCGGTGAGGGCGATCCGGACGTGACGGGCGCCGGCCGGGCCGTAGAAGGCGCCGGGGGCGACGAGGATGCCGTGCGCGGCGAGCTCGGCGACGAGCTCCCACGCATCGGGGCCGTCCGGCCCCTTGGTCGTCCACAGGTACAGCGAGGCCTCGGAGTGCTCGATCGTGTAGCCCGCGCCCTCGAGGGCGGCCCGCAGCCGCTCGCGGCGGCGACGGTAGCGCTCACGCTGCTCCGTGACGTGCGCCTCGTCCCCCAGGACGGCCGCCATCGCGTGCTGCTGCGGAGCGGGCATCATCATCCCGAGGTTCTTGCGGACGGCGAGAAGCTCGGCGATCACGCCGCGGTCGCCGGCCACGAACCCGCAGCGGTAGCCGGCGAGGTTCGAGCGCTTGGACAGCGAGTGCACCACCAGGATGCCGTCGGCCGAGCCGCCGCAGACATCGGGATGCAGGACCGAGTACGCCTCGCCCTCCCAGACGCAGTCGAGGTAGCACTCGTCGGAGACGAGCAGCACCCCGCGCTCACGGCACCAGTCCACGACCTTCTTCAGGTGCTCCGGCGGCAGCACCCGCCCGCTGGGGTTCGACGGAGAGTTGATCCACAGCAGCGCCGGAGTCTCCGGACCGAACGCCGTCAGCGCGTCGGTGGCGACGGCCGTGGCGCCGACCAGCGCCGCGCCGACCTCGTAGGTCGGGTAGGCCAGCTCCGGGTAGCCGACGAGGTCGCCCTCCCCCAGCCCCAGGTACGACGGAAGGCTGGCGATGAACTCCTTGGAGCCCACCAGCGGCAGCACCTGGTCCAGGCCGAGCTCGATCGTGCCGTGGGTGCCGGCGAGCCAGTCGACGACCGCCCGGCGCACCTCGGGCACACCGATGGTGACCGGGTAGCCGGGCGCGTCGGCGGCCGCCGCGAGGGCGGCACGCGCCACGTCGGGGGTGGGGTCGACCGGCGTACCGATCGACAGGTCCACGATCCCGTCGGGGTGGGCGCGCGCCGTCTCGGCGTGCTGGGTCAGGTTGTCCCAGGGGAAGTCGGGCAGCCGACCCGAGACCGGGGTCGAGAGCCGTCGTGCGCGCATCTCCACCACGGTCGCGTCGGGGCTCAGTGGTCCTGGTTCTGCGGCTCGAGGCCGGCCACGAACGCGGCGTCCTTGTCGATCTCACCCATCTTGGCGGCGCCGCCGGGCGAGCCGAGGTCGTCGAAGAACTTGACGTTGGCGTCGTAGTAGTCCTTCCACTCCTCCGGGACGTCGTCCTCGTAGAAGATCGCCTCGACCGGGCAGACGGGCTCGCAGGCACCGCAGTCGACGCACTCGTCGGGGTGGATGTAGAGCATCCGCTTGCCCTCGTAGATGCAGTCGACGGGACACTCGTCCACGCACGCGCGGTCCTTGACGTCGACGCACGGCTGCGAGATGACGTAGGTCATCGGTTCCTCCTGGACCTGAGACAAGGTCGGCAAACGATAAGCACGAATATGTTTCGTGTCGGGCTCAGCCTAGTATCCCCCGCGTGCCAGACGCGCGCGGACCCCACGATTCGGGACAGCATCTTCTCGGCCCGCATGTGGTGGGCAGCCGCGTCGTCGTACGCCGGGTGCTGCGCGGGATGACCGGTCCCAGCGGCGGCCCGGCCCTCACCGACGTCCTCGGCGTCTGCGTGGCCTGGGAGGCCGACACCTGTGTGATCCAGCCGGAGAGCGGCGCGGCGGTCACGATCGCCCTGCGCGACGTGGTCTCCGGCAAGCCGGTCCCGCCGCGCCCCTCGGCGCGGCACCGGGTGAGCACCCGCGACGCGGAGGCCCGGACGGCGAGCCTGTGGGCCGGCATCGAGCGGGAGTCGCTCGGCGCCTGGCAGCTCCGCCACGATCCGGCACCCGTGGGGCGTCCGCGCAAGCGCGCCAACTCGTGCCTGGCGATCGGCGAGCCGGGGGTGCCGGTCGCTGAGGCGCTCGATGCGGTCGTGGCCTTCTACGCCGCGCGCGGACGGGACCCGCTGGTGCAGATCGAGGCCGGCTCGCAGGTCGAGGATGCCTTGGTCGCGGCCGGATGGGTCGCGCTGACCGTCGGCGAGACGGAGATGCGGATCGCGTCGGTCTCGCGGGTCCGGCGCTCGCTGCCGCGCTCCGCGCACCCCGTCGAGCTGACGGTCGCCGACACCCGAGCGGTCGCGTCGGCCGGCACCGGGTGCGACCCGGTCGCCGAGGGCAGCGCCGCCGTCGACGGCGACTGGCTGGGCCTGCACGGCCTCGCCGTCGACCCCGGCCATCGCCGGCGCGGGCTCGCCAGCGCGGTCGTCGGCGAGCTCCTCGACTGGGGCGCCGAGCGCGGCGCCCTGACTGCCTGGCTGCACGTCGAGACCGACAACCCCGCCGGTACGGCGTTCTGGGCGGCGCTCGGGTTCGAGCACCACCACACCTGCCGCTACTACGCCCCGCCGAGCGCGGCGAGCGCGTCGCCCGTGAGCCGGTAGGTCGTCCACTCCTGCATCGGCCGGGCGCCGAGAGCCTCGTAGAACGCGATCGACGGCTCGTTCCAGTCCAGCACCGCCCACTCCACCCGCTGGTAGCCGCGAGCGACGGCGATGCGGGCCAGTGAGGCCAGCAGCGCGCGGCCCAGGCCGCTCCCCCGCTGCTCGGGCTCGACGAACAGGTCCTCGAGGTAGATCCCCGGCACGCCGGTCCACGTCGAGTAGGTGCGGAACCACAGCGCCATGCCGACGACGCGACCCGCCGTCTCCGCGACGAGCACGCGGGCGGCGGCGTCAGGACCGAACACCCAGCGCCGCAGGTCCTCCTCCGTCGTCGCGACGGCGTCGGGCTCGCGCTCGTAGTCGGCCAGCGCCCGGATCAGCCGCAGGATGTCGGGCACGTCGCCCGGCACCGCCTCCCGTACGCCGTCGGGCAGTGCCGTCTCCGGCAGTGCCGTCGCCGGGGGTGCCGGCTCAGCCACGGGCGAGGAACATCAGCAGGTCGTGGCGGGTGAGCACCCCGACCGGCTTGCCGTCCTCGTGCACCAGCACCGCGTCGGCGGACTCCAGCATCGGCACCGCGTCGGTGGCGTCCTCGGTCGAGCCGATCGTCGGCAGCGGCGCGGACATGTGCTGCTCGACCGGGTCGGTGAGCCGCGCCTGGCCGGTGAACAGCGCGTCCAGCAGAGCCCGCTCGGAGACGGAGCCGGCGACCTCGGCGGCCACGATCGGCGGCTCGGCGCGCACGACGGGCATCTGGGAGACGCCGTACTCCTGCAGGATGGTCACGGCCTCCGCGATCGTCTCGTTGGGGTGGGTGTGCACGAGGGCCGGCAGTCCGCCGGACTTGGTGCGCAGCACCTCGCCGATGCTCTGCGCGGGGCGCGGCTGCCCGGTGCTGAAGCCGTACTGGGCCAGCCAGTCGTCGTTGAAGACCTTGCTGAGGTAGCCGCGGCCCGAGTCGGGCAGCAGCACGACGATCACGGCGTCGTTCTGCCCGGCCTCGGCGAGCTCCTGGGCGAGCTGGCGCGCGGCGTAGGCGGCCATGCCGGAGGAGCCGCCCACCAGCAGCGCCTCCTCGCGGGCCAGGCGCCGGGTGAAGGCGAAGGAGTCGGCGTCGGAGACCTCGATGATCCGGTCGGCGACGCCGCGGTCGTAGGTCTCGGGCCAGAAGTCCTCGCCGACGCCCTCGACGAGGTAGGGGCGGCCGGTGCCGCCGGAGTAGACCGAACCGGCGGGGTCGGCGCCGACGACCTGGACGTCGGGCCTCTGCTCCTTCAGGTACCGGCCGATCCCGGAGATGGTGCCGCCGGTGCCGACACCCGCGACGAAGTGCGTGATCCGCCCCTCGGTCTGACGCCACAGCTCGGGGCCGGTCTCCTCGTAGTGCGAGCGCGGGTTGTGCGGGTTGGAGTACTGGTCCGGCTTCCAGGCGCCCGGCTGGCTCGCGAGCCGGTCGGAGACGTTGTAGTAGGAGTCGGGATGCTCGGGTGCGACGGCCGTGGGGCACACGACCACCTCGGCGCCGTAGGCCTTGAGGACGTTGCGCTTGTCCTCGCTGACCTTGTCGGGGCACACGAAGATGCAGTGATAGCCCTTCTGCTGGGCCACCATCGCGAGGCCGACCCCGGTGTTGCCGGAGGTGGGCTCGACGATCGTGCCGCCGGGCTGGAGGGCGCCGGACTCCTCGGCGGCCTCGATCATCCGGGTGGCGATGCGGTCCTTCACGGACCCGCCGGGGTTGAGGTACTCCACCTTGGCCAGCACCAACGGTCCGTCGGCGGGCAGGTCGAGGGAACGGTTGAGCCGGACCAGCGGGGTGTTGCCGATCAGCTCCAGCAGGGACTCGACGTACTCCATGTGCCCACCGTATCGGTGTCTCCGTAGCATGAGCGCGTGAGCAAAGCGTCCGCCGCCCGGAAGCTGGCCGCCGCTGCCCTGTACGGCGGCGGCGGGCTCTCCGCGCTCGGCGCGGGGCTGTACGGCGTCCTGACCGCCGAGGCCAAGCTGGCCCGCAAGACGATCGGTCCGGCGCGCGAGGAGCCGCCGCCGGACGCGAGCGGCTGGTACGGCCGCGGGCGGCCGGGACCGGCGATCAAGATCGCGCTCCTGGGCGACTCGAGCGCGGCCGGGTACGGCGCGGAGCGGGTCGAGGACACGCCCGGCGCGCTGGTCGCCAGCGCGGTGGCCGAGCACGCCGGGCGCCGCGTGTACCTGAAGGAGGTGTGCGTGGTCGGGGCGAAGTCCTCGGACCTCGCCGCCCAGGTGGACCGCGCGCAGCTGGGCGAGCCGGACGTCGCGGTGATCCTCATCGGCGGCAACGACGTCACCCACACGATGCGTCCCTCGCAGTCGGTGCGGTACCTGTCGGAGTCGGTGCGCCGGCTGATGGCGGGCGGCACCAAGGTGGTGGTCGGCACCTGCCCGGACCTGGGCACCGTGCAGCCGATCGCGCCGCCGCTGCGCCAGGTCGCCCGCGCCTGGTCGCGCCGGCTGGCGGCCGCGCAGACGATCGCCGTCATCGAGGAGGGTGGCCGGACCGTCTCCCTCGGCGACGTGCTGGGCCCCGAGTTCGCCGCGGCCCCCGCGCTGCTCTTCGGCCCCGACCAGTTCCACCCGTCGGTGCAGGGCTATCGCGCGCTGGCCGGTGTCCTGGTGCCGTCGGTGCTGGCGGCGTTGTCGCAGCAGCCCGACGAGGAGGCCGTGCTGGAGGCCTTCCGCGGCGAGGGCGTCCTGCCGGTCACCCGGGCGGCCATCCAGGCCGTCAACGAGCCCGGCACCGAGCTGGACGGCACCGAGATCGGCGGGCGTCGTGCCGGCGTGCGCGGCCTGTGGGTCGAGCTGCGTCACCGCCGCAGCCGTCGTCACGTCCCCGGCGAGGCGCCCGACGAGCACGAGGGCTCCCACCCCGCCCCCGCCGACGGCGTCGATGCCTCCGAGGAGCCCGGCGACCCGGTCGGCACGGCCGGCTGACACCTCAGCCCGCATGCACGTACGACGAAGGCCCCGGCCCCACCGAAGTGGGACCGGGGCCGTTCGCCTGTCGTCGTGCCGCCGGCCGGCAGCGTGTCGGGAGGCGCCCCGGGCAGCTTGCTGCCCGCCCGGCGCCGAAGACACGCTCGGCCAGAACGGTCAGTCCTGCTGGAGGATCGCGAGGATCCGGAGCAGGTTGGTGTAGATCCACACGAGGCTGACGAGCAGGCCGAAGGACGCACGCCAGGACTCGCGCTCGGGCAGGCCGTTGCGCACGCCCTGCTCGACGAAGTCGAAGTCGAGGATCAGCATGAACACACCGAGGACGAGGCCGGCGACGGAGAACAGCAGGCCGACGGCGCCGAGCTCGAACAGGCCGAGACCGGAGGTGAAGAAGCCGAGGACCACCTCGAGCAGGCTCAGCGCGACCATGCCGAACATGGCGGCGATGACGAAGGTGCGGAACTTGTTGCCGACCTGGATGTTGAAGAACTTGTACGCGGCCAGGGTGCCGGCGAACGCGGCGAAAGTGCCGAGGACCGCCTGGATGACGATGCCACCGCCGAAGGCCATGTCGAACGACTTGCTGAGCGCGCCGAGCGCCACGCCTTCTGCCGCCGCGAACGCCAGCACGAGGGCGGGCGACACGTTGCGCTTGAAGGAGTTGACCAGCGAGAGCACGAATGCGAGGCCGGCGCCGATCATGGCGGCGGCGTACAGCGGGCCGAGGCTCTGGTTGGCCGCGACCTCGTCGAGGCCGGGGGTCAGGATCCAGGTGGCGGCCGCGACGAGGAACACGACGCCGAGGGTGATGCCGGTGGACATGACGACCGAGTCGATCGTCATCCGCCGCTGGGCCGTGGGGGCCTCGGGTGCGGGGTAGCCGGGCTGGGCGTAGCCGTCGTACTGCGGCTGCCCGAAGCCCTGGTACGCCGCGGCACCGGACCGGTTGAACTCCTCGGAGCGCCGGAATACGGGGTTGTTGCTCTGCATGGTCTCCTCCGCAGGCTTGTGAGTCTGCCGGGCGGCCACGGTGGCCGCCCTCCACCTACAGTCTAGGTGGCTCGATGCTGAGGAAACGCGCGGGAGTTGCCAAAGGTTCCCGCGGGCGTCCCCGGTTTCGCGTCCGTCAGCGTCCGTTCTCAGCGCGCGGTGATCGCGACACCCACCTCCTGGCCGGCGACGGTGGGCCGCACGAGGATCCGGCCGTCGTCGCCGGGCTGCCAGGTGCCGCCGGTGACGACGACGTCGTACCCGTCGGGGTAGTGCAGCGGGCTGACGAAGATCTCGGTGGGCGCGTCGATCGCGTGGGACCGGTAGCGGTAGGAGAAGGCGCCGGTGCCGGCGTCGAAGTCCATCGCCAGCGGCGTGCCGGCGGTGGCCTGGGCGTAGGTGCGCACGAGGACGCGCAGCTTGTCCTCCTTGACGGAGGAGAAGTCGGCGTCGTCGTGGAAGAGGCCCTGCGCCTCGTCGGCGGTGGTCGGGTCCTTCCACTGCTTGTAGGCCCAGTGCGACCAGCCCATCAGGTGCTGGTCGGCGACGGCGGTGTCGATCTCGATGGCGCGGACGTTGTCGGTGGCGCCGAACTCGCTCATCATCGCGGCGGCGTCGATCCTGGCGGCCTGCGCGAGGGCGGTGCGGTTGCGGTCGGCGCTGAACTTCCAGCAGTTCTCGACGTTGCCGAAGGGCAGGCCCTGCGACTCGAGGAAGACGTCCTGGCAGTAGTTGTGCCAGGAGTAGCCGAGCTGGGTCTCCCCGGCCATCGGCTCGAGGTAGGTCGGGACGAGCTGCCCGGCGGCGAGCTGCTGGGGCTCCCACCACACGATGTTGTCGCCGTCGACCTGGCGGATGGCGCGGGTGACCTTCTCGTACGCCGGCTGGAGCTCCTTCACATACGAGCTCTTGCAGCCGTTGGTGAGGCAGGACAGCCACTCCAGGCCCATCCACGGCTCGTTCATCAGGTCGTAGCCCATCAGGTAGGGCTGGTCCTTCCACCAGCCGGCCGCGATCTTCCACGCGGCGGCCCAGTGGTCGATGCCGCGGTGCTTGTTGGCCCAGAACTGGTCGAAGACCAGTGAGTTCTCAGGCGTCCAGTAGCCGATCGGGAAGGGCAGGTTGAGCGGCGGCAGCAGGTTGAGCAGCGCCGGGCGGTGCACGGCCCAGTCGGGGACGCCCTCGCCGCCGTAGGTCTCGTGGAACTGGTCCTGGTGCATGTCGAGCTGCATCCAGATCCCGCGGTCGGCGAGCAGGTCCATGACCCGCTGCCAGCCGTCGCGGTACGCCGGGTCGGCGGTGCCGGGGGCGTCGGGGGTGATCCCCGCCCACAGGGTGCCGAGGCGCATGCCGTTGAAGCCGTAGCGCGCGAGCCAGTCGGCGTCGGCCTCGGTGAATCCCTCGGCGGTCGCGGGCGGCACGTAGGGGTCGAGCTTCCAGACGAGGTTGAACCCGTGGACGATCACGACCCGGCCGTGCTCGTCGACGAGCCAGCGGCCCTGGCGGCGCAGCTGCGGCGGCGGGTCGGCGTCCGGGGATCCGGGCGAGGCCATCGGGGCCGTCGGGGCCGGTGCCGCCGCGGGGGGTGCGGCGACACCGGCGGCACGCGGGGCACCCGGGGTGCCGACGGCCAGCCCGCAGGCGACGAGGGTCGCGGCGGCGAGGGCCAGGCCGCGTCGCCCCTGCTTGCTAGAACCGGTTCTAGGTCTCACGCTCGGCAAGGTACCGGACGGACGTGACCTGCGTCACTCGGTTCGCGGACTTGCCGCGGTCCGCCCCGGGTCAGCCGGCCCGGCGCAGCCGTACGACGGTGTCGCGCACCAGCATCGGTCCGTCGGGCATCGCCTGCTCACGGACCGGCGTGTCCGCCACCTCGACCTCCCAGGGCGAACCGTCCTCGCCGACACCGAGGGTCGACAGGACGCGGTCGGGCTCGAACATCAGGCCGGGTCCGTGGCTGTGCCGGGCGCCCGTGGTCGCGTCCTCGGGGTGGTGGGCGGTGACGAGCAGACGCCCGCCCGGGGCGACGGCCTCGGCGATGCCGCGGTAGATCGGCCCGAAGTCCTCCACCGGCACGTGCAGGAAGCTGACGGTGACCAGGTCGAAGACGCGGCCACCGGCCGGACGCGGGTCGCCCAGGGCGTCGTACAGACCGATCTCGAGGCGATCGGCGACGTCCGCCTCCTCCGCGTGTGCGGCGACGCGCTTCAGGGCGACGTCGGAGATGTCGACCGCGGTGACCTGCCAGCCCTGCCCCGCCAGCCAGATCGCGTCCCCGCCCTCGCCGCAGGCGACGTCGAGCGCGGTACCGGGTGCGAGATCGGCGGACTGCTCGACGAGGCGCTGGTTGGGGCGGCCGCTCCAGACCCGGTCGCTGCCGGAGTAGCGGTCGTCCCAGAAGGCGGCGCTGAGGGCCTCGCGCATCTCCTCGAGGCTCTGCGGCTCGTCGTGCTGGTGCTGGTGCTGGTGCGGGTGGGCGTCGTCGTGCGTGTGCATGACACCACTGTCTCTCTTCAGGTGAACCTGAAGTCAAGAGACCTGCTGCGACGGCCTCATCGCGGTGCGCCGCTGCTCTCGGCAGCGCGGATCCGCCCACAGCAGCAACCCCTGGCACCGGTCGCGTCGTCGCCGCAGCCTGGTGCCATGAGCGACGACAACCGACCCCGCCTCCTCGACGACCGGCGCCGCCGCGAGCTCCAGCAGCAGCGCGTCCTGGTGCTCGACGGAGTCCTCGACGACGACAACGGCCTGGTGCTGGCCAGCCAGCTGTTGGCACTGGCCTCCGACGACCCCGCAGCCGACATCGCACTGTGGATCCACTCCCCCGGCGGCTCGGTGCCGGCGATGCTCGCGGTACGCGACGTGATGCGGCTCGTGCCGTGCGACGTGGCGACCCTCGCGCTGGGCATGGCCTGCAGCGCCGGACAGTTCCTGCTGTCCTCCGGCACCCCCGGCAAGCGACGGGCGCTGCCCCACTCCCGCATCCTCATGCACCAGGGCTCCGCCGGGATCGGCGGCACGGCCGTCGACGTCGAGCTCCAGGCCGCCGACCTGCGCCACACCCGCGACACCGTGCTCGCCCTCATCGCCGAGGACACGGGCCAGAGCCCGGAGCGGGTCTTCGAGGACTCCCTGCACGACCGCTGGTACACCGCGAAGCAGGCCCTGGACTACGGCTTCGTCGACGAGGTCGTGACGACCTTCGACGCCGTCGCGCCCCCACGGCGCCGGCCGGTCGGGCTCGGCAGCTTCGGCGCGGAGGCCGGCCGATGAGCACCTACACGATCCCCAACGTCATCATCCAGCACCCCCGCGGCGAGCGGGTGATGGACGTCTACTCCCACCTGCTCACCGAGCGCGTGGTCTACCTCGGCACGGGCATCGACGCCGGTGTCGCCAACGCCCTGGTCGCCCAGCTGCTCCATCTCGAGGCCGCGGACCCCGACCGCGACATCCAGCTCTACGTCAACTGCGAGGGTGGCGACCCCAGCGCCATGCTCGCGGTCCACGACACCATGCAGTACATCCGCCCCCAGGTCGCCACCACCTGCGTCGGCCAGGCAGTCGCGGTCGGGGCCGTCCTGCTCGCGTCCGGCGCGCCCGGCAAGCGCGCGGCCCTGCCGCACGCCCGGGTCGTGCTGCACCAGCCCGCCGCGCAGGGCCGCGGCACCATCCCCGACCTGATCCTGCAGGCCGACGAGGTCGTGCGTGTCCGGTCCGACATCGAGCAGATCCTCGCCCGCCACACCGGCCAGGACGCCGCCACGCTGCGCGCCGACACCGACCACGACCGGGTCTTCTCCGCCGCGGCCGCCCAGGACTACGGCCTCATCGACCGGGTCATCGAGGAGCGACCGCTCCCCTGAGCCGGCTCAGGCCACCAACGCCAGGGCGCCGGAGACCGGCCCCAGGGGCACCGAGCGCAGGGCGGGGCCCGGCGCCACGGCGTACAGGTCGCCGGCGACGGCGGAGGTCAGGTCCAGCAACGAGATGGAGAGCGCGCCCGCCACGGCCGCGATCATCTCGCTGCTGGGCTCCTTCAGCCCCCGCTCGATCTCGGAGAGGTACTGCGGCGAGATGCCCGCGCGCCGTGCCGTCTCGGTCAGGGTCTCGCCCCGCTCCCGGCGGGCCCGGCGCAGCTGCGCGCCCAGCAGGTGCCGCCACAGCGGCTCGGTCTGGTCCTCGGCCATGCCTCATCGTAGGTCGGCCGCCCGGCGCATCCGGCGGGTCACGGCGTGGTTCTGCTCAGGGCAGAAGACGCGTACGCCGTGCCCCCGCTGGGACTCGAACCCAGACTGCGCCGCTTTTAAGGCGGCTTCCTCTGCCGGTTGGGATACGGGGGCGGTCCGGCGGGCACGCGCCCGCTCGGCATCCTGCAGGGGAAGGACCTACAGGTACGTCTGGCGAGGATAGATCGCGTGCGCGCCGGCGACACGGTCGACGAAGAGGAAGCCGTCGGTGTGGTCGATCTCGTGCTGCAGGGCGCGCGCCTCGAAGGCGTCGGTGGCGAAGACGACCTCCTCGCCGGTGCCGGGCAGCTGCCCGCGCACGGTCAGTCGCGCGGCGCGCTTCACGTCGCCGGTGAGGTCGGGGACGCTCATGCAGCCCTCGCGGGCCTTCTCGTTGCGGCTGGACTCGACGACCTCGGCGTTGCAGAGCACGAACGTGCCGTGCCGGGTGCGGGCCTTGGGATGCTCGGTCACGTCGACGCAGAACACCCGCACGCCTACGCCGACCTGGTTCGCGGCGAGTCCGACGCAGCCCGGGCTGACCCGCATGGTGGCGACGAGGTCGGCGGCCAGCTGCACGACGTCGGGATCGGTCGGGTCCACGTCGGCGCCACGCGCCGACAGCACCCCCGACGGCGCCCGTACGACGTCGCGGACGGCGCCCTCCACACCGAGCTCCGCCTCGGACCAGGCGGCCAGCCGCGCGGTCCCCTCCTGCGTGGCGCTCACAGCTCGTCGGCCTCGACGGGGCGCAGCGTGGCGGTGACGCCGACCCGCTCGGCGGCCGCCCGGATGGCGGCCTCGACGGCCGTGACGTCGGCGCCCTCGGGCAGGTCGAGCTCGGCGACGAGCAGGTAGAGCTCACCCGCGAGCCGGGTGGTGAGGTCGGTGATGTTGCCCCGGACCGAGGCCACCTGGCCGACCACCTCGGACACGATGCCCGCACGGTCGCCCCCGTGCACGGTGAGCACCCACGACGTACCACCGGCGCCGGGGACCGGGGAGTCCGTCACCGGGCGCACCGCCACGTCGAGATCCCCGCCCGCGGCGAGCGGGGCCAGCGCCGCCTCGATGGCGTCGGCGCCCGCGGCGCCGCGGCACAGCAGCATCATCGCGAAGTGGCCCCGCAGCAGGGTCATCGTCGAGTCCTCGATGTTGAGTCCGAGGTCGGCGAGTCCGGCGGTGGTGTCGGCGATGATGCCGGGCCGGTCGTGGCCGAGGACGGTGACGGCGTACAGGTCGGTGCTCACGCGGCCATCATCCCAGCCCGTCAGCGGGCGGCGGCCAGCACCTCGCGCGCACGCAGGAAGACCGCGTCGGTCATGGGTGCGGTGAGCCGGCCGGTGAAGGTGTTGTGCTGGCTGGGGTGGAAGCAGCCGAGGAGGACGACGTCGCTGCGCCGTGAGCGCGCCGGGGCGGTGAGCACGACCTCGGTGGCGTGCGCGAAGCGGGGCCGCGGTCGCGGCACCGACCACCCACCGCGGCCGAACGCCGTCAGCGCCGCCCCCCAGCCCAGCGCACCGAGAGCCACCACCACCCGCACCGACGGCGCCAGGATCCGCAGCTCGCGGTCCAGCCAGGGCGCGCAGCTCTCCCGCTCCTGGGGCGTCGGCTGGTTGGCGGGCGGAGCGCAGTGCACCGGCGCCGTGATCCGTACGCCGTCGAGCGCGAGCCCGTCGTCGCGCGCGAGGCTGGTCGGCTGGTTCGCGAGCCCGACCCGGTGCAGGGAGGCGAAGAGCCAGTCGCCGGAGCGGTCGCCGGTGAACATCCGCCCCGTGCGGTTGGCGCCGTGGGCGGCGGGGGCGAGCCCGACGACGAGGATCCCGGCGTCGGCCGGCCCGAAGCCGGGGACGGCGCGTCCCCAGTAGTCCTCGTCGGCGAACGCCGCCCGCTTCTCGCGCGCGACCTGCTCGCGCCACTGCACCAGCCGCGGGCAGCGACGGCAGCGGCTGACCCGTTCGTCCAGCCGTGCCAGCGCGTCCGCCGCCTCGTTCATCGCACCAGCGACCAGGCGATCCCGTCGAGGATGTCGGTCTCGGCGACCGTGATGGTCGGCACGGACAGCCGCCCGAGGATGCGGGAGACGATCAGCGCGCCGGCGTCGATGACGTCGGCCCGGCCGGGGTGCATCCAGCCGAGGGCGCGCCGCTCCGCGACGCTCATGCCGAGCAGCGTGCCGACGAGGCGCTGCACGTCGGCCACGGCCAGCACCTGCCCGTGGATCCGTTCGCGGTCGTAGGCGGCCAGTCCGAGCGTGCCCGCCGCGATCGTGGTGTGGGTGCCCGCCACCGCGATCACCGTGGCGGCCGCCGCCGGGTCGACCGGGCAGGCGTCGAGGGCGGCGTCGACGTCGGCGACCACCGCGGCGATCTCGACCGCGTCGATCGGGTCATGGCGCACGTGCCGCTCGTGCAGGCGCACCGACCCCACGTCCATCGAGTACGCCGCGCTCGGCCCGTGCGCCGGGTCGCCGAGGATGAGCTCGGTGGATCCGCCGCCGATGTCCACGACCAGGACGGGCCCGCGCGCGTCGTCGAGGCCCGCGCCGAGGCCGCGTACCGCGCCGTCGAAGGCCAGGCGGGCCTCCTCCTCGCCGGAGAGCACCTCGGGTTCGACGCCGAGCCGGGCGCGTACGCCGGCGGTGAACGCGGCGGCGTTCTCGGCGTCGCGGGTCGCCGACGTCGCGCAGAACCGGATGCGCTCGGCGCCGGCGGCGCGGATCATCGCGGCCATCTCGTCGAGGGCGACCCACGCCCGCTCGAGCGCCTCGGGTGCGAGCCGGCCGGTCGCGTCGACGCCCTGGCCGAGCCGGATCATCCTGCTCTCGCGGACCACGCCCGCGGGGTCGCCGACCGGGTCGCCGAGGAGGAGCTTGATGGTGTTGGTGCCGCAGTCGACGGCGGCGACCACCTCAGACGTCGCCGACACGCCCCGCCGCCCGGTCGGCGTCCGCGTCCGCCGGGTCCGCCGACTCCCCCGGCGACACGCACGGCCCCTGGGCCCAGAACTCGCCCAGCATCTCCAGCACCTCGTCGCCCAGCGGGTTCACGCCCGGTCCGGCGGCGAGCGCGTGGGCGGCCAGGACGTGCAGGCACTTGACGCGGTCCGGCATCCCGCCGGCGGAGATGCCCTCGATCTCGGGCACGTCGTGGCCGCATGCGGCACCCACGGCGGCGCGGTCGGACAGGTAGGCCTCGTGAGCGGCCCGGTACGACGCGG
>QFCS01006149.1_pt1 | contig 21784 bp, 24 predicted proteins | sample 3576561 | NCBI WGS metagenome assembly QFCS01 | reverse complement strand
GCTCGAGTCGTATCCCAATCTCAAGCGCTGGTTCGACGCCATCAAGGTTCGTCCGGCGGTGCAGGAGGGGCTGGCTGTTATGTCCGATACGAAAAAATGGGAAGCGAAGCCGGGCACTGAGTCCTGGAAAAACATGTTCGGTCAAAAAGTCTAACGACCTGCTGTCGCACAGGCAAGCAGCGGATGGGAACGTCATCGACGCTATTAAGGTTGGGTTACGAATGCGATTGTAAGGGAGCCATGTTGGGTCGGTCTGTCGGCAGATAATTTGAGACTGCTCAGGCGTTTTGCGATGAGAGGCTCTGGCTCATCAGGGTTAGAGCTTAAGCGGCCTGCAGCTGATGCTGCAAGCGTCGGTTTGCGATGGTCGCTCGTTTGATGCGTTCTCGCTCGGCGAGGTTTGTCTCGGCCCTGCCGAAGTAGACGTCGGCCGGGGCCAGATTGTTGATGCTCTCATGATAGCGGACGTGGTTGTAGTGTTCGACGAAGGCGCCAATCTGCCGTTTGAGATCGCCAGGCAGGTAGTAGTTGTCGAGCAGAATGCGGCTCTTCAAGGTTTAGTGCTAACGCTCGATCTTTCCCTGAGTTTGGGGATGATACGGTGCCCCGCGCAGATGCTCCATCCCCTTGGCCTCGAGCCACTTGGCCAGATCGTCCGCCATCTCAGATGCGCCATTGTCTGAGAGAAGCCGTGGCCCGTGCGCGACGGTGACGTGATCAAGGCCCGAGGCCGCGAGCGCCAGGTCGAGCGTGGCAGTAACGTCCTCAGTGCACATGGTGGCACAGAGCTTCCAGGCCGCGATGTAGCGCGAGAAGTTGTCAAGCACGGTCGAGAGATAGTACCATCCCTAGCCGGTGATCTTGAGGTAAGTGAAGTCCGTCTGCCAAAGCTGGTTGATAGCTGTGGTCTTGTCCTTGAACTTGTTCGCCGCCTTGATCACCACATAGGCTGGGCTGGTGATGAGATTATGCGCCTTCAGCAGCCGATAGATCGGCGCCTCCGAGACAAAATACTTCCTCTCGTCGATGAATCGTACGGCCAGCTCTCGCGGCGACAGTTCTGGGAGATTCAGCACCAGATCGAGGATCTGGCGGCGGACATCGTCCGGGATCCGGTTCCGGACACGATCTGGTCGTGAACGGCGGTCATCCAGCGCCTCAGGCCCACCTTCACGGTGTCGGTCATACCGACGATAGAAAGTGGCGCGCAGGATGCCGAGTTTGTCCAGTATGCGCTTGGTCAGCAGATGTGATTGCCCAACCAACTGGATGATCTCGGCCTTCTCGGATGCAGAATACTTCATGCGTTGTCCTCCCATTCTCGCTCATGCATTTTTTAAGCGGGCGAATCTCCAGGGTGAAATCGGCCACGACCTCCTTCAAGGCGGTGGCCTCACGACGAAGGTCCTTCACCTCTCCGGACGTTGCGGCGCGGGCCGTTTCACCCGCCAGCCGGCGCTTGCCGGCCTCGAGAAACTCCTTCGACTAATTGTAATACAGGCTCTCTGCGATCCCGTCGCGGCGGCATAAGGCTGCGATCGACTCTTCGCCGCGCAATCCCTCAAGCACGATGCCGATCTTCTCTTCCGCCGAGTACTGCCGACGGGTCTGACGCCGGATGTCCTTCAGCACTTGTTCTGCCGGTGCTTTGCCCGGCCCGGATTTCTGCTTCATCTTCGCGCCTTACGGCTACGATGAACCAGAAATCCTCCTTCCGTGAAGTCACTCAAGTTGTCTCAGGAGTGCTGACGGGGAACAGTCCTTGATGACCTTCTCGGCCGACGACTTGGTCGCTTCCATTTTCTGTCTCATCGTCATTCCTTTGAAAGGCTACGATGAACCAGAAGTCCTCCCCTCTCAATCAGCCCAATTCTGTCTCATCGGTGCTGACCCCGGACACGTAGGCCCGCAGATACGCCTCCTCGTACTTGATGCTACGCCACAGCCGTTCGACAAACACATTATCCGGCCAAGCTTCCTTGCGGCGTTTTGACAGGCCGGCGGCCGATCTTGCTCCCCTTGGCGGCCGGCAGCCTTTCAGCATCCGCGAGCCCGCGCATGAGAACTCCAGATGCAACTGGTCACGGCCCCGCATGGTCGGGAGGTCGGGGTAAGACGCGGGGCTGGGCAGATAGTAAACGCACTGGGGGTCACCTTTAGAAACTTCCGCCTGCCGGGTCAGCAGCAAGCGGCGAAGTTGACATACCACTCAATCGTGCGCATTATTGGTCGTACCTAAGTGGAGATACCAATAAAATGTAACGAGCTAATTTTCTATAGTGCAGCTATTCTTGACTGGTTATCGAGTGCCCACCAACAGGTGTGATGGTTTTGGATGCGTGTGCACCAGCATGCGCATGAGAGGGTGGAGTTAAGACGCGGCAGCTCCGTTGGCTATGGGAGATACGACATGGGGGCATTAAAAACTGTTTCAGGCTATCGGAGCTTTCCATTGGTCGCTGATTTTGAAGTCTGCAGGCTTACTGGAGTGCGCATGGCTGTTTGTAATTCAAGTTTCTTACGTTCCAAATTTGCAGAGGTGCAGTTGTGATAGGGGGGTATGTCGCGCGCCGCATCGTCGCTCTTATTCCCACGCTCTTCTTTGCCAGCCTTATTGTGTTCTTCACTATTAGGCTCATACCTGGAAGCGTCATTGATCTGATGTTGTCGCAAAACGACGGGAGTGCGTCCGGATTGCCGCGCGCTCAATTGGAAGCGGCGCTTGGTCTCGATCAGCCAATATATATTCAGTATTTTCGCTGGCTCGGCTCGCTTCTGTTGCACGGTAACTTGGGAAATTCACTCTGGACCGGTACGCCCGTAATGGACGAAGTTGCCCAGCGCCTCCCTGTTACGTTTGAATTAGGCGCCATGGCGCTCATCATTTCGTTGTCAATTGGCGTCCCGATTGGGGTCTACGCGGCGTTGCGGCAGAACACGATCGGCGATTACATTTTCCGTACCGTTTCAATCTTGGCACTCGCTATTCCGGGCTTTTGGATTGGTACGTTGGTGGCGGTGCTCCCTGCTTTATGGTGGGGTTGGTCGCCAGCAATCAGCTATGTCTCACTACTACAAGATCCCGTTGCACACTTGGTGCAGTTGCTAGTCCCGGCTCTGATTCTAGCAATGGCGTCATCCGCGCTGATCATGCGGCTTACCCGAACAATGATGCTGGAGGTATTGCGGCAGGATTATATCCGTACCGCTTACGCCAAAGGTTTACCGGTTAGGACGATCATGGCACGCCATGCGCTGCGTAATGCATTGATTCCGGTCATAACTCTCATCGGTCTTTTGGCTCCTTTGCTGTTTGGTGGCACAATCATTATGGAGCAGATTTTCGCAATTCCCGGTATGGGACTCCTTTTGCTAGAGGCGGTTGGCAACAGAGATTATCCAATGATTACCGGTGTCTTTTTGATAACCGGCGTCGCTGTCATAATCATCAATTTGTTGGTCGATTTGAGCTACGGATGGTTTGATCCGAAGGTGCGGACACGCTGATGACCGAAATTACTTATCGCTCGAAGCCCTCCGGTACACAGTTGATGCGCAAGCTCAGCACGTTTCGATCTTTTGCAGTTCGCTTATTCCGTGAAAACCCGTTGGGTGCGATCGGTGCCGTTGTATGCCTAATATTCCTGTTCGCTGCTATCTTCGCCGACATATTAGCGCCATACGGCTTCAACCAAGTTATGCCGAGCAATCGGATGAAGCCACCCAGCTGGCAGTTTTGGTTCGGTACCGACCATCTTGGCCGCGATGTATTTTCACGCGTTCTCTATGGCGCGAGATTGTCGATCATTGTTGGGCTAACCGCATCAATGCTTGCGACCATCATCTCTGTCGTCATTGGCATCATAACCGGTTACCTTGGTGGCAGGATCGATATGATTGCTCAACGCTTCGTCGATGCATGGATGAGTTTTCCCGACATCGTCATTCTGATCGTCGTAGTGGCGGTCGTCGGCCCCGGCATGCTCCAAATCATCCTTGTACTTGGTTGTCTGTATGGGGTGGCTGGCTCACGCATCATTCGCAGCGCGGTTTTATCAGTCCGTGAGCAGAGCTACATTCATGCCGCTCAGTCAATCGGTGGATCGAATACACGTGTGATCTGGCGTCATATTCTGCCGAACGTCATGCCTCCGATTATTGTGTTGTTCACGATGCGTGTTGGCGCGGTGATACTTGTAGAGTCCGCATTGTCCTTTCTAGGGCTGGGTGTCCCGCCACCCACACCAACGTGGGGGGGCATGCTGACGGGAAGCGCGCGCAACTATATGCACCTTGCGCCCTGGATGGCGATAGCGCCGGGCATATGCCTGACGATTGTGGTCTTTAGCGTCAATATGTTTGGTGACGCACTACGCGATTTGCTGGACCCGCGAATGAGTGGAACTCGCTAACGAAATTAGAAACCAAAGGGGGAAAAAATGCGAAACCAAGTGTGGCGTAAGAAGGTCGGCGTGGGATTAACTGGCTTACTTTTCTTTGCAAATACAGCCATCGCTCAAACGATGGAAACTCCGAAGTACGGTGGTACCCTGGAAGTCGCAAGCGTCTGGACTGCGCTTCCGGCTCTTTCTTGGGACAATTACGATTGGCAATGGAAACATAATCACGACACCGGCCAAGTCTACGAGCAGCTCTTTGGAGCTGATATATCTCAAGCGAGGAGTCGCGGTGGAAAGGACTCATTGGTCCTTGATGCTTTCATTTCAAGTAAAAGTATGCGTGGAGAACTTGCGGAGAAATGGGAGTGGGAGAATCCTCTTACGCTCAAAATCACCTTGCGCAAGGGAGTGATGTTCACGGATAAGCCAGGTGTTATGGCTTCGCGCGAACTCACCGCTGATGACATCCAATACACCTTCAATCGGCAAAATTCGAGTCCAAAGAAGATGGACGGGATTTATGACTATGTGGCGAGCGTGAAAGCGGCGGACAAATACACTGTCATTTTCAATTTGAAAGAATACAACGCTGAGTGGGCTTACCGGTTCGGGTACGGATACTATTCAGCTATCATCCCTAAGGAGGTGGTTGATGCAGGTGCCGCTAACTGGAAAAACGTTAACGGTAGTGGCCCGTTTACGCTGACAGACTATCTGTCCGGAAGCTCCACTACCTACGCGAAGAACCCTATCTATTGGGATGCCGAGACGATAAACGGAAAGCAGTTCAAACTCCCCTACGTTGACAAGCTCGTATTGCGATCCATCAAGGATACGGTGACTCAAACAACGGCACTGCGGACCGGTAAACTCGACATACTTGAGGCTATTGGTTGGGAGGATGCCGAAAGCTTGAAGAAGAGCACTCCTGATCTCAAATGGAATCGATGGCTAGCTACCAGCGGAACATTCCTGGCAATGCGTGTTGATACCAAGCCGTTCGACGATGTTCGTGTTCGCCGAGCGATGAACATGGCGATCAACAAGGAAGAGATTATCAAGGCTTACTACCATGGCAATGCCGAGATGCTGGGTTTCCCGCAATACAAGGAATTCGGCGAATACTACGAAGGTCTCGAAAAGCAGCCGGCGAGTGTGCAGGAGTTATTCAAGTTTAATCCCGCAAAGGCCAAAAAGCTGCTGACTGAGGCGGGGTATCCGAATGGCTTCACGTTCAAAACACAGGTGTGCTCCTGCACTTCCAGTCACATGGAGCTGTTGCCGCTGATCGCGGGCTATCTTGAACAGATCGGTGTGAAGATGGAAATCCAGCCGATGGAATACGCGGCGTTCCTATCGGCGATGACGTCACGGACTAATGCAGCCGGGTACTTTATGAGCAACGGTCGATCCAATCCTACGCGAACGTTGCACAGGAGCTTCGTCGCCGGTCAGGTCTGGAACCCCTCACAATGGAACGATCCCGCCTTCAACGTAAAGATGGATGAGGTTTACCGCGAGAGGGACGAGAGTAAGCGCATCGTGATGGTCCGCGAAATGACGACGGATATTCTCGACAAGGCACCATACATCTGGTTGCCAACGCCTTACGTGTTCACAGCCTGGTGGCCGTGGGTAAAGGGCTATGAGGGCGAGCTACGTGCGGGCGCCGAGCGTCCAGGTCCAATATATGCGCGCATATGGCTTGACCAGGATTTGAAGAAGAAGATGGGCCACTAAGTGCGCTGTTCGTGCTGAAGGTGGGCAGAGACTAATATTGACAGCAGTGCTTCAAGCACTGCTGTCGTATCTAGGAGTAAAGATTTGGCGAGTACACCTCTTCTTCAGGTTAGCAACCTCACAACTCAATTCGGAAGTGGCGCAGGGGCGTTCACTGCTGTCAACGATATCACATTTGATGTCAGTGCCGGCGAAACGGTCGCAATCGTGGGTGAGAGCGGATCTGGCAAAAGCATCACTGCGCTGTCAATTCTTCGCCTTGTGCCGAACCCTCCGGGTCATATCGTCGCTGGAGAGGTTTTGTTTGAAGGCATTGACCTTCTAAAGCTCAGCGACGCGGAGATGCGAGCGGTGCGCGGTAATCGTATAGCCATGATTTTCCAGGAGCCCATGACGTCGTTGAATCCATCTCTAACCATTGGCCTGCAGATAGCGGAGCCCGTCAATTTACACAAAAGAATGCCGTGGAATACGGCCTATAAGAAAGCAAAGGAGTTGCTGGAACGAGTGCGAATGCCTGATGCGCAAGGCCGACTTAACACCAATCCGCATCAATTTAGTGGTGGCATGCGCCAGCGTATCATGATTGCGATGGCGTTGGCATGCCAGCCGAAGTTGATCATCGCTGACGAGCCGACTACTGCGCTGGATGTTACGGTGCAAGCACAGATTCTTGGACTTCTGAAAGAACTCACACACGAAACCGGGGCGGCATTAATCCTGATCACGCACGATCTCGGCGTAGTCGCAAGGTATGCAGACCGTGTCTGTGTAATGTACGGCGGCAAGATCGTCGAAACCGCCGATGCACGCGATCTCTATGAACGGCCGATGCATCCCTATACACGTGGTTTAATGGCCTCGATCCCGCGGCTTGACCAGCCCGCCGGGATGAGACTTGTGCCGATAATCGGACAGCCACCCAATCTAGCACAATTACCACCGGGCTGCGCATTCAATCCGCGTTGCAGCGAGGCGGTTGAGCGTTGCCGGCGCGACACTCCAAATCTTATGAAGGCAGGTGAAGGGCATTCACACGCTTGCTGGATGGTACCTCATGGTTGACAACATTCTTGAAGTCGAGGCGTTAAAGGTCCATTTCCCTGTCCGAGGCGGATTTCTACAGCGCGAAGTCAGCCCGGTGAGGGCAGTAGACGGTGTCTCGTTTTTCGTACGGGAAGGCGAAACGCTTGGGCTCGTTGGGGAGAGCGGCTGCGGAAAATCCACGACGGGTTTAGCGGTGCTGCGGATGTTGCCGGTGACCAGCGGCAAAATCATCTTTGAAGGCGTCGACATAACGAACTTCGACCAGAATGAGATGCGGCCGATTCGGCGCCGTATGCAGATGGTTTATCAGGACCCCTTTGGATCGCTTGATCCGCGAATGTCGATCGGCGATATCATTAGTGAGCCACTTGAGATCCATCGCCTGCATAACAACAAAGCCGATCAACGCGACCGCGTTATTGAGCTGTTGCTGATGGTCGGGATTCGACTTGATATGATTGAACGTTACCCACATCAGCTTTCCGGCGGTCAGCGCCAGCGTGTAAGCATTGCCCGCGCGCTGGCGGTTGAACCACGACTCTTGATCTGCGATGAGCCGGTTTCCGCTTTAGATGTGTCGATCCAAGCACAGGTCGTCAATCTGTTCCAAGAGTTGCAAGAAAAGCTAGGCCTTTCTACCATTTTTGTGGCACATGATCTCGCGGTAGTCCGCCATGTTAGCCAGAGAGTCGCAGTGATGTATCTCGGTACGATTGTCGAGATCGCATCTAGGGATGAGCTGTATGCAAGCCCGAAGCATCCTTATACCAAGGCATTAATGGCGGCAATTCCAGTGCCAAATCCTGTTCTTGAAGCGAGCCGAGCACACCAGACGATCGACGGCGAAATACCTAGTGCGCAGAGGCCACCATCCGGTTGCCGTTTCCACACTCGATGCATCCACGTGATGCCGATCTGCAGCGAGATAGCGCCGGAGCTACGCAGCGAAGGGAACAGCAGCGTTGCTTGTCACCTTTACTCCTGAGTGATGCAGCACTTGTTTCTACGCAAAAATTTGTTGGTGCTGAAATGGGTTTCATGCATTGAAGAGTCGTTCTAAGCTGCTTCCGGTTTGATGGACACCGAGATTGGGTGTTTCATGAATCCGGAGGTAGCCATGCAGAAACGAAGGTTCAACCGCGAGTTCTAGCTTGAGGCGGTCAAGCTGGTCAGGGAGCGCGGGGTATAGGCAGCACAGGCTGCTCGTGACCTGGACGTGCACGAGGACGTCCTTCGCAAGTGGGAAAAGGAGTTTTGGCTCCGACCCGGTGCAGGCCTTTCCCGGTCCTTGGGCAAATGAAGCCCGAGCAGCAAGAGATCGAGCGGCTCAAGCGCGAGGTCAACAAACTCAAGGCTGAGCGGGATATCCTAAAGAAGGCCGCAGCCTTCTTCGCGGGGGAAGCGACATGAAGTTCGTCTTCATCGCGAAGCACCGGACCATCTGGTCGGTGGCATGGCTATGCAATGCATTGGGCGTCTCCCGGTCTGGCTTCCATGCCTGGCTGAACCGAACCCCGAGCGTCAGATCCCGGAGCGAGGAAGCTCTGGGCCAACGGGTGAAGGCGAGCTTTGTGGCCAGTGATCGGACTTATGGCGCCCGACGCGTGTGGCACGACATGCTGGCAGAGGGCTTTGCCTGTGGTCTGCACCGGATCGAGCGGCTGATGCGGTTGCAGGCTTTGCGGGCACGGCCTCGTCGTCGGCGTCTGCCGAAGGACGAAGGCGATCGTCAGATGCCGAGTGTACCGTCAAACATTCTGGATCGGCAGTTCGCGGCCGAGCGGCCGAACCAGAAGTGAATCGCCGTCTTCACCTACATCTGGACCGCGGAGGGATGGCTTTACCTGTCGGCCGCGATCGACCTGTTCTCGCGCCGCGTGGTCGGCTGGTCGATGAGCGCCACGATGATGGCCCAGTTGGTCGCCGATGCCCTGCTGATGGCCGTCTGGCGACGCGGCAAGCCAAATGAGTTGCTACATCACTCCGATCAAGGCTGCCAGTACAGCAGCGAGCAGTTCCAGCGATTGATGGCCGACAGCGGCATTGTCTGCATCATGAGCCGATCGGGCAACGTGTGGGACAATGCGGCCATGGAGAGCTTCTTCTCGTCGCTGAAGATTGAGCGCACTGCGCGCAAAACCTATCGCACGAGGAACGAGGCCAGGGCGGATGTGTTCGATTAGATCGAGCGCTTTTACAACGCGATCCGACGTCATTCGACGATCGGCTATCTCAGCCCTGTTGAGCTCGAGCTGAAGCTGGGATTAGCTTAATTAGCCGTCCATCAAACCGGCAGCAGCTTACCTGTTGCCGAGAGAGGTATGGGTTGACCTTGCCCTAGTTTTTATCCAGCGGTGAGTTAGCTCCTGGCATTGGTGAAGCACGCTCCAAATCTAGGCCAGCTGATGCTGGCGCATGGACTGCGCGGAGTCGCCGTTGAGAATGATATCTGCGGCCTTTTCCGCCATAGCTATAATCGGTAAGTTTGTGTTCCCGCTGATCACAGTCGGCATTATGGATGCGTCGATAACCCTAAGGTTATCAATGCCTCGGACTCTCAACTGAGGATCAACAACAGCATCGTTGTCTTGACCCATGCGGCAAGTACCGACGGGGTGATAAATTGTTTCTGCGCGCTCACGTATCCATTTCTTAAGAGATGCCTGGCTAGAAAGCGCGCCGAAGTCCAGCTTGCGTTTGATATGTTGTTTTAGCGCGGATTGCTCAGCGATTTCGCACATACTCTCGATCCCACTCTGCATGCTAACAAGGTCTGATTCCTCAGAAAGGAAGCGCGGATCAATTGCAGGAGCGTCTGACGGATCTGCGGTTCGAAGTTTGAGCGTTCCTCGACTCTTGGGACGAAGCTGGCAGACGCGGATAGCGAAACCATGAGCAATTTGCTCGCCGGACGGGGGGCTTCGCAACGCCAGGATAAGGTGGGCCTGCCAGTCGGGCAGGGAAGAACTACTGTCAGGGCCCCAGAATGCGCCGGCCTCGACCCCCTGAGATGCGGCGGGACCGTTTCCACGAAGCATGTATTGTGCGCCCGCCAGACCTCCTTTTAACAGCCCGAGATAAGGAGTAAGCGTAATTGGCTGGGACGCTTCGAAACGAAGCGGGCAGTCGAGGTGATCTTGCAAATTTTCTCCCACGCCGACAGAATCTAAAGTTGGTTCTATGCCGACTGATTTGAGATGATCAGCTGGACCTATCCCCGACAACATGAGGAGTTGTGGCGACCCGAGCGCTCCGGCTGCTAGTAGCACTTCCCGCTCTGCCGTAATTATCATTTCCCGACCGCCTCTTTCGATCACCACGCCACGCGCGCGCGACCCTTCGATCGCTAGTCGCCGGACCGCGCAATCGGTCATGATCGTGAGGTTTCTTCGATCTTTCCCCAGATCAAGATATTTGTAAGCCCCAGACCGCTTGCCGTTCGCGATGGTGAGTTCATAGAAGCCTGCACCAATCTGGGAGGTGCCGTTAAAGCCATTGTTCCTCGGCAAGCCAGCGGATACGGCGCTTTCAATGAATGCCTTAGAGATTGCATGCTGTAGCGTGCCATATGAGAGCTGAATAGGTCCTGAGTACCCTCGGTCAAGATCATGATCGCCTGCGACCGATCTAGCATCTTCAATTTTCCGAAAATATGGACGCATAGACTCGTAACCCCAGGACGGCAGTCCTTGGGCGGCCCACGAGTCGTAGTCCCATGAATTGCCACGGATCGCGATCATGGAGTTGATGGAGGACGATCCTCCAACGACCCGACCGCGAGGTATGTAGATAATCCGATTGTTCAGATGGGTCTGAGGCTCGGTCCAAAAGCGCCAGTTGTATTTTTTGCTCGTGTAGAGAACACGAATGCCCGCGGGCATATGAACGAATACAGAGGATGCGGGCGATCCTGCTTCGATGAGCAAAACTTTGATCTTAGGATCCTCGCTTAACCGCGAAGCCAATACGCATCCAGCCGAACCTGCGCCAACAACGACGTAATCATATGCAAGGGATTTCATTTACAGGTCCTCTTGAGCAGAAAGTGAGCACTCGCGGGAGAGTATCAGCCAAACGTCACGGTAACTTATTCAATCCCGTCCGGCGTCCAAAACTTAGCCACTCGACGCTTATTGTTATATGGAATACCACATTGGTAGACCAATATAGCTCTCCGTAGACGCGACGTCAACCGATAGAGGGCTTGCTTGGTCGCTCGAGCGCTGACGATCATGCTTGTTACCGCGTCTTTTCTGATCATATTGAAGAAAGCTGGTGACGCGTCACTGGATCGCATACTAAAAAAAGACAGTGAGAAGATCGTAAGGTATCTAGGGCGTTAGTACTCAAGCTCTGCTACTTGTAGTGAGCGCATGTAAAGTGCGTCTGCGTTTCGGAGCCGCGCGTAGGCGCCCAACTCTGCGTCGATGACGAGGATTGAGCCGGGCCGGTTCGAGCAGCGGTCTGCCCCTCAAGAGGAGCGGCAACGGACTTTGTACGCCACGCCGAAGGCCACGTAACCCTGAATATCGTTCAGGGCCAGATCGGGCCTACCAATTTAGTGCACCGCAACTATATCCGCTAAGTGGACAAAATCGAGCAAAGCTGCGTGAGATTCGAACAATTTCACTTTCGATTCAATGACACGCTGCTGTCGATAATGCCCCGGACCCGTCTATTGGCCTTGGCTTATTCAGTGTGACCCTACTCTTAACGACAACATAACCTTTCAAATACACTTACTTATCGATTAAAGTGACTGATTGCAGATTTGGGCATCCTCGCGGTGTTTGGCACGCAATCGTTATCACCGCGTGTCTTGCAGTACCAAACAACTAAAGAGTGCAAAACAATGACTGAGCGCGATCGAACTGATCAACTTATGGTACCTTCAAATGCGGTGGGGAAAATTCTCTCATTCATCCGCGAACGTCGCTACCAGCCCTCGGAGCGCCTTCCGTCTGAACGCGATTTCGCTGAAAAATTTGACACCAGCCGTGGTGCTGTTCGCGAGGCATTGGCAACTTTGGAAGCGATGCGCATCGTTGAAAGGCGCCCCAACTCCGGCATATATCTTCGAAATTCCGACGAAAGTAGTATCGAAGCGCTCGTCCTTCACGCCGAATCCGGACTTCCATTCCAAGCCGATGAGATCGCCGATGTATTCGAGGTACGGCGTATGCTTGAAGTGCAAGCCGTCAGGCTGGCTTGCAACCGCAGAACAGCCGATAACATTCGTAATCTGCATACGATTCTAACAAACACTGCGAATCGCATTGCAAAAAAGCAGACGATTGAGTTCGAAGATGAGGCTTTCCATCTTGGGGTTTTTATTGCGACCAAAAACGACATTCTGCTTCGTGTTGTAAAATCCTTCTATGAGATGTCCCGACAGCGGCGCCGCGTCTACTTTGCGGATCAAGGGCGAGGGCGTCGCTCGTATGAAGATCATTGTAAGATTCTTGAAGCGATCGAAAATCGTCGCGTCGGTCAAGCCGAACAAAGGATGAGCGACCATCTATCCCAAACGATAGAAAATTGGCAAAGCTTACTTGGCGAGCCAAGTTCGCCCAAGAAACGGTAGGCGCTCCTGAAATTTACGAGGCTCGGTTACCGATGCGGAGATTCTGCTCGGGCTCGGGCTCGGGCTTGGTAGTACGGTGACGGAGCTCTCCGATCTTGGCGTGAAGCGACTTCACGTCGATGACTGCTTGCTCGGCTCCGGACCCGCCACCGGGACCGAATGCATCGGCGGCCTTGCTTTCAAGCTAAGTCTTCCACGTCATGATCTGATTGGGGTGAACGTCGAACTGCTCGGCCAGTTGAGTTGTCGTCCGGTCACCCTTGACGGCGGCTAGAGCCGCCTTTGCCTTGAAGGCTGGTGTGTGGTTCCGGCGTGCTCGTCTGCACACGGTCGCTCCTGATATTCGCAGGCATCGGCGTGCCCGCTGTCAGGCAGAAATTCGACTTGTCGTCCTGTTCAAGTTTGCGGAGCCGGCTCTATTCATTCTTGACATGGTACAAAAATGGACCTACCAGATTGGTAGCATCAAAAGTCAAGCGTCTTCTTGGGTGTGATCAACCAGTGTCGCCATATAACATTTGGCTCCGTGTGCTGAGCGGTCGTTGTGTTCTTGAGAATGTTCCCAAAGAGATGCCTCGCGGAGAAAGATGATCGATGACCCCGGACTTATTGTCGAATCTGCCATCTAGAATCCACATGATATTGGAGGAGGGTGCAAAGGAGGGGGCGTCCCGAATTGCATTCACCGATGAAGATGGTGCGGAGTGGAGCTATCGGCGTCTGATCGACACTGTTGCCGATGTTGCCGGAAAAATGGCGGAATTGGGTGTTCGTCCTGGCGACCGTGTTATGGTGGTCTGTGAGAATTCGATCGCCGCAATTGTGCTGATGTACGCTGCAAGTCGGTTGGACGCGTGGAGCGTGATGACTAGCGCTCGTCTCAGCTCCCGCGAGATTGATTTGATCAGGGAAGACAGCAGTCCCCGCTGTGTATTTTACACTCATACAATTTCTTCGGAAGCAGACGCTCACGCACGGCGCCATGGCGCAATTTTGGAGATATTTGACGAGATCGGTCGGGTGAAAGTTGGAAGCCTCGATGCGGGAACCATGCCCGAAAAGGTGGAAACTGATCCCGCAAAGCAGGTGGCTACGCTGATCTACACAACGGGAACGACAGGGCGCCCCAAGGGGGTGATGCTGAGCCATCGTAATCTTGCATTCGTTGCCTGTCGTGGAAAATTAACGAAGACCATTCTCGCGGATGACGTTTCGTTATGCCTCATGCCCATTTCGCATTCGTACGGTCTTGCTCTGATGCAAGGGCTGCTCTTTGCGGGAGGTCATTCGCGAATTATGTCGCGGTTTTCTCTCACACAGACAATCGAAGTCATTCAAAATGGTACGCTGACATTTTTCGCAGCCGTGCCAGCTTTATTTTCTCGCCTCGTTGCCCATGCTGACCAAACTGGTCTTCAACTCATGCCAAATCGGTTGCGGTACGCCTACACCGGGACGGCGCCGCTCGATCTATCGCTTCGCCAAAATGTCGAGCGGGTGCTCGGCGTGGTACTTCACAACGGTTATGGCCTAACCGAGACGTCGCCTACTATCAGCCGCACTCTTTATGAGATGGGAAGCAATGAGGTCAACATCGGTACTCCAATTCCTGGAGTTGAGATCAAGGTTGTTGGGTCCGATGGCAGCGAGATTGTGGATGGCTCTCCGGGAGAACTGCATGTGCGTGGACCTAACGTGATGCTTGGTTATTTCCGTCAGCCAGAGCTTACGAAGGCGATCATTGATAAGGATGGATATTTGAATACAGGCGATGTTGTGAGCGTAAATTCTAAGCAAGAACTGGTAGTGCAGGGGCGCACCAAGGAGCTGATCATTCGTTCAGGCTTCAACGTCTATCCTCCGGAGATTGAGGCGGCGCTCAATACTCATCCAGCAGTTTTGAACTCTGCCGTCGTTGGGCGGTCAGTCGAAGGTAATGAGGAAATTGTCGCCTTTGTTGAACCGGTTCCAGGCTGCGACATAGAGATAGACTCGCTTTTTGCGTTGCTGGATGAGCACCTCGCTCGGTACAAAAGACCTCAGAAGATAATCGTGATGCCACAGCTTCCAGTTGCTCCAAACGGCAAGATCAGAAAGAACGACTTGAAGAAGTACGCAGAAACGCTGCCTTCTTTCGCTTAGCAGGGCTCTTCAAAGTTTGTTCACCGTCGGCTGTCCCTGTCGCAAACCTAATCTGGCTGGCGGTTGATCGAGAATTGGGCGATGCTGTTGTGTGATGAGGGACCTTTGCAGGCTCATTGGTTGGATGGTCGTCGATCTGATCCGGTCGCGGGCAGGGCTTGAGGCAGAGATTTGGGTGCTACGGCAGCAGATAAACGTTCTGCGGCGGACTGCTCCTAAGAGACTCTCGTTCAGCGTCTTCGACCGCTTGGTATTCGTTGGTTTCTATTGGTTGTTCCCTAAAATTTGCGATGCGTTGGCGATCGTGAAGCCAGACACCGTTGTCCGTTGGCACCGCGCTGGGTTCAGATCGTACTGGCGCTGGAAGTCGCGACCTCGTGGCGGCCGGCCGACGGTGCCGCTGGAAATACGCGAGTTGATCCGCGAGATGAGTATCGCCAATCCGCTGTGGGGAGCGCCACGGATCCATGGGGAGTTGCTCAAGCTCGGCATCGAGATCGGTCAGACGAGCGTGGCTAAGTATATGGCCAGGCGAAGAGGGCCGCCATCTCAAGGCTGGAAGACATTCCTCCGCAATCATGCCGACGGCATCGCCGCGATGGACCTTTTCGTCGTGCCGACAATCTCATTTCGTCTGCTCTATGGCTTATTGATCATCGGGCATGGCCGGCGGCAGGTTCTGTGGTTCGGCGTCACCGCGCATCCGACCGCGGAATGGATCGCAAATCAGCTCACTGCAGCTTACGGCTGGGAACAAGCTCCCCGCTATCTGATCCGTGATCGAGATGGGGCGTATGGTGAGAATGTTCGGCGAGCGGCATCTTCGTCACGTGCTGCTGTCGTATGCGAAATATTACAATGAGATACGGACGCACTTATCTTTGGAAAAGGATGCGCCGGTACCGCGCGTCGTTGAGCGGTCCGGACGCATTCGTTGCCGACCGGTCCTGGGTGGATTGCATCACCAGTATGTCCGGATCTGATTTACGACAGGCACAGCTCCCACTAGGCGAAGCTTTGGAACGCGTTTGATCGAAACCCTTGGTAAACAGCTGAGCGGCGAAGTTCACCTAGTCTATGAGGCAACAGGTTTCGTTTACGCGCTCGATGTTCCGCTCGGTTCACTGGAACCACCGGCCGGCTAATCGGACCAAGAGTCCTAAGGCGCTCACTTGATCTATGCCCATAACTAAAGCGATTCATGCCGAGCGCAAGCGGCCGAATGCCTGCATTAAGAGTGGCAGCGGGCGCAAGACGAAAAGTAGGTTTGCCAAAGCTTCGACAGCCTTAAAACATAAACGCTGGTCTATCCTTTATGGCTGCTCAGTCTGAAGCTACGCGCGCTTCTTGGCTGATTTCCGAACCAATGGCTTCCGGAATGGGTCCGGAGGCACGTGTAAGACCTTTGAGAACTTCCCAATGACCTCCAGCCCGACATAGGCGATCCCCCGCTCCAGCTTGCTCACGTGGGCGCGGTCCCCATCCGATTCGTGGGCTAAATTAGTCGGGACGTGCCTGATCTCGGGAGGGCATAGATGTCTTTTCAAACTTCGATCACCTAGATGCTTTTTTAACGGCTTGGCTGACCATGCCGCTGAACGCGTCTTCCGCCGAAGATGTGGGAGTAAGGTGTGACAATCTTAATTCGGTGAAAACGGGCGAGGGCCGAACGCCTCTGCGTGTGGAAGAACTCGATGCGAACGCAGCACAAGGCGAAGCCGTAAAAGTCACTTTGTATTTCAAACCTATGCGGCCCGGCTCTTGTCGGTGTCGTTATGGTCCGCCTCGAAACCAAGCTTCGGAAAGTTGGCTCTGATTGTGTGAGCCACATAATTTGGTGCCAGATGCGCGTAATGTTTCTCAGTCATACGCGTATCTGAATGGCCAAGTTGCCTGGCAATTACAGCCATCGGCGTACCATTCATCGCCAAATGAGAAGCGTGAGTGTGACGCAACATGTGAAAATTTGCCGGTGGGAAAATGCATGCTCGTACACTGGCCACCTTTAACGGACGTTGTTGATGAGACGGTCCCCACATTTTGCCGTCAGTACGCAAGAATATCGGATCTGATCCTGGTCGTGACCGAGTCCACTTCATGAAGGCAGTGCGACCTTCTTCGGTGAGGACAACATGACGGCCTTTGCCCTTGCTCAAGTTTATGGACAGGGTGCCACTGTCGTTATTGAAGTCACTGCACTTTAGATAGCCAAGTTCCGCATACCTGCAACCTGTAAGTAGTGCCGCTTTGACCATGTCGCTAAAGTCTTTATCGCAGGCAGAAACGAGTGATCGAGCCTCGTCCAAACTTAGGTATCTCAGCGTGGCTTCATCTACCCGCCGGAAGGGCTTGACCTTCCGCCAGGCAGCGTCACTCGAAATACGATTTGCAGAAAAAGCACGATTAAGCGCCGCTTTCAGAACGGTCAGAATTCTGTTTGCGGTGGCCTTTCGAGCGCGGCGTGCGCCTTCATTGTCAGGCGTGGCTTTAAGAGCAGTTATTCTCGAGTTTTTCTTTGTCCGGGTTCGCCGTGGATTGATCGCAACATTATTGCGCCAACGATTGATTTGATCCGTTGTGAGCTTGTCGATTTCGATCGGGCCAAGCGCGGGCAGAACCCAAGCATCAAACACATACTTTGCTCCCTTCACCGCGACGGGCTTTTTTTCAGCGGTGATTTCCCGAAGATAATCGGTTACCGCATCAACTACGCGATAAGGACCTCTCGGTATGCTACCCGCTGACACACGTTGGCTCTCGCCCCATTTGCGAGCACAGTCCTGCGCCTGCCAATAGTCGAAAACACCTGAGCCATCGGCATCAACGGTATCGTCGGCCACTCCGATTGTTTTCGATGTGTATTCCCCGCCGCCGCGATACCAACTGGCAACCCACGATCCCGACGTGTTGTTTCGATAGTAGCCCAGTCTTAGTCCCTTCGCGATTTTGACGAAGTACGGCGTCCGGCGGATGCGCAATCTCGAACGACTTGCCCGCGACTCGAGGGATGAATTACGAACATTTCGAACCAACGAACCCTCCGGTTTCTTCAAAATTTCTTCAACGAGCGTACGCGAATTGTTCTAAACAATAGCGCACTAAGTCGAATTAAGCAATTGAAATCATTAGTTTATCTTAGTTCGCCTGCGTTCGCCAACGTGCTATATTCAGCTCTCTCAAGGCTGAAACGGGGGTTCGATTCCCCCAGGGAGCGCCACCCCCCATTGCGAAGCGTTTATTTTCAAAGCATTACGGGAATCGTTGGCTAACCCAGCGTTGGCGGTTAGCCAGCATTTGTTCACTTTCCAGTCTTGGGAAAGCTTTTCGCGTAATTGTCCATCGCCTTGCCAGCTTGAATGGCTTGGTCGCGGTCGCGAACGTACACCAACACCTCGTCTAGATTTTTATGACCGGTGATGGCCTGAATCTGGAACGGATCACAGCCCGCGTCTGCAAGCCTTCGGCAGGCTGCCTTGCGCAGGCCGTGAGGTGAACTGTTGGAGGGCAATCCTGCGGAAGCTGCCGCCTCCCTAATCCAGTTCGTGAATGCCTTTTCTGATCGTGCCGCACCGTAAGCCGTCGTGACATAAACCATCTGGCCAGATGGAATCTGGGAAAGTGCCTCGCTAAGAACGGGATGGACGGGAATAGTTAGTTCAACTGTCTCTTGCGATTTTCTTGTTCGAATCACAAACCTCTCACTGCCGTCCGCAACTTTACGAAGATGCTGTTTCCCAAGTCGAACCGCATCTGATCGCCTAAGGCCAGTATGCAGTAGAATTTCAACAGCAATACGTTGCGGAGTGTCGAGACCCCACATGGCGCGGAAGTCCAAAATGTCCTGCTCTGTCCATGGGCGGATACCCTTGTCTTTATATTTCACCCTCTTGGCCGCAATGACGGGATTGTCTTTACGCAACCCTGCGCCCACCGCAAAATCCATAAGCTGCTTAAGTCGCTTCCTGAATATTTTAGCAGCCGCAGGAGTCGCGGCTTTTTCGTCGATTAACGCATTGACATGAGATGTCGCAACTGACGCGATCTTTTTTGCGCCATGTTGCGATCTGAAGCGTTCAAATATCCTGCGGTACGAAACCTGCGTGCCAGCGGAGAGACCAAGAAAATCCGTACTACGGTAGTATCTTGCGATTACAGCGGAAACACTTCCTGGCTCATGCGTAGTTTTGGATTGCGCGCTAACGTTGCCGAGGAAGGCGCTATACTTCGCTAGAAATTCTGGAGTGCCCGGAGCGGAGGAGGGGTATGCGGTCTTTTTCCCCTTCATCCTGAATCGCAAACGCTGCTTTCCGCGAGCGTCGGTAAAATATCCGCAGTACCTAGGCAGCACGCGCTTGCGGTTCATTGAATGCTCCCGGTCGGCAGCAATACCGAGTCCCACTCGTTGTTGTCGTTTGCTGCAACGGGGGGCTGCTCGCTGAACAAAGCATCTAACTCGTAGCGGCAATAAACGGCTACGCCAAAGAAATCCTTTGGTGCGGGTATCTTTCCCTGTTTGCGCAGTTGATCAAATTTTGAAGGAGACACGCCGAGATAAAAGGCGGCGCGCTCGCGGCGGAGCCCTCGCGGCCAGCCTTCACCATCATTGGCGTTTTTCATGCAGGTCATTCCTACGCCGCTAGCTTTAGTGGTTGGAATTCGCGATTGGTCCTATCGCCGCCTGATTGATACGGTCGAGCTTGCCGCCATTGAAATGAGCCGGCTCGGTATTCGTCCGGGCGATCGGGTCATGATCGTGTGTGAAAATTCAATCGCAGCGATCGTGTTGCTGTATGCGTCGAGCCGACTTGACGCCTGGGCGGTCATCACAAATGCACGACTAAGCCAGCATGAACTGGATTTGATCGAGCGCGACTGCCGGCCGCGGCGTGTGTTCTATACGCATGCTATCTCATCTGACGCAGATGCTCATGCTTGTCGCCGAGACGCAGACATCGAGCCGTTCACCGGAATAGGTGAGGTGAAAGTCGGAAAGCTTGATGCGGATTCCGTTGCGGAGAGAGTTCACCGGGATCCCTCCCGGCAGGTCGCTGTTGTTATTTACACGACGGGCACCACCGGACGCCCAAAGGGAGTGATGCTTAGCCATCGCAGTCTCGCGTTTGTCGCATGCCGGGGGAAAAGGACCGACACAATTCGTTCGGACGACGTCTCGCTGTGCGTGATGCCCATTTCCCATTCGTATGGGCTGACGCTCATGCAGGGCATGCTGTTCGCAGGTGCGCATCTGAAGATCATGCCAAGATTCTCGCTCACGCAAGCTATCGAAGCCGTCGTGAACGAGACTCTTACGATATTTACTGCCGTGCCAGCGTTGCTGTCGCGTATCGTGGCTCACGTCGACCAGGCGGGTCTTCAGCTCACACCGAACAAGCTCCGATATGTTTACACCGGCACCGCTCCGCTGGACCTTTCTTTGCGTCAGAACGTCGAGCGCGTGTTCGGGGTCGTTCTCCATAACGGCTATGGTCTCACTGAAACGTCACCCACGATCAGCCGGACGCAGTACGCAATGGGCAGCGACGAAGTCAACATCGGCCCTCCCATCCCCGGAGTCGAGATCAAGATTGTCGGGGTGGACGGTCATGAGGTTGAAGACGGCTTGCCGGGTGAGCTTATCGTGCGAGGACCAAATGTCATGCTTGGCTATTATGGTCAGCCGGAGCTTACTGCGGGGGCCATCGATGAGCACGGCTATTTGAAGACCGGCGATATTGTCAGCCGCAATACGAGCGGCGAATTGATCGTACAGGGTCGATCAAAGGAATTGATCATTCGCTCGGGGTTCAATGTGTACCCGCCTGAGATCGAAGCGGTTCTCAACACGCATCCGACGGTTCTCAACTCTGCAGTCGTCGGGCGATCGGTCGAGGGCAACGAGGAGATCATCGCCTTTGTGGAGCCCGTTCCTGGAGGTTCCATCGAGACCAATGACCTGTTCACGTTCCTCGAGGGACAGTTGGCCCGGTACAAGAAGCCCCAGCAGATCATCGTGATGCAGCAGCTGCCGGTCGCACCAAACGGCAAGATCAGAAAACATGATTTGAAGAAGTACGCCGAAGCATCGGCGCTTTCTGTCTAGTCATTCCAAATCGTTCAATCCCCCTCGAAGGCCAATGGACATCGCCATGAAGCAGGAACAGACCTATCCGGACGTTAAGATGTTCATCGACGGGGCTTGGTGCGACGGGTCCCACGGCAAATCCGGCGCTGTGCTGAATCCCGCGACCGGGCTTGCGATCGGGCGTGTTCCGCACGCGTCTGTCGAAGACCTCGATCGAGCATTGGATTCAGCGCGGCGCGGCTTCAGTGTTTGGCGCAAGACATCGGCGTTCGACCGCTACAAGCTCATGCGGGCGGCTGCCGAGAAGTTGCGCGAGCGGGCCGACGAAATCGCTCGCGTTCTCACGCTCGAGCAGGGAAAACCCGTGGCGGAAGCGAAGCTGGAGGTGCTGCTCGGCGCGGACATCATCGATTGGTTTGCCGAAGAGGCTCGCCGGTCCTACGGCCGCGCTATTCCTTCGCGTTCTGGAGCGGTGCAGCAAATCGTGATCAAGGAGCCGGTCGGGCCGGTGGCTGCGTTCACGCCGTGGAATTTTCCGATCAATCAGGCTGTCCGCAAGATCTCGGCTGCAATCGCTGCCGGCTGCTCCGTGATTCTCAAGGGACCCGAAGAAACGCCGGCCAGTTGCGCCGCCCTGGTTCAGGCCTACGCCGATGCCGGCCTGCCATCGGGCGTGCTCAATCTGGTCTTCGGCGTGCCCGCCGAAGTATCTTCTTATCTGATCGCCCACCCGCTCATCCGCAAGATTTCCTTCACGGGCTCGACCCAGGTCGGCAAGCAGCTCGCCGC
>QFCS01001220.1_pt1 | contig 21794 bp, 19 predicted proteins | sample 3576561 | NCBI WGS metagenome assembly QFCS01 | reverse complement strand
GTAGTCTGGCAGGGTCAGCCCGGGGCGAGGGTCCGGGTGATCGGGGTGGATCGCGGAGCCGTCGGGGAACCCGCCGGTTTGGTTGCGCCCGCCGATCGACGCATGCTCGCCGGGCACGAGCTCCTCCAGGCCGCGGATGACGTTGCGGGGGCCGATCGACGCGTGCGCCCCCATCCGCACGTGACCCACGAGGATGAGACTGCGGCCGATCCGCGCGGTCGGGTGGATCTCCCAGCCGAGCAGCCGCCGGGCAGCGAGCAGGCGGAGAGCTCCGGGAAGCCACGGGAGCAGGTGGCACACCAGTTTGCGCATCGGCACCTCACCGGGAGGGGAACGAACCCAAGGGATGATAGCGGCGCCGCGGCGCCCGTCGGGCCGATGCCGGACCGCTCTGCGCGATCCGGCCCGCAGGAGCGAAATGCCTGTGAGGATGGCGGCCGTGATCTCCCTCCTGACCTTCGTCCGCGCGATGGTCCGCAACACCGCGTGGCTGCTCCACCCGCGACTGCCCTGGCCGGTCTCGCGACGGCTCCTCGCCCGTCGTACGCGCGCGGCCCTCGCCTCGCCGTACCGGCAGTCGGTCGCACGGGAGCAGATGACCGATCTCCTCGCCGACGTCGCGACCGCCGAGGAGATCGAGGCGGCCGCCCAGCGCTACATCGAGTTCTCCCTGCTGGAGGAGGAGCTGCGCTGGCACCCGCGCCACTCGACGAACCGCCGGGTCGAGGGCGGGGAGCACCTCCTCGCCGCGCTCGCGGAGGGGCGTGGGGCGATCCTCCACTTCGCCCACCACGGCTTCTACAGCGGCATGTTCGGTGCGCTGCGTCGTACGACGGGCGTCGAGATCGGCATCCTGGTGCGCCCGGGCGCCCTGGGCTGGGACGTCCCGCCCAGCATCCGCCAGCACATGCTGGTCGCCCGCCGCGGCGGCTCGCTGATCTACGCCGACGCCGGCAGCGGAGGCGGGATCACCGACCGGCTGCAGCGTGGCGAGGTCGTCGCGATGGCCTCCGACGCCCCGGGCAAGAGCGTCGTCACCTTCGCCGGCCACCAGGTCACCTGCTCCTCGGGCGTGGTGTGGAGCGCCCGTGAGCACAACACCCCGATCCTCGTGGTGGACACCCACCGCGACGAGCACGGGCCCGTCATCCGGATCGGGAAGCCGATCCTCCCCTCCGACCACGAGGACCCGAAGGCGCTGCTGCAGCACCTGGTGAGCCTGCACGAGGAGGCGATCCTCGCCTGGCCGGAGGCGACCTTCGCGCCGACCCTGGCCTGGCCGCGGACCGAGGCTCGCCCGGGTGCGGTCATCGACGTCTCGGCGGTCGCGCCGAAGCCGTTCTCGAAGGCGCTGATCGGCAACATCAAATGGCTGATCCACCCGCGCCTGCCCTGGCCGATGGCCGAGCGCGCCCTGGCGAAGCGGATCGACCAGGCACTCGAGGCAGGCACGTACGACGCCCTCGCCACCGAGCAGATGACCCACCTCCTCTCCGCGGTCGCCACGCCGGAGGAGATCGAGGCGGCCCGGGACCGCTACACCGAGTTCATGCTCCGCGAGGCCGAGCTGCGCTGGCACCCGCGCCGCGCCACCCAGCAGCGGATCGAGGGGCTGGAGCACCTGCGCAACGCGCACGCCCTCGGCCGCGGCGTCGTGGTGAGCTTCGTGCACCACGGCTACTACGCCGGCATGTTCGGCGCCTTCAAGCGCGCCGGGGTCGAGCACACCCTGATCGTGCGTGCGGGCGCGCTCGGCTGGAGCGCCGGACCCGGCCAGCGCCAGGACATCCTCGTGATGAGGCGGGGCGCGAAGCTCGTGGACGTCAGGGTCGGGACCGCCGGTCTGGTCGAGCGGCTCGCCCGCAACGAGGTCGTCATGCTGGCCCTGGACGTCCCCGGCTCCAGCGTCGTCGACTTCGCCGGACGCCGGGTGCGCTGCACGTCGGGCACCGTGCACGCGGCACGCGCCGCCAACACACCCGTCGTCGTCGCCACCTGGAGCCACGACGACGACGGCGCCGTCCTGCACCTGAGCCCGGCCCTGATGCCCGACGACTTCCCCGACGCCCCGACGATGCTCCAGCGCCTGGTCGCCGAGCACGAGAGGGCGGTCCTCGGATGGCCCGAGGCGGTGCTGATGCCGACCTACAACTGGGTGCACGCCTGAGGGCTGCCGACCCCGGCCGACGCCCGACACGGTCGCCTCGGCGCACCGATACCGGCGAGTACGTCTAGGCTCACCGTCCATGAGACGCGCGCTGATCACGGGTATCACCGGCCAGGACGGCTCGTACCTGGCCGAGTTCCTCCTGGGCAAGGGCTACGAGGTCCACGGCCTGGTCCGGCGCTCGTCCACGCTCAACCGCAGCCGCATCGACCACCTCCACGGCCGCGCCGACCTGCACCTGCACTACGGCGACCTGACCGACGGCGTCAGCCTCGGCAACCAGATCCGCGACATCGCCCCCCACGAGGTGTACAACCTCGGCGCCCAGAGCCACGTGAAGGTGTCCTTCGAGCTTCCCGAGTACACCGCCTCGACGGACGCCGTCGGCACGCTGCGCCTGCTGGAGGCGATCCGTGCGGCCGGACTGGACTGCCGGTTCTACCAGGCGTCGACCTCCGAGATGTTCGGCGCGACACCCCCGCCGCAGCGCGAGACCACCGCCTTCTACCCGCGCTCCCCCTACGGCGCGGCCAAGCTGTACTCGCACTGGGTCACCGTGAACTACCGCGAGGCCTACGACCTGTTCGCCGTCTCCGGCATCCTGTTCAACCACGAGTCCCCGCGCCGCGGCGAGAGCTTCGTGACCCGCAAGATCACCCTCGGCGTCGCGTCGATCAAGCTCGGCATCGCCGACCACCTCGACCTCGGCAACCTCGACGCCGTCCGCGACTGGGGCTACGCCCCCGAGTACGTCGAGGGCATGTGGCAGATGCTGCAGCACGACGAGCCCCAGGACTTCGTGCTGGCCACCGGCATCGGCACCACCGTCCGCGAGTTCTGCGAGGCCGCCTTCTCCCACGCCGGGCTGCACTGGGAGGACCACGTGCGCTACGACAAGTCCTACGAGCGGCCCACCGAGGTCGACGCGCTGATCGGCGACGCCACCAAGGCCCGCGAGGTCCTCGGGTGGAAGGCGCGCACCGACGCCTCGCAGCTGGCCGCCCTGATGGTCGACGCCGACATCGAGCAGCTCGGCCGCCTCGTCGAGCGGCGCCGCGAGAGCTGACCTCAGCCGCGCGCCAGCTGCTCCAGGAAGGCGCCCGTCTGCGCAGCGCATCGCTGCCAGGTGAACGCCTCGGCATGCGCGCGTGCCGCGGCCCGCTCCTCGGGCCCGAGACCGAGCGCGCGTCGTACGGCGTCGGCGAGGTCGTCGGGCCGCCACGCGTCCATCACGCTGGCGTGCCCGGCCGCGACCTCCAGCATCGCGGGCTCCGGACCGATGACGACGGGGATCCCCCGCACCATCGCCTCCACGACCGGCAGCCCGAAGCCCTCGAAGTCGGAGGACATGACCACGAGCGACGCGGAGCCGACCAGCTCCTGGAAGGCGGCGTCGGGCAGCCAGCCCTCCACGCGCACCAGGTCCTCGACGCCCTGCTCCCGGGCCCGTGCCGTCAGCGCCTCGCGGTGGCTGCCGCCCCCGAGGACGACGAGCTCGGGCAGCGCGACCCCGAGACGCCGGGCCGCCGCCCAGCCGTCGATGACCAGGTCGGAGTTCTTGTTCGAGTGGTGGGCGAAGGTCACCGCGGGGCCGCTGCCCGCGGCGCCCGGCCACGCCAGGGCATGGTCCGCGCCGTGGTGCGCGATCGTGGCCGGCCGCTCGACCAGGCCGGGGTGCAGCGCGTGCAGGTCGTTGCGGGTGCGCGCGGAGACGCAGACGAAGCCGTCGGCCAGCCGATAGGTCCGCCCGTACGACGCCCGGCGGATCAGCCGCCGCCCCGCGGAGAACTGGTGGGGCAGGATCTCGTGGCGCAGGTCGTGCACGACCACCGCCAACGGCACACCGGGGTGGAGCAGGCCGGTCACCGGGTGGGTCGCGAGGACGGCGTCGGCGCCGAACTCCTGGGCCAGCGACCGCGTCGTACGGGTCTGCGCCCAGGGACGCGCGAGCAGGCCGGGCCGGCCGATGTCGAGCTCCACGGTCTTCAGGGACCCGGTGCGCAGGTCGTGGCTCCGGTCGACGACCACGACCACCTCGTCGTCGGGTCGTGCGGGCGGCCAGGCCCCCAGGACATGTTCGACGTAGGTACGCATCCCGCCAAATTTGGCGCCTAACGCCTCAACCACCACTCGCACGCGCACAGCGTGCCACACTGCAGCCGTGGATAGTGATGAGCATGTCATCCAGGCCCAGAACGAGGGCCATCTGGTCGACCACGACTACGAGAAGGGGTCGCCGCACCTGCGCCACCCCCGGCTCCGCGGGCAGGTCGAGGAGCGGCTGCGCCGCCTGGTGACGGACACGATCGCCCGCACCGGCGGCTGCCGGGTGCTGGAGATCGGTGCCGGCCACGGCACCTTCACGCAGGTGCTCGTCGACGCCGGCGCCCGGGTCACGGTCACCGAGGCCAGCCGGGCCAGCGCGGACCACCTGACCGCGACCTACGCGGGCGACGACCGGGTCGAGGTCGTGTACGACGAGACGGGCGACTCGGTCCTGTCGCGCGAGGAGACCTGGGACCTCGCGGTCCTCATCAGCGTCGTCCACCACATCCCGGAGTACCTGCCCGCCCTGGAGGCGATCGCGGGTCGCATCGCCGAGGGCGGCGCGCTCTTCACCGTCCAGGACCCGCTGTACTACCCGCGCCGCACGCGGCTCTCGCACGTCGCGAGCCGCGGCACCTACTTCGCGTGGCGTCTGGGGCAGGGCAACCTGGCACGCGGGCTCGGCAGCCGGTGGCGCCGGCTGCGCGGCGTGTACGACGACACCCATCCCTCGGACCTCATCGAGTACCACGTGGTGCGCCAGGGCTGCGACGAGGTCGCCATCGCCGAGCGTCTCCGGCCGCTCTTCGAGGACGTGGAGGTGTTCACCTACTGGTCCACGCAGAGCCCGCTCTTCCAGCGGATGCTGGAGAACACCTCGCTGCGCTCCGACTTCGGCATCGAGGCGACCCGGCGCCTTCCGGCCGCGTCAGCGTGACGCGGCGCGGATGACGATGCCCACCGAGGTGAGGGTGTAGCGGCCCACCGCGAAGCGGAGCACCGGCTCCTCGTCGGAGTACGGCGGCACGTCGACGTACGCGTCGAGGACGCCCTCGCCCTGGTGGAAGTCGAAGGCGGCCACCTCGTGTCCCTTGGCCTCCATCCGCTCCTTGAAGGCGAGCAGGTCGCGCCGGCGGTAGACGACGGTCGGCCCGGTCTCGAGGGTGTCGTCGTCGGAGCCGAGGTTGAACTCGGTGGTGTGCACGGCGACGCCGCCGGGTCGCAGCGTGTCGACGGACCGCTCGACGAACTCCAGGCCGGCCTCCAGGGAGCCGAGGTGCTCGAAGGCGCAGGCGGACCAGCAGAAGTCGTAGTCGCTCAGGTCCGACGGGATCGCGCGCATGTCCACGGGCCGCCACTCCACGAGGCCGCGGAAGGCGTCGGGATCGCAGACCTCGGGGTGGATCAGGCCCTCGACGCTGGACGCGTGCTGGTCGGAGCGCACCCAGCCGGTCGCCTCACGCGACTCGGGCTCGAGGTCGGTGGCGGTGATCGCGGCACCACGGGCGGCGAAGCCGGCGACGAGCCGCTCCCGTCCCACGCCGAAGCCCAGACCGCGCCGGCCCGGCTCCAGCTTGCCGAGGTCGGCCAGCATCTGCGCGATGTAGGCGAACTCCCAGTTCTTGCGGTGCGCCATCGGCGCGATGCCGAGGGCGTCGCACCAGGCGCGGAACCACGGGGCGTCCAGCTCGGCCTGCGTGCACAGCCGGGACTGCACGGTGGCCGGGAAGCGCGGATCGAGCACCGGCTCGTGGCGGTCCGCACCGATGCCCAGCTGCCTCTCCACGGCGGCCAGGCGGAGTGCCAGCATCCGCTGGTTCTCCTTGATCTGCATCAGCCCGCGGAACTCCGAGCGCTTCGCGCTCAGGTCTTCGCGCACCTGGTCCGGAAGACCCTCGTACGCTCGACGGGCAAAGCTGCGCGCCCGTTGCTTCGCTCCCATGACGAACTCCCTGGTCGTGCGCTCGGGGTGGATCAGGATCTCGTGGCTCGAGGACGTCAGACGGTGTAGCCGAGGCGCTCGATCAGCCCGGGCGCCACACGGTTCATCGCTTCATGATGCACGGCCGAGAAGACCTCCTCGTGACCGCTCTGGTTCACCCGGTAGTGCGACTCGCCGTCCTTGCGCCGGGCGAGGTCCTTGCTCTGGAGGGCGCCCCGGTCGACGTCCTTGAGGACCTGGGCGAGGTCCTCCTCGGAGAGGGTGACCCCGGCGTGCGCCAGCATAGCGACGACCTGGGAGCGCTGGTCCTGCGCGACGTCCTCGAGGCGGAACCGCGCGACGCGCGGGTCGTCGACGTCGACCCACGTGTCCATGTCGCGGAAGATCTGCTGGGCTGACTCGATGATCGCCAGGACCCCGTCCTCGTAGGACATCGTCCGCAGCCGGTCCCGCAGCACCTCCACCTCGGGCAGGTGTCCCCGCCGGTGGGTCTTGACGGCGGACCAGTAGCCGGAGACCACCATGTTGCGCGGGTCCCGCGACAGGTAGACGACCTTCACGGGGTGGGGCTGGGCCAGCGCCTCGAACTGCGGGTAGCTCAGGTAGACGCCGGGGACGAAGGTTCCCGCCGGGAACCCCCGGCGCGGCGGGGAGAGCTGGTAGTCCAGCTGCGGGAGCGTCATCAGCCCGGTGTGCGCACGCACCAGCGGGTGGTCGAAGAGCGCCTTGAGCCACTGGCTGCCGGCCTTCTGCGGCCCGGCCGCGAAGATGCTTCCCGGGTCGGGGACCGCGCCGCGCCGCTCCAGGGAGATCCCGCGCGCCCGCGCCAGGGCGTGCACGGCGTACTTCGTGCCGTTGCGCGCCGGCGCCCACTGCAGGGTGTTCGTCGCCCACTCACGCACCGCGCTCATCGTTCGTCACTCCTTCTCGGGCCCGAGGTGTTCGTGTCGGTCGGTCGCTCAGCCCCACATGCCGCTGCCACGGCCCACCACCTTCGAGCGCATGGTCGAGACCACGGCGGGGAAGCGGTTCTTGAGGTTGCCGAACTCCTCGGGCAGCGCCATCCGCGCGCTCTTGAGGGCGTCGCCCGCCATCTCGCGGCCGACGGTGTTCCAGGCGCCGCGCCGCCACGCGTCGTACGCCTCCGCGTCCGCGGGGACGAAGGGCGAGGGAGGGCGGCGGCCGTCGCGGGCCTGCACGCGCCACGCCCGCCGCAGCCGGCGGGTGATCCGGCGGCCGCGGGTGTCGTGGTGATAGCGGTACGCCGGCGCGGCGGGGAGCTCCTGCTCGTGGCTGATCACGGCGGCGGCGTACTCACGGCACAGCGCGACGACCTCGGGGGTCTCGGCGGCCGCGTGCTCGCCGTCGAGCTCGCGCCGGGCGGAGAGCTCGTCGGGCCGGGTCGTGTCGAAGGCGTGGAAGTGGAACAGCCGCAGCCGCTCCCGGGTGCTCGGGATGAGGTGCCCGTCGTCGTCGAGCCCGATGGGACGCTCGTGGAGGTTGAGCACGCCGACGTTGTAGCCGGCATGACGCAGGCTCGTGGCCTGGAAGAGGTCCGCGCCGATGTCCATCCACTTCTGGTCCACGAACAGCCCGCTGAGGTAGTCGAACAGGCAGTCCCACTCCAGCCGGGCCCACCACCAGTCGAGCGCGGGCAGCGCCCGGCGGTCGAAGCCGCAGAACCCGAGGTTGAAGACGCCGACCTGCAGCAGGTGCCCCTCGTTGACCGGCGCGTGCGCCGGGAGGGGGTGCAGGAAGTGCGGGGTGAGCACGATCCCGCCCGTGCTCGCCGCCAGCTCTCCGGCCAGCTCGTCCATCGGCGAGCTCACCCAGGTGTCGGGGTCGAGGTAGAAGACCTGCTCGCTGTCGGCGAGCAGCCGGCGGAACAGCAGCGGCTTGATCGCCGTGGCGAACTCGACCAGGTCGTAGTAGGTGGCCAAGGCCAGGACCTCCTCGCGCGCGAGTCCGAGGATGTCGGTCCCGACCAGCCGGACGCCCGGCAGCTCGGGCAGCCGGTGGTCGTCGGCGGTCTCGGCGTCGATGAGCAGCACGACCAGCTCGGCGTCGTGGTGGCGCCGCAGGCTGTCGGCCAGCGCCAGCGCCTTCGGGAGGTAGTTGGTCGCGAGGATCGTGCAGTACGTCGTGGTGGGCACGGCGGAGCCCTCTCTCACCGCTCGCCGGCGGCGAGGCCGGCGGTCCGCGGACCGAAGCGCTCGCGGGCGTAGGCGATGAAGCGGTCGATGTCGTCGCTGACGATGTAGTCGAGGGACTCGATGACGTCCTCCTTCGACCAGTCCCACCACTTGATCTCGAGGAGCGCCTCGATCTGCTCGGGCGTCGCCCGGTAGCGGATCACGCGCGCCGGGTTGCCGCCCATGATCGCGTACGGCGGCACGTCCTTGGTGACGTTCGCGTTCGACCCGATGAGCGCGCCGTCGCCGATGGTGACACCGCTGCGGATGAACGCGCGCTGGTTGATGATCACGTCGTTGCCGATGACCGTGTCGGAGCCGGGCTCCGGGTTGCCGTCCTCGCCGGCGCCGGGCAGGCCCCAGTTGATCCGGAACGGGTACTGCGACACGTGGTTGATCGGGTGCTGGCCGCCGAGCATGATCAGCGCCGTCTCCGAGAGCGAGCAGTACTTGCCGACGTGCAGCTTCGACTCGTCGTAGTCGTAGATGTTGACGATTGGCACCCCGTAGGTGTGCTCCCCGACCGTGATCCGGCCGGCCTTCACGAGCCGCCGGAACTGGGGCAGGTTGCCGCCGACGACGGAGTCGAGAACGCGTCGCAGGGTGTACTTCAACCAGCGGAGGAAGAGAGGCACGAGAACCTTCCGGGTGAGGGCTGCCGATCGGGCGAGGATCAGGCGATGGGGGCAGGGGTGGGGGTGGGCCGGAGACTATCCCGCGAGGCGTGGCGCCGCAGGGCCATCCACCAGATCCCCGCGGCGACCGCGTTGCCGGTCGCGACGCCCCAGCAGGCGCCCAGGGCGCCGTTCCAGACGGCGCCGACGATGCCGATCGCGAAGATGAGGACGGTGCCGATGATGTCGATGCGGACCGTGGTGGTGATGGCCTTGCGCCCCGTCAGGTAGGAGCGCGGCCCGACGATGAGCGCGAGGCACAGGATCTGCAGGCACGCGGGAGCGAGGAGCTCCTTCGCGGCGTACCAGGTGTCGGACAGGATCGCCCGCCCGATCACGTCCGGCATCAGCAGCAGGAAGGCGATGTTCGCGAGGCCGACGACCAGCGCGACCGTCGACGTACGACGCCGGTGGCGGCGCGCGGCCGCGAGCTCCTGCTCGTTGGAGACCTCGGAGACCCCGGCGGCGACGGCGGCGGTCTGGAAGGTCATGTAGGGGCGGATCAGGATCAGCACGCCACGGACCGCACCCAGCGCGCGGGCGCCGGCCATGGCCGCGACCACGATCATGAAGGCCATCGAGATGCCCTGCAGCGCGGTGAAGGACAGCAGGAAGCGCCACGAGTAGGGCCAGCGCTCCCGCAGCCAGGTGAACCCGCCGCGGGTGGGCGGTCCGTGCTGGGTGAAGACGAGCAGCGCGGCCGCGGTGCCCGTGCCCACCCAGGCGAGGAGGAACCAGGTCAGGGTGGTGCGGTCGGTGACGATGACCGCGACCATGGCGGCGATCAGCAGCACCAGCCACACGGTGTCGAGGATCAGCGAGCGCATCGGCCGTTGCGTGGCGAAGCCGAGGTAGCGACCGAGGTCGTGGATCAGCAGGCCCGGCAGGCCCGCGGCGAGCACCAGCAGCTCGGGCGCCAGCGGCAGGTCGACCAGGTGCAGCACGCCGGCCAGCACGACCAGCACGCCGGACAGCCCGAGCGCGATCATCAAGACGCCGGCGACCGGCTGGCCCGGACGCTCGCGCGCGTCCTGCGGGTGCACCATCACCGGGTCGCCGACCAGCGAACGCGAGACACCCATGGCGGCGGCGACGATGACGAGCAACAGCCCGAAGTAGCCGAACGCCTCCACGCCCAGCAGGTGGGCCGAGAGCAGCGCCACGCCGAGGTTCGAGAGCCCCGACATGATCTGGTCGAGGGTGATGACACTGAGCCTGCGGCCCGCGCCCTCCGTGGTCACCCGGTCTCCTCTGGCATCGACGCGTGGGATCGTCTCCGATCTGACGACCCCGGATAGTAACGACGCCGACGATGCCGGGTTCCGGCCTGTCCCGCTGCCACTTCCGCAGATCGCCTCCGCCTCGCGGAACAGGTCCCACATCGCACGTGACCTCCTCGCCCCCCGCCTCGTTGGGCCGGTGACGTCGGGGGGCGTCGTCGTTTCGACAGACGAACCAATGAGGGAGATGGACTGCATGAACGCGCCCGTGGACGTCCTGGTCGCCGGTGGCGGCGGCTTCATCGGGGGTCACCTCGTAGCCGACCTGCTCGCGCAGGGGAAGACCGTTCGCTCGGTCGACGTGAAGCCGCTCGACGAGTGGTACCAGGTGCACCCCGACGCCCAGAACGGCGTCGCCGACCTCTCCCTCCTCGCGAGCGCCGAAGAGGCGACCGCGGGTGCCCGCGAGGTCTACATGCTGGCCGCCGACATGGGCGGCATGGGCTTCATCGAGAACAACAAGGCGCTGTGCATGCTGACCGTGCTGACCGTGCTGACCAGCACGCACATGCTGCAGGCCGCCCAGAAGTACGACGTGGAGCGCTACTTCTACTCCTCGTCCGCGTGCGTCTACGCCGCCGACAAGCAGACCGACCCCACCGTCACCGCGCTCAAGGAGTCCGACGCGTACCCGGCGATGCCGGAGGACGGCTACGGCTGGGAGAAGCTCTTCACCGAGCGCATGGCCCGCCACTTCCGCGAGGACTTCGGCCTCACAACCCGGATGGCGCGCTACCACAACGTCTACGGTCCCGAGGGCACCTGGACCGGTGGCCGCGAGAAGGCCCCCGCCGCCGTGTGCCGCAAGATCGCCGAGGCGGTCATCTCCGGCAAGCACGAGATCGAGATCTGGGGCGACGGCGAGCAGACCCGGTCGTTCATGTACATCGACGACTGCGTCCAGGGCTCGCAGATGATCCTCGCGAGCGACCTGGAGGACCCGATCAACCTCGGCTCCGCCGAGCTCGTGTCGATCAACCAGCTCTACTCGATCGTCGAGGAGATCGCCGGCATCACCTGCGAGCGGAAGTACGACCTCACCGCCCCGCAGGGCGTCCGCGGGCGCAACTCCGACAACACGATGATCAACGAGGTCTTCGGCTGGGAGCCGTCCATCAGCCTCGCCGACGGCCTCGCGAAGACCTACGCCTGGGTCTACGACCAGGTCAAGCGCGCCCAGGGCTGACGGCCCGAGCCGTGCGCATCCTCGTCCACGACTACTCCGGTCACCCGTTCCAGGTCGAGCTCAGCCGTGAGCTCGCCCGGCGCGGGCACGCCGTCACGCACTCCTTCTGCCCCGGCTGGGTCTCGGGCAAGGGGCACCTGGTGGCCGAGCCCGGCGAGACCCTGACCTTCGACCCGGTCGGCCCGACCGAGCCGATCGCCAAGGACCGCTTCGCCCGCCGCGTGCTCGTGGAGGCGACCGTCGGCTGGCAGCTGTTGCGGCAGGTACGTCGTACCCGGGCGCAGACGGCGATGCTGTCCAACGCGCAGATCCCGACGCTGGTCGTCTTCGCCCTCGGGATGGCGCTGCTGCGGCGCCCCTGGGTGCTGTGGCACCAGGACGTGTACGCCGTGGCGGTGAAGTCCTTCGCGGGCGACAAGCTGGGCCGGATGTTCCGTCTCGTCGCGGCCGTGTTCAGCGTCGCCGAGAAGTGGGTGTCGCGCCGGGCGTCGGCCATCGTCGTCATCGCGCCGTCCTTCGTGCCCGTCCACGAGGAGTGGGGCACGGCCGACAAGGTCACCGTCATCCCGAACTGGGCGCCGTTGGACGAGATCGTGCCGGTGCCGCGCAAGAACGACTGGGCGATCGAGCAGGAGCTCGACGACACGGCGACCCTGCTCTACTCGGGCACCCTGGGGCTCAAGCACAACCCGACGCTGCTCGTCGGCCTGGCCCGCCAGGTCATCGACGCGGGCCGGCCCGTCCGGCTGGTCGTGGTCAACGAGGGCCCGGCCGTCGAGGTCATCCGGGCCGAGGCCGAGCGGCTCGACGTACCGGTCACCCTGCTGCCCTTCCAGCCCTACGAGCGGCTCTCGGAGGTGTTGGGCAGCGGCGACATCCTGGTGGTGCTGCTGGAGCAGCAGGCCGGGGCGTTCTCGGTGCCCTCGAAGACCCTGTCCTATCTGTGCGCCGGCCGGCCGGTGCTCGGCATGATGCCGGCGGAGAACCTCGCCTCGGCGCTGGTCGAGCGGGCCGGCGGCAAGGTCGTCGCCCCCGCGGAGTCGTCGCTGGCGGACGCCGCCGCCTGGGCCGCGCGGATCCTCGGCGACCCCGACACCCGCGACGAGCTCGGCGAGGCGTCCCGCGACCTCGCCGAGGAGGAGTTCGCGCTCGCCGGCTGCGCCGACCGCTTCGAGGCCATCCTCGGCAGGAGCAGCCGGTGAGCGTCACCGTCATCGTCGGGCCGAAGACCCGGCTGGGCCGCGAGCTGGTCGCCCGGCTGGCCGGCTCGCCCGTCCTCGCCGTCGCCCGCGACGCCGCCGACGCGGAGGTCGTGGCCGCTCTGCCCGGATTCCGCGACGCCACCGGCGTGCAGGTCGTCGACGGCGCCGCCGGAGGCCTCACGGCCGCCGTGGCGGCACTCGGCAGCGGACCCGTCCGTCTCGTCGTCGCCGCGCTCGGACCCGTGCACCCCGAGACCCCCCGCACGGCGTACGACGCCGCGGGGGTCGCTCGCGACCTCCGCTTCGTGGAGCAGGTGCTGGCTGCGGGGCGGCCCGTCCAGGTGGTCCTCGTCTCGACCGTGATCGCGCTCGCACCCGGCCAGGACCGGCGCTACTACGGCGGCTGGAAGAGCCTGGTGGAGCAGCAGCTCCAGCAGCTCGTCGACGACCGCGTCGCCGCCGGCGGCGAGGCCGAGCTCTCGGTGCTCTATCCCGGCCGCCTGCTGGACGCCGCCGAGCGCAGGGGCCGGCTGCGGCTCCACACGAGCTACGCCCGCCTCGCCTCCGCGGTACTCGCCGTGTCCCCCGGACGACCGGTGGCGCGACCGGTCGGGGCGGACAGCCGAATTTGGTTGTGGGTGAGCAGTATCTCTTTGGCACTTCGATCGTTGACGCCTTCAACCAGACGTTCTGTCCCGCCTCCCCCCAGGTCCGGCGAGACGGCTCGAGTCCCTTCCGGAGAAGGTGGGTAGCAATGCGGATGAAGCGCGCATTCGACCTGTTCGTGGCGGTCGCCGCAGCGGTCGCCTGGGTACCGGTCCTGGCCGCGTCTTCCCTGATGGTCCTGCTGCTCTCGGGACGGCCGGTCTTCTACCGGTCCAACCGCTGGGTGCGCAACGGGCAGATGGTGCGGACCATCAAGTTCCGGACCATGGTCAAGAACGCCGACAAGCTCGTGAACCGCTCGACCGTCCCGGTCGAGGGGGTGCGCTTCCTCAACATCCCGCCGGACTCGCCGCTGTACACGCGGCCCGGCCGGATCCTGGAGGGACTCGGTCTCACCGAGATCCCCCAGCTCATCCACGTCCTCCGCGGCGAGATGAGCATCGTGGGCAACCGGCCCCTCCCGGACAACGTGATGACCTGCCTGCGGGAGGACTACCCGTACGCCGACGACCGCTTCCTCACCTCCGCGGGCCTGACCGGTCCGGTGCAGCTGGTGGGTCGCGACTCCCTCAGCGACTCCGAGCGGCTGCGCATCGAGGGCGCCTACTGCCGCGCGGTCCTGCACGGCTACCAGTTGCGCCTCGACTTCACCGTCCTGCTCTACACGGTCCTGATCGTCGCCCACGTCAAGGCGCCGCTGGACTACCAGGGCGTCATGGACCTCATCGACCGGCACACCAAGCGGCCCCGCCGGCGGGTCTCCCGCAAGGTCGAGGTCGTCGTCGACGACGCGCTGCGCTCCTCCGACGTGGCCTGACACCACCCACCCGTACGACGAAGGGCCGCTCCCGACCGGGAGCGGCCCTTCGTCGTACCTGCCCGGTGGCGCCTCAGAGCGCCAGGCGGTGCCGGAAGTAGTCGATCGTCTCCCGCAGGCCGTCCTCGAGGGCGACCGTCGGCTCCCAGTCGAGCTCCTTCTTGGCCAGGGAGATGTCGGGACGGCGCTGGCGCGGGTCGTCCGACGGCAGCGGCCGGAACTCGATGGTGGAGGTCCCGCCGACGAGGCGGAGCACCGCCTCGGCCAGCTCCAGCATGGTGTTCTCGGTCGGGTTGCCGACGTTCACGGGACCGGTGAAGTCGGCGGGGCTCTCCATCAGCCGCCACATGCCCTCGATCAGGTCGTCGACGTAGCAGAAGCTGCGCGTCTGCTGGCCGTCGCCGTAGATCGTGATCGGCTCGCCCTTCAGCGCCTGGACGATGAAGTTGCTGACCACCCGGCCGTCGTCGGGGTGCATCCGGGGGCCGTAGGTGTTGAAGATCCGCATCACCTTGATCTCGAGGCTGTGCTGGCGCCAGTAGTCGAAGAACAGCGTCTCCGCGGCACGCTTGCCCTCGTCATAGCAGCTGCGGATGCCGATCGGGTTGACCCGGCCCCAGTACTCCTCGACCTGCGGGTGGACCTCCGGGTCGCCGTACACCTCGCTGGTGCTGGCCTGCAGGATGCGTGCGCGCACCCGCTTGGCCAGGCCCAGCATGTTGATGGCGCCGTGGACGCTCGTCTTCGTGGTCTGCACGGGGTCGCGCTGGTAGTGGATCGGCGAGGCCGGGCAGGCCAGGTTGTAGATCCGGTCGACCTCGACGTACAGCGGGAAGGTGACGTCGTGGCGCATCAGCTCGAACCGGTGGTTCGCGAGGAGCCCGGCGATGTTGTCCTTCGTGCCGGTGTAGTAGTTGTCGACGCAGAGGACGTCGTGGCCCTCGGCGATCAGCCGGTCGCAGAGGTGGGAGCCGAGGAAGCCAGCTCCGCCGGTCACGAGTACGCGCATCTCAGATCCTCGCCGGGAGGGGGGAAGGGGTGGAGGGAGTCGAGGGGGTCGAGGGCGCCATGGTCGACGCCGTCAGGCCGCTGCCGGCCTCCGGTTCGTCGTCCTTGCGCCCCGACACCCAGCAGATCGCGGCGAGGCACATCGGCACCCACAGCGTCCGGTCGTAGAGGCTCGGGATGAGCTGTCCCCAGCCGATGTAGGCCCAGATCGTGTAGCACAGCCGCCGGTGCGGGACGTTCTCGAACAGCGGGCGGGCGAGAGCGAAGAGCACCAGCAGGAAGCCGAAGAGGCCGAAGATCCCGATCCCGACCGCGACCTCGAGCAGGTTGTTGTGGATGTCGAACAGGTCGACCAGGCCGTCTCCCAGCCAGGGACTGTCCCAGAACCGGTCCCATCCCCGCGAGAGGCCCTCCGAGCGCGCCATGTCCGAGCCGGAGGCCGTGCCCCCGCCGAGCAGGCGGTCGATCGCCGAGGCGTTGCCGGTCACCTCGAGCAGGAAGGGGATCCCGGCGACGACCAGCGCGCCCACCACGGCGTACATGAAGCCGGTGATGGCCGAGCGCTCGACGATCGGGATCATCACGACCAGCACCGCGACCACCAGGGTCGCGCCGCGGCTGCCGCTGAGCAGGATCGACACGCCGACGATGCCGGCCATCCCCATGACGACGGTGCGCGCGAGCCAGGTGCGGTACTCGAAGAAGAGGTAGATGAGCAGCGCGATGCCCATCAAGCCGGCCTCGGCGAAGTAGTTGGGGTGGTTGGTCATCCCGAAGTGGCGTCCACCGGTGATGTGCCCGCTCACCACGCCGCCGGCCCAGCTGCCCAGGTGCCCGAGGACGTAGGTCCACGCGAGCAGGCGGATGACCTTCGCGCCGGGACGCCACAGCACGATCGCGATCGGCAGCGCGATCATCACGGTGAGCCAGAAGAAGAGGGCGAAGGCGCTCTCCAGGGAGCGGTCCGAGGCGAGCGTCGCGATCCACCCGAACGCGAAGACGATGCTCACGCCCACGACGTAGACCAGCGGGAGGCGCAGCTTGTTGCGGAACATCTCCGGCAGCAGCAGCGCGAACCCGACGACGAGCAGGCCGTCCGTGGGCGTCACCGGGTCCAGCGCCGGCAGCAGCCCCTTGTACGACGGCGCGGTGGCGAAGGCGCCCATCAGCATCAGGATGCCGACCCGCGTCGTGCCCAGCGTCGCGAGCAGGGCGATGAACAGGGCGATGCCGACCGCGGCGCCCGAGGTCGCGATGTCCCCCGAGTTGGCGAGGTAGACCAGCGCCGCGGCGAGGACGACGAGGAAGATCGTCACCACCGGCATGGAGCCGGCGGGCGCGACGAAGGGGCGGACCTCCCCAATCGGTCGCGCTGGCGTCTTGCTCGGCACTGCTCTCCTTCGCGGATCGGCCGTCGTACCGGGTCGGTCGTGGCGGCCGCCCCGGCAGTCTAGTGGCGTCGGGAGTCCCGGCGGGCGGTATCCACGCCCTCCGTCGTCCCGCCCGCGCTCACCCGCCCGCGAAGGGCGGCAGGAACTCGACCGTGTCGCCCGGGCGCACCACGACCGCGGCCGGGTCCTCCGACGACACGGGCCGGTCGCCGACCAGCACCGAGCACACCCCGACGACCTCCGGGAGCCGGGTGCCCTCGTGCCGGCGGACCACCTCGGCCCGCAGCTCGGCGAGGCTCACGGGCCCCGGGACGCTCACGTCCTCCTCGGCCACCCCCGCCGCGGCTCGCGCGGCGGCCCAGTAGCGCACCCGGATGACCTGCATCTCATTCACCGTCTTCTCCCTTCCCCGTTGCCGCCCTGTTTCGGTATCGTCGCCCACCAGAAAACCGGCCGGGGCCCAATGTTGCGTTTCGGTCTCGACACAGCGCCCGCCCTGCGCGCGGCGCCCGTGAGGAGGCCACCGCGTGAGCACTCTCCTGCTTCTGACCAGCGCCCTGCAACCGTCGGCCGAGGTCCTGCCCGGACTGGCGCTGCTCGGTCACCACGTCAAGATCCTGCCCGCCGAGGGCAGCGCGCTCCTCGAGGCACCCGAGTCGGACCTCGTCCTGGTCGACGGCCGTCACGACCTCGCGAGCTCGCGCGATCTGTGCCGGCTGATCCGCACGACCGGCACCGACGTGCCCGTCCTGCTGGTCGCCACCGAGGGCGGCCTGGCCGTGGTCAACCACGACTGGGGCATGGACGACGTCGTCCTGCACACCTGCGGCCCGGCGGAGCTGGAGGCGCGGATCAAGCTGGCCATCGGCCGGCTGGCCGCGGCCCGCGACGCCGCCGACCCGGACGCGCACGTGATCCGCTCCGGCGAGGTCGTGGTGGACGACGCGACGTACACCGCGAAGGTCGGCGGCCGCGTGCTCGACCTGACCTTCAAGGAGTTCGAGCTCCTCAAGTTCCTCGCCCAGCACCCCGGCCGCGTCTTCAGCCGCCAGCAGCTGCTGCAGGAGGTGTGGGGCTACGACTACTTCGGCGGCACCCGCACCGTCGACGTCCACGTACGGCGCCTGCGCGCCAAGCTGGGTCCCGAGAACGAGACGCTCATCGGCACCGTGCGCAACGTCGGCTACCGCTTCGTACTGCCGACCAAGGACTCCGGCAAGGACTCCGGCAAGGACGCCGGTACGCAGGCCGGCGGCGCGCGGGCCAACGACGAGGACGCGGTCGACGCCTGAGCGGCGACGCGCTACGACGTACGCCCCTTCTCGTCGAAGGTCTCGTGCGGGTGCATGAGCCGGACGACCTCCTCGCGCAACGCGGGACCGAGCTCGCCCCATCCGTCCTTGTAGCCGTAGAGGGACGCCAGCGAGCGTGCCTCGTAGTCGCCGTTGAGGACGTCGACGTCGGCGCCGGTGATGAGCGCCGGGTGCGCCACGCCCACGGCCGCGGACACCCGGGTCAGCTCCTTGCGCAGGGTGCGCAGGTAGACCGCGCAGCGCTGCGCCTTCGACTCCGGTTCCAATCCCCGCACCAGCCACGGGTTCTGCGTCGCCACCCCGGTCGGGCAGTGGTCGGTGTGGCACTTCTGCGCCTGGATGCAGCCGATCGAGAGCATCGCCTCGCGCGCCACGTTCACCATGTCCGCACCCAGGGCGAAGGCGACGACGGCGTTGTCCGGCAGCCCCAGCTTCGCCGACCCGATGAAGGTCACGTCGTCGGTCAGCCCCAGCTCGGCGAACGTTCCGTAGACCCGGGAGAAGCCCATCCGGTACGGCAGGGCCACCGCGTCGCTGAAGATCAGCGGAGCCGCGCCCGTGCCTCCCTCGCCCCCGTCGACGGTCACGAAGTCCACCCCCCGCTCGCGCGGTGACATCTGCCGCGCCAGGTCCTCCCAGAAGGCCGTCTCCCCCACCGCCGACTTGATCCCCACCGGCAGGCCCGTCTCCGCGGCCAGCAGCTCGACGAAGTCGAGCATCGAGTCCACGTCGTGGAACGCCGTGTGCCGTGACGGCGACGCGCAGTCCCGGCCCTCCGGGATCCCCCGGATCGCCGCGATCTCGGGGGTCACCTTCGCCGCCGGCAGCAGCCCGCCCAGGCCCGGCTTCGCGCCCTGGCTCAGCTTGATCTCGATCGCGCGTACCGGCGCGGAGGCGACGACGTCCTTGAGGCGGGGCAGCGAGAAGTCCCCGTTCTCGTCGCGGCACCCGAAGTACGCCGTACCGATCTGCAGGACGAGGTCGGCCCCGTTGCGGTGGTAGGGCGAGATGGCGCCCTCGCCGGTGTTGTGCAGGCAGCCCGCCTCCGCGGCTCCCTTGTTGAGCGCCGTGATCGCGTTGCCCGACAGCGAGCCGAAGCTCATCGCCGACACGTTGACGACCGACGCGGGCCGGAACGCGTGCCGGCGTCCCCGCGGCCCGCCGAGCACCTTCGCGCTGGGCAGCGACCAGTTCTCGTCCTGGTCGCTCGGCAGCTGGTCGGCGAAGGTGCGGTGCTTGATGTACGTCGCGCCCTGGGTGTGCTCGACGTCGGCGTCGGTCCCGAAGCCGAAGTAGTTGTTCTCGCCCTTCGCCGAGGCGTAGATCCAGGTGCGCTGGTCGCGGCTGAAGGGCCGCTCCTCGTCGTTGCTCGTCACGATGTACTGGCGCAGCTCCGGCCCGATCCGCTCCAGCCAGTAGCGCGCGTGGGCGATGACGGGGAAGTTGCGCTGCAGCGCGTGCTTGCTCTGCACCAGGTCGCGCACCGCGACCGCCCCCAGCGCCACCGCTGCTCCGCCCAGGACCCGACTCACCCTCATGCGGCCATGCCTACCGCCTCCCGGCCTGTCGTTCAACGGCGGGTCGGCACGGGCCCCGAGGGGGCCTCCGAGCGGTCGTGCCGGCGCGCGATAGCGTCGCGGGGTGACGACCGACGACCCCCTGCTCTCCGGTGAGGACGCTCTCGCCGCGATCGAGGAGGCGCGTGCCGCCTGCCGGTCCCACGACGGCTCCGACCCTCTCGACGAGGCCGCGACGCTGCGTCTCAAGCACCACGGCCTCACGGGGATCGGCGCCTGGGTCGTCGACGGCGGCTTCGCACTGCGCCGGGGCACCGAGGTGGACCTCGCGGTGGCACCCGGGCGCCGCGGCCAGGGGCTGGGCGGCCGACTCGCCGCGCTGGCGACGAACGACCCGGGCGGGCTGACGGCGTGGTCGCACGGCGACGACCCGGCGGCCGCTTCGCTGGCGACCCGCCTCGGCTTCGCCCGCGTGCGCGAACTGTGGGTGATGCGGCGCCCGACCGCGCTGCCGCTCCCGCCGACCGAGCTGCCCGAGGGCGTCTCGATCCGGGACTACGGCACCGGTGACGCCGAGGCGCTGCTCGCCGTCAACGCGGCCGCCTTCGCCCACCATCCCGAGCAGGGCGGCCTCGACGCCGCGGGCCTCGCCGAGCGCACCGCCGAGGAGTGGTTCGACCCGGCCGGCCTCCTGCTCGCCGTCGACAGCGACGATCGGCAGCAGGCGCAGCCGTCCTCGGGGCCGGGGCGGCTGCTCGGGTTCCACTGGACCAAGCAGCACGATGCGGCGACCGGCGAGGTGTACGTCGTGGGCGTCTCCCCCGACGCGCAGGGGCGGGGCCTGGGCCGGGTCCTCACGGTGGCCGGGCTGCATCACCTCGCCTCGCGCGGCGTGCGCGAGGTGATCTTGTACGTCGAGTCGGACAACACCGCGGCGCGGCGCCTGTACGAGGGGCTGGGCTTCGGCCACGCTCCTGCCGACACCCATGTGCAGTACCGGCGGACGGACGATTCCGAACTTTCCGCGTAACCCCCGCCCTGCTGAGTAGATTGACCTCCCATGAGCTCTGTTCCCGAGAACGAGCCGGAGTCCGCGGACACCCGGCTCGACGCGTCGCGCTCCGGGCGCGGCCGGGGACGGCGGGGGCGCCTGTGGCGCCGCCAGGAGGACGAGGTCCCCGACGCCGGAGAGCTCGACGCGGACGAGGTGCAGGAGCTGCTGCGCCGCAGCAGCACCACCGACCCGGTCGACGACGCGTCGGCTACCGCCGAGCGGACGTCGGGCGAGCTCCGGCCCGCCGGTGACCCGGCGGCGGCATCGAGCGACCACGACCCGGACTCCGAGGATGACGCGGGCGGCTCCGGCGACACCGACGACGACACCGGGATCGCGGCACGGGTCGGTGCGCGGCGGGCCGCCGCGACGGCCGAGCCCGCGACCCCCGTCGAGGACGACGAGGGCGACGAGGGCGACGAGGAGGCCGTCGACTGGGGCGCCCTCGTCGAGCCGGCCTCGGGCGACGCCCGCCCCGACGAGGACGGTCCGCACGACGCATGGGGGCCCGCACCCGACGGCTGGAGCGGTGCGCCCGGCGAGCTCGTGGACGACGGCGACCAGGCCGCGGACGACGGCGACCCGGACGTCGACGAGGCTCACGCGATCGCCGTCCCCGCGGCGCGCACGCCCGACGACTGGGCCGACGTCATCGACCGATCCCTGGGCCGCCCTCTGGCGGAGAAGGCCCCCGAGGAGTTCGAGGTCAGCGCACCGGCGGGCGAGGACCCCTCCCTGCGCGGGACCCTGACGGACCGGCTCGTGCGGATGCGCGACGAGCAGCCCGACGACCAGCCCGACGAGCAGCCCGCGCAGGAGCAGGCGGTCGGCCCCGACGAGAGGGACCCGGCCGGCGGGACGGACCCCGCGGATCGCACGGAGGACCGGGACGGCGCGGACGCCCCGGACGACCAGGAGACCTCGACCGCCGCGGCCGAGGGTGCGGACGAGGGTGCCGTCTCCGGTCAGACCGACGCGGCGGCCGACGGGGACGACTGGTCGGCGATCATCTCCCGCGCCACCCGGCGGCCCTTCGGCGAGGCGGTCGACGTCCGGCCCGCCGCCGAGGAGGTCGCCCCGGCGCCCGCCGAGGACCCGCTGACGTCCGCACACTGGGACGACGAGCAGCCGGCCGCCGAGGAGCCGGCCGCGCGCGCCGAGCTCGCCGGGGCCCCGGCGACCGAGGAGGCCGAGGAGCCCGCCGAGTCTCCGGCGCCCGAGGATGCCGACGAGGTGCCGACGACGCCCGCGACGCTCCCCCCGCAGCGGTTGAGCGACGAGGAGGCCGGCCAGCGTGTCATCGCCGCGGCCGTCGACGGCGGCTTCGCCGAGCCCACGC
>QFCS01001219.1_pt1 | contig 21908 bp, 17 predicted proteins | sample 3576561 | NCBI WGS metagenome assembly QFCS01 | reverse complement strand
GAAGATCACCAAGAAGGCGTCGAAGGCGCGGTCGATCACCTTCACCGCGGGCGGCAAGAAGGTCGGCTCGGTGACGAAGGTGAAGCCGGGCAGCACCGTGAAGCTGACGAAGATCCCGCGCTCGGCGACGAAGATCAAGGCCGTGGTGAAGCTCAAGGGCGGCGGCAAGGCCACGGTCACCCGCGCCTACAGCGCCTGCTGAGATCCGTCAGGAGAACGGCAACGGCTCCGGAGAGAGGCTGACCGCGCGTGCTCGGGCCGCGGTCAGCCCTCGCCGGTGGTGCTGACGGCACAGCACCTCGTAGGCCACCTCGACGTCCTCGGCCGGCGTCACGTGCTCGACCGGCTCGACGTCGCCGACCACGATCACCTCGCCCTCGGTGACCATGATCCCGTCCTCGGTGCGCGCATTGTGCGTGGCGCGGCGACCGCACCAGCACAACGCCTCGACCTGGAGGACCTCGGTCCGGTCGGCCAGTTCGACCAGCCGCGCCGAGCCCGGGAAGAGCCGGGTGCGGAAGTCGGTGAGGATGCCGAAGCAGAACACGTCGATCTGCAGCTCGTCGACGATCTTCGCGAGCTGGTCCACCTGCTCGGCGGTGTAGAACTGCGCCTCGTCGCAGATCAGGTAGTCGATCCGCGCGCCCTGGGTGAGGGCGTCGACCGTGTAGCGCCAGAAGTCGAACGACGGCTCGACCTCCAGCGCGTCGGCGGTCAGGCCGAGACGCGAGGAGACCTTCGCGACGCCCGCCCGGTCGTGCGAGGTGAACAGCCGCCCGATCCGTCCACGCGCCGCGTGGTTGTGATTGGTCTGCAGGGCGAGGGTCGACTTGCCCGCGTCCATCGTCCCGGTGCGGAAGGTCAGCTCGGCCACGCGCGCATCCTCTCACCACGCCGGATCGCGCGGTCGCGACTGCCCAGGCATCGGTGAGATGACTGATCGGTGAAATGTGGCGCAATCCGGTCACGGTTTCCCCTCGATTCGGGCTGCACTCCGGGAGAATCAGGCGTTCACTGGGTTGTCCGGTGGTGTTGACTGAACGCGTCGGCCGCGAGGTCGCGCAAAGGGGATGAGGGACCATGGTGGTGGAGGGCGTGACCTCCCGCCTGCGACGCGGCGTGCAGCGGGCGAGCATCGTCACGGCGGCGATCGCGGCGATCGCCGTCGGGCTGACGACCTCGCGGCTGCTGGGGGACGACCCGACCCGCCCCGCCGGGTCGGCGGCTCCCGTCGAGCAGACGGCGCCCGCACCGGCACAGCCGCAGGCGCCTGCGCCGGCCGAGCTGCTTCCGGCCCCGACCGTGCAGCCCGCCGTGGCGACGGCCGCTCGACGCGGTCCGCTCGCCGCCGCCTACCCGGGAACGATCGACTCCGCACCCGGGGAGGCCGTCGCCGCCTACCAGCGGGCCTCGGCGGTCATCAACGCCGCTTCGAGCTGCCAGCTCGACTGGCTCGTCCTGGCCGCGATCGGACGCGTCGAGTCGAACCACGGACAGGGGGAGGACGGCACCCACCGGGTGGGCGCAAAGGGCAAGGTCAAGCCCGCCTACACCGGCAAGCCGCTCAACGGCCGCGGTGGCCGCGACAGCGTCGCCGACACCGAGGGCGGCGTCCTCGACGGGAACAAGCGCTGGGACGCGCCCGTCGGGCCGATGGGCCTGCTGCCCTCGACGTGGACCTCGGTCGCGGTGGACGCCGACGGTGACTCCGTACGCGACCCGCAGGACCTCGACGACGCCGCACTCGCCGCCGCGGTCGTCCTCTGCGCGGGTGGACGCGACCTCGCCGACACGGCCGTCCTGAAGGAGGCGCTGCGCGGGTACGACGGAGCCCGGCGCTTCGCTCCGACGGTGACGGCCCTCGCGGCGGCGTACGGGGCCGAGAACGCTGCGCTCCCCACCGCCCTGCCGATGCGGGTGCCGGCGCCGGCGGTCGTTCCGCTGCGCGTCGACATGCCGGAGGCGTGCGGGTGCAGCGACGTGCGCTTCGTCCGCTCCTGGACGGCGGTCTTCCAGCCCTCCGAGGCGCTGACCACGCCGGACGCGCCGCAGGAGGAGGAGCCCGCCCCGACCGCGCCCGATCCGAACGCGCCCGATCCGAACGCGCCCGACCCGAACGCGCCCGACCCGAACGCGCCGACCGATCCGGCGCCGCCGGTCGTCACTGCGGCCGCCCCGGGACAGCCGACCGAGCAGCCCACCGATCAGCCCACCGAGCAGCCGGCCGACGGCCCGACCCCGTCCGAGAAGCCCGACGAGCCGCGCTGCGAGCCCGCACGCGAGGAGAGCGAGCCGGCCGACGCCGTGACTCCGGACGCGGCCGCGGAGCTCGACGACGCGACCGACCCGGCGTGCGAGGAGCCCGACGGCGGCTCCGGCGAGCCCGGTGAGCCCGGCGAGCCCGGCAGCGTCTCCGCGACCGACGCCGGCGCCCCTGCTCGGACGCCGGAGCAGACGGACTGACGCTCGCCCGCTCCCGCCCGGGTCTCCTGATGTGCGCGCCGGTCGCGCCGCGGCTCAGGCTCCGGGGGCCGGAGTGACCCGCAGGACGACGTCACGCCCCTCGCCGTTGTCGGTGGTCACGAGCAGCGCCCCGCCGCGGGTGGCGGTCACGTCGCGCAGCCGCCCGTAGCGGCGCAGCTCGGCCGGGGCCGCGGTCCACGTCAGCCGGCCCTTGCGGTTGAACTTCACGAACATCAGCCGCTCCCCCTTGAGCACCGCGACCGCGAGCGTCCCCTCCAGCCGGCCCCAGGAGGCGCCGGACACGAAGGCGGCACCGGACGGCGCGATGGTCGGGTTCCCGGAGCGCCAGCGCGCGGCGTACTGCTTGCCGGGCAGGCGCTGGTCGGTCATCGGACGGCTCTCGTCGTAGCCCGGTCCGGGATTCCAGCCGTAGTTGCGGCCCTTGCGGATCACGTTGATCTCGTCGTCGCGGAAGGTGCCGTGCTCGACGGCCCAGATGCTGCCGTCGGCGCGCTGCGCGAGCCCTTGGACGTTGCGGTGACCGTAGCTCAGGACGTAGCGCTTCTTGCCCTTCGCCTTCGCCCACGGGTTGCCCGGCCACGGCTTGCCGGTGAACCGGTCCAGCCGCAGCACCTTGCCGCCGAGGGAGCGCAGGCGCTGCGGGTTGCGCGCCTTGGCGGCGTCGCCGGTGCCGACGAGCAGGGCGCCGCTGCGCGCGATCAGCAGGCGGCACCCACCGTGCCGGCCGGTGGCGTTGGACGGGAGACCGGCCCGCAGGGTGCGCACCGGTGTCGCCCGGGTCAGCGCCGCGTCCAGGCTCCAGGCGATCACGCGGACGTCGTGCCCGCCGCCGGCCTTGCGCCAGCCGGAGCAGGTGTAGATCCGGCCGTTGTCGTCGAACGCGGGATCGACCGCCAGGCCGAGCAGCCCGGTCTCCCCGCCAGCCCAGCTGCGCGCGCCGGCGAGCCGGATCGCCCGCCTCTCGCCGCCGGGGGACACCAGCGTGAGCCGGGCCCGCTCCCGTTCGGTGACGAGCAGGTCACCCGACGGCAGCGGCGCGACCTCCCACGGGTGGTCGAGGCCCCCGGCCACCTCCTCGACCCGCAGCGCCGGGGCACGGCGCTCGCTGGTGTCGTCCCCGCCCGGCGCGGCGGACGCGGACGGTACGCCGGACAGCGCAGCGGCGAGCAGGGCGATGCAGGTCAGGACGGCCGCGCGGGGGTGCGTCATGCGCCGACGGTACCCCCGCACGAGCCGCCCAACGGGCCGGCTGACAGGTCGGCTGACAGGTCGGCTCAGAAGGTGTGCTCGGCGGCCGGGAAGGCGCCGCTCTTCACCTCGGCGTCGTAGGCGCGGGCACCGTCGAGCAGCACCGAGCGGAGATCGGCGTACTGCTTGACGAAGCGGGGCAGACGGCCGGTGCGCAGCCCGAACGCGTCCTGCCACACGAGGACCTGGCCGTCGCACCGGTTGCCGGCGCCGATGCCGATGGTCGGGATGTCCAGCTTCGCGGTGACCTCGGCGGCCACGTCGCCGGGAACCATCTCCATCACGACGGAGAAGGCACCGGCCTCCTGGACCGCGAGGGCGTCGCGCAGGATCCGCTCGGCGGCGTCGCCGCGGCCCTGGACCCGGTAGCCGCCCAGGGCGTGCTCGGACTGCGGGGTGAAGCCGATGTGGGCCATGACCGGGATGCCGCCGCGCGTCATCCGCTCGATCTGCGGCGCCATCTCGACGCCGCCCTCGAGCTTCACGCAGTGCGCCCCGCCCTCCTTCATGAACCGCGCCGCCGTGAGATAGCCCTGCTCGGGAGACGCCTGATAGCTGCCGAACGGAAGGTCGCCGACCACGAGGGCGCGGGTCACCGAGCGGCTCACCGCGCGGGTCAGCGGCAGCAGCTCGTCCACGGTGACGGGGATCGAGGTGCTGTTGCCGAGAACGTTGTTCGAGGCGCTGTCGCCGACGAGGAGGACCTCGATCCCGGCCTCGTCGAAGATCTGCGCGGTCAGCTGGTCGTAGCTGGTGAGCATGGAGAAGCGCTCCCCGCGCTGCTTCATGTCCTGCAGGTGATGGGTGCGGATCCGCTTGATCGGAGCGGTGCCGGTCGGGCCGGTCGGGCCGGTCGGGCCGGTCGGGCCGCCGCCGTAGGGCGCGGTCTCCTCGGGGGTGCTGCTGCTCATCGTCGAGCTCCGTTCATTCGTGACTCGCGGCCCGCGCGGCGGGTCCACGTTCGTGAAGGACTACGACGAGGCTAGTCCGGTCGAGGAGACTTCCGCGCTGTGTGCTCCGTCACCCGGCCGTGGCGGACGGCGCCGGGGGAGCGGCGGCGTCCGCAGCCGCCTCCAGCTCGGCGACGACGATGCGCCGCATCCCGAGCATCGCCCGCGTCGCCGCCTCGGCCCGTGCCGCGTCCTGCTCGCTCAGCAGGGCGTAGAGGCGCTCCGGGACGATCTGCCAGGACAACCCGAACCGGTCCCGCAACCACCCGCACACCGACTCCTCGCCGCCGTCGGCCAGCGAGTCCCAGTAGTAGTCGACCTCCGACTGGTCGCGGCAGGTCACCGCGAAGGACACCGCCTCGGTGAACGGGAACGCCGGCCCGCCGTTGATGCCGCGGAAGGTGATCCCGTCGAGCGTGAACTCGCCGGCCATCACCGCCCCCGGCGTGCCCGGTCCCGCGTCGCCGTACCGGGTCAGGCGGCCGATCGCGGAGTTCGGGAAGATGCCGGTGTAGAACCGGGCCGCCTCCTCCAGGTCGTCGTCGAACCACAGGCACGGCTGGATGTGGTGGGTAGTGATGCTCATGGAGATGCAGACCGGCGGCGCGTCGGCGACTCATCGCACTCCTAGACTCGCTCCCGTGGACTTCTACTCGGCCTACGCCCACGGCTTCGCCCGGGTCGCCGCGGTGACCCTGCCCGTCGCGATCGCCGACCCCGCCGCCAACGCGACTCGCACGATCGAGCAGGCACGCTCCTGCCACGAGCAGGGCGTCGCCGTGGCGGTGTTCCCCGAGCTCGGCCTCACCGGGTACGCCGTGGACGACCTGTTCCTGCAGGACGTGCTCCTCGAGGCCGTCGAGGCCGCGATCGCGCAGGTGGTCGCGGCCAGCCGGGATCTTCGTCCCCTCATCGTGATCGGTGCACCGCTGCGCAGCCTTCACCGTGTCTACAACTGCGGGATCGTGATCCACCGGGGCCGGATCCTCGGCGTGGCGCCGAAGTCCTACCTGCCGACCTATCGCGAGTTCTACGAGGCGCGTTGGTTCGCGTCCGGGGAGACCCAGGCGGGTGGGGGCTGTATCGAGGTCAACGGCGAGGACGTGCCGTTCGGCAACGACCTGATCTTCAGCGCGACCGACGTGCGTGGGCTGGACGTCCACGTCGAGATCTGCGAGGACATGTGGGTGCCGGTGCCGCCCAGCGCGAACGCGGCCCTCGCCGGTGCGACGATTCTCACCAACCTCTCCGGCAGCCCCATCACGATCGCGCGCGCCGAGGACCGTCACCTGCTGGCCCGCAGCGCCAGCGCGCGCTGCAGCGCGGCGTACGTCTACGCCGCCGCCGGGCAGGGCGAGTCGACCACGGACCTGTCCTGGGACGGGCAGACGATGGTCTACGAGTGCGGCGACCTGCTGGGGGAGTCCGAGCGCTTCCCCGACGGGCCGCGCGCCACCATCGTCGACGTCGACCTCGACCGGCTGCGCCAGGAGCGGATGCGGCAGGGCACCTTCGACGACAACCGGATCCAGGCAGGCGTCGAGACCGGCGACTTCCACATCGTCGAGTTCACCCTCGACCCGCCCGCCGGCGACATCGGCCTGCGCCGCAAGGTCGACCGCTACCCCTTCGTGCCCGACGACCCGGCCCGCCTGGCGCTCGACTGCTACGAGGCCTACAACATCCAGGTCTCCGGCCTCGAGCAGCGGCTCGCCGCGATCGGCCAGCCGAAGGTGGTCATCGGCGTCAGCGGCGGCCTCGACTCCACCCATGCGCTGATCGTGGCCGCCAAGGCCATGGACCGGCTGGGCCGCCCCCGCAGCGACATCCACGCCTTCACCATGCCCGGCTTCGCGACCGGCGACCTCACCAAGTCCTACGCCACCCGGCTCTCGCTCGCCCTCGGCTGCACCTTCGAGGAGCTCGACATCAAGCCCGCGGCCCGCACCATGCTCGAAGGGCTGAAGCACCCCTTCGCCGGAGGCGAGCCCGTCTACGACATCACCTTCGAGAACGTCCAGGCCGGACTGCGCACCGACTACCTGTTCCGCCTCGCCAACCACCGCGGCGGCATCGTCCTCGGCACCGGCGACCTCTCCGAGCTCGCACTCGGCTGGTGCACCTACGGCGTCGGCGACCAGATGTCGCACTACAACGTGAACGCGGGCGTGCCCAAGACCCTCATCCAGCACCTCATCCGCTGGGTCATCGACACCGACCAGCTCCACGACGGGCACTACGACGACGCCGCCGACGAGGTGCTGCGCGAGATCCTCGAGCAGGAGATCACCCCCGAGCTGATCCCCACCGAGGAGGGCAGCAAGCCGCAGGCCACCGAGGACTCCGCCGGTCCCTACGCCTTGACGGACTTCACGCTCCATCACGTGATCCGGCGCGGCTACCGGCCCAGCAAGATCGCCTTCCTCGCCTGGCACGCCTGGCACGACCGGGACGCGGGGGAGTGGCCGCCCGGGTTCCCCGAGGACCGGCGCGCGTCGTACGACCTGGCGACGGTGCGGACGTGGATGGAGGTCTTCATCCGGCGCTTCTTCAGCAGCCAGTTCAAGCGCTCCGCGCTGCCGAACGGGCCGAAGGTGAGCCCCGGCGGCACCATGTCGCCGCGCGGCGACTGGCGGATGCCCTCCGACGCGAGCGCCGCCGCCTGGCTCGCCGAGCTCGCCGCCAACGTGCCCGACGAGAGCGTCGGCTGACCCCGGCCCCCGGGTGACCGACGCCTCCGGACGGTCGGCGCCGGCAACGCCCCCGATGCCACTAGGGTTGTGCCATGGGCAAGCAGGAAGACTTCGTTCTCCGCGCACTCGAAGAGCGTGACGTCCGGTTCGTGCGGCTGTGGTTCACCGACGTGCTCGGGTTCCTCAAGTCCGTCGCCGTCGCACCCGCCGAGCTCGAAGGCGCCTTCTCCGAGGGGATCGGCTTCGACGGCTCCGCCATCGAGGGCTTCGCGCGCGTCACCGAGTCCGACATGCTCGCGCTGCCCGACCCCACGACATTCCAGATCCTCCCGTGGCGCAGCAGCGACGGCCCCGCCACCGCCCGCATGTTCTGCGACATCGTGATGCCCGACGGGTCCGCGTCGTACGCCGACCCGCGCAACGTGCTCAAGCGGACCCTCGGCAAGGCCGCCGAGCAGGGCTTCACCTTCTACACCCACCCCGAGGTCGAGTTCTACCTCTTCAAGGACGAGCCGCGGGCCGGCGACGAGCCCGTGCCTGTCGACCGCAGCGGCTACTTCGACCACGCCGCCCACTCCCACGGCTCCGACTTCCGCCGCGAGGCGATCACCATGCTCGAGCAGATGGGCATCTCGGTGGAGTTCAGCCACCACGAGGCCGGTCCCGGCCAGCAGGAGATCGACCTGCGCTACGCCGACGCCCTCACCACGGCCGACAACATCATGACCTTCCGCACCGTCATCCGCGAGGTCGCGCTCAACCAGGGCATCTGGGCCACCTTCATGCCCAAGCCGTTCACCACCCACCCCGGCTCCGGGATGCACACCCATGTCTCGCTCTTCGAGGGCGACCAGAACGCCTTCTACGAGGCCGGGGCCGAGTACCAGCTGTCCAAGACCGGCCGCCAGTTCATCGCCGGCATCCTCACCCACGCCAGCGAGATCAGCGTCGTCACCAACCAGTGGGTCAACTCCTACAAGCGGATGATGTTCGGCGGCGAGGCGCCGTCGTACATCTGCTGGGGCCACAACAACCGCTCCGCGATGGTCCGCGTGCCGATGTACAAGCCCCTCAAGGGCCAGTCCACCCGCATCGAGCTGCGCACCATCGACTCCGCCTGCAACCCCTACCTCGCCTACGCCGCCGTGCTCGCCGCCGGTCTCAAGGGCATCGAGAACGGCTACGAGCTGCCGCGCGAGGCCGAGGACGACGTGTGGGCGCTCACCGAGCGCGAGCGCCGCAACCTCGGCATCGAGCCCCTGCCCAAGAACCTCAACGACGCCATCGGCATCGCCGAGCACTCCGAGCTGCTCGCCGAGACGCTCGGCGAGCAGGTCTTCGACTTCTTCCTGCGCAACAAGCGCGCCGAGTGGGATGAGTACCGCGGCCAGGTCTCCGCCTTCGAGCGGGACCGCATGCTGCCGGTGCTGTGACCCGGGTGCCGTGACCCGGGTGCCGTGACGGTGAACAGGGCGAGCCGGCGTACCGAGCTGCTGCGGCTCGGCTTCGTCGACACCGAACGGGCGCTGCAGCACCTCGACGCCCTTGGGGAGCGCGCCGGAGACCTGCTCGCCATCCTCGGCCTCACCGCCGACCCCGACGCCGCCCTGCAGGGGACGTGCCGGCTGATCGAGGCCGCCGAGGACGGCGACGCCCTCCGCTCCGCCCTGTACGACGACGAGGGCACCGCGATGCGGCTGCTGAGCGTGCTCGGGGCCAGCACCGCGCTCACCGACCACCTGTGCACCCATCCCGCGCAGTGGCACGAGCTGACCGACCCCGTCCTCGGCTCCACGCGACCCGCCCGCTGGGCGCTGCGGGCCGCGCTCCTCGAAGCGGTCGGCGCCGATCCGGCTGCCGCGGAGCCGATCGCCACCCGCCCCGACCACGAGGCCGTCGACGCGCTGCGCGTCGAGTACCGGCGTCTCCTGCTGCGCCTCGCCGCTCGCGACCTGACCCACCACCTCGGGGTCGATGATGCCGCCGCCGAGCTCTCCGACCTCGCCGCCGGCACCCTCGACGCCGCCCTCGCCGTCGCCCGCCGACGCGTCGGAGCCGAGGAGGCCGGCACCGTCCGGCTCGCCGTGATCGCGATGGGCAAGTGCGGAGGTCACGAGCTCAACTACGTCTCCGACGTCGACGTGCTGTTCGTCCACGAGGTCACCGACCCCGACGCCGACGACATGGCCGCCGCCGCGGCCGGCCGGACCGCCGCCAAGCTCGCGGCCCAGCTGATGCAGGTCTGCGGCGACCACACCGCCGAGGGCACCATCTGGCCCGTCGACGCCGCGCTGCGGCCCGAAGGCAAGGCCGGGCCGCTCAGCCGGACCCTCGCCAGCCACGAGAGCTACTACGAGCGCTGGGCAGAGGCGTGGGAGTTCCAGGCGCTGCTCAAGGCCCGCCCCGTCGCCGGCGACCTCGACCTCGGTCGTCGCTTCGTCGAGCTCGTCGCGCCCCTGGTGTGGAGCGCCGCCGACCGGGAGGGATTCGTCGACGCCGCCCGCGCCATGCGTCGCCGCGTTCTCGACCACATCCCCGCCAAGGAGGCCGACCGGCAGCTCAAGCTCGGTGCCGGCGGCCTGCGCGACGTCGAGTTCGCCGTCCAGCTCCTCCAGCTCGTCCACGGACGCGCCGACGAGCGCATCCGCCCGCCCACCACCCTCAGCGCCCTCGCCCGGCTCACCGAGAACGGCTACGTCGGCCGCGACGACGGCGAGGCGCTCCACCGCGCCTACGCGTTCCTGCGCACCCTCGGGCACCGCATCCAGATGCATCGGATGCAGCGCACCCACGGCGTACCCGCCGACGAGGCGGCGCTGCGCCGCCTCGGCCGCAGCCTCGGCTACCTCAAGGACTCCGTCACCCGCCTCGACGACACCTGGCAGCACCATCGCCGCGAAGTCAGCCGGCTGCACCAGAAGATCTTCTACCGCCCGCTCCTCACCGCCGTCGCCCGCATCGGCACCGACGAGGTGCGCCTGTCCTCCGAGGCCGCCGGAGCCCGGCTCGCCGCCCTCGGCTACGCCGACCCCCACGCCGCGCTGCGCAACCTCGAGGCACTCACCGCCGGCGTCAGCCGCACCGCCTCCATCCAGCGCGCCCTGCTGCCCGCCCTGCTCCAGTGGTTCGCCGAGTGCCCCGACCCCGACGGCGGTCTCCTCGGGTTCCGGCGACTCAGCGAAGAGCTCGGCGGCAGCCCCTGGTACCTCTCCACCCTGCGCGACGAAGGCGAGGCCGCCGAAAGGCTCGCCCACCTGCTCGCCACCTCCCGCTACTGCACCGACCTGCTGCAACGCGAACCCGCCGGCGTCCGTCTCCTCGCCGGCGACCTCGCCCCCCTCGGCTCGGCCACCCTCACCGAGGAGATGCTCGCCACCGGCCGCCGACAAGACGGCTGCGACAAGGGCGTGCGCGCCCTGCGCGGCGTACGACGACGCGAGCTCCTGCGCATCGCCGCCGCCGACGTCCTCGGCCTCATCGACGTCGCCGACGTCGGACGCGCCCTCACCCGGCTCACCGACGCCACCCTCCAAGCCACCCTCGAAGGCGCCGTCACCGCCACCCTGCGATCCCGCGGCCTCGACGAGGCCCCCACCCGGGTCGCCATCGTGGCCATGGGCCGCTACGGAGGCTTCGAGCTCACCTACGGCAGCGACGCCGATGTGCTCTTCGTCCACGACCCCCACGACGGCGCCGACCCGCAGGCCGCCGCAGGCTTCGCTCGCGCCGTCGCCGAGGAGATACGCCGCGTCCTCGGCGAACCCGGCCCCGACCCCGCCCTCGTCGTCGACGCCGACCTGCGCCCCGAAAGCCGCCAGGGCCCCGTCGTCCGCACCCTCGACGCCTACGCCGCCTACTACGCCAAGTGGTCGCACGGCTGGGAGGCCCAGGCCCTCCTCCGCGCCGACGCCGTCGTCGGCGACCCCGACCTCCGCGACCGGTTCACCGCGCTCATCGACCCGCTGCGCTATCCCGACGCCGGCCTCACCGACGACGACGTGCGCGAAGTGCGCCGCATCAAGGGCCGCGTCGACAAGGAGCGCCTGCCCCGTGGCGCCGACCCTGCCCTCCACCTCAAGCTCGGCCGCGGCGGACTCGCCGACATCGAGTGGACCATCCAGCTCCTCCAGCTGCGTCACGGCGCCCGCATCGAGGGCCTGCGCACCACCCAGACCCTCCCCGCCCTGAAGGCCGCCGCCGACGCCGGCCTCCTCGACGCCGAGGACGCCGACACCCTCGCCGCCGCCTGGCGCAGCGCCACCCGGGTCCGCAACGCGCTCGTCCTCGCCCGCGGCCGTCCCGGCGACCAGTTCCCCCGCGCCACCCTCGAACGGCGGGGCGTCGCCGGGGTCCTCGGCTACCAGCTCGACCAGACCGACCGCCTCCTCGACGACCACCTCCGCGTCGCCCGACGCGCCCACGCCGTCGTCGACAGGGTCTTCTGGGACGGTCCCGAGACGAAGTGAGACAGACCTAAGACAAATGGTTCCTGAGAACCATCGATGTGACATGATGTCGGTGTCGGGCCGCGGCCGACCCCCCCAGAGGTCGCGGCTCGACGCTTGTCTTTTTCGGGCCGAGCGGGTCGCCTTCGAAGGCCGGGCACGGACCCTCCGGGCCCGCGCGCGACCTTCGACGCTGCGCGGGCGACACGCTGCCGGCCACGCGGTCGCGTCCGGCACGGGGCTGAGTCCGCCTGGCGGCAAGCCGGTGCACTCGTGGTGCTCCCCCGGGCCGAGCGGGTCGCCTTCGAAGGCCGGGCACGGACCCTCCGGGCCCGCGCGCGGCAGGTGTCGTAGCGTTCGGGGCCGATCGAGAGGGGGCGGCGATGTCGACCGCGGAGCTGGTGGTGCTGGCGTTCGCGCTGGCGATGGACGCGGTGGCGGTGTCGCTGGCCGAGGGGCTGCGGCTGCGGCGGCCGGGGTGGCGCGACGCGTTGCTGATGGCGGCGATGTTCGGGTTGTTCCAGGCACTGATGCCGGTGCTCGGGTGGGTGCTGGCGTTCTGGTTCGCCGACGCGGTGTCGGCGGCGACGCCGTGGATCGCCTTCGGCCTGCTCGGCGCCATCGGGGCGAAGATGCTGTGGGAGTCCTTCCAGGGCGACGACGAGGAGCACACGACGCCGCGGGTCACGGTGCGCTCGGTGACGCCGCTGGCGATCGCGACCTCCATCGACGCCGCGGCGGTCGGCGTCACCTTCGGCGTGCTCGAGGTCGACGTGCTGCCCGCCGTCGTCCTGATCGGGGTCGTGACGCTGGCCCTGTGCTTCGTCGCCGTGTTCGTCGGGAGCCGGGTGGGGGAGCGGCTGGGCCGCTGGGCGACCCTGCTGGGCGGAGTGATCCTGATCGGGATCGGCGTACGGATCCTGCTGTCCTGAACCGCCGGTGGACCCTGTCCATCTACCTGTGACCCGGGGTAGCGTCCAGCAGGTGCTCCCCACGATCCTCCCCGCACTGCAGCGCGCCGCCGAGGAGGCACCGCCCGCCGGCGGCGCCGAGCTCGACCAGGTGTTCCTCGCCGCCGCGGCCTTCGCCGCGATCTACGTCCCGCTCGGGATCTTCCTGCTGCGCGAACGCGACGGGAAGGCGACCCTCCTCGGGCGGCTCGCCGACCGGGTCGCCGCCCTCGACGGGCTGCCGCGCTGGGCCGGCCTGCCGTCGTACCTGGCACTGGTCTCGCTGATCGCCTGCGCCTTCGGCGTGTACTGGGATGTCCCGATCCACATGCAGAACGGGCGCGACGAGGGGCCGCTGGCCAACCCGTCGCACTTCCCGATCATGTTCGGCATCTTCGGCTTCCTCGCCGCGGGTGTCGTCTCGGCAGGACTGGCCACGGATCCGCTCCCGCGCCGGACGGTGCGGCTGACCCCGAAGTGGGGCGTCCCGATGGGAACGATGGTGCTGCTCGGTGCGGGCCTCATCGCGGCCGCAGGCTTCCCCGCCGACGACGTGTGGCACCGGCTCTTCGGGCAGGACGTCACCGAGTGGGGGCCGACCCACGTGATGATGATCGGCGGGGCGGTGACCTGCATCCTCGCGCTGCCCCTGCTCTACGCCGAGGGGGCGCAGGTCGGCCGCGCGCCGGCGGCCCGCTGGCACCCGCTGGGCCGGCTGGCGACCGGGGGCCTGCGCGTCTTCGGCCGCATCCTGGCGCCGGTGCGCCGTGAGACGCCCGCCGAGTCCCTGGCCGACACCGGCGCCTGGGCCACGCGGCTGTTCCTGACCATCACGGTCGGTCTGTGCATCATCCCGGTCGCCTTCCTCATGGAGTTCGACCTGGGCGTCCCGCAGTTCCCCGCGGCGACCCTCTTCATCATCGCAGGGTTCCTCAGCGCCTGGATCTTCACCGCGGGCCGCCTGCTGTTCGGCCCCGGCGGGGCGCTGGTCGCGTGGCTGACCTACACCGGTGTCCGCCTGCTGATCTTCGCGATCACGCTGCCGGTGCCCGACATCGCCCGCGCCCGCTGGCTGCTCCTGCTCGGTGCCGCGCTGTGCATCGAGCTGCTCGCGCTCGCGGTGCGCAGCCGCGGCCCGCTCTACGCCGGCGCCGCGGGCCTGCTCGCCGGGACGGCGGGACTGGCCACGGAGTGGTGGTGGATGGACGTCTTCCTGCCGTACCCGCTGCCGCCGGAGGCGGCCCAGATGCCGCTGATGCTCGCCGTCGGCGGGCTCGCGGGCCTCGGCGGCGGGCTCGTGGGCTGGTCCTTCGCCCACCACCTGGAGCGGATCGCCGGACTGCCCGCCGACGCCGCGCCGCGGCGGGAGAGCGGTGACGCACGCGGCCGCTGGGCCGGTACGACGGGCACGCTGCTCCTCGTCGTCCTGATGGGCTTCTTCGCGCCACCCGCCAGCGCGGGCGAGGTGGAGGTGGTGCGCGACTGCGAGGGCGAGGTGTGCCGCACGACGTACCAGCCGGTCGAGGGCACCGACGTGATCAGGGGGCATGTCGACTACGCGGACGACTGCATCGGCGCGGACCGCTGTGCCTCGGTGGTGACGGTGCGCACCGATCCGGTCGACGCGGCGGACGACGCGGTGTGGGTCGCGGCGCTGGCCTACCAGGGCAGGCACGAGGAGGACGCGTCGATCCCCGGCCACGGGGTGCGCAGCGTCGCGATGGAGCCGACGGGTCGCCGCGGCGAGTTCCGCAGCTCCGACCCGTTGCCGCTCTACGGCGACTGGAAGGTGCTGGTGCGCCTGCACCTGGCGCCCACCACGATGGTCTCGATCCCCCTGCACATGCCGGAGGACACCGCGATCGAGGGGCCGGCGTCGGGTCTGGTGGAGGTCGACGACGACACGGTCGCCGCCTTCGTGCACGAGCCGTTCCTGCTGCAGCGCGAGCGCAAGCCGGACGTGCCGGTGTGGCTGTGGACGGTGATGTACGGCGTCGTCATCGCCTCCTGGCTGGGGCTGCTGGGCTTCTACGGCTGGCTGTTCGCCGCCGCGGCGCGTCCCGGCGCGGGGGTGGCGGGACGCACGTCCGCCGACCGGTAGCCCCGTCACGGGGGAGCTCCGCCCGTGAGATGCTGAGGTAATGCAAACCTTAGGTGCGACCGCGCCGGCTGCGCCGCGCCCGGTCGTCGCCGCCGGCCGCTCCCGCCGGGTCGCGGTGCTCCTCGTCGCCGCGGTCCTCGTGCTGGTGGTCACCGTCCTGAGCCTGGCGCTCGGCGTGCGGGGGGTGGCCTTCGGTGAGACGTGGCGTGCCCTGGTCGACCCGGTCGCGGGCAACGTGGATCACGACGTCATCCGCGGCCAGCGGGTTCCGCGCACGGTGATCGGTCTGCTCGCGGGCGCCGCGCTGGGCCTGGCCGGGGTGCTGGCGCAGGCGGTCACGCGCAACCCGCTGGCCGATCCCGGACTGCTCGGCCTCAACGCCGGCGCCTCCCTGGGCATCGTCGTCGCGGCGACCGCCTTCGGCGTGGTGGCGCCGCTGGGCGCGATCTGGTTCGCCTTCCTCGGCTCCGCGCTCGCGGCGGTCCTGGTGTTCTCGATCGGCCACGGTCGCCCGGTCCAGCTCGCGCTGGCCGGGGCGACGGTGACGGCGCTGCTGGCGCCGTTGACGACGTTGCTGCTCTTCCGCGACGCCGACGCCCTCAACCTGCTGCGCTTCTGGGCGGTCGGCGCGCTCAACGGCCGGGACATCGCGGCGGTCTCCGCCCTGTGGCCCTTCCTCCTGGTCGGGGTCGTCGTCGCGGCGTTCGTCGCGCATCGGCTCAACGGGCTCGCGCTGGGGGACGACGTGGCGACGGCCCTGGGGCAGGGCGTCGGCGTGACCCGCCTGTGGTCGGGGATCGCGATCGTCCTGCTGGCCGGTACGGCGACGGCGCTGGCCGGTCCGATCGCCCTCGTGGGCCTCGCGGTCCCGCATGCCGCGCGCCGTCTGGTCGGCACCGACTACCGCTGGGTGGTCCCGCTGTGCGCGCTCCTCGGCCCGGCGCTGCTGGTGAGCGCCGACGTCATCGGCCGGCTGGTGAAGTCCGACGAGCTGGAGGCCGGCGTGGTCGCGGCCCTCATCGGCGCACCCGTGCTGATCGCCGTGGCCCGCGGCCGTCGGGTGGCGGGCCTGTGACCGCGACACTCGTCATCACGCGGATCCGCCGTCGCCAGCGCACCCGCGCCGCGGTCGTCGTCGCGGTCTGCGCCGTGCTCTGTCTGGGCCTGCTGCTCCTGACCCTGGGCCTGGGCGTCGCGGGCGTGCCGCCGGACCGTGCGCTGCCGGCGATCTTCGGCGTCGGCGACCGGTTCGACCTGCTGGTCGTGCAGAAGCTGCGCCTTCCGCGCGGTCTCGCGGCGATCGTGGCGGGACTCGCCTTCGGGCTGTCCGGGGCGCTGTTCCAGTCGACGCTGCGCAACAGCCTGGCCAGCCCGGACATCCTCGGGATCTCCGGTGGCGCCTCCCTCGGCGCGATCACCGCCGTCGTCGGGTACGGCGCCAGCGGGGCCGTGGTCACCGGGTCGGCCCTCGTGGGCGGGCTCGTGACGGCGTTCGCGATCTGGGTGTTCGCCTGGCGCAACGGCCTGCACGGCATCCGCTTCGTGCTCGTTGGCGTCGGCATCTCCTACGTCTGCGCCTCGCTGATCGCCTGGCGCCTGTCCGAGGCGGAGCTGCGCGACGCGGGCAAGGTGCTGCTGTGGACCGTCGGCAGCGTCGCCGACGTCCGCGGCGAGGTCCTCGGACTCCTGGTCACGGGCGTCCTTCTGCTGACCGCGCTCGCGGTGGTGGTGGGCCGCGAGCAGCGACCGCTCGCGCTCGGCGACGAGCACGCCCACGGCCTGGGCGTCGGCGCCACCCGCGCCCGCGCGACCGCGCTGCTGATCGGCGTGGGACTCGTGGCGCTGGCCACGGCGGTCGCGGGCCCCATCGCCTTCGTGGCGCTCGTCGCCCCGGCCATCGCGCGGCGCCTGGTCGACGACGGCGGCCCGGCGCTGCTCCCGGCGGCTGCCGTCGGCGCCGCGCTGACGATGGCCGCCGACGTCGTCGGCCAGTACGCCGTCCCGGGGCTGACCGCGCCGGTCGGTGTCGTGACCGGCCTGGTCGGCGCGCCGTACCTGCTGTGGCTGCTGGCCCGCAGCGAACGAAAGGCATCCCTGGCATGACCCGCACGAGGAGCACGTCATGAGCACTGCGATCACCGCCGAGGGCGTCGTCCTGGGCTACCGGGGCCGCACGGTCATCGACGGCCTGGACCTGGAGCTGCCGCCGGGCAAGGTCACCGCGATCGTCGGGCCGAACGCGTGCGGCAAGTCGACCCTGCTGCGCGGCCTGGCGCGGCTGCACCCGCTGGAGGGCGGCCGCGTGACGGTGGACGGCACCGACGTGCACAGTCTCTCGCGCAAGGAGCTGGCCCGGCTGGTGGGCGTGCTGCCGCAGACGTCGATCTCGCCGGACGGGGTGCGGGTCGCCGAGCTGGTGGCGCGGGGCCGGTTCCCGCACCAGGGCTGGTTCGGGCGGCACACCAGCGACGACGACGCCGTGGTGATGCGCTCGCTGGAGGCCACGGGCGTGGCGGACCTGGCGGAGCGGCGGCTGGAGGAGCTGTCGGGCGGCCAGCGCCAACGGGTCTGGATCGCGATGGTGCTGGCGCAGGAGACCAGCGCGGTCCTGCTGGACGAGCCGACGACGTACCTGGACGTCACGCACCAGCTGGAGCTGCTGGACCTGCTCGCGGACCTGAACGAGGAGCGCGGCACGACGGTCGTCATGGTCCTGCACGAGCTCAACCACGCCGCCCGCTACGCCGACCACATGGTGGTGATGGCGGGTGGCCGGATCATGGGCCAGGGGGCGCCGTCGGAGGTGTTGACGGTGGACTCGGTGCGCGCGGCCTTCGGGCTGGACGCCGAGGTGATCCCCGACCCGGTGGCGGGCGGACCGCTGGTGGTGCCGCGCGGCCGGCGTCGCAGCGGTGCGGTTTTCTCGGACTGATCGTTATCGTTTAGGTTATCCTTACCTGATTTCTCGCTCCCGAGAACGAACCGAACAACGAACGAGGAGAGACGCGTGCGAACCACCCGTGGCTTCCGCAGGGCGACCGCCGTCGTCGCCGGCCTGGCGTCGGTCCTGGCGATCAGCGCCTGCGGCCAGGAGAACGACGACAAGGCCGAGGGCACCTCGACGATCGAGGCGACCGACAGCTTCCCGATCACGATCGAGAACGCGTACGGCGAGGCCGTCATCGAGGAGGAGCCGACCCGCGTCGCGACGTGGGGCTGGGGCTCGACCGAGGCCGCCATCGCAGCCGGCGTCTTCCCGGTGGCCGTGGCCGAGCAGGTCTGGACCGTCGGCGAGGGCAACCTGCTGCCGTGGGTCGAGGAGGCCTACGACGAGGCCGGCGTCGACCACCCGGCCGTGCTGACGGACGCCAACGGCGGTGCCGAGGTGCCCTACGACGAGTTCATCGCCGCCGAGCCCGACCTGATCCTCGCGCCGTACTCCGGCCTCACCGAGGAGCAGTACGACACGCTCAGCGACATCGCGCCGGTGGTCGCCTTCACCGACGGCCCGTGGACGACGACCTGGGACGACACGATCCGCATCTCGGCGACCGCACTGGGGCGCAGCGAGCAGGGCGAGAAGATCCTCGAGGACATCGACACCTATCTCGCCGACGAGGCCGAGAAGAACCCGCAGCTCACCGGCAAGACCTTCGCCGGGGTGTGGGCGAGCCCGAACGTGCTGTCGGTCTACACCGGCCTCGACCCGCGGATCGCGATCCTGACCAAGCTCGGTCTCGAGGTCGCGCCGAGCGTGGAGACGCTCGACACCTCCGACGGCGGCTTCTACTACGACATGAGCTACGAGAAGGTCGACGCGCTCGACGCCGACATCATCCTCAGCTACCACGACACCGACGCCGAGGCCGAGGCGATGCTGACGGACCAGAAGGCGTTGGCGATCCCGGCCGTCAAGGACGGCCACGTCGCCCAGGTGGTGGGCCGGACCAACGTCTCGTCGGTCTCGCCGCCGACCGCGCTGAGCTTCCAGTGGGACGAGGGCCTTCCGGCCCTCATCGAGAAGCTGGTGGCCGCCCTGGGCTGACCTCGGCGTCGCTCAGAGGTCGACACCGACCACCCCGAGCCCCTCGATCGCCAGGCGGTAGCTGCTGCCGGCGACGAGGGGTTCGGCGTCGGTGAGGGCGCCGGCGAGGACGAGGGAGCCCGCGGGGAGGAACTCGCCGCGGTCGTGGAGGTGCCGGGACAGATGGACCAGCGCGGCGAGCGGGTCGCCCAGGATCGCCGCTCCCGTGGCCTCGTGGCGCACCGCGCCGTCCACGGTGACCGTGCACCGCAGTGCGCTCAGGTCGCCGGCGTCGCCGACGGGCACGGACGGGCCCAGGAGCACCCCGGCGGCGCTGGTGTTGTCGGCGACCACGTCGGGCAGCCGGAAGCGGTAGCCCGCGTAGCGGGAGTCGATGACCTCGGCGGCCACGGCAACGCGGGCCACGGCGGCGTACGCCCCATGGGCGTCGAGCTCACCGGAGATCGGAGCGGCGGTGACGAAGGCGATCTCCGGCTCGATCCGCGGGTGGATCCCGCGGGGGAGTGCCGCGCCGATCCGGTCCGCGCGCAGCGCCATGGTGTCGGGGAGGAAGCGGACGATGGGCTCCGCGACGCACATCCGCTCCTGCTTGGCCGCGCGGGTGAGGCGCAGTTTCGCGCCGATCGCCCGCTCGCCCCGCGAGGTGCGGCGCCGCCGGTCGCGGGCCTGGACGTCGTAGGCCCACGCCGCGTCGAGGGCGGGCGTCTCGTCGGTGAAGGGCGCGAGCGGGGACCTGCGGGCTCGGGCCGCCTCGAGCAGCAGCATCGCGCGGGCGGGGTCCCAGGGCGGGGCGAGGGGCATGGAGTCATCCTCTCGCCTTGTAGTTGAATATTCAAGTATTCTCGGGGCATGGCTGCCTTCCCCGAACCCGTCGTCCTCCACCGCGGGAGCGAGGACCCCGACGCCCCCGTCGTCGTGCTGCTGCACGGACGCGGCGCCGACGAGACCTCCGTCATCGCCCTCGCCGAGCACCTGCCGCCCGGGCCGTCGTACGTCGCGGTGCGGGCGCCGATCGCCGAGGGCGGCGGCTACGCCTGGTTCGCGAACCGGGGCATCGGCCGCCCGGTCGCGGCCTCGCTCGCCGAGACCATGGCCTGGTTCCGCCGCTGGCTCGACGCCACGTACGACGCCCGGCCGGTCCTGCTCGTCGGGTTCTCCGGCGGCGCGGCGTTCGCCGGCGGGCTCCTGCTCGCCCACCCGGCCCGGTTCGCCGGTGCCGCCGTGCTCTACGGCACCCTGCCCTTCGACGCTGGCGTGCCCGTGACCCCGGGCCGGCTGGCCGGGGTTCCCGTGCTCGTCGCCCAGGGGGAGCGCGACACCGTGATCCCGCGCGAGCTGCTCGACGCCACCTGGGACTATGTCGCCGGCGACTCCGGTGCCCTGGCGACGCTGCGGCGCGACCCGGGCGGCCATGCGATCACGCCGGCGACGCTGCGTGCGCTCCGCGCCTGGGTCGCCGGATCGGTCGGTCCCGGACGCTGAGTCGTCAGCAGGTCGTCAGCAGGTCGTCAGCGCGGGTCGTCGGGATGGATGCTGCGGGTCTCAGAGCGGTCGTAGGAGCGCGGCAGGTGGTCGCGCACATAGATCTTCGGCAGCGCCTTGGCGATCGACAGCGCCACGTAGACGACGGTGTTGATCGCCACGAACGCCGCGAGGACGGCGAAGGGCTGCGAGCGCACCAGGGACTCGGGGAACACGATGCCGAGCGGGAGGAGGAGCAGCGGATCCATCACGCCTCCTCGATCCTGCCGGGAGCGGTGCCCGGCACGTGCTGCCAGGTCGCGGTGCGGCCCAGGGACATGTCGAGGATCCCCTTCAGGTAGACGATGTCGAGGAACAGCGCGTAGAGCAGCTCCGGGAAGAGGGTCGCGGCCAGGACCCGGGCCCGCCAGCCGCCCTTCCAGACCGTGATCACCCGCTCGACGGTGAAGATCAGGCCGGTGCCGAGCCAGAACGGGAACCACACCCAGGAGTCGAACGACAGCGCCATCAGCAGCATCAGCAGCAGGTAGCTGAACAGCGCGATCACGCCGTACCCGATGCCGAGCTGCTGGGCCCAGTAGCGGAAGGTGGCCGGGCGCAGGCCGTAGGCGCCGAGGTTCTCCAGTGCGCCGCGCTGCCAGCGCAGGCGCTGCGCCCACAGGGAGCGCCACGTCGGCATCACCTCGGTGACCACGGTGCACTCGGCCGGCGAGACGATGAGACCGCCGAGGTTCTTCAGCGCCAGGGTGATCTCGTTGTCCTCGGTCAGCACGAGGGTGTCGTACACGTCGCCGGGGACTCCGGGCAGGATGCGTCCGCGCTCGTCGGCGACGGCGCGCAGGGCCCGCGGGCGGAACACGGTGGCCGTGCCCGTCAGGACGAACACCAGGCCGCGTCGCCGGCGCAGGTCGCGGGCGTAGCGGGTGTACTCGTTGCGTTGGAACTGCCCGATCAGCCCCTTGCCCTCCTCGCCGTAGAAGAGCCCGCCGATCGCCATCAGCGCGCGGTCGGCACTCATCCGGCGCACCGCCGCGGCCAGGAAGCCGTCGTCGAGCGCGGTGTCGGCGTCCATCACCAGGATCAGGTCGTTCTCGCCCTGCCCGGGCAGGATCTCGGCGAGGGCCTGGTTCAGGGCGCCCGCCTTCTTGTGGCGGTTGCCGACGCTGGTGAACACCTCCGCGCCGGCGGCGCGAGCGATCTCGGCGGTCCGGTCCGTGCAGTTGTCCGCGACGACCACGACACGCTCGGGCGGGTGGCTCTGAGCCCGCAGCGACGCCAGCGTGGCGCCGATGCCGGCCTCCTCGTTGTGGGCCGGCACGAGCACCGTCAAGGTGACCGGGCCGTGGAAGACGCCGCGGGTCTGCGCCATCACGTGCTTCGGTGCGAGCGGCAGCCGGTCGGCGTCGTCGCTGCGCCGTGCCCGGTTGGCGATGCGCCGCTCGAGGGCCGCCACGCCCGCGGCGAAGAGCAGTGCCAGTCCCGCGGCGGCGGCCAGGGTCGGAAGCGACGG
>QFCS01002088.1_pt1 | contig 21920 bp, 22 predicted proteins | sample 3576561 | NCBI WGS metagenome assembly QFCS01 | reverse complement strand
TGGGTCGGCGACGATGCCGTCTTCGCGAAACGCAGCGGCCGTACCTCGCCGCCCTTCACTGGCCTCGACCTCGCCGACGGTGCGCCGTTCGACGCGCCGATCTTTCCCGTCGTCCATCGCGACGACGCGGCGTCTCCTCAGTAGCAACCATAGTTTCGTGATGGAGTATCCGATGTCGCAATTCCGTCGTTCCCTGCTCGGTGCCCTAGCGGCCACCAGCCTCTCCCTCGGCGGCCTCCTCGCGGCGACCACAGCCCGGGCGCAAGAGACCAAGGTCGCCATCGGCATCTCGGGTTGGACCGGCTTCGCGCCGCTCACGCTCGCCAAGGATGCCGGCATCTTCAAGGCCAACGGTCTCGACGTATCCATCAAGAAGATCCCTCAGAAGGACCGCCACCTCGCCATCGCCTCAGGCGACATCCAGTGCGCCGCCACCACGGTCGAGACGTGGATCGTCTGGAATGCCAATGGCGTCGCCACCACGCAGCTCTTCAAGATGGACCAGGGCATGGGCTCGGACGGCATCGTGGCTCGCAACACCATCTCGAAGGTGTCCGACCTCAAGGGCAAGACGGTCGCAGCCTCGGCGCCCGGCACCAACCCGCATTTCACCCTGGCCTGGATCCTGAAAAAGAACGGGCTCACGCTGAAGGACATCAAGCTGGTGACGCTTGAGCCTGCGCCGGCGGCCAACGCCTTCGTGGCGGGTACCGGCAGTCTCGACGCTGCCGTAACCTACGAACCCTACCTCAGCCTGGTGCGCGACAAGCCGGACTCCGGAAAGCTAATCGCCGATTCTCTGCAGTATCCGATGGTGTTCGATACCTTCGGCTGCACGCCCAAGTTCATCAAGGAAAACCCCAAGGCCGTGAAGGCGCTGGTCGAGAGTTACTTCCAGGCGCTCGCCATGATCGAGAAGGACAAGACCAAGGCCTTCACCATCATGGGTGCCGACGTCAAGCAGACGGCCGAGCAGTTCGAGAAGTCGCAGTCCAAGATCAAGTGGGCCGACCGCGAGGCCAACAAGAAGTTCTTCAACGGCGAGATCCAGGCCTTCAACAAGGAAGCGGCGGAGTTGCTGCTGGAGATCGGCGTGATCAAGGCCATCCCGGCCAACATGGACACGCTGTTCGACACCAGCTTCCTGAATTGACATTCGCTGGGGCGTGCCACGCCGTGGCGCGTCCTCTTCCTTGCCTCCGAACCGCATATGCGCCACGGTCGTGGCGCGCTTCCGGCAATGACAATGAAACTGCTCATCCCTGTCGCGCGCGAATGGCGTATCGCGCTCGGCATTGCGTTCTTTGTGGCCTTCGTCGGCCTGTGGTCGCTCCTGACCTGGAGCGGCGCGGTCCCCAAGCACTTCCTCGCGTCGCCCTGGCAAACGCTTGTCTCCGGTTGGGATCTGTTCGCGAGCCAGGGCTTCGCAGTCGATGTCGGCATGACGGTCTGGCGCGTCGTCGGCGGCTTCTTGCTGGCTGCCGTGATCGCCGTGCCGCTGGGCATCGGCATGGGTGCCTACAAGCCGATCGAGGCCTTCTTCGAGCCGTTCGTTTCCTTCGCTCGCTACCTGCCGGCCTCGGCGTTCGTGCCGCTGCTGATCCTGTGGGTCGGCATCGGCGAATCGCAGAAGCTGGCGGTGATCTTCCTCGGCTGCTTCTTCCAGCTCACCCTGATGATCGCCATGATCGTTGCCGGCACGCGCCGCGACCTCGTCGAGGCGGCCTACACGCTGGGCTGCAGCGACCGCGGCGTCATCCGTCGCGTCCTGCTGCCCGGCGCGGCCCCCGACATCGCCGAGGCGCTGCGCCAGGTGCTGGGCCTCGGCTGGACCTACATCATCGTCGCCGAGCTGATCGGCGCCTCGTCGGGCATTGGCCACATGATCACCGACAGCCAAGCGCTGATGGCAACCGACCACATCATTGCCGGCATCGTCGTTATCGGCCTTGTCGGCCTGGTCTCCGACATCGCCTTCAAGAAGATGAATCAGCGGCTGTTCGCCTGGAGTTATCTGCGATGAGCCGCCTGTCGATACGCAACGTCGGCAAAATCTTCCCCGGCGTTCGCCGCAACGCGCCACCGACCCAGGCGCTGCAGCCGGTCAGCCTGGATGTCGCGGACAACGACTTCATCACCGTGCTCGGCCCCTCGGGCTGCGGCAAGTCCACCCTGCTGCGCCTGATCGCCGGGCTGGACGTACCGTCGAGCGGCGAGATCCTGCTCGACGACAAGCCGATCCGCGGCCCCGGCGCCGATCGCGGCGTCGTCTTCCAGAGCTACACCCTCTTCCCCTGGCTGACGGTGCGCGACAACATCTGCTTCGGCCTGCGCGAGAAGGCCATGCCGCGCCCGCAGCAGATCGAGATCAGCGACCATTTCGTCTCCCGCATGGGCCTGCGCGGCTTCGAGGACCACTATCCCAAGCAGCTCTCCGGGGGCATGCAGCAGCGCGTGGCGATCGCCCGCGCACTGGCCAATGACCCCAAGATCCTGCTGCTGGACGAGCCGTTCGGCGCTCTCGACAATCAGACGCGGCTGCTGATGCAGGAGCTGCTGCTCGGCATATGGGAGCAGGCGCGCAAAACCGTGGTGTTCGTGACGCACGACATCGACGAGGCAATTTTCATGGCCAACCGCGTCGTCGTCTTCAGCGCCCGGCCCGGCCGCATCAAGAGCGAGGTCCTGACCGACCTGCCCCATCCGCGACACTACACGATCAAGACATCGCCCGAGTTCATGGCGCTGAAGGCCCGTCTCACCGAGGATATCCGCGTCGAGGCGCTGGCTGCGCAACACTGACCGCCAACTGTCGCGAAAACCTTCATCGCAGCCCAGCTGGACCGAACCTCCCTTCTAGGAAGCGGCTGTATCGCGCCATGGAGAAGCAGAAGCAGAAATAAATCACGCCGATCATCGCATAGACCTCGACGCCGTAGCTTTGCCATACAGGATCCGCGAGCGCTATGGCACTCGAGCTCAGCAGATCAAACATGCCGATGACAAGGACCAAGCTTGTATCCTTGAAGAAGCCTATGCAGGTGTTTGCTAGAGGCGGGACGACTATACGCAACGCCTGCGGCAGAATGACGAGCCGCTGACTCTGCCAGTAGGTGAGTCCTAACGAGGCTGCTGCCTCATATTGTTGCTTGGGCAACGCTTGCAATCCGCCGCGCACGGTCTCCGCCAAGTAGGCGCCGGCGAAGAGAACGATTGCAAATTGAGCACGCAGCAGATTGTCGGGGACGAGCGGCCCTGGAAGGAACAGAGGCAGCAGCATGGCAACCATGAACAACAGGCTGATGAGGGGAACGCCCCGAACTAGCTCAACATAGACCACGCACAGTACGCGGACGGCTGGCAGGACCTTCGATTGCCGCCCGAGCGCCACGACGACGGCCAGGGGGAAAGCCAGCAGCAGCCCCGTCGTTGCAAGGATCAACGTCAGAGGCAGCCCACCCCATTCCTCCCGTGCTACATGGGTCAGCCCAAAGATACCACCCGACATCATAACGCCAATCGTGGTCAGCGCGGCCACCCATACCAGCAGCAACTCCCTACACCAGAAACGCGGCAGCGCCGACAAGACGAACAACCCGACGAACAGCATGATGACGATGGCGACGCGCCACTGTTCCGCGAAGGGATAGCGGCCGAACAGGATCAGCCGATACTTGTCGCCGATCACCGCCCAGCAGGCACCCGCGCCTCTCGCCGCACGGCAGCGCGACAGGTCAAGCGTCCCAGCAGCATCGGTTCCCACAGTCCAGACGCTTTGGATCAACGACCAACTGACAAGCTCGAGGCCGAGCTTGACGAGGAGATACGCCAGCGCCAGCGTGACGAAACTGGACCAGACCGAATTGAAGAGGTTGGCTCGGATCCAAGTGAGCATATACATGCTGCGGCCTCTGCGAATCAGCGTTCCACCAGCGCCACGCGCGCGTTGTACCAATTCATGAACAGGGAAATGCTGAGGCTGATAGTCAGATAGACCAGCATGATCAGCGCGACACCTTCGATCGTCTGCCCTGTCTGGTTCATCGATGTGTGGACGACTGTCACGACATCGGGATAGCCGATCGCCACTGCCAGCGACGAGTTCTTCGCCACTCCGAGATAGACATTGGTCATCGGCGGCACGATCACGCGCAGCGCCTGGGGCAGGGCGATCCTGAGGAAGATCATCCCAGGACGCATACCTAGCACCCTGCCTGCATCCCACTGCCCGATTCCGACGGACTGGATACCGCTGCGTACGATTTCGGCGGCGTAGGCGGAATGGTACAGCACCAGTCCGACGACCAGTGCCGCGAACTCCGGCGTCACCGAGCCACCCCCTTGGAAGGCGAAGCGGTTCCGTACAGGAATGTCCAAATCAAAGGGCGCTCCCAACGCGATCCAGGTCGCAAACGGCACGATAAACAGGGCGACAACCGCAACGGGCCAAACGTTCGGCCGCTGCCCCGTTGCCGCCTGGATCTGTCGCGCACGCCGCCAGGCCAGGCACGTCGCGGCTATTCCCACGGCCAACAGGCCGGCCAGATAGCCGTAAGCCGGATGCCAGACCACGGCCGGCAGGCGAATGCCGCGATTCGACACGAAGACGTTCGGAAAGAGTTCGAGGGCATCGCGCGCGACCGGCAGCGACAGCGCTATCGCGTACCAGAAAAGAAGGTGGAGCAGCAGCGGGATGTTCCGCATGAGTTCGACATAGGCCGCAGCGGACCGGCTGAGCAGCCAGTTCCTCGAGAGCTTGGCGGCACCGACCAGAGTTCCGATTAGGGTGGTCAGGACCACGCTCAGAACGGCGACCTTCAAAGTGTTCAGTATGCCGACAAGAACGGCACGACCATGCGTATGGACGGCTGGATCGTACTCGATCAGGTGCTCTCCGATTGGGATTCCCGACGTGCGCCAGAGAAAATCGAATCCGATGGCGATGTGTTGTTGCGCCAGGTTGGCAGCGGCTACCGAGGCGAAATAGTAGCCGGCGCCCACGATCACCCCGACGATCAGTACCTGCCAGAAGATCGCGCGCAGCTTCAGATCGTGCCCATGAGCAAACACCTGCCGCACTGACCGCATGACGCTTAGGATACGATCGATGAGTGCGGCAGGCCTCTCGGTGCGCAGGCCGGAAGTAACCAAGGCTGGCCCTGCGATCGCAGCCGCACTGCTCCGCCGGACGTCATCCTGGCTTTCCGCCATGTGACCTTCCATGGGATCTGTTGCAGGCGGCCGTTCGCCCTCGGCAGGCCCTATCGGATCGGCGGCGCGAACTGCAGGCCGCCGGCGCTCCACAACCTGTTGAGGCCGCGAGGCACGCCGTAGGGCGTGATGTCACGGTCCCACATCTCGCCGTAGTTGCCGACCTGCTTGATGACATTGAAAGCCCAGGCATTGTCGAGACCGAGTGACTTGCCCATGTCTCCCTCAAGCCCCATCAGTCTCCGGATTTCCGGATTCTGGCTCTTCAGTGCCCCGTCGACAGTAGCGGAGGTGATGCCATTTTCCTCGGCGACGAGCTGGGCAAAGAACGTCCAGCGGACCACGTCGAAGAACTTGTCGTCCCCCTTGCGCACCATCGCGCCAAGCGGCTCCCGACTGATCGTCTCGGACAGTAGTACGTGCTCCGATGCTTTGTCGCCCTGCTGGTGGCGGAAGCCAGCTAGTGCGGACATATCGCTGGCGTAGACGTCGCAGCGTCCGGAGAGATAGGCTCGCTGCACTTCCTGCAGTTCCTTGATGAGCACCGGCGTATACTTCATCCTGCTGGAGCGAAAGTAGTCTTCTACTGCCAGCTCGGTGCCTCCGCCCGGCGAGATACAGACCGTCGCACCGTCGATTTCCTTGGCGGATTTCACGCCAAGCGCAGCCTTCGCCAGGAAGCCGGTGCCGTCGTAAAAGTTGATGCTTGCAAACAGGGCTCCGAGATTGGCCTCGCGGCTGAGGCTCCACGTGGTGGACCGATAGAGCAGGTCCGCCTGCCCAGACTGAAGGATCGGAAACCTGTTCTGCGATGTCGTCGGCAGAAACCTGACCTTTCCCGAATCGCCAAGGATCGCGGCTGCGACGGCTCGACAGGAATCGGCGTCCAGGCCACGCATCACGCCCTGGCTATCCGGAAATGAGAATAGCGGCGACGTTCCCGCAACACCGCAAACGAGTTCGCCGCGCGCCTTGATAGTGTCGATCGTTGGCGAGCCGGTAGCCTGAGCAAACGCTCCGGCAGAAGTGGCCAGCAGAATGACTGCGGCCGCCGCACCAGCGCGGACGCGAAGGACATTCATCATCGAAGTTACCTCGTATGTGATAGCGTCTCTCCACGCCTTCCGACGGGAGAGCCCGTGTTTGGTGGGACGATGCCCTAGCGAAACGCCGGCGCGTCGAGCTCGAGTGGAATGTTCGGCGGCAGGCGACCAGCGCTATGCACCCCGCCGCGTAGCGCGCCACGCTCGATCTTCACCCATTTTTCGGCTATCGCATCGGGCAGTTGCGGGCCATCGGCGGCTGATAGCCAGATTCGCATCAGATGCCGCTTGCGCGTACCGTCCGGCCAGTCCCGGTATTCGTCACGCGCGTGATAGACAACCGGATTATGCAGGTAGATGAGGTCGCCCGCCTGCATGGGGAGACGGAGAGCGATCGCCGGATCGTTGCAGATCTCGCGGAACAGTCGGATGGCGGCCCACTGCATGTCGCTCATGGGTACCGCCTCCGCGTAGCGCTTAGCGGATTCCATGTACTCGTCGAGCGGGCCATAGCTCGCGAAGTGCCCATCCTGCATCATGAAGACGGGAATAGCAGCCCACGGGTTCATGCCTTCGGGAATCTCCCCGCGCCGATCCTCGTTAACCGGTAGATAGAGGGCGCGGCACAGCTCCGGATCACGCTTCAGCATCTCGTCATGAACCGTGACGGCACTAACGATCGTGCTCTCGCCGCCCTGCATCGCCGGCTGTACGCACAGCAGACCAAGCAGGTCACAAGAGTCGGAATGGCACTGCAGTTCGACGGTCGACTGAGTCAGCCGGCGGCTCAGATGCTCCGGACGGTCACCGAGATCGGTAACATGGCCGATGAGATGTCCGTTGCGGTTCTGCGGCACGGGATCACCCATGTGCCGCGACAGGCCCCAGTAGAGGCGAACCAAGGTCTCGTTGTCGCGGCCGCTAACCGGCAGCCCGCGCAGGACGCCGAAGCCGAACCGTTCCAGGCAGTCCTTGCGCAGTTCGCCGAGCTTGGCCGACAGACGCGGCAGAGAGAAATCCGGCGCTGAAATCGACATGATTTCGAGCCCCGCGGAACGCGTCGCAGCGACAGCGCGCTCAAGCTCGTCGATCTCCGAACTGTCGACCTCGTGGATCCAGGTTGCTGAGCCTTGAATCTCCTCGCTGCGCCACGCGAACCTTCCGCCGATCGGCCCATCCGAATATTCGACGCCTACTGGCTGACTTCCCATGTCCCCGCTCCTGTCAGACTCGACCCGCCGGAGCGCCATTGCCCGAGCGAGATTGGCTGACGCCGGCCCTGATCTGGACAGGACCGTGCCGCGCCAACTTGTCTAGACAGGTTTCTTATTCAGGATCCGGATGACGCTTTCGTGGACTTCGCCCAATATTCCTATGACAGCGACGTCGCTTCGGCTGGGAACTGGACATGCAATTCCAGACGGTCGCCACGAAAACGGCTCACGCAATACTCGATCGGTCGGCCTGTCGCCTCATCGACATTCAGGCTCCTGACCTGCAACATTGGCTGCGAGGGGCCGACATGGAGGAGTTCAGCATCGTGCCCGCCCGGTAGCATGGTCGCGATTACCGATTCGGTGCGGCGCAGCACGACGCCGCACTGCTCTGACAGAAAACCGTGAAGCGATCCTTCCGTGTAGCCAGCGGCGACCTGAGGAACTAAATCGTGAGGAAGAAACTGCGACTGAACACAAAAAGGCCGCTCGTCCACGTAGCGTACCGACTCGATCATGAGAACCGGCGCTCCTTCTTTCAGCGCAAGTTGTCGGGCGACCGCCTCCCCGGCCTCTGTCACGATCTTATGCAGCACTCTGGTGCCGGCGGATCGACCACTATCCTCGATCATCATGGTGAAGCGCGTCGCCGGCCCGAGCCTGTAGTGGACGGCCCCAGCCAGAACATGAACCCCGACACCGCGTTGCCGTTTCACCAACCCGCCGGACACCAACACGTCGACGGCCCGTCTCAGCGTATGCCGGTTCACGCCGAAACGCGAACTCAGTGCAAGCTCCGACCAAGGCTCCGTCGGTTCACGACCTTCGGTGATCTCGGCTTCCAGAGCATCCGCGATTTGTCGGTAGAGCGGCGTTGCGGTGCCATCCCTGTAGCCTTTGGCTTCCTCCGGCCGCGTGCGAAGGCGTCCTCTAGGCTCTGATTTCGCCCGTGGCATTTCCGTTCCTCCAAAATCGCGCGAAAACGTAACCGCGTTTCATCGCGGTGCTCAATGCCCCATGCTGGCGAGGCCTCGCGACAGGTGGCGCTGCAACAACAGAAAGAACGCGAGGCACGGCAGGGTCGCGAGGCAGCCGATCGCCATCAGCTGGTTCCAGCGCGTCTCCTGCTCGCCCATGAACATGGTCGCGCCGACGGTGATGGTGGTCGCGTTGCCTCCCGCGAGGAATGTGCGGGCGAAGATGAAGTCGTTCCACGACACGATGAAAACGTAGATCGCAACGGCCAGCACCGCCGGCAGCGCATTGGGCAGCACGATCGTGACCAGGATGCGCAACCGTGAGGCGCCGTCGATCATCGCCGCCTCGTCCATCGCCCGAGGGATGGCGTCGAAGTAGCCTTTCAGGACGAAGGTTGCCAGCGGCACGGCAAAGGAAAGGTTGCCGAATACTACGGCCGCCGGCGAGTTCAGCAGACCGAACACACGAGCCATCACGTAGAGCGGCGTCAGCAGGATCGTCGCCGGCAGGAGCTTCGATACGAAGATCAGCGCCCCCAACGAGCCCATCGTCCTGCCGTCGGCCCGCGACAAGGCATAGGCGGCCGGTGCGGCGATCGCCAGCGTCGCCAGCAGCGAGGCTCCGGTGATCAGAAGCGAGTTGCCGAGCCATGCCCAGGTCCGCGCCTGACCCAGAACGACCCGATAGGCATCGAACGTCAGCTCGCCCCACCGCGGCATGAAGCGAGGCGGCCAGGCGGCCAGCGCCTCGTCGCCGCGCAGCGAGGCCAGCAGCATCCAGTACGACGGCAACAGCGCCAGCAGCACCATCACCGCCAGGGTCGCAGCGGCGGCGACTCCATGGACCTCAAGTCGCATCACCGCGGCCGCGCCCGCAGGATCGGCCAGAACAGCAGCAGGATGCCGAGCGCGATCGCCAGCGTCAGCACGCCCAGCGCAGCGCCGGTGCCCGGAGACAGGAAGCGGAATGTCTCGGTGTAGACCCGCACGGCGAGCGTCTCGGTCGCGCGCGCCGGCCCTCCGCCGGTCAGCACCAGGATCGTCTCGACGTTGCGGAAGGCCGAGAGGAGCGCCAGGAAGCCGGCGACTGCTGCGACCGGCACGATCAGCGGCCAGGTGATGTGGCGGAACTGGCGCCACCGAGATGCGCCGTCGAGCGACGAGGCCTCGTAGCATTCGCGCGGCACCGAGCTGATCGCCGCCAGCAGCACCACCGTGAAGAACGGATACTCCTTCCACAACGCCACGGCGGTGACCGACGCGAGTGCCCATCCTGGCGAAGCAAGGAACGACACGGGTTCGGTGGCCAGCCCCGTCCCGAGCAGCGTTGCGTTCACCAGGCCGACCCGCTCGTCGAGCAGGTACATCCAGGCAATGCTGGCGATGACCGGCGCGATGGCCCAGGGGCTGACGACAATCGCGCGCAGCAGCCCGCGGATGCGCACGAAGCGCTCAAGCGACAGCGCCGTCGCAAGGCCCAGCAGAAAGGCGCCCGCCGTGCTGCCGACGACAAACACGAAAGTCGCCCACAGTACGCGTGGCAAGTCGGGATGCCCAAGGACGCGGATGTAGTTCGCCAGCGTCGCCGGCTTGGTGATGGGCCGCATCAGCTCGCCGAGCTTCAGTTCGTAGAACGAGATCTGCACCAGCTTGAGGATCGGCCAGGCAACCAGCACGACGGTCACCAGAAGTGCCGGCAACAACATCGCCAGGAAGATGAGCCGCTCCCGCCGCTCCAGCGTCAGGACGGCCCGGAAAAGGGGTCCACGCCGTCCCCGCGTTTCGCGTCGTGCAACCGTCGCCGATCCCTCGACCCGCGAGGCCTCAGCGCTTGAGGACATCGCGCTGCAGGGCGACAACGATCCGCTTTGCAGCCTCGTCGGGACCGTACTTGCCCGAGACCATGGCCGAGAGCTCGCCGGCGACGATGTCCGACACGCGGTTGAAGTCCTTTTCGTAACCGATCGGCAGATGGGAGCGCGACGGCCGCGACGCGGCTTCCGCGAACAGCGCCAGGGTCGGCCACTGGGCACGTGCGGCATCGGTCGCCATGCCGAGGCGGCCCGGCGGGTTGCCGGAGATTTCGGCATACTTGCGCTGCCATTCCGGACTAGCCGCCAGCGCCATGAATTTCCAGACCAGTTCCTTGCGGTCGGGCGCGATTTCCTTGGGCATGGCGAGCGCATTGGACGGACCGCCTGCCATGTTGGCGAAGGGAAGCGGCGCCACGCGCCACGCCTGCTTGACCGCCGGCGTCGCCATGTTGCCAGCGTATCCTGGGGCCCAGCTGCCATCGATGTACATCGCCGCGTTGCCACCCCAGAAGAGCTGGCGCTGCGGCGTGCTGTCGAGCCCCTTGGGCGTCGCATTGGCCTTCACCAGCCCGTCGATGACGGTCAGCGTCCTGGCAATCTCGGCCTCGCTGTCGAGCTTGCCATCCGTCCCGATCAGGTCGCGGTCGCGGCCGGCATGGAAATGCATGAAGGTGACGTAGCCCCACGACGAGGTCGAGGTGTTGAGCGCAACGCCGTACTGGTCGATGCGTCCATCACCGTCGCGGTCCTTGGTCAGCGCCCTGGCCGCAGCCAGGAATTCGTCCTGGGTACGCGGCACCGCGACTCCCGCAGCGGCCAGCATCGATTCATTGTAGAACAGCGCGAAGCCGTAATTCAGCAGGATCAGGCCCCAGGTCTTGCCGTCGACCGTCATCGACTTCTGGGTCGGCACCCAGGACGCCTTGATGTCGGTCTTGTCCATCCATTTGTCGAGCGGCTCCAGCACGCCCTCGTCGGCATAACCCCACACGAAACGTGCTGTCATATGCACGATGTCGGGAGGATTGCCGGCGGCGAAACGGGTCGTCAGCATGCGGTGATGGTCGTTCGACGGCGCGTTGGTGAGGTTGATCTTCACGCCGGCGTTCTGCTTCTCGTACTCGGCGACAAGCGCCTTCCACCACGGGCCGAAGCTCTCCTGGAGCTGATAGGTCGGGAATTCCAGAACCGTCTGGGCAGCCGCCAGCGGCGCCGTCAATGAAACCAACGCGCCGGCGATCGCCCCCGCGACCTTCCTGCCCAATCCCATGACCACCTCCACGCTACTCGGCGTCGAGGGCTATCGGCGAGGCATGACGGTTTGGCGTCAGCAGGGTGAATTGCTGACGACGCTCAGGCAATCGGAACGACTTAAGGCCTTGGCGCGTCCTGAGTCGATCCGGATGCTGCCGGCACCTCGGCCGGCGGCGGCGCCGGTGCGGCATCACCCGGCACAGGTTGCCGGCTTTCGGCAGCACGAATGGCCGCGTCACGTTCGGCGCGGCGCTCGCGCTCCTTGACGTCGCGCTCGATGGCGGCCTTCTCCTCCGCTTCCTTCTGCACCTTCTGGCCACCCGTCGGTGCCACGATCGAGCCGATCGCCGGCGTGGCAGCGCGCGTCTCGTCCAAGGGAGCGACGGCCGCCGGCGCAGCCTGAACAGCCGGATGAGCCGCCGGCAGGGTGCCCGTGGGCGCGATCTGCCGGTCAGCGCCGGGGCGTGCCTTACCGACCGGCGCATCGCCACCGCCGAACCAACCACAGCCCGCCAGAATCATACAGGTCGCCACCGCCAGCAGGGAGAGCCGGCGGCCATGGGCCGTCATCCTATTGCTTCGCATATGCGCCCTTGTTGTTCGCGCCGTTCTTCGAGGTCCCGGCGCGCTGTCTAGCGCAGCGTGATGGCAAAAATGCGATTCGCGTTGTCGCAGGTCGCCGTTCCGCCGATGTCGCAGATTCAGATATTGAGAAGCTTCAGCTCCTTTTCCTTCGCACAGGCGATCGCATCCTCGTAGCCGGCATCCGCATGCCGCATCACGCCGGTCGCAGGATCGTTCCACAGCACGCGCTCGATGCGGCGCGCCGCGGCCTGCGTGCCGTCGCAGACGATGACCATGCCGGCATGCTGCGAAAAGCCCATGCCGACGCCGCCACCGTGATGCAGCGACACCCACGTCGCCCCGGAGGCGCAGTTCAGCAGGGCATTGAGCAGCGGCCAATCGGAGACGGCGTCGGAACCGTCGCGCATGCTTTCGGTCTCGCGATTGGGGCTGGCGACCGAGCCCGAATCGAGATGGTCGCGGCCGATCACCACGGGCGCCTTCAACTCGCCGCTCGCCACCATCTCGTTGAAAGCGAGCCCGAGGCGATGGCGATCGCCCAGCCCGACCCAGCAGATGCGTGCCGGCAGGCCCTGAAACTTGATGCGTTGCTTTGCCATGTCGAGCCAGGTGTGCAGATGTGCATCGTCGGGCATCAGCTCCTTCACCTTGGCATCGGTGCGATAGATGTCCTCGGGATCGCCCGACAGCGCGGCCCAGCGGAACGGCCCGACTCCACGGCAGAACAGCGGCCGGATATAGGCCGGCACGAATCCGGGAAAGGTGAAGGCGTCGGCCACGCCCTCCTCCAGCGCCATCTGGCGGATGTTGTTGCCGTAATCCACGGTCGGCACCCCAAGCTTGTGGAACTCGAGCATCGCGCGGACATGCGCCGCCATCGACTGCTTCGCCGCCTTGGCGACCGCATCCGGCGCATTGGCCCGCCGCTCCTCCCACTCGGCCAGAGTCCAGCCCCTCGGCAGATAGCCGTTCACCGGATCGTGCGCCGAAGTCTGGTCGGTCAGACAGTCCGGCCGAACGCCACGGCGCAACAGCTCGGGCAGGACGTCGGCGGCATTGCCGAGCAGGCCGACGGACACCGGCTTCTTCTCTGCCGTTGACTCCCGGATGATGGCCAGCGCTTCGTCTAGGTCCTTCGCTTGGCGATCCAGGTAGCCGGTGCGCAGCCGGAACTCGATGCTGCTCGGCCGGCACTCGATGGCGAGGCACGAGGCGCCGGCCATGGTCGCAGCCAGCGGCTGCGCCCCGCCCATGCCGCCGAGCCCGGCCGTCAGGATCCAGCGTCCAGCCAGGCTGCCGCCATAGTGCTGACGCGCCATCTCGACGAAGGTCTCGTAGGTGCCCTGCACGATGCCTTGGCTGCCAATGTAAATCCACGAGCCCGCCGTCATCTGGCCGTACATCATCAGGCCCTTGCGATCGAGCTCGTTGAAATGCTCCCAGGTCGCCCAGCGCGGCACGAGATTGGAGTTGGCGATCAGCACGCGCGGCGCATCGGCATGCGTGCGGAACACACCGACCGGCTTGCCCGATTGCACCAGCAGTGTCTCGTCGGCCTCGAGGTCGCGCAGCGCCGCCACGATACGGTCGAAGCTCTGCCAGTCGCGCGCGGCGCGACCGATGCCGCCATAGACCACCAGCTCGCCCGGCTTCTCCGCCACCTCCGGATCGAGGTTGTTCATCAGCATGCGCAGCGCCGCCTCGGTCAACCAGCTCTTGGCCGTGCGCTCGGTGCCGCGCGGAGCGCGGATGGTGCGGGCATTGTCGATACGCGTGGTCATGCGGCAAGGCTCCGATCGAGAGTCGGCAGAAGGTCGGGCCCGACCGCTGCGGTCAGCATACCGTCGGCGACCAAGGTGGTCGCCTGTTCGATGTCGGGCTGAAAGTGGCGGTCGTGATCGAGCGTCGGGACGTCGCGGCGTACCAGTGCACGCACCGCCTCGAGCGGCGCGCTGGACGCCAGGGGACGATGGAAGTCGCAGCCCTGCGCCGCGGCCAACAGCTCGATGGCGACGATGGCGCGAGCATTGGCCGCCATCTCCAGCAGGCGGCGCGCGCCGTGTGCGGCCATCGACACATGGTCTTCCTGGTTGGCCGAGGTCGGGATCGAATCGACGCTTGCCGGATGGGCGCGCTGGCGATTCTCGGCGACCAGTGCCGCCGCCGTGACCTGTGGGATCATGAAGCCGGAATTCAGCCCCGGGTTCGGCGTCAGGAAGGCGGGCAGCCCAGACAGGGCAGGATCGACCAGCATGGCGACGCGGCGCTCGGCGAGCGAGCCGATCTCGCAGATCGCCAGCGCCACGATGTCGGCGGCGAAAGCCACCGGTTCGGCGTGGAAATTGCCACCCGAAAGCGCCTCGCCCTCCTTCACGAAGATCAGCGGATTGTCGGTCACTCCATTGGCCTCGGTCGCCAGCGTGCCGGCGGCCTGGCGCAGGATGTCGAGTGCCGCGCCCATGACCTGCGGCTGGCAGCGCAGGCAGTAGGGATCCTGAACGCGCTCGTCGCCTGCGAGATGCGAGGCGCGGATTGCCGACCCGGCCATAAGACGGCGCAGCGACCCGGCGGCCTCGATCTGTCCGGCATGGCGGCGCAGCGCATGGATGCGCCGGTCGAACGGCGCGTCCGAGCCACGAGCGGCATCGGTCGACAGCGCGCCGCTCACCAGCGCCGAACCGAACAGGCGCTCGGCCTCGAACAGGCCGGCCAGCGCATAGGCCGTCGAGAACTGCGTGCCATTCAACAGCGCCAGACCTTCCTTTGCCCCGAGCACGAGAGGCGACAGGCCGGCGTCGGCCAGGGCCCTCGCCGCCGGCACGCTCACGCCGTTGACGACGAACGCGCCGACGCCGATCATCGCTGCCGACATATGGGCGAGCGGCGCCAGGTCGCCGGAGGCGCCGACGGAGCCCTGGCAGGGGACGACCGGAGTCAGCCCCTTGGTCAGCAACACCTCCAGCATCCGCACCGTCTCCGGCCGCACGCCCGACGCGCCCTGCGCCAGGCTGGCGAGCTTGAGCGCCATCATCAGCCGTGCAACCGCGATGGGCATCGGCGGCCCGACGCCCGCAGCGTGCGACAATACGATGTTGCGCTGGAGCGTCTCGAGATCAGCCGCACCGATGCGCATGCTCGCGAGCTTCCCGAACCCGGTGTTGATGCCGTAGACCGGTGCACCGCGGGCGACGATGGCGGACACGGTACGCGCCGACGCCTCGATCGCGCCTCGGCTCGCCGGATCGAGGCTGAGCGGCGCGCCACGGTAGATATCGCGCCACGTGGCCAGCGGCACGTCACCCGGCGTGAGATGAATCGGCTCCATATGCGATGTTACCCGGCTACGCTCCGCGTTTCGCTGTTGAAAGACTGGAGCGGACCGGGTCGACTGTGTGAAAGTGTGGCACGTCTATAGGGGTAGCAGGAAACGAGCATGGCCAAGGGCAAGAAGACGGGATCGGGCAAGAGAAACAAGCCGGTGCGCAAGGCGGTGTCGCCGAAGAAGGCCGTTGGCAAGTCTCGCGCCACGACCAAGCCGGCAGTCAAGAAGAAGAAGGCGGGGGCTGCGAAGGCGGTCGCGAAGCCTGTTGCTCCAAAGACAGCTGCAACCAAGACTGCCACGACCAAGACCGCTGCGCGGCCAGCACTGCGCCGTCCGGTCAAGAATCGGCCCCTCATCGGCCGCATGCCGTCGCCGCGCCCCGCGCCGCACCACAAGGCGCCCACTCTCACTGCCAACATATACGAGCGCGACCTCGACAAGACTGCCGCCAACTACGCGCCGCTTACCCCCCTGCAGTTCATCGAGCGCAGCGCCAGCGTCTATCCCGACCATATCGCGCTGATCCACGGCGAGCGCCGTCAGAACTGGGCCGAGACTTACGAGCGCTGCCGCCGGCTCGCCTCAGCTCTGGAGAAGGTCGGCATCGAGGTCGGCGACACGGTGGCGATCATGGCGCCCAACATCCCGGAGATGTACGAGGCTCATTTCGGTGTGCCGATGACAGGCGGCGTGCTGAACTCGCTGAATACCCGTCTCGACGCAGCGATGATCGCGTTCATCCTCGACCATAGCGAGACCAAGGTGCTGCTGGTCGACCGCGAGTTCCATCGCGTGGTCACCGAAGCGCTGGCCATCGCCAAGGTCCAGCCGCTGGTCGTCGACATCGACGATCCGGCTTGCGACGACCGCGCCCAGATCGGCGACACGACCTACGAGGAGTTCCTCGCCACCGGCGACGACGACTATGTCTGGACACCGCCGGTCGACGAATGGAATGCGATCTCGCTCAACTACACCTCGGGCACGACCGGCAATCCCAAGGGTGTCGTCTACAGCCATCGCGGCGCCTCCTTGTCGGCTTACGGCAACGCCACGCAATGGCCCATCGGCCTGCATCCGGTCTATCTGTGGACGCTGCCGATGTTCCACTGCAACGGTTGGTGCTTTCCCTGGACCCTGGCTCTGGTCGCCGGCACCTCGGTCTGTCTGCGGCGCGCCAACGCAAAAGCCATCTACGACGCACTGGCCGACCATGGCGTAACGCATATGTGCGGTGCGCCGATCATCATGCAGTTCATCATCGCAGCCTCCCCCGGGGAGCGCCGACCGCTCGGCCGCCGAGTCGAGTTCATGACGGCCGCCGCGCCACCGCCGGCCGCCGTGCTGGAGGCGCTGGAGCAGGAGAACTTCCGGGTCACCCACGTCTATGGCCTGACCGAGGTCTACGGACCGGCAACGATCTGCTCCTGGCATGGCGAATGGGACGCATTGCCGGCGCACGAGCGCGCGCGACTGAAGGCGCGTCAGGGCGTTCGCTACGCTGCCGAGGATGCGGTGACGGTGATGGATCCCGAAACCATGACGGAGGTGCCGCGCGACGGCACGACCATGGGCGAGGTGATGTTCCGCGGCAATCTCACGATGAAGGGCTATCTCAAGAACCCCAAGGCCACGCGCGAGGCGTTCGAGCACGGCTGGTTCCATTCCGGCGACCTTGGTGTGCTCCATGAGGACGGCTACATCGAACTGCGCGACCGCTCCAAGGACATCATCATCTCGGGCGGCGAGAACATCTCGACCATCGAGGTCGAGGGCGTGATCATCAAGCATCCTGCTGTGTCCAACGTTGCGGTCGTCGCCAAGCCCGATGAAAAATGGGGCGAGACGCCCTGCGCCTTCGTCGTCCTGAAGCCCGGCGCCTCGGCCACCGCCGAGGAGATCATCGCCTACTGCAAGGCCAACCTCGCGGGCTTCAAGTGCCCGCGCCATATCGTTTTCCGAGAGCTTCCCATGACCTCGACCGGCAAGGTCCAGAAATTCGTCCTGCGCGACTGGGCAAAAGACGTCTGAGAGGCGGGACTTCCGCGCCCGCATATGGAGCCGTGTCGAACGGCGGACGTCAACCCCGCGAACAGATCATCGCGTCGCCATAATCGGGCGGCTAATTTGAGCGAGCGATGGCCGGTGAATCGACGCTGATTGTCACGACGCGGAGCGGCGTGCGTCCTCTGGGCGTACGCGGCGAGCCGCTGCACAATGCCGCCGGCCAACTCCGCCGAGTCGTGCGCCGACGGCTGGGCGATGCGGCGGCCGGCCTACTTGCCGATCCGCAGCCGCATGACGACGGCACGGCCATCGACTGGCATGCCGACTGGCCGGGGACCGTCCATCCGTTGTCGACCCTGGCGCCGGACCGCCGCGCCGAAGTCGCGGCAGAGGTCGAACACATTCTTGCGGACATTCGCCGCCTCGGCGATACCCTTGCCGTCGCAGGCCCGCGCGAGGAGATGGGGCGGGTCGGCCTGTCGCTGCAACTCGCGGCCCGCTCCCCCGCCCCATCCTTCATCTTCCTGGTCGGCGACCGTCCGGTCGTCGTTTGCTGGGGCTACGAGACCGAAGCAGCAGCAAACCTGCTCCCCGCCGCGCGCCCCCGTCCACCCGTGCCGTCGCCGCACATGTCGGCCCGACGGTCGGTGCTCGGCGCGCCGCCGCTCGCACCACGCTCGCCGGCGCCCGCCGCAGCGGTCCCGGTCCCGTGGCTGCGCACTCTGCTGCTCGCCTTGCCGCTGCTGCTCCTGCTTTTGGGTGCGGCCTGGCTGCTGCGCGAGATCCTGCCCGCCGAGCCCGATCTGTCCCTGGCGACCCGTGAGGGTCCGCCACCGCTCCCCGCACCTGAAGCCCCACCCGACCCGACGCCGACGCTGAAGGCCGCCTTCGCTACCGAGCAGTCGCGCGGCCGCGTGCTGCAGGTCGAGCTGTCGCTGATCGAGGCCGAACTGAAGAAGCGCATCAGCGACTGCAAGCCGCCCAAGCCGCCGCCGGCGCCGCCGCAAGTAGCGGTCGCTCCGCCACCTCCGAAACCCGCACCGGCTCCTGCCCCCAAACCGACGCCCGCGCCTCAGCAGACGCGCCCCAACGACGACCGGCTGCGACTACCGTCCGCACCATCCAACGACTATTCGTTCATGTCGGGCTGCTGGCGCACCGATCCCTTCCGCCATGAGCTGGCGCAGATGCAGCCCGGCGTGTCGACCTACTGCTTCGATCCCAACGGCAACGGCCAGCTCGAATGGCGGCGCGGCCGCACCGCCTGCCGGCCGCGTGCCCAGGCACGGTTCGATGGCGCGGTGCTGCGGCTACGCGATGGCAATACGACCTGCAGCGACGGCTCGCACTGGTATGCCGATCAGCTCGTCTGCCGCCGCGGCGCCGACAACATTGCCCTCTGCAGCGGCTCCTCCCGGGACGCCTTCGGTCGCCCGGTCACTTGGACCGTGAACCTGCACAAGCTAAGGTAGGATTGGTCTCTCCGCTTCATCCCCCAACAGAAGCCGTGTCACTTTCCGCGAGCGCAACGTGGCGCAGCTTCCAGGCCGGCGCGTGGCGCATGCTGCTCCCGGGCTTCGCCTCCTTTCCCTTCGGCGTCGGCTTCGGCGTCGCCGCTGCCCAGAAAGGCCTTAGTGCCTTCGAGGTGTGGCTGATGAGCTTCACCGTGTTCGCCGGCACCAGCCAGATGGTGGCGCTCGACCTGTGGGCACAACCATTGCCGCTGGTCGCGATCGCCGTCTCGGTGTTCGTCGCCAACCTGCGCTACTTCGTAGTGGGCGCCGCGCTGCAGCCCCACCTTCCGGCACTGCGCTGGTATCAGCTGCCGCTCGTCTGGCACCTGACTGTCGACCAGAACTGGGCTGTCAACATCGCCGAATACCGTCGCGACCGGGGCGACCTCGGCCGGTTCTTTGGCGGCGGCTTCGTGCTGGTCTGCATCTGGTCGGGCTCGACGCTGCTCGGCCATCTCGCCGCCGGTGGCGTACTCTCGGACCCGACAGCAGCGCGGCGACTGGGCCTGGATTTCGTCGGCGTGGCGGTGTTCGTCGTCGTCGCGACCATCCTGTTTCGTGGCCGGCGCGACCTCGCGCCGTGGGCGGTGGCGATCATCGTCGCGTTGGTCGCCAAGGCGCTGATCGGTGGCAATTGGTACATCGTGGTCGGCGGGTTGACTGGCGGCTTGTTCGGCGCTTGGCAGGAGATGAGGAAGCCCAGTGTCCGCCAACCCTGAGAACCTCGTTGCCATCTTCGTCATGGCGCTGGCCGCGATGGCAGCCAAGGGCGGCGGCTTTTTCGTCATGCGCTGGCTCGGCCGCCACCGGCTGGTTGCGGCATGGCTGGACCATGCGCCAAGCGCGGTCATGATCTCCGCAGCCGTCGTCCCGATCGTCCAGGCCGGTGGCGCCTACTGGATCGGGACGATCGTCGCGGCGCTCGCGACACGATACGCCGGCGGCTTCACTGCCGGCCTGTTCGCTGCAGTCGGCACCGTGGCCCTGGCGCGCTCGGCCGGCATCGACTGATGCGGATCAGTGCGTTGTGTCTGTAACTGTCGATGCAAGTCGGACAATCTGGTCCTTGATTTGCAGTTTCCTCTTTTTGAGGCTGCAGATCGCATCATCATTGGGATGCGGCCGCGTGCTCTCCTTGGCGATCGCTTGCTCAAGGGAAGCATGCTTGGCCCTCAGAGCTTCGATGTGGTCCACGGTGCCCATAGGCGACCTCCGAGCTGGTTGCGGACGAGGAACTCTGACTCTTACTTTGGCCCGAGTCACGCCAAATCAAGCAGCCATTTCAGCCAGTGCAGATCGGCCTAGTGGAACGCGATCGCCCGTGCGTGCGAATGAGATGAGAGATGGAACCATATGGTTCCGCCTTGTTCCGCGCTAGATTCCCACGACGCCGTCAACCTCCGGAGCGGTGAGCGACGGGAACGCCGCCTTCATTAACGTGGCGACTGCGATGCGGTCCTTCCCATCAGGAACGATTCCCAGGCACACCGCATAGATGCCGAGATTGCCCACAGCCGCGCGCAGGCGCTTGCCGACCGGCCGGTCGCGATCGGCCGGTGGAGAATGCAGGCTGGCGAGCTTGAGCTGCTCGGCATGTTCGGCTGCCAGCTCGGCGTCGGCGACCCGGCGACGCACTGCCTCGACGGTCTCGGGCAGCGCCTCCGGCCACGAGCGGTCCTTGAGCAGCCGACGCACGGCGCGCAGCGGATGCACCACCTCCGTCTGCCACGGCTCGCTGGCTTTCAGGATGGCACGCAGCCTTTCCACCGTCAGGGTTGGCCTGCCCGATACGCCGAGCCAGCAACAGAACAGGAGGATGTTCACGTCGCAACCGCGCCGGTCCTGCAGATCGAGGCAGGCTCCAGCCACCCCCTCGCCGGCATAGAGCTCCAGCGAGAAATTCCAGAACGGATGAGGCAGGAAATCGGACACGGACACGCTTCCCCTGATACGCGATATCGGCGCCCGCTTAGGCGCTTCCCTTTGACCGGGCGAAGGGGTACACGGCGCAGGGCAAGGTGGCCAGAGAGCATGAACAACCCTCCTCCGGAGCCGCAGGATGCCGAGGCGATCAGGGCAAAGCTGGAAGCCCTGAAGAGCGAGCATCGCGACCTCGACGAGGTGATCGACCGCCTGGTCGAGACGCCGCCGTTCGACCAATTGCAACTCCAGCGCCTGAAGAAGCGCAAGCTCGGACTGAAGGATCAGATCCTCAGGCTGGAGAGCAAGCTCATTCCCGACATCATCGCCTGAGGGGAGCATGGCCAGGAGAACAGCCAAGCGATCACCGCCTGCCAAGCCGGTGGTCGGATTGATCATGGGCAGCCAGTCGGACTGGGCGACGGTGCGCCATGCCGCCGAGACGCTTGAAGCGCTAGGTGTACCGTTCGAGGCCCGCATCGTTTCTGCCCATCGGACGCCCAGACGCATGATGAGCTATGCCGCCTCCGCCAAGCGACGTGGCCTCAAGGTAATTATCGCTGCCGCTGGTGGGGCAGCCCACCTGCCGGGCATGACAGCCTCGGTGACACCCTTGCCAGTGCTCGGAATACCCATCGAAAGTGCCGCCCTGAAGGGTCAGGACAGTCTTCTTTCCATTGTCCAGATGCCGGCCGGCATCCCCGTCGGCACACTGGCCATAGGTCGCGCAGGAGCAGTGAATTCCGCCATTCTGGCGGCATCTATCGTCGGTCTTGGCGACGACAAGATAATGTCTGCCGTCGAAGGCTGGCGGGCACGACAGACCGCAGCGGTCCCCCACGTTCCAGCCGATGAATCCTTCGGCCACAAGTGAGATGATGTCGCTTCCGCCAGGTTCGTCGATCGGTATCCTGGGCGGCGGGCAGCTCGGCCGTATGACGGCCATGGCCGCCGCCAGGCTTGGCTACCGTTGCATGATCTATGCACCGGAGGACCATGCTGTCGCCGCCGCCGTCGCGGCCGGCTGGTTGCAGGCACCTTATGAAGACTTTGCAGCGC